>Ga0067045_1031869_pt1 | contig 11288 bp, 10 predicted proteins | sample TerdegcTABiofilm_FD_59184 | JGI IMG/M metagenome (GOLD analysis project Ga0067045, IMG submission 59184) | Combined Assembly of (Gp0054472, Gp0054536) Wastewater bioreactor microbial communities from Singapore -Terephthalate degrading...
ACATGGGCGTGAGCGCCAGGCCCGTGAGCAGGCCCTTGCGCTCGGTGATGCCCGAGAGCCGCGCGGCCACCAGGTTGCAGCCGACCTTGGAGGCCGTGCGCACCAGGATGAGCAGCAGGCCCAGCAACATGCCGGTGCCGACGTCGGCCCAGTCGAGCAGCGAGGCAATGTAGACGAAGAGGAAGATCGACAGCAGGTCACCGGCGGTGCCGAAGTCGCGCTGCGCATTGGTCAAGTGCACGCGGCGTTCGCGCGCGACGATGCCGAAAGTGAGCGCCGCCAGCAGCGGCGAGAGCTTGAGGCCGTAGGCCGCCGTGGTGAGCAGCAGCACCGACAGCGCGAACACCACGGTGACGCCGCGCTCGTGCGTGTTGCGCAACCGCAGCAGCCAGGGCACGGCCACGCCGAGCAGGCCGCCCACGGCCACCGAGGTGCCCACCTGGTGGATGCTGCCGAAAGCCGCGAGCACCAGGTCGCCCGAGGTGCTGAGGTACCAGTAGCCCACCACCAGCTTGAGCGCGAGCACCGAGACCATGCAGTTGATGGCGCAGAGGTGCAGCACGCGCTCGGTCACCTGGCCTGCGCTGCGCAGCTCGTTGGCCACGCGCACGATGCCCGCAGGCGAAGCCGAGATCGACAGCGCCGCGATGATCAGCCGCAGGTCCGTGGCGAGACCAAACCAGCCGCTGACCCAGTAGATGACCCCGAAGGTGACGATGGACTCCACCACGCCGAGCACCAGCACCCAGGGGTTGTGGCGGAACCAGCGCAGGTTGATGCGGTAGCCCAGCTCGAACAGCACCAGCGAGAGCGCCACGTTGGCCAGGAACGGCAGCCCTGGCACGTCGGTCGTCAGGCCGGGCAGGTTGACCAGCCCCCCGACCAGCCCCACCGCCACGTAGCTGGTGACGCGCGGGATGTGCCAGGCCGCGTGCGCGCGCTCGGCGATGAACCAGGCGAGCAGCAAGACCAGGGGCCAGGCAATGGACTGGAGCAGAAAACTGTAATCGGTGACCATGGGTAAAACTCCTCGGCGAGAGTTTGATGAAAGAAGTCCGCAAAGCGTGTAGGACACGCGCTGAAAACATCAAGACGCCGGCAATCAGCGAAAGCTGAACGAGCGCCGCGAACACGGCAACAGGGATGCCTGGTGAGAGGGGCGAGAAGCGGTCAAGCCGCGAAACGCTGCGTGAGCTCTTGCAGGTGAAGCTCGTCGAGCACCTGCTGCAAACGCTGCCTGGCGCGCTCTTGCGTGCCATGGCGGTCCGAGTCCATTCTACGGGCCAGAATCAATTCGTTCTTGAGCGAATGCTCCCACCCCACGAGCTCGGTGACCGTCACGGTGTAGCCATGTGCTTCGAGCTGCAGACAGCGCAGCACGTTGGTGATCTGGCTGCCGAACTCGCGGGTGTGCAAAGGGTGGCGCCACAGCTCGGCCAGCGGTGTGCGCGAGAGGCTCAACGCCTTGTGCTTGCGCATCACACCCGCCACCTCGGCCTGGCAGCAGGGCACCAGCACCATGTGGCGGGCCTGCTTGGCCAGGCCGAACTGAATGGCGTCGTCGGTCGCGGTGTCGCAGGCGTGCAGCGCGGTCACGACGTCGATCGTGGATGGAAGGCCTGGGTGGTTCAAAGCCTGCTGCACGGTGGTGGCGAGAAAGTCCATGCGGTCAAAACCCAGCTTGGCCGCCAGCGCCTGCGATTTGTCCACCAGCTCGGCGCGGGTCTCCACGCCGGTCACGCGGCCTACCGGCTTGTCCTTGAAGAACAGGTCGTACAGGATGAAGCCAAGGTAGGACTTGCCCGCGCCATGGTCGGCCAGCGTCACGTCGCCGCGCGCAGCCAGCACCTCGCCCAGCAGGGGCTCGATGAACTGCACGAGGTGATACACCTGTTTGAGCTTGCGCCGCGTATCCTGATTGAGCTTGCCCTCGCGCGTGAGGATGTGCAGCTCCTGGAGCAGCGGCACGGACTGACCCGGCCGCAGCTCGGGCAGTTGTTCTTGCAGCGTGGGCACGGGCCGCGCATTCGCCTTGTGTTTCGACATGCGCCGATCATAGGTGAGCCCCTTTGGCCTCATGGCCAGCGGCGACAATCGCGCATGACTTCTGACCACGACCGCAGCACCCACCCCTATAGCGCACTCACCCCTGACGTGGTGCAGGACGCGCTGGGTCACATCGGCCTGTGGGGCGACGGGCGCCTGAGCGCCCTCAACAGCTTCGAGAACCGCGTCTATCAGATTCACCTGGAATCGCCTGCGGACGGCGTGAGCCAGGTGGTGGCCAAGTTTTACCGTCCCGGGCGCTGGAGCGACGCGCAGATCGCCGAAGAGCATGCCTTCGCCGAAGAGCTGGTAGCGGCCGAGATTCCGGCCGTGCCACCGCTGCGCGTGCAGGGCCAGACGCTGCACCACTTCGGCGGCTTCACGTTTGCCGTGAGCCCACGCCGGGGCGGGCGCCGCCCGGAGTTGGACAATTTCGAGGTGCTGGAATGGATCGGCCGCTTTCTCGCGCGCATCCACACCGTGGGTGCGCAGCGGCCGTTTGAGGTGCGCCCCGTGTTGGACGCCGGCCAGTTCGCGCACGAGCCACGAAATTGGCTGATGGAGCATGCCGCGATCGCGCCCGAGGTGCGCAGCGCCTGGGCCTCTGCCCTGGAAGAAGCGCTGGCCCTGATCGAGGCGCACCCGGTGCTCAAGCCCGGCGCGGTGGTGGACGAAGAAGGCATCCAGCGCATCCGCCTGCATGGCGACTGCCACCCGGGCAACATCCTCTGGACGCCGGAGGGCCAACCGGGCGCCGGGCCGCACTTCGTGGACCTGGACGATGCGCGCATGGGCCCGGCGGTGCAGGACTTGTGGATGCTGCTCTCGGGCGACCGGCGCCAGCAGATGCAGCAGTTGGGCGCATTGGTCGATGGCTACGAACAGTTCCGCCCGTTCGACCGCCGCGAACTGGCGTTGATCGAACCCTTGCGCACCTTGCGCCTGATCCACTACAGCGCCTGGATCGCGCGGCGTTGGGACGACCCAGCGTTTCCGATCAACTTTCCCTGGTTCGGGAGCCGCGACTATTGGCAGGGGCAGGTGGACATGCTGGTGGAGCAGATCGAGGAAATGCAGGGGCCGCCTTTGATGGCTTGAGGTGGTGATCTCGTCACCTGCTGGCCCATACCTCGCGGTGGGACGGTGGCGGTGCCCGGCTGCCAGAAATCCCCATCCCCAAAATGGTTTTCAACAATTAAATTGCACACAATTTAATTGAGGCATACAGTCCACATCCATGAACACCCCGCGTCTTTCCAGCGACCAGGCCCTCAAGCTCGACCACCAGTTGTGCTTCGCGCTCTACTCCGCCTCGCTGGCCATGACCAAGCTCTACAAGCCGCTGCTGGAAGAAATGGGCCTCACCTACCCCCAGTACCTCGCCATGCTGGTGCTGTGGGAAAACGATGGCGTGACCGTTTCCGAACTCGGCGAACGCCTGTACCTCGATTCCGGCACCCTCACCCCCCTGCTCAAGCGCCTCGAAACCGCCGACCTCGTGACCCGCCTGCGCGACGTGCAGGACGAACGCCGCGTGCTCATCCGCCTCACCGCTGCCGGCCGCAAACTCAAAGCCCGAGCCGCGCGCATTCCTGGTTGTGTGCTGCAGGCCACCCAATGCGACGTGGCCGAAGTGATGGCGCTCACACAACAGGTGCAGACCCTGCGCGACCGCCTCACCGCCTGATCCCCTCCATTCCTTTTCACCCACCCCCCGGCTTCCCACCAGAAGCCCTTCAACCCAGGAGCCGCACCATGCCCACTTCCCTCGACAAAGTCCTCTACACCGCCCGCGCCCACACCACCGGCGGGCGCGACGGCGCTTCGCGCAGCGACGACGGCCTGCTGGACGTGAAGCTGTCCCCGCCCAAGGCCATGGGTGGCGCCGGCAATGCCACCAACCCGGAACAGCTCTTCGCTGCCGGCTACTCCGCCTGCTTCATGGGCGCGCTCAAGCACGTGGCGGGCATGAAGAAGGTGGCCGTTCCCGCCGACGCCTCCATCGACGCAGAAGTGGACATCGGTCCGATCCCGGCCGGCTTCGGCATCGCTGCACGCCTGGCCGTGAGCCTGCCCGGCGTGGACCGCGCCGTGGCCCAGGACCTGGTGGACACCGCCCACAAGGTGTGCCCCTACTCCAACGCCACCCGCGGCAACATCGACGTGACCATCACGCTGAAGTAAGCCCCGAGCACTTCAGCAAAAAAGGGCCCACCGGTTTGCACCGGTGGGCCCTTTTTCGTGCGCAAACTGTTCTGCGGACACGTATCCGCTGGATATCGAACTTGTTCCCATCAGAGGCCACTGACTCCTCTTCCAAACTCACTTTGCTGAAGGCGTTAGATGATCAAGGTATCTTTCAGGAGTCTGTCCATGTCAGGAATGGGGCCTACGGGCATTTCCCTCCCTGTGATGAGCAGGCATCTGAACCGGCTGTTCGCCACTGGCTTGCGGCCGAGCGGCGTGCGGAATTTTCTCTGGGGTCACGCAAAAAACCTGCAAGACATCAAGGCCCATTCCTGCTTGATCGAGGACCGCGGCCTGGCGGCCAGCTTGTTGAGATTCGCCGCCATGTTCGACAAGCTGTCCCCAGGGTTGCGCGAAGCGGCCACCGCGCCGCGAGAGCTGGCCGAGCTTTGGTCGCCCGACACGTTGGAGACGATCGATCGGGACATCCACACGCTCCTTCAAAAGCACCCGGCCTGCACTTCACTCCTGGCAAACGAAGCCCGTCTCTGGTGGCAGTTCGATCCCATCCCCGGGGCGACAACGGACAAGAAACTCACTCGCGACGAAATGCGGGCCCTCGTCATGCACACGCACGCAGGTCATTCGTTCTTTGAGCTGCACGGTTTCGTGCAACGAGCAGAGCGGTCCGGGCTCGTCGACCTCTCGAGATGGTTCGCCCCCAACCTGATCGGACTGCGCGGTGCGTACAACAAATTGATGCTGAATGGTTTTGGCGTTGATCGGACCGTCCGCAAGGGTTTGCGCGATGGCCCCGAAACCGATTCCATGATCCACCGGCTCAGGAACAACGGAGCGATCTACATGCCCATGAGCTCCTGGGGCGACACGACGTTTTGCTTCGTCGAGAAGAACGGGTACTCATGCGTTCTCGAAAGCGAGGTTCGTTCCGTGGATGTGACACTGTTCGGCAAGGCCTTTCTGAGGCACAGCCTTCCCTCTGTGTACAAGGAATACCTGGTGCCGGAAAGCCGAATCGCGCTCATCGAGGTCGACAAGTCGTTTGTCAAAGGCATCGGCTACCCGGGGGCCTTGGGCAAGGACTTCGACGTGTTCAAGGTGAAAACAGACCAGCGCGCGCCGCACCGAATGGCGTTGGATGCGGCCAGCAAATAGCCGGCGGATCTCAATTGCGGTCGTGCGGATCGTGAATCACGGTGCTGGTGCCCACGCCAACGCCCACACGCGCATTGCCGCCCACGCCGGTGCTCACCCCCACGCCTGCGCCCGCACTGACCTGGCCGCGCTGGTTGACCCCCACCCCCACGCCGACCGGCCCGACGCCGGTGCCCACACCCGCGCTCACACCACCCGAGCCAACGCCCACACCGATGGAGAAGGGCCCGAGGGGCACACCCACACCGATGCCCACCGAAGCGCAGCCAGTGAGCAAGGCCGCGCTGGCCAGCACCACACCGGCGGTGCAACGGGAAACAACGGAACGGGTTTTCGGAAAAGTGGTCATGGCAAAGCCCTCCAGTGCGCAACGGACACCCATTGTGAGCGCCCACACGCCCAAAAGTGCCCCTCCGTTGTGCAACGTTTCGTCACAAGCCGTCAGGCCGCGCCTTGGCCCAAGCGCTCGATCGCGTCCGCCAGCCAGTCCGTCGGCAAAGCGGCGTTTTCCGCAGGCCGCACCGCCCAGGCGCCGTCCACTGCCACAGCTTCCGCCAGCCCACCCTGCCAGAGCAGCCAGGCCAGCCAGGCGCACTGGGGCGCCGTGGGCCATTCGCCCACCGCTGTGGAGAGCAAGGCCGTGAAGGCCGTGCCTTCAGCCAGCCGCACCCGATCCCCCTGCAACTCGCCATCCAGCGCCTGGGCCAGCACCGACAAGGCGCCAGCGCCATCGCGCCGGGGGCCGAACTCGCGCAACCACTGGCGCAGGTGGGCCGCGATGGCCGCGCCTCGCTGGGCCTCGGCCTGCATCAGGTCCGCGTGGTCCCAGCGGTGCCAGTCGATCGTTGGCTCGGTGTTGCCCACCCGCAGCGCGGCCTCGGCAAAGCGGTACAGCGCCTGCTCATGGTCTTCGCTGTGCACCGCCGCGCCCACCATCAGCAGGGCCGACAGCCGGTTGGCCAGCAACTGACCTTGCTGGGCCATCAACCGGTCGCGCATCAGGCTGTCGCGTTCGCTGCGCAACTCAGCCAGTTCGAGTGCGTTCTTCAGGTCGGCACGCAGGCTCTCCAGCTCCCAGGGTTTGTTGATGTAGCGGTAGATCTCACCGGTGTTGATGGCCTCGATGGCATCGCCCAGCTCCGAGTACGCGGTGGTCAGCATGCGCACCACGCCGGGGTAGTACTCGCGCGCGTGGCGCAGCAGTTCATTGCCATATTCACCCGGCATGCGCTGGTCGCACACCAGCACGGCGATCTCGGCACCATGCGCCGCAAGCATCGCCCGGCCTTCTTCCACCGAGGTCGCCGTAAGCACCGGTGCCAAAGGACTCACGAGGCGCTCGAAGTACTTCAGGGCCATGGCCTCGTCGTCAACGTACAAAATTTTCACGGGCTTCACGGATTCTCCTGAATGGTCATTGCGCGAAAGGGAAATAGAGGGACACGCTGGCGCCCTGGCCCGCCACGGACCTCACAACGATGGAGCCACCCAGCGACGTCATCACGCGGCGGCAGAACACCAGGCCCATGCCGCTGCCCCCGGTGCTGGCCCGGGTGGTCAGGGGTTCCAGCGTGAGCCGCGCCAACACCTCGGCCGGAATGCCAGGTCCGTTGTCGCGCACTTGAATGGCGGCTTGCACCGGCAGGCCTGGCGCGGGAGCTTCGTGCAGCAGCACGACGTGCACGTTCGGCTGCGCCGGCGGATTCGGGCGCAGCGCCAGCACCGCGTTCTTGACCAGGGTGCAGAGCACGAGATAGAGCAGGTCCCGGCGCCCGGGCAACACGAAGTCGTCTTCCAGATCGCTGGTGAGCCACTGCGCCTCGTCGTGGTCGAAGGGGTACTCTTCGCGCACCGCCTGCACCAGATCGCTGGCGCGCAGGCTGGGGGCGCTGTCGGGCTGGTAGGCGTCGCGCGCGGTCTGCACGAAGGTCGACACCAGCGACTGCGCGTACTCCGCGCGGCGCTGCGCGGCCTCGATCATGAACAGCACGTCACCCGGCTTCTGTTCCTCGATGTGAGCCACGCCGCTGTCGCCTTCGGGGGTATCGCGATGGCGTTCGCGCATCGCCGAAAGGTAACCCCGCACCGTGGCCAGCGGCGTGGTGACCTCATGCGCCAGAAAGCCCAGGGTTTCGCGCAAGGTGGCCGCGCGGCGCTCGATCAAGGCCCGCTCGCGCGCGCGCTCCTGGCTGGCCTGCAGCGCGTCGCGCAGGGACTGCCGGGTCAGCGCTTCGTCCAGCGGCTTCTCCAGGATTTTTTCCACATGCCCCTGGTTCACGGCGGACAGGGCCATGTCCTTGTCGGCGTAGGCTGAAACCAGCAGGCGCGCCACGTGCGGGAACTGCTGGCGGACTTCGCTGAGCAGGGCCACGCCGTCGCGCTGCGGCATGGCGTAGTCGGTGAGCAGCACGGCGACCTCGTGGCCCCGCTGCGCGAGCACCGCCAGGGCCTCGTCCACGCTGCTGGCGGTGAGCACCACGAATTCGTCGCCATACAGGCGGGCAAACCATTTGCAGGCCTGCAGCTCGTCGTCCACCATCAGGATGGCATGGGCGCCCAGCAGGCCGCGCGTCACAGAGGCTTCATCGGGTTTCATTCGGGCCTCGGCAAATCAAAGGTGAATTCGGTCCAGCTGCCCAGCTCGCTCTCTACCGCCAGTGTGCCCCCATGTCGCTGCACGATGCCATAGCTCACGCTCAGGCCCAGCCCCAGGCCGGCACCCACGTCGCGGGTGGTGAAGAAGGGCTCGAACACGCGCGTCAGGTTGTCCGGACTGATGCCCGATCCGTTGTCGCGCACCGAAACGCCCAGGCGGCGCCCCTGCGGCGTGACCGTCACCGCGATGCGAGGCTGCTCGCGTTTGGCCACCTGCAGGGCGAGGGCGGCGTTGCTCAGGAGGTTGATCAGCACGCCGATGATGGCCGGCTCGTCGCCCAGCACGTGGCTGTCTTGGGGCAGGGAAATGGCCACTTCGATGCCCTTGAGCTCGTAGCCCGCCAGGCGCACGGCGGAGCGCACCGCGTTCTCCAGCAGGAAGGAGCGCAGGCTGTCCTGGCCGGGCTTCTGGTAAGCGAAGGTCTTGAGGTCGGTGACGATGTTCTGGATTCGCTGCATGCCTTCGCGGGCATCGACCAGGCTCTCCTTGAGCATCTCGTCGTCCTGGACGCCCTTGCAGGTCAGGCCCATGTTGATCGCCATCAGGCTGTAGTTCACCGGGTTGTTGAGCTCGTGCAGCAAACCCGCCGAGAGCGTGCCGATGGCGGCCATCTTTTCGCGCTGCAGCAACTGGCCCTTGACCTCAGCCAACGTGTTGTTGATGTCGCGCAGCGAAGCGTTCTTCTCGGACACCTCGTGCTGCAACTGGAACAGGCGCAGGCGGGCTTTCTCGTTGAACCAGGTGCACACCGCGCTGGCGCCGGCAGAGAACAGGATGAACAGCGAGTTCGTCACCATGCGTGGCGTGTTGCTGGCCGCATCGGGGTGCAGGGCACAGGCCACGACGTAGAGCACCAGCGTGACGACGCCAAAGCCGATGCCTTCAAAGAAGCTGATCGGCAGGATGATGCCGACCGCGTACAGCGCCAGGTGCAGGCCCACGAAATAGATCGACTGCGCGCCATCGGTCTCGTAGATCATGAAGGCGATCATGATCTGCGGCAGCAGCAGCCACAGCATGGTGAGCGAGCGCACGTGCCGGCGACCCAGATCGGTGAACAGCGTGCGCAGGATGCCCAGCGTGAGCACCACCACCAGCACGCGCAGCAGCGTGAATTCGAGCAGGCGGTCCGGGTACGAAAAATAGTCCAGCCCGAAACCCGCGAGCACCAGCACGATGGACGTGATGCTGCCCGCCTTGCTGTACGTCAGACGAAAGTCCGAAAGCTGTTGCTCGTAGGGCGAGCTCGGCCGGTCAACCATTTTCAAGCGCCATGGCCTTCAGGTTTTCGTTGACCACCACCTCCGCGAAGATGTTCACGCCCGTGGCGTCGGTGTACATGATCGCTGGCGCGTTCACCTCTTCCATCACCGACTGCATCTGTTTCTCATCGCGGTAGATCAGGTGCCACTCCAGCAGGTGTTCCATGCCGTAGCGCTCCGGGTTGTCGGCGTGCACGTTGGTGACCAGCAGGTGGGCGCCCGGGTTGCTGCGCGAGAGGAAGTAGCGGATCAACCGCGAACAGACCTTGTCGGACAGGTAGTCGAACAGGCCGGCGCAGTAGACGTAGTCAAAACCCTGGCCGTCGGCCGGTGCGGTGTCGCGGGTGGCGCGCTTGAGCAGCTCGTGCACCGATTCCTGCACGTACTCCACTTGCACCTTCACCTTGTGCTGCTGCGCGGCCTCGTCGATCTTCTGGCGCGTGTAGTTCAGGGTTTCCAGGCTGAAGTCGATCAGGGTGAACTGCAGGCGCGAGAGGTCTTCGCCGGAGGCAATGAGCTTCTGGATCTCCACGCCCGGGCCACAACCCACGTTGAGGATGCGCACCGGCCGGTCCTTGCTGGCGGCGGTGGCCACCGCCTTCTTGAGGAAATCGACCAGGATGTCGATGCGGTTGCGGTGCGCCACGGCGACCGCCGCACGCAGGAACATGGCATTGACGAGCTGGATGTAGGTGCTGCTGCCCTGGCGCGGGTCGCCCAGGATCTGGTTGACCATCTCGTAGTCGCCCGCATAGCCCAGTGGCTTGGCGAAGGTGCGGTAGACGAAAGGCGCGCGCAGCACCAGGGGGTGCAGCGCCGTCTGTGCGAAGGCCCGGTGCAGCAGCGAGTCTTCGGCCGGCAGGCGAGAGGCCTCATCTTCCAGCCGCACCAGGAATTCCTTGCCCTTGATCATCAAGGGCTCGGCCATCGCGCCGAACACCTCGTCGGTCAGGCGCCCGTCGGGCATGCGAGGCAGCGAATCGACCATGTCGGCCTGGTCGATCCAGCGCGCCGTCTCCGAGAGGAAAGCGCGGAACTCGCTGATGGTGACCTGGTAGCTCTGCCGGATCTTGAAGCGCGACTCCCAGTCGGCCACGAAACGGGCGGCCTCTTCGCGCACCTGGTTCACGTTGCCCCGGATCGCGTTCAGATCGGACCACTCGTCAATGAGCGCCACCGAGATCACCGCCATCAGGCCGGTGTTGAGCAAGCTCACCACCACCGCCTTTCCCTTGTAGATGATGCGATCGCCCGAGCGGATGGTGAGCTCGCTGAGCACCTCACTCACCTGCACGATGGAGTACGGGTTGTAGATCTCCATCACCAGCGAACGCCGCTGCAGGCTGGTGAGGGTGCCGCGCGCACTTTCCCCCTGGCTGTTGCGGAAGGTGACGACGTGATCGAATGGACGCTGTAGGTACACGTTGAGGCCGGTGGATCAGATGGACGGGGCAGGTGCGGTGCACTGCGCCCTTGAAGACTCCCCGGGCCCGAGTGTAGTCAACCGCATGCGGTGCTGCGGGACCGGGGTATCGCCGTCAGATCAGCAGCGTATTGACGCGCTTCACATAGGCCGCCGGATCGTCGGGCAAACCGCCCTCGGCCAGCAGGGCCTGGTCGAACAGGATGTGGGCCAGGTCGTCGAAATGCGCGCTGCCTTCGAGCTTCTTCACCAGCGCGTGCTCGGCGTTCACCTCCAGGATCGGCCGCACTTCGGGTGCGGGCTGGCCTGCCTGCTTGAGCATGCGGGCCAGCTGCGTGGAGTAGTCACCGTCCTCCACCACCAGGCAGGCCGGCGAGTCAACCAGGCGGGAGGTGACGCGCACGTCCTTGGCCTTGTCCTTGAGGCTTTCCTTCAGGCGCTCCAGCACCGGCTTGAACGTTTCGGCGGCGGCCTCGGCGGCCTTCTTCTCTTCCTCGTCCTGCAGCGAGCCCAGGTCCACCGCGCCCTTGGCCACGCT
>Ga0067045_1005147_pt1 | contig 11287 bp, 8 predicted proteins | sample TerdegcTABiofilm_FD_59184 | JGI IMG/M metagenome (GOLD analysis project Ga0067045, IMG submission 59184) | Combined Assembly of (Gp0054472, Gp0054536) Wastewater bioreactor microbial communities from Singapore -Terephthalate degrading...
GTCTAAGTTTTAATTCCCGAGCCATGGCGGATAGCCGCAGGCCGATTTTGTCTGTATTTACCAGTGAATCCTCTTGAGGCATCGTCTCCGGCAAAGTAAATAGCCCGGCCTTTACAAAGTCTTCAAGCAGTTTGTATACAAGCTTTCGGCTGTCCGGAATGGTCCATTCCTTTTCTTTTAAATTCCACCTTCCTCCCGGGATATCTCGTATTATTGATACCACCTCCGGGTTATAAGGTGTCTTTATGTGTATTAAATTATCGTAGGAATATCTTATTTCCATCCTTTTTAATCAGATAAATGATACCCTCGGGCGGAGGGGCTGTCAATTTATTTTTGTTTGCAAAAGAAATCGGCACAATAGGGAAGTCAAAGGATCCCTCTTACCTATTCACCCTGGATATTCCCTTGGGTATTTTCTTCTATAGTAACAGCGCATTTACCTAGTACCTCTCCTAGAGAAAACAGTATTCTATTTCCAGCTGTACCTTTTCTTTCAAATAGTTTAATATATTGAATAATTAGTTGATTTATTATATTATTTGTATTATTATAAATGATACTGCGGAAGGATAAAGCTCTTCCTCCGGTTTGCTTCCTTCGAAATTGGCTTATGGTACGCTGCAGGAATATCCGCGGGAATAAGGAAAGGCAATAAGAATGATCGAAAACCAAAGTCTTATTTTAACAAACCGGGACAAGACCTCCTATGAAGAGAATCATAACTGCGGAACCATCGCCTTTTGGATAAAAGACCGCCGGATTTATGAATGCGAATCCTCACATATCCGGTTCCTTCTGGACAATACCGACCTTTTCGGTTTTAAGAAGGAGGATCTTGTGGAGATCTTCCGTAAGCATAAGGAGAAAATCGGCTTTGAGGGCAAGGCAAGGGAAGAGATCATAAAATCTGTAACAAGAATAGGCTGGATAAGGGTAAGGAAATATATCTCCCCCAGGTATTATTGGAGCATCCAGTTTGATGCATATGAAAAGAGAAAAGTCGAGGTTGATAACTTTATTCTGTGGGCTTCCAAAAGGGCGGGATTAAAGAAGAAAGATCCAATAGCTCTTTTAGGCTATGATGATGTAGATCCCCAAAAAGCGTGTACTCCCCTGTCCCGGGAAAACGCAGGATTATCCGCTGGGGAGGATTGAAATTTACCGTTCCTAAAGCAGGCGAAAGCCGGATCTGATTGGGGCGATAAAAATAATAATTGGAGATCCTTGGAAAAGCCTCTTTTCCAAGGCTACCGCCGATTTATAAACCAAATTGCAGGGCGTAATCTGCTAAAAAGGAGAACCGTATGTCTGTAATGAAAATCAGTTTCTACACTGATGGGCCTTTGTTGGAAAGATCAAAAGACTCCGACATCAATTGGATGCTTATCGACTTTATCAATGAAAAAAAAAGAGCCGCAAAACTGACCAATAAAGAGATATCCAAGCTCTATGTCACAAAAAATCCGTACAAATTGGAACGAGCCTTGGATGACTTTGACAGAACAGGCTATCTGAATCCCAATTATCTAAAATGGCTTGGAGGAATTCTTGATTTTACCCAAGAGGATATCAAAGAAGTTGAAAAGAAGTTCAATTCTTTTTTCTATGAAGACCGTTCGGTCTTTATAGAGAATTTCCAGCTTATCCGCAAATATTCTGATCTGATTATTGGCAGGCAGGATTTTTCCAACATAACCTTTAATGGCCTGGGCATTTGGGGAGGTATAGTGAACCGGCACAGGCCTTTGACCCTTGGGGAGCTTTTTACCCACTATGGTCAAGGCCATCTTATCTCTGATAAATCCTGCTGCGGAAGGGTATATATCTTTTGTGCCGGAGGCTCTGTACTTTCCGGAAGTCATCAGTTCACCGGGTTTTGCAGTAAATGTAATTCCCTTGTTTATGATTCCTTTTCTAGTTACCAGATTATCCTTTCACCCTTTTTTAACTACAATCCGGAAGAGGATTATATTCCAAGTCCCCTGGGAATAAAAAACCTGGTAGAGGAACTGAAAATCCTGGACCAGAAAACCACCTAAGTTCTATCAATAGGACTTGCCCTCCGGTAGCCGGCCTCCTGCCGGCTCTCTCCGGGCCGCCTCCACTCCTAAAGTGACGTCCAGCGGATTTCTTTGTAGTATTTTCTTGTAGGTAGGATGGTTATTCCGTCTTCATAGTGCTGCTTTCTTAAGTTCCATGGTAAAACTTCTCGATTGAAGGTTGGATCATCTTCTATGTATAGAGTAAAGGTAGGGTTTAAGGGAATCAATTTTGTTTTAATATTGCCGTTTCTTGGTTGGGCGGGTTGTTTCAAAAAAGTAGTAGTGAATCATACATTCACTCTTTCCCAGGACTTAGGCGATCTGACTGATTTCCTTTCCCTGTTGTTTTTTATCTATGTTTCGGGCATAGCCAGCTCTTGAATTTTTTAACGTGTTCCTTGTTTTAGTTTGTCTAGTAACAATCCTTACAAAGCACCTTCGCCATTATATTCAAGCCGAAATCTGCAATTTTATTCCGGTGATTTTCTACAACTTACCACTGATGATGAACACGATGATGACAACCGGAAAAATTAAACCGGAGTTGATAGTATAGGTTCGTGGTATGATGCCTTAATTGCTCCTAATTGGAGTATACCTTTAAATGAAATAAAGGCAAAAGTTTTACTTTGGCAAGGAGAGGAGGATGAAAGAGTTCCCTTGTCTATGGGGAAATATTTAGCTGAGAATATTGCGAATTGCGAGGCTGATTTTATTCCAGATGCTGGACATTTATGGATTTTCGAACACTTTAAAGATGTTCTTGATAAACTTATAGATTGCCAAAGTGGAATATTACCGAATATGTGCTTTATCAATACTTCACATAACAGCGAATACCCGGCTGCACTTTGCTTCGTCCAAATTGGCTCCCGTTGGTCGTCAGCTTCGGGTACTCGCAGGACTTTAAGCGGAAATTTCGACTAGGAAAAGATAGAATAATATCTCTTGACAATACTATCACGTTGCGTTAGTATTGAGGATATGATCATTGGATTTAGATCAAAAGAGACAGAAAAGATCTGGAATGGATATACGTCATTGAAGTTACCAATAGATATTCAAAATCCAGCCAGAAAAAAACTGAGAATGCTAAATAATGCACATGATCTGAATGATTTAAGGATCCCTCCTAATAATAGATTGGAATCCTTAAAAGGAGATAGAGAAGGGCTTTACAGTATACGAATAAATTCGCAATGGAGGATATGTTTCCAATGGCAAAATGGAAATGCATTGGATGTAGAAATCGTGGATTACCACTAACAGGAGATAATTATGGATAGATTACGGAATATACACCCCGGAGAAATATTGCAAGAAGAGTTTCTTGATCCGTTTGGCATTACTGCGTACAGATTAGCAAAGGAAATAAAAATACCGCAAACACGAATTTCACAAATACTACAAGGTCGAAGGAGAATAACAGCAGATACAGCTCTAAGACTTTCTGAGTTTTTTGGTAATTCCGCACAATTCTGGTTGGGGCTTCAGGCCGATTATGACCTTGAAGAAGAAAGGATAAAAATAGGGAATGAGTTGAGTGGAATACAAAGGATGAAAGTCTCATAGTCGTCCAAACTCCCGATAACAGGGCGTATATGCTGCAGGTTTTCGCCCTTGGCCTACGGCACATTAGGTATAGATTTGTTCACCTCGGTCGCTTACGGCGGCGTCCCTGCCGCCTTTTCCTCGCTGCCGCTCGGCGCTCCCTCGTTTCAAGTCCTCTTCCGTAAATGAAAAAAGGACCACTTTTGTATGGTCCTTATACAATAAAAATATTTAATCAGTATTTTCTTTATGCCCGGAAGAGGACTTGCCCTCCGGTCGCCGGCTTCCTGCCGGCTCCCTCCGGGCCGCCTCCACTCCTAAAGCGACATCCTGTCGCTTTGCGCTCCCTCCCGGTCACGCCGGAGTTCCGTTTCAAGTCCTCTTCCGTAAATGAAAAAAGGATCACAGTTGTGTGATCCTTCTAAAATACTATTATTCTATAACTGTTTTCTTTATGCCCGGAAGAGGACTTGAACCTCCACGAGGGAACCCTCACTAGACCCTGAATCTATTTCTAAAAATCCCAGCTGTTCCCAGCCATTCCTTAATTCTATACTTCATATAATTTTATATCATTTAATGTTCCCTGTCAATCCCTACAATTCCCAGAAAAGTGGGTACAAATTGGGTACAATTTTATATATGGTTTATGACTACGGATGATAACTTTAGTTAATTTTTTAGTGCTTTGAATAGGAATTGCTGGTAAGGGGAATAATTGGTTCAGTGCAATAAACATTTCCGGTTATAGTTTTTATTCATTGTGGCTTTTTTAAATACATATAAATTAGGAGGCCTTAGCTAATTTGCGTTAGAAATATCTGTCCACCATTTCCCTGTAGAACATTGGAAAAGGAAACGTACTAATAACTGGTTAGAAAGAATAATGTAAGAAATACGAAGGAGGACAAGAGTCATTGGATCTTTCCCTGATGGGGAATCTGCTTTAATGTTAGTTACTGCACGCTTACGACATATTGTAGGTTCCACCTGGAGCGAACGGAAATATTTGAATATGGATCTGTTAGTAGAATATGATCTAACACAACAGGTGTCATAATTCAGTAACATCGGCAGATTTAGTCCAATTGATTTTGCGTAAGATATTTGACACTACCTTCGGAGGTTTGATGGTCATCTCTTTTTAACTACCCGTCAGGTAAATACCTTCACTGTACATTATAAGGCATATTTACAATTTAAAATGAACTGGATGTGCATAAAGTTTTCCGTCTTTCCATAATTTTGTGGGATTCTTTATTATCACAATTTTAGCGTTTTCAGTTCCAGCATTGCTCACTACGTATATTTTATACTTATCACCTTCATCTTCGTTATATAATTTTCTAGCAAATTCCCATTGTGTTCCTGTTATTTCAAATAATTGCGGATCACTATCAGTTTTAGATTTCACTTCTATATATTCAATTTCTCTTCCATCAGATACAATTGAAAAGTCATAGCCTTTACCAGCATCACTATATTCATTAAGCCAGATTATTTCAACATTTTCTTGGTTAATTTGATTTTGCAAATGATTGTAAACAAATCTTTCACCCCATTTACCAATATCTTTTAACTGGTTTTTTAATTTTCCATCTTTGGAATTATCTTGGTCATCTGTTTCAGGATCGCTATAGTTTTCATCAGCATCACTTTCATAAGAACGCTGACCACGATGGTCAGGAGTATCTATTATTTCAAGTTTTATTTCTTCGTCAGTTACGTCAAAGCTATCTGGTTCAACTTCTGCCTTCCAAGAATCTTCTTCTGCTTCTTTTTTCAATTCTTTTTCAGATTGCTCCTTTTTCCATTCCATATATTTTTCATACTCATCTTTGGGAATGAATTTTCCACCAGTTTTTTCTTCTATTTGCTTTATCTCATCAATTTGAAAACCAAGCACATCAATCAATACTTCTATATTTTCATCAGCTTTTGGATAATAATCTGGTAAGGCAGAGAGACTAATTGCGCTGGGTAAAACAGTATTGCCATTTTCATCAAAAAGCCATTTCGTGCTTTTTAATTTTATCAGGAATTTGGATTCAAAAAATATATAATGTTGAAAATAATAAAACCAACTATATTCACCTTTATAATAGTTAGGTCTTGACCATTTATTGTATGATTCTAAACTTTTTAGCAAAAAACGCCATAAGAGATTTGACCTTTCTTTGCTTAACTCGATAGAGAAAAAACTATCCAAACCTTCATAGTCATAATCTTTTGTATAAATCTCTTGTGTAACGCCCCCATTATCTCTTAATTTACTTTTCTCTTCTTCGGATAGATTTGATGTTATTGGTATTCTTCTTGGTTTATCTTCACAGCCAAGGGTTAATAAAAGTTCAGTCAATACACTATCAGCATTTCCCAATCGCTGGTTCAATTTATCAGAAACAAAAAAAGCTTTATCAAAGCCTTTAAAGTATTCTATCAAATCTTCGGTTCTTAGATATGTATCACATGGCCTGTAAAAATGGTTCTCCCCGGTGATTAAATTCATCGAAAAAATGATATACAAGTCTTTTAGATCATTTATCATTTCCTTCTTTTTGTCTGATTCTTCTTTTTGAAAGGCGATCAATAGCTTTTCGAAATCTTCAAAATATTCTTTAATGTCTATATCTGGATCACGGTCTCTATATTTAGGGACTATAAATTCCTTTATTTCTGAAAAGATGTTTGGCTTTGATAACCCAAGATCAGTCAAGAACTCTAATGACATTTCGTTTTGTGTAAGAATTTCTTTAACCGTCTTATATTTTGATTTTGTCTCGGTTGGAAGATAGACTTGTATTTTATTATCTCTATCGCATGGTGTGAAATGAGTATTGTCAGAAAGTCGAATAATTGGTTTCTCTCTTAAAACACCTGCGTTGCGTCCATAATATCCTCCTTTTGCCCACAAGGAACGGTGGTCTAATAACCGACTATAAAAATCGATTAGCCAATCATCCGATTTTTGATTAATAAATTCATTTTTTATATTTACAGCAAAATCTTCAAAATCAACTTCTTGAATATCTAATTCATTGATAAGATAATCATGAAGTTGTCTGGTGCGATCGTAAGTAATGTTGGCATCCAGCCAATCTATTTTTTCGAATAGCACATTTATGTCACTCTCATCGAGCAGTTCAGTAAGTTCTTTTCCACGTGCCAGCAGTACATCTTGTGCAGTAGTGTAATTTCCTTTGGATGTAGGAAGCAATGCTTCTTCTGACAATAACTTTTCTTTTACCTTCTCAAATATCGATGAATAAATGATTTCATCAGTATGATTTTGATCGATTGGCAATACTTCCAAAAAGGAAACGGTTAAAAGACCTAATTGCTTAATAGCCGAAATACTGTCAGCCACAAGACTCGCTGTTTCTTTAACTAAACATTGATTTTGTTCATCATCTAATGGAATGTTCTCTCTATTTGGTGTGGTTTTATAGGGAGCCTGAATCAAGAAATTTAAATAGGTTACTTTTTCAGTCGGAAAAAAAACAATCAGTTTAGAATCCTTTTCCTTTTCAATAATTTCTTTTCCCGCTTCATCGGTTCCCATTCTATAGGCAATCTCAACATTTAAGTTGTGAGTTTCAATTTTTATCGGTTTTTTGATTACAAGAAATTCTTCAAAATTATCTTCTTGCGCAATTTTTGATATTATTGAGACTCTATGAATATTTTCTAAGCCCTGAACGTCCTTTAATTCCTTATAATAATGCCCGCTTTTCTTTGGTGTTTGCCATTTAATTTCCTTTACACTATTTAAAAAGAGTAATGTTTTTAATCCGATGCTTTCAAGTTTCTTGCTTACAATTTCAAATACTTCATCTCCTGTTCGCGATGGGTGGTTAAAAGGTAAAACAATTAAAGTCTCTTTGATATTGTTGTTTTCAATTAGTGAAGGGATTACAAAATCTTTTATTTCAAAATGAAAATGCCCTGAGTGAATTACAGGTGCTTGAGTAATTGCAAATACTGATTTAAAACCCACACCAAATTTGCCAATTGAATTTATATCTTCTTTTTTAGTAGATATGCCGATGCCTGTTATTCCATCAACATCATTAAAATTGAAATCGTTACCATTGTGTTTTATTTCCAGACGGTTGCTATAGAGATCAAATGAAATTTCTGTAGCATTAGCGTCTTCTGCATTTTGCAATATTTCATAAATAAAATGGGATGGGTCATTATAAATACCTGCAAGAATACTGTCAAAGTCAAACTTGTTCTCTTTAGAACTTTGAACCCATTGTTGCCTTTTTGATATCAGTCTATTAAAGTTCTCCGTTTCCATTCTATTAATTCTCTCTATTTACTGTAAAGTTATTTGAACTATCTGATACATCGGTAACACTTTTTAATGCTCATTTTACTATATATGATACTCCTTCTCGTACTCCATTATATCATAGAACTTTCTCGTTCTAGCATCTAAATATCTAAAAAAAGAATTCTCTAAACCAGAGCCGGTAAATATGATTGCCTAATTCTTCCAGACTTATCGTCGTTCCCATTAACGCCTTAGATACAAAGATCCAACCATCTCTTATAACTCAGATTACCCCCCTTATGCGTCTAGATAGTCGTCATATGGAAATTATAAGGAGCGACAACAATTAAATACAGTCTAAGTGCTACTTTAACCGTGTATCCTTTAATTCTTTATTTTCCAGGGCAGAAGAGCTTCCATGAATGATAGGTCCTGATATTCTATTAGCGTAAGCTGTTCAAAAAAGTGAAAGAGATAATTCTGGAGTTTCAGTTGATTAGCCTTAGCGGTTTCTATAAGGTTATATAGTATGGCACTGGCATGAGTCCCTCTGGAAGTATCAAAAAAAACCATGATCTTTCGGCCAATTAAAAAGGGACTATGGAAGAAGTAAATGGTAAAATTATTTCAGTATAAAAACGGAAAAAATGTGGACTAGACATGTAATTTTCATAAGATGCTTCCTTAACTTAAGTTTTCTTTAGTAATCAAAAGAACAGCTTAATTTAGGATTTCATTATCAGGTAATAGTACCCATTTTTTGATAGTATCTCTACGAAAACATTTTCTTCCTCCAATTTTCCCATCAGGTACACCTTTATTTGGTTGTAGTGTAATACGGTTACAAGCTGTTTTATAGTCTAATCCTTTGAGGAAACAAGCCTCTTTTAATGTAAACCAAACCTTATGAGGTATTATTTTTTCTATTAATTCGCTAATATTTTCCATAATATTTTAACTCCTCTTAGGATTTTTGCAAAAAAAAATGCAGTATAAATTGAACATACCTATCCCGATGTATTGCTAATACATCAGAATAAATAAATTCAAGTTATCCTGCATTTAATTAGGATTAAGGAATTTATAATTCCACCGATATAAATTTAATTCTTTGAATGAACTAAGTATAAAATAATTATAAAAAATCGTATTGTCAAGAAGGAAGCCTTTATATGTGACATTATTATAATCTATATTTTTTTATTCTTTTTACTCCAATTTTTCAAGGGCTTAATTCCTTGTTTTCATGAAAAAAACTATAAGACTTCCAAGCTGTTTTCTAGAAAGGTTCCTCCTGTATTGAAAAAGGTGATCGTTTTGTTGATATTCTCTAAAATTATTTGATTTAATCTCGATTACTTATCGAATGCTGCTTTACTAAAACCACTTTTATTCAATTACCGGGAAAAAATTGTCAAATATCTTTTTGTCTTAATTCACTTAATTCTATTATTGGTATTAAAAAAAGTATTCTAATTAAACCCTATATGTAACAAAAGGTGCTTTCTATATATCGGTTATATTTCTGTTTCGAGCCTATTATGAATATACTCACGGAAAGTAGTGTGGTGGTTTTCGACAGCGATCAATGCGTTTCTATTATCTCCCTCTTTAAGAAAATTTATGATTTCCCTGTGTTGAATGATGCTCTTCTTAGCGATATCTTCATAGGTAAGATCACAATAATGAAAGCGTATGATATCTATAATAAAATATAGACCTGTAAGGTAGTCTTCTACTAAAAAGTTTTTAGATATATGATTAATCTTTCGATGGAAAGAAAAGTCAGCTTTACGGAAATTGATCAAATCATTATTATTCAATGATAGATCTGCTTCATCTATACACGCGATTAGGTCTTCAATAATTTGTGGTGTTACTAACTCTATAAATTTCCTGAAAACAAACATCTCCAATAAAGATCGCAACTCAAGTATACTATCAATTTCTTCTTTATTAAAAGCTCGAAGCTGATACCCCTTCCAATGTTTTCGTTCAATGATTTTGCTTTCTTCAAGTTTTGATAGTGCTTCACGAACGGTTAATCGGCTTACTTTTAAGTAATCGGAAATTTCGTTCTCGTTGATTCGATCACCCGGTTTCCAATATTTTTGGATGATTCCATCTTTAATCATTTCGCATACATATTCAACTCGACTATGTAAAACTCTCGCATTTACAAAGGGAGAATCTTTTTTTTGTACCATTTTTTCTCCTGATAGCCAATTTCTTTATTTAATATACTAAAAATTGTTCCTTTTGAATAGGTATAGAATGTAAATTTAGATTTATAACCATCTTAAAATCTAAAATCAAAAATCAAAAAATATAAAAATATAATATCAGATTTTACTTGACTTTTCATTATTCTATGCAATAATAAAAAATTAGGAGGAAATCTATGGCACGTAAGATTGTTATTGCGGCATTACAGTTATCCGGTCCTGTTCAAATCCGTAAGGAGACTGTTGAGCAGGACAAGGAGAAAATTGTGATGAGACTGGTTGAGTTGATTCGAGATGCTGGAAGGAAAGGTGTTAAAATAGCCTCTACTACAGAATTAGCGCTGAGCCCATTTTTTTGTAGGGAACTTATTAGGGATAATGAATACTTCTTTGACTCTCTGCCTTCACCGTTAATTGATCCAATTATTGAAGAAATAAAGAGGCAAAAGATGGCCTTGATTCTATCTTATGCAGAGATAAGTGGAATAAAAAGGTTTAACTCAGCCTTGGTGTTTAACACTAACGGGGAGGTGATTGGAAAGTACAGAAAGATCCATATCCCAGCTTACTTCCCTAGTAACCTACCTGGAGGGACGGGTAGTTATGAGAGGTTATATTTTACGCCTGGTGATCTAGGTTTTCCGGTTTTTTATATTAGGGAATTAGATGTAAAAGTGGGTGTACAGATTTGTTATGATCGTATGTTCCCTGAGGGTTACAGAATTCTAGGTTTGAAAGGTGCAGAAATTGTTTTTAATCCTACTAATTATTCTACATATGGTCAGGAATATAGGGTTAAAATTTGGGGTAGACTAGTACAATCTCGTGCATACGAGAACGGTATTTTTGTGTGTGTGCCTAATAAGGCTGGGGTGGAAGGAGAGCGTGAAAACACTGGGCGGTCTCTTATAATCAATCCCCGTGGTGACATTCTGGTTACTGGTAGTGCTGATAGGGAAGAAGTCGTCTCCATGGAGATTGATCTTGAAGAGGTCGCTGAAGGTAAAAATCGTATTCCGTATTGGCGGGATCGTAGACCTGATGTCTATAAAGAACTAGTTGAATAAAGGAGGAATGATAAAAAGCAACCGTTAGCCTGGTAGATTTAGTAAACTGAGCTGGATAAGAACCAGCTTAGGGAGGCTACTGTTCGTCATATTTTTTGGTCTGCGAGACCGTAAAGGAGA
>Ga0067045_1031877_pt1 | contig 11287 bp, 9 predicted proteins | sample TerdegcTABiofilm_FD_59184 | JGI IMG/M metagenome (GOLD analysis project Ga0067045, IMG submission 59184) | Combined Assembly of (Gp0054472, Gp0054536) Wastewater bioreactor microbial communities from Singapore -Terephthalate degrading...
ATAGACCGCATGGCTTGTTCTGCGCAGCACCATGCTGCCCGTATAGCATATCCCCTCCTGCCTGCGGCAGGAAAAACTTTTCATCCCCGTTTACAAAACGGGGTATTCAAGTTTTAATTTTCATAAAGGGTCGCAAGTACAGCCACGGTTGACCCCACCGGAAGAACGGCAAGGGCAAAAAGGGATCCCGACAGCCCCCACAGGGTAATCACCATAATCCATTTTCTCATTCGAAGTACCTTGTCGGAGAGATATCCGGAGACGGGCCCCCCGAGGATCAATGCGAAATTGAAAAGGAGCAGGAGATTGCCCGCAACGAGCAAGGAACATCCCATCACGCTGATCAGGTACGGCCCCGCCACAGGTTCTGCACAGCCCCATATATTCCGTAGCGAAGGAAGCCCGCTGTAGAGATGAGCCAAAAATCCCTTTTCCGAACGATCAGCCGAAAGACATCAACGGCCTGAGCAAGTCGATTGCCGTCCCCCTCCCGGCTCGGCGGTGCATAACCATCGACGATGGGTCTGCCCCGCATGACAAGATGCAGAAGGCCATCCAGCAACAGATGAGAAAAGGTGATCAGGACAAAGGTGCTCCGCCAGCCGACCTGCTGTGTCGAAAGGACGAGGGGTGATGTCGAGGCGAGGGTGACGAGGCGCCCGACGGAAAATGACGGACGCGGACAGGGTCGCAAAATTCGCCGGGCCGAACCAGATCGTGAGGATCTTGAAGGTGCCGATGAGGCTGCATGCCATGCCGACACCCATGAGCAGCCTTCCAAAAACAAGCAGCGACGGGGATTCCGCCCAAGCAAAAATCAGAACCCCGACGAGCGCCAGCAGGTGCGACCCGGGCATGGTCTTCTTCGGACCTGCATGATCGAGGACCAACCCCATGGGGACCTGGATGAATGCATAGGCATAGAAAAGGCGGCTGATGCAAGGCTGAGATCGGCGACGCTGAGGGAGAGATCCGCCATGAGGTTCGGCGCGATGACCGTGATGGAGGAGCGGTAAAACATCGAAAGCACATAGAGCAGCGCTGCGACGGAGAATATCGTCCAACGGTTCGTACACAAGGCGAGAAGAGACTGACGGCCGACGGCGGACAAGGGATGTTCCTGCACGGTCAGTGAAGCGAATGGATTGTAGCGGGATGTAAGGCGCGAATTCTCCGATGCGCGCTGCGTCGGATCGGCTGCTGCCGGAACGCGAATTGCGCGCTGCGTGCGGCCGTGCCAAGCACTAACGCATCTCCACCCCGTTCGCCAGAAATTTCACCGCGTGCAAAGGAGGAACGAGCGTCGCACGGCGCACCGGCAATCGCCGGTGCGCCGCTGCCGGGCTGGACAATGCGGAGGAATCCTGGATGCTCGACGCCGGGTGAGATACAGGGGATGACGCTGACGAAAAGGAGAATTGTCCAGCAGTCCGCTCGGACTCCCTAAGACGGGACCGCAGCCGATACGAGTCCGTTTAAGGCGCCTTATCGGCCCTTCCAAACTGGCTTTCGTTTTTCCTTGAAGGCCCGTGGGCCCTCGAGATAATCTTCGCTGTACCGGCTCATAAGGCAGACGGCATCGGAAAAGGCGATTCCTCTCGGGTCCGGTGCGGTGACGGTCCGGATCACCTGCTTGATGTTCTTGACCACCAACGGGCTCATATCGTTGATTTCGGCGGCAATGGCCTCCGCCGCAGCGAGCAGCTCTTCGGGTGGCACCACCCGGCTGACGTACCCAAAGCGGAAGGCATCCTCGGCGGAAAGGTTGCGCCCCAGGAGCAGCATCTCCAAGACCACGCTTTTCGGGAAATGCGCCGCCAGCATGGGCGGGATTCCGAAAGCGGGCGTGATTCCGATTTTCACCTCCGGCATCCCGAATCGCGCCGTTGTGGACGCGATGCGGAGATCGGCCCCCACCATCGTCATGGCAAAACCGCCGCCGAGGCAGAACCCGCTCACGGCCGCGATAACCGGCTTGCTCACGCCTGCCCCGAAGACATCCATCCCCGTGAACGGCATGTCCCGCAGCAGTTCCTTTTTCCGGAACTCCGCCAGTTCCACCATGTCGAGTCCCGTCGAAAACACTTTGGCTCCGCCCGTGAGGACGATCGACCGGACCTCCGGGTCCTCATCGGCGTCGCGCCAGTACCCGGCCAACGCCTCGCGCGCAGACATGTTCAGCGAGTTGTTCTTGTCGGTCCGGTTGAGCGTGATGCAGGCTGTTTTGCCTTTTTTTTCGTACAGCACCTCCCCTGCCATGACCCTCAATCCTCCTTTCTGCCCGCGTACACGGGCTTCCGCTTCTCCAGAAAGGCCCTCATCCCCTCTTTCTGGTCGCCCGTGGAAAACATCATGCAGAAGGCCAGGGCCTCAAGCGAGTGCGCGGATTCGAGATCGATTTCCGCCCCGATGTTGATGGCGACCTTCGCCATCGCGAGCGAGTGGGGGCTGTGGCGGATGCATCGCCGGGCAAGATCACGCGCCTCCACCAGAAGCGCATCCTTCGATACGACACGATTGACGAGCCCGATCCGCAGGGCCTCCCCGGCTCCGATGAAATCCCCTGTGAAGATGAGTTCCTTGGCCCGCGCCTTGCCGACGGTTCTCACCAGCCGGATGTTGCCGCCACCGCCGGGAATGATTCCGATATTGACTTCCGGCAGGCCGATACGGAGATTGTCCGCCGCTACCCGCAGGTCGCAGGCCAGCACGATCTCGCATCCTCCGCCCAAGCAATAACCGGCAATGGCGGCGATGACGGGTTTGGGAATCGCCTCGATCTTCCTGCAGAGTTCGGGCAGTCGTTTTCGATGGTACATCTCCATCGGAGACGCTTCCGCCATGGCTTTGATATTCGCCCCGGCGGCAAAGATATCCGGGCCCCCGGTGAGAATGATCGCACGGGCCTCCGCATCCCGTTCCAGCCTGTCGAAGGCATCCAGGAGCTCCAGCCGGACCTCTTCCATGAGGACGTTGCGCCTCTCGGGCCGGGCCAGCGTGATCGTCCCGATGCTTTCCTCCAAGTCCACGCGAATGAATTCGTACGGCATGGCATATACTCCCCGTGACACGCATCGCGTGTAGATTGTTCATGGACGACCGGTAAGTTGGGCGTGGCACATCATCTTTCGACCTGCAACACGCTCTCCCCCCGCTCCCGCTTTCTGGCCAGATAATTCACGGCAACAACCGCCAAAAGAATTAGGTAGCCCGCGATGTCCGTGTAAATTCCCGTCTTGATCAGCAGCAGGGCTGCCGCGAAACAGAGAACCCGGGCCCAGATGGGTACACTCGTGAAGATCCATCCCATCATGGCGACCGATACAGCATAGACTCCGAATGTGGCGCTGACGCAGGCCGTCACGATTTCTATCCAACTGCCCTCCATCAGAAGTGCAGGGCCGTACACGAACATGAAGGGCACAATGAACCCCGTGATCCCGAAGCGACTGGCCTGGATCCCCGTCATCATGGGAGGGCTCTTGGCGATCCCGGCGGCGGCGTAGGCCGCCAGGGCCACCGGGGGCGTGATGGCAGACAACGTGGCGTAGTAAAATGCGAACAGGTGCGCAGCCATGGGGACAACGCCCAGCTTGATCATCGCGGGTGCGATCAATACAGCCACGATGATGTAGCAGGCCGACGTCGGAAGCCCCATGCCCATGATCGCGGAGGCGATCATGGTCAGAACCATCAGCACCGGCAGGATGCCGTGCGACAGTTCGATCAGGACGTTCGTCAGAATGAAACCGAGCCCCGTCCGCATGATGATGCCGATGGCGATCCCGGCGCAGGCGCATACGACCGCAACCTCCAGCGTGCCGATGGCCCCCTGTGCGAGAGCCGTGAAGGTCCGTTCGGCGTTTAGCCGGGTGTGCGCCCTTAATAATGAGATCAGAACGAGCGCGACGATCGACAGAAAGGCGGCTCGCTGGGGCGAATAGGCGATGACTCCCAGAAAGACGATCAGCGCGAGGATGGGCAGCAGCAGATGCCCGCTGTGGAGCAGGGTTTTCCTGAGGCTGGGAATCTCGCTGCGATCCATGCCCTTCAAACCGCTTTTAGCCGCCTCCATGTCCACCATGAAAAACAGAGAGAGATAGTAGAGGAGGGCCGGAAATGCGGCGGCGATGGCAACGTGGGCATAGGGAACCTTCAGGAAATCGGCCATTATGAAGGCCGCGGCGCCCATGACGGGCGGCATCAGTTGACCTCCGCTGGAGCCCGTTGCCTCAATGCCGCCGGCGACCTCGGGCTTGTACCCGGTTTTCTTCATGAGGGGGATGGTGAAGGTCCCCACGGTGGCTACGTTCGCGACGGCGCTTCCGCTGATGGTCCCCATCAGGGCGCTGCCCACGACAGCGGCCTTGGCAGGGCCGCCGCGCACCCCGCCAATGGTCGATGTCGCCAGGTTGGAAAAGAAGTCTCCCGCACCGGTAACCTGCAGAAATGCACCAAAGATGATGAAGGCGATGATGAACTCTGCGGTCACCGCCACGGGGATTCCGAAGATCCCGTCCTCGCTGAGGTACAGTGCCGTGATCGTCTGGGGCAGATCGAGGCCCCGGTGTCCGATCAGGTCCGGCATGGAGGGGCCGAAAAACCCGTAGAGGATGAGCAGGCCGGCAAAAATGGGAAGGGCCAACCCCACCTTTGTGCGGGTTGCCTCGATGACGATCAGAACCGCCAGGATTCCCATGATCGTATCGAGCGTGTTCGGGATGCCGCCGCGCATCATCAGCTCATCCTGGATGAAGATGATGTAAACAAACGGGATTGGCGAGACGACGGCCATGGCCAGGTCGCGCCATCGACCGAAACGATCCTTCTTCCTGAGGGAGGCCAGCAGGAAGATCATGGGGACACAGAGGACCAGCAGGAGCCCCCTCTGCGTGAACGTAGGGAAGGATCCCTCGTAGGCCGTGTAGAGAAAGATCGCGGACGTGACGATTCCCAGCGCGGCGATGATCTTCCCCAGAAAACCGCTCAGACCGAGATTCGCTAAAACCCTGGAAACGACATGCATGACCGTGCCCCCATTCGATCCAGACCGTGTTGACGTGGGATGGAAGCAGGCGGGCGCCTTCCTCTCGCCTGCTTCCACGGGTGACTATTTCAGATAGCTGATCGGCGCGCCGATTTCCTTATAGTACTTTTCTGCCCCGGGATGCAGGGGAACGGGGAGGTCGACGGCAACTGTTTCTTTTGTCGTCATCTTCCACTGCGGGTGGATGGAGTCGAGCTCTTTCTTCTGCTCGAAGATGGTCTTCGCGATCTGGTAGACAAAATCGTCGGGCAGATCGCTCTTGATGCAGACCGTCGTTCCGACCGCCAAGGCGGGAACGGGCTTTTCGATCCCCTTGGCCCAGCCCGGAGCTATCTCCCGGATCAGGTAGTAGGGTTTTTCCTTGTTGATCTTTTCGAGGACCTTCCTGTCCAGAGGGATGAACCGAACCTTTTCCGTTGTCGTCAACTCGACGATGGCCGGCGCGGCGCCGCCCGTTCCGGCGACGACATAGGCGAACATGTCGACGTTCCCGTCCTTGAGCGCCGTCGTCTGTTGCGACACGCCTGCCGGGAAGGGCTTGACATCGTTATAGGTCATGCCGTGAGCCTTGAGAACCTCCTCCACGATGATGTAATTGGAGCTCCCGGGCACACCCGTCCCCAACTTTTTGCCCTTGATGTCCGTGAATTTCTTGATTGGGGATTTATCGAGCACGATGAGGGCCAGGTAGATCAGGTCGTTGTTGAGCAGTGCCCGGAAACTCTTATTCTCGGCAAGGTTGTTGATCCCCCGATACATGGAGTAGGGGATATCGGTGGTTGCAAAACCGATTTCCATCTTGCCCTGCCGGATGCTCTCGAGATTCTCGATCGACGCACCGGTCGGGGCCGCATTCGCCTTTACATTCGGGATGTTCTTGCTCAAGACGTTGGCCAGCGCCCCGCCCATGCTGTACCAGGCTCCGCCGACTGTTGCGGTGCCGATGCCCACGTACCTTGTACCCTCGCTCTTCGAGCCCTCACTTTTCGGTGCGGATCCCTGACATCCAAGCACAAGGGACATTGTAAACAGGCACATCCAGATGCAGGCCGCGATTTTCAGACCCCGTGATTTCATTACACACCTCCGTTTCTTTTTTTACAGCAAACCCTCTGCTTCGTTTTCTTTTGCCGAGCCGATCAGGATCAATCCCGCCTGTTCGACCTTTTCCAAATGCCAAGCTTTTCGGCTTCCCGAACCAGTTCATCCCTGAAATCTGGGTGTGCGATGGAAATGATCCGTTCCGCCCTCTCCCATGTTGATAGCCCTTTCAGATTCACCTTTCCGTATTCCGTAACAAGAAAATTTACCGTCGGCCGGGGCGTGGTGACGACTCCGCCGGGGGTCAGGATAGGCTTGATCCGGGAAATGGTTTCCCCTTTCTTTCCCTCGTAGGTAGAGCTGATGCAGATGAATGCCTTGCCGCCCGGAGACAGGTAGGCCCCCCAGTGGAACTCCAACTGCCCGCCGGAGCCGCTGATGTGTTTCGTCCCCACCGATTCGGAACAGACCTGGCCCGTCAGATCAACCTCGATGGCGCTGTTGATGGAGACGGCCCGTTCGTTCTGTGAAATGACGCGAAGGCTGTTCGTGTAATCGACGGGGAACATCGCCAGTGCTGGGTTGTCGTCGATAAAATCATAGAGCTCCCGGGAACCGAGGGCGAAGGTATAGACGATCTTGCCGCGGCCGTTGGTCTTACGGAGTCCCGTAACCTTACCGGCCTTGTGCATCTCCAGCATGGCGTCGCAGAGCATTTCGGTGTGGATCCCGAGATCTTTCAGGTCGGACTGGGCGATCAGCTTCCCCACGGCATTGGGCATGCCTCCGATACCGAGTTGCAAGCAGGCACCATCTTCCAACTCGGAGACTACATATTCGGCGATTTTCATGTCCACTTCCGTGATCTCCGGAGACTTGACCTCGTAATAATCGACGCACGCTTCGGGGTCCTCGACGACGTAGTCCACCTCCGAGAGATGTACGGCCTCCTCCCGTCCGCCGAGGGCGCGAGGAACCTTGTCGTTCACCTCTACTACAACCGTCTTGGCCATTTCGCAGCATGCCTTCAGGAAGGTCGCCGACGGCCCGAAGTTGAAGTACCCGTGCTTGTCCATCGGGCGGGTCTGGATCATGACAATGTCGACGGGACGGTAGGACCGTCGGAACCAATCCGGGTTCTGCCCAAAACTGGACGGCACGTAGAACCCGAAGGAGCCCATCAGCGGCCGTTCGCCCGTGGAACAGTGCCCCGTGCTGTAGGTGAAATGCTCTCCCCGGGGATCGGCTTCGGCGATATAGACCTTCGTCAGGGTGTTGGAGCAATGGACGTTGACGTCGAACAGTTCATGCGTTCGCCGGGCAAGGGCTTTATCCATGGCAATCGCCTTGCTGAGGCAGTAACCAAATTCCACGTAGTCGCCCGATTTCACAAGGGCGGCTGCTTGGGCTGCACTGATGCGTTTGGAGCGGTATTCGGCCAAATGGAAGTATGCCATCGGGTTCCTCCGTCGGTGGGGTTAGGGGCTTCTCAAATCGGACAATCCTTTTGAATGCCTGATTTCGTTACTCTCCGATATGCAGGTGAGACTGCTGTTTCGATTTTTCCGTCATCTTTTTACTGGCCAGTCGTATATGCTCGGCATTGACCTGCGCCGCCTTGTTGAACTCACGATCCCGGATTGCCCCGACGATCTTACGGTGATAGTCCAGAGTTTTCATGAACATCTCGGGCGAGGGGCGAGCCAGCCGGAAAAAGCGGATCAGCATGTCGCACGTGAGACTGTGGAGAATGATGATCATGTTGTTATCCGTCAGGGAGGCGAGCATCAGGTGAAATTCAAAATTCGTTCGGAGGCGCTCAAGGTTTTTCCCCTCATTGTAATACTGCTCGGCCGCAGCAATATTGTCCTTCAAGCGTGAGAGCATCTTGTCGGGGATTTTTTTGTGCGGGAGGAGATCCTGCAGGATGTATGTCTCCAGAGCAACACGGGTCTCCGTCAGGTCCGTTACCGTGATGTGCGGGATCCGCATGATGTTCTCGAGTTGCCTGACCGTAGAAGCGAGATCGGCTTCCCGGATGAACAGGCCCCCGCTTCCCCCCTTGCGGACCTCGACGACACCCATCTGCTCCAGGGAGCGGACGGCCTCGCGGACGGTGAGTTTGCTCACCCCGAAGGTTTCCGCAAGTTCGCTCTCCGATGACAGACGCTGCCCGGATTTCAGGTCTCCCCGGAGGAGAGCTTCGTAAATCTGCTCGACGATATAGTCGGATTTCCGGCTCAGGACGACTTTCTTGAATCCTCTGGTAGGCATACCCGCGGCGCTCCCTTCCCTTGCAAAGAGTAATCGTGTCATGAAGCCACCCGGAACTCGTACGACACATTTCCCCCGGGCAGCTTGAGAACCTCCAGCTTGAGCCGCATGCCGATCGAAATGCTCTCTGCCGGAAGAGTGCGGTCCAGACGGCCGAACACCCTCACGGAACCGAAGTCCACAACGGCAATGGTGTACGGCAGATCCTCCCCAAACCCCGTGGGAGCATAAGATAGTGTGCTGTAAGTGAGCAGCGTTCCCATGCCCGGCAGGTCAACCCATTCCATGTCGCTGTCCAGGGACCTGCAGCAGTCCGCCCGCGGGGGGAAGTACCGGGCTCCGCAGGTCCGGCAACGAGTGCCCATAACCCTTCCCCGCTGCAGGTGATCGATGAAGTCGTTCACCCGGGTGAAAGCCGTAAAGCTCACCGTCCCGAATTTGCTGAACCGGTTGTCGATCTCCTTAGCCGCCATGGCTATTCCCTCCCAAGGATTGTGACATTGGCGTAGATGCCGACGCCGCCGATGTTGTGAACCAAGCCGATGGAAGCGTCCTTAACTTGCATAGGCCCAGCTTCGCCGCGTAGTTGAAGGACGATCGTCCGGACCTGCGAGCCGCCTGTGGCCCCGATTGGATGGCCCTTGGAGAGAAGCCCGCCGTCTACATTCACGGGGATTCTCCCCTCCTTGTATGTCTCCTTGGCGCGAATCAGCTCGACGCCCTCGCCGGGCTTGGCGAACCCGAGATTCTCATACGCCATCAGTTCGGCAATGGTGAAACAGTCGTGAACCTCGGCAACATCTACATCAGAGGGCCCGATTCCTGCCATCTTGTAGGCCTGCCTGGCAGCCTCTTCCGCCGCGGCCAGCCCGTGGAAGTGATCCCGCCCGACAAGGTTGACGGCTGCGGTTGCGGACCCGAGGCCCATGATCCAGACGGTCTTGCCGCCGAGGGCCCGGGCTCTCTCCTCGTTGGCCACGATGATGCAGGAGGCGCCATCGGCATTTGCGCAGCAGTCTCTCATCCGCAGGGGGCTCGAGATCGGATTGTTGAGCTGATTGGAGGGATCCTTGAAGTCCTGCGGGCTCAGGGGCTTGCGGATCATGGCTTTCTCGTTCAGAGCACCGTAAAAAGAGGATTTCAGGCGGATCAGGGCCAGGTCCTCCGATGTCGTGCCGTATCTTGCCGTGTGGCCCTGGGCAAACATGGCGTAGTAGGCCGGCATCATGGTCCCGAAGGGCGCCTCCCACTGGATGTCGGCGCCGCGGCCCATCCGTTCCTGAGATTCCGCCGAGGTGATCTCCGACATCTTCTGAAAGCCCGCCACGAGGACCACGTCATGCAGACCGGACTTCACCAGAGAATAGGCCAGGCGCAGCCCTGTCGTGCTCGATGAGCAGAGGGACTCAACGTAGAACGTCGGTTGGGGGTTCAACCCGAAGTATTCGGCGAGGACACCCGACGGAGAACGCTGCTTGTCGTACTCCGGGGCGGAACAGACGATGGTTGCATCGATGTCTCCGATGGTCATGTTTGCGTCCCTCATGGCCTCCTGGAAGGCCTCGAAGGCCAGTTCCCGTATCGAGCCGTTGAAGGCGCGCACGAACTTGCTTTGCCCTACACCGATAATTCCGACCTTGTCCATCTTCACATTCCTAATCGTTTGCTGAAAACCCGAGCTCTCCGTGGCCGTGCTGGAAGCTGGGGTCAAAATTGCACGTCCTTCCTCGGGACTTTTTGCCCCGACGTGTAGTCGTACCACCCCTTTCCCGTCTTCCGCCCCAAATCACCGCTCAGGACCAGTTTTTCCAGGAGAAGACTGGGGCGCCACTTCGGATCTTTGTATCCGTCGTGCAAGGTATTCAGGACGTTCAGCCCGACATCGAGACCAACGAAATCCGCCAGCTCGAACGGTCCCATGGGGTGGCCCAGGGCAAGCTTTAAGGCCTTGTCGATGTCTTCCACGCTTGCGACTCCCTCCAACAGGCAATTGTAGGCCTCAAGCCTCAATGCCGCGTTGATTCGGTTGACCAAGAAACCGGGCACATCCTTGACGAGTACGCTCTCTTTCTCGAGAGAATCGACGAACTGGCGGGCCTCCTGAATGGCGTCCGGGGATGTCTTGAGCCCGGGGATGATCTCGACCAGTCGCATGACCTGTGGCGGGTTGAAAAAGTGAATACCGATGAACCGGTCCGCCCGCTTGACGGAAGCAGCGAGTCGCGTGATCGGAATCGAGGACGTGTTCGTCGCAAAAAGGGTTTCGGGCCGGCAGATTCCATCCAGTAGCGAGAAAATTTCAGCCTTCAAATCCGCGTCTTCGAAGACGGCCTCGATGATCACCTGTGCATCCTGAGCCTCATCGTACGAAACGGATCCTCGGATACGGGACAGCACTCCCTGTCTTTTTGCCTCGTCGATCTTCCCCTTTTGAACTTTCGACGACAGGGCCTTGCCAATGCGGTCCATGCCGTTCTGAATGAGATCTGCCTGTACGTCGTGCAGGATGACCTCGTAGCCCGCCTCGGCGGCCACCTGGGCGATCCCGGAGCCCATCTGCCCGGCCCCGATCACCATGATGCGCTTGTTTTCCATGTTCGACAACCCCGTTGAATCGACACGTATTGGAATCGCCCCCACCCGGGTCGGCTCTAAATAGTAATTATTCATATATATGAAAAATTATTATTGTCAACTATTTTTTTCAAACAGACAAATGCAAATCGTGAGCAAAGAATCGCGCATCGTCTCGAGACTACGGGCCGGCGCGTTTACATTCCTCGGGTTGTGTGCTATGAATCGGATAAATTTCTTCAGGTATGCGTCCATGGCCCTGATCATTGAAGGCGGACTCGATCTGCCCCTGCCGCGCATGATCCCCGTGCGCCAGAAATTCCCCGACGAGCACATTGACGACATCCCCGG
>Ga0067045_1004460_pt1 | contig 11285 bp, 9 predicted proteins | sample TerdegcTABiofilm_FD_59184 | JGI IMG/M metagenome (GOLD analysis project Ga0067045, IMG submission 59184) | Combined Assembly of (Gp0054472, Gp0054536) Wastewater bioreactor microbial communities from Singapore -Terephthalate degrading...
AGGTCCTCTGGGGCTACTTCAAGCAGAGCCATCAAGACTTCGAGATTCTCGTGGCCGACGAAGGCCAGGAGCCCGACCCGACGATGAGCCTTCAGCGGCTCCGCCGCGAGACGGGCCTGAGGATCCGCCATCTTCGCGATGAATCGGCGGCGGGAAAGTGCGCGGTGATCAACGCCGCGATTTGTGCGGCTGCGGGTCCCTATCTCGTTCTTTCCGAGGACCGCTGCATCCCCCGTTTGGACTTCCTAGAGACCCACGTCTGCCTGGCACGTCCCCGCCGGTTCTTGTCGGGAACCGGCGTGCCGCTGCCGGCGCACCTGAGCCGTCAGATCACCGTGGAAGACGTGATTGCGGGCCGGGCGACCGACGCCCGATGGCTCGCCGCGCACGGACTGGGCAAGGAAGACGGCATCGGGCAAGGCGTGTTTGAGCAAATCTGGGCCGGCCTGCTGGACACCCTGAGCGCATCGCGCGTGACATGGAACAGCGCGAATGCCTCATGCTGGAAGTCCGACCTGCTGGAGGTCAACGGATTCGACGAGCGGATCGAGTGTGGCGCCCTTGACCGCGAGTTGGGCGACCGCCTGCACAACGCCGGCGTGCGAGGCCGCCAGGTGCGGCAGCGCGCCGTGTGCGCGCGGCTCTTCTCGGCAAATCAGTATCTCTCGCGTCAGACTCTGCAGCGCAATCTCACCCTCTCCGCCGAGATNCGCCAGAGCCGTTCNACGTGGACTCCCTTCGGCATCCGCAAAGGCTTCCGGGTGTTCGGCGCCGAGGACGCGTCGGGGCGCAGCCGCGACGATTCGCACCGCGCCGTGGCCTGAGGGACGTCGGAAAGCCGATGGCCGAAAGCGGATAGCGGATAGCGGTGAGGCTGTCCGAGAAGTCTCCCCTCTCCCTTTGGGAGAGCAGACCCATGCCATGCACTTCCCGAACCGCCTCGAAACGCTGATCGCTGCCGATGGTTTGAATCGTGGGATCGAGCGCAGCGCGGGGGACGCGCGCAAGCCGAGCCGCGTCCGCGGCATCTTCCGCTTTCGGCTTCCGGCTTCCGGCTTTGGAAGAGAGTGCTCGCCGCAGAGAAGAGGTCCGGAGAGAATTATCCGTCGCGGGGGTCTAGCCGCGACGGGTTAAATCGGACCGGCGAGTCGGAAGGTCGGTCGGAGCGGTCTCCCGAGGGAAAGCGCTCTACACCAGTTCTTTTTTCGCTCCAATCAGCGTCCGCAGCCGCTCGGCCAGGAGGGCGGCGTCGAACGGTTTCTTGAACGTCTCGTTGATGCTCGATCGGTCGAAGCTCGTCGAACTGCCGTCGTCGGGCAGGAGGGCGATGAGGATCACTTCGCCGAACTCTGCGTTGCGGCGCAGGTTCTGGCAGATCTGCAACGCCTCGGTGCGTCCGATCGAGAAATCGACGATCATGCAGTCCGGATGAAAGCTCTCGGCTTGGATCCCGGCATCGAAACCGCTCGCAGCCACGGCAACCTTGAACGAACGCTCAAGGGGAAGTTCCCGCTTGATGTTCTCCGTGAGGATCTGGTCTTGGGCTACGATCAGGACCTTCGCCATGGCCTCATCTTCGAGGTCGCCCAACGGCATCCCGTGTTCCTTGAGGAACTTGATCAGGTATTCCCGGGGGATCCGTCGATCCTGAGACCCGGGAATACGGTAGCCCTTCAGCCGGCCCGAGTCGAACCACTTGCTGACCGTGCGGGGGGCCACCTTACAGATCTTGGCGACCTGACCAGTTGTGAAGACCTTCATTGCAGGCTCTCCGATATCTCGCTCGCTTGGTTTCCATGTCGTCCCGGTCGCAGGCCCGAAGGCCAGATCGGGACTTTCAAGCCCTTGTTTGCAGACTTACGGCCGCCGCTCGATCCATCGGGTCGGCATCGGAACCTCACGACGGTCTGCAAACCTCTGGGTCAGGGCCTGAGGTAACTCGCTTCAAGTAGGCTAGGATTCCATCCCTTCTAATCCGCGCCACATTAGTCACATCGGCAACCACGGCATCCGGAAGTCAGCGAAAATCCGTAAAATAGAGAAGGCGTGCTCCAACCCCTCCGAGAGATACTTGGCAACAACCCGATCCCGTTTCCCGAGGTGGTACACCGGCAAAGAGAGGAATGCGCTCGCAGACCGGGCGACCTTGCGTCGCCAAGTCGTGCCGGCGCAGGCCGGTCGACAGATTCCCCCCTTCGCAGCCCGCACCGCCCGCCGACAGCGTTCGGGACGCATCGGGTTGCGGAACAAGCCTTCCGATGATTAGTTTCGATTCGTCCCGGGGTAGGACTTTAGAAAGTTTCGCCGGTTGTAGCGAGCAGTCATATCGTCCCGTTCAGACCGGCTATGGCGGGTTTCTGGAATGGGGAAGCCCTGACGAATGTACCAATCTTTCCGCTGCCGGCTCCCGGGGGTGTTTCCCTGGGCCGGAGCCGATCTACCATTGATAAGGGGAACATTGATGCTCTGTAAAGGACGTGCTATGAACCGGCGAAGGGGAATCGGGACCGCGGGGATTTGGCTGGGCGGGCTTGCCGGGATGCTGGCGGGCTGCGCCGTGTGGGCGTTCGCCGTCCGGGCCGAACGCGACGAGCCGCGCCAAGGGGCCGCGCGGGACGCGGCGACTGAGGCGGCAGCGGCTCCCCATGCGGATTCGGCCGGCGGCGGGGTGCCGTCGGACAAGGGAGAGACGCCGGGGAAGGCCCGATCGGAATCCAACCCCGCCCAGGACGCGGTCTCGGCGAAGCCTGCCGACGCCGAGTACGTCGATCCCTCCGCCGTGGCCAAACGGTTTGCCGCGGAGTTGACGCGCCTGGTGAAGCGCGGCAATCTGGTCACTCCCGCCGAACTCCATCGGCAGGCCCAGGCGGCGAAGCGTTGTCCGGTCGTTCCGGTTCCCGATCCGGGCGAGAAGCTCGGCCCGGCCGCCATTTACGCCCGGGCCAGGCCGAGCGTCGTGGTCTTGGGGGCCATCGTCCAGCCCAAGGGTCACAGGCGTTTCCACGCCGCGCTGGCCTCGGGCTTCGTGATCGCCAAGGAGGGCGTCATTGCGACCAACTACCACGTGATCGAGGCATTCCAGCATGCCAAGGCCGTGGGCGTGATGACCGCTGACCAACGGCTATTTGCCGTCCAGGCCGTGGTGGCAGCCGACGCCCATAACGACCTGGCCCTCGTGAAGATCGAGGCCGACAACCTCGTCCCGCTGCCCATCGCCGCCAGCGTGCCGCTCGGCGCCCCGGTCTACTGCCTCTCGCACCCCGCCCTGGACACCGAGGAGACGGAGACCGCCTTCTTCGCATTCTCTGAAGGGGTGGTGTGCGGCAAGTACCGCCTGCGTCTGGACGGGCCGGTGCCCATCGACGTGTTGACCGTGACGGCCGAATACGGCAAGGGCTCCAGCGGCGGCCCGATCCTCAACGAGCACGGCGCCGTGGTGGGCATCATCTGCCAGACCCGCGCCCTGTTTCACGACGAAGACGAAACCGAGCCTCAGATGACCTGGAAGCTCAGCCGCCCCTCGAGCAGCCTGCTGGCGCTTCTGAAGCCCGCGGACTAGTCCCCCGTCCGTCGTGCTTTGATGTGTGGCACAGCCGCCCTCGGCTGTGCGAAATGCCCTGCACAGCCGAGGGCGGCTGTGCCACATGGGGCCATCGCTTCATCCACCAGGGCATGCTGGACGGAGCACCAGGCCCCGCTCGTCGGGCGTCGAAGCATCGAGTAAGATGGCCGGGAAATGTGCCTTGAAAGCGGACCCCAGAGGAGACGATCCATGAAGCGGTTCTTCCGGTACCTCACGTGTTTGCTGTGGACCGTCCTCGTGCTCGACATCGCCTGGGCCCAGGATAGGCCGCGCGGCGACAAGGCGAAGGCCGAGGAGTGGCTGCACCAGTTGCTCCAGCGGTTCCCCGACGCCGACGCCAACAAGGACGGCGTGCTCACTCGCGAAGAGGCCAAGGCCTATCGGCAGAAGATCGAGGCCGATCGGGCCGGCAAGGGGGCAGGCAAGGGCAATGCCGCATCGCCCGCGGTCAAGCCGACCCACGCCGACGTGAAATACGGCCCCCACGAGCGCAACGTGCTCGATTTCTTCCAAGCCAGGTCGGACCGGCCGACCCCGCTGGTTGTCTACATCCACGGCGGCGGGTTCGTCGCCGGCAACAAGAACAGCTACAACCCGGCCATGGTTAAGGCGATGCTCGATTCGGGCATCAGCTTCGCCACGATCCACTACCGCTTCGTCGACGGTAAGGAGACGATCTTCCCGGTCCCGCAGCGCGACGGGGCCCGCGCGGTGCAGTTTCTCAGGAGCAAGGCCACAGAGTGGAACCTCGACCCGAAGCGGGTCGCGTGCTTCGGCGGCTCCGCGGGCGCCGGCATTTCCATGTGGATCGGATTCCACGACGACCTGGCCGAGCCCAAGAGCGACGACCCGGTGGCTCGCCAGTCGACCCGGATTCAGGCGATCGGCACGTTCGGCGGCCAGGGGACCTACGACCCGATCAAGATCAAGGAACTGATCGGCGGCCGGGCGTGGGAGCATCCGTCGCTCGTGAAGGTCTACGGGCTTCGGGGCACGGAGGAGGCGCTCCGTCCGACGCCGCAACAGCAGAAGCTCTACGACGAAGCCTCCGCGATCACGCACCTGACCAAGGACGACCCGCCGCTCTACATGGTTTACGGGGAAGACGACCCGCTGGCCCCGAACGCCCGGCCCGGGCAAGGCATCCACAATCGCAACTTCGGCCTGCAACTCAAGGCCAAGATGGACAACCTGGGCATCGAGAACGTCTACGTGTACACCCCCGAAGCCAAAGGCCAAAACGTCGCCAAGGAAATGCTCGACTTCTTCCGGAAGCAGTTCGAGAAGGTCCATTGAAGGCAACGAGAATGAAGCCTGTCAAAATCGTCTACTACTTGACGCCCGCCAAGCCAGACAGCGTGCTCTCAGAGCACCACCGTGTTGGTGGCTCGACGATAAGGAAACTCGTAAGTGTTCCGCGGAATGAAGTGCGAATAGGGGAAGGGAAAAGGAAAAGCTCTGGAAAAAAGGGAAAGGCAAGAAACCGTGCCCTGATCACACAATCTTGAATGGAAACCCCCTCCTCGTCTTCCCCCCTTTTCCCCCTGCTTTTTCCTTTTCCCTTCTCCTCTTCCTGCAACTTCATACGGCTGAAGTGTTACGGAAACTCAATGGTGCTCGGAGAGCACCCTACGGCTGAACCCCGAACCCTGAACCCTCCGGGAGCCGGGCATGAAACCGATCGTCGTCGACGTGCAACGGGTGGCCTACTGCGGACTGTATTGCGGGGCGTGCGGAGCCTATCGCCGCGGGCGGTGCCCGGGGTGCCACGAGAACCGGAAGGCCACCTGGTGTACGGTACGGACCTGCTGCATGGAGAACGGCTACTCGTCGTGCGCCGAGTGCAAGGCAACGCCGGAGCCGCGCGATTGCAGGAAGTACAACAACCTCATTGCGAGGCTCTTCGGCCTCATCTTCCGGTCCGACCGCCGGGCGTGCATCCTGCAAATCCGCGAGAAGGGGCTTGAGGGCCACGCCCAAGCCATGGCCGCCCGCCAGAGGCCGAGCCTTCCCCGATGAGCCGGCGGAGGATGGGCGAACGTCAGGCTGGATAGCCTGACCTACTGCGCTGTGCGCGGGTCTCCTGACCCCGCACAGTCTCTGACCGCAGGTCTCCAACCCGGGTTATTCCCGCCTCGCAGATTCCGGCGTGTCCGGCGTCACACTAGCCCGAAGCGCAGGCGAGGGCGACTCGAGACGTCTCGCTCGCTAGCGATTCGGGCCAGTATTTGGCCATGAATCATCCCGGCCAAGGGACCGGAGACCTTCGGTCGTGGCCTCGGCGGGGTCGGGAGACCCGCGCCGAGCGATTACGTAGGCCCCCAGGTCCCGGCGTTTCCCTCTTCTCTCCTCAAGACGATGGGCAAGTCGACAACGATGCGGGTGCCCTTGCCGGGCTCGGATTCAATGACGGCGCTGCCGCCCAGCAGCCGGGCCCGCTCTCGAATGCCGGCCACGCCGAAATGGCTTTCGCCGATGTCCTCCAAGCGGAATCCGAGGCCGCGATCCCGGATCTCAATCCGAAGCCGGTCCCCCTGCTGCACCAGTTCGACCCGGACCCTCTTGCTCCTGCTGTGCCTGCACGCGTTGGCCAACCCTTCCTGGACGATCCGGTAGACCGCGTTCTCCAGGATCGGAGTCAGCCGCTCGAACTCGACTTCGCTAAGGTGCTCGATCTTCGGACCCTTCTTGCGTCTCTCTTCATTCACGAGATGAGCGACGGCGGCCACGACTCCCGCCTCGTCCAGGATCGGGGGCCTCACCCCGCTTATGAGTCGCCGGGTCTCGAAGTGGCCCTGGCGGAGCATGGTCATTCCCGCCTCAAAGGCCTTGGCGGCAAATCGGGGTTCGACTTCCTTCTGGGCCGCGTAGGCGTCGAACTGCATGATCGCCCCCGCCAGTTGCTGGGCGAGTCCGTCGTGGATTTCGTAGGCGATCACCTGCCTTTCGTGGTCGCTGGATTGGAGGAGGTGCTTGAGGGTCCGCCGCTCCCGCTCCAGGGCCTCTTCGGTCCGCTTCCGTTCGGTGATATCGCGTCCGACGGACTGGATCTCGGCAAGTCGCCCCCGCTCGTCGAAGAAGCCGCGATTGACAAACTGCATCCAGCGCACCTCGCCCCGACCGGAAACCACCCGATTCTCGACCACCACGATCGGATGGGCCGGCGACAGGGTGCGGAGCTGCTCCTCGACCATCGGCACGTCTTCAAGCAGGGCCACGGGCTGCCAACTCCTGCCCAGCAACTGGTCGGCTGTCTTGCCGAAGAAACGGCAGTACACTTCGTTGACGAAGGTGAACGTGCCCTCAGCGGTCAACCGGCTGATGACTTCCGTCTGATCCTCGACCACCGACCGGTAGCGTTCCTCGCTTTCCCGCAACGCGTTCTCGGCCCGCTTGCGCGCGGTGGTGTCGTGGATCAAGGCGAGGATGTGGTCGATCTCCCCGCCGTTGCGGCGGAAGCACCGAACGAAGACCGTGGTGTAGACGATCGTCCCGTCCTTGCGGAGGAACCGTTTGTCCTGGGTGTAATGCTCGGTCTCGCCCGCTACCATCCGGTTGAAATTCAGGAGGCCGGTCTCGAGGTCATCGGGATGGGTGGCGTCCGTCCATTTCATCGCGAGCAGTTCGTCGCGGGAGTAGCCGAGAATCTCGCAGAGGCGGTCGTTGACCTCCTGCCATTGCTTGTCGATTCGGGTGACCGCCATGCCGATCAGGCCCTGTTCGAAGTAGCTGCGGAACCGCTCCTCGCTCGTGCGCAGGGCCTCCTCCGCCCGCCGGCGCTCGGTGACGTCGCGGAACAGCGCCAGCAAGCAAGGTCGCCCTTCGTAGACGATCCGGCGGCCGGTGATATCGGCATAGAAGATGCGGCCGTCCTTCCTGAGAACCGGACGATCCTCGTTGATGGAGACTCGGCCTTCTGCGGCGGCCTGGAATCGCTGCAACTCTTGGGGGACCTCCTCGGGCGGGTGGATGTCCCGGACCGACGCCCCCAGCAGTTCCTCCTCGGAGTAGCCGAGCATCCGGCAGAACGAGGCGTTGACTCGCGCGAACCGCTTCGTTTCGATATCCGTGATGAGGAGGCCCTCGACGATGCCGTCGTGGATCGTCTGGAGTTGCTGGTGGCTTTCCCGCAGGGCCTCGTCCGCTTGCCGTCGCTCCTGGATCTCCCGCTGGAGCTGCTGGTTGGCTGCCCGGAGTTCGGCGGTCCGTTCTTCGACACGACGCTCGAGGTCCTCGCGGGCCTCGCGCAGCGTCTTCTCGTACTGCTTGCGCTGCGTGATGTCGCGAAGGATCGCCCACATGCCCGCAGGGCGTCCCTCGTCGTCCCGCAGGAGAATGGTCCTGAGTTCCACGGGAACGATCGTGCCGTCTTTCCGCCGATACTCCTTCTCGTAGACGTCGGAATAGCCGCGGACAAAGACCTGTTTCTCGAAGATCTCATCCTGGAAGGCGTGCCACCTGGCCGGAGTCACGTCGCGGAAGTTGAGGGCCGCGAGTTCCCCCGGCTCGTAGCCGAGCATCTGCCGGTAGGCCTCGTTGTATTCCTGAATCCTGCCGTCCATGCTGACGCTGACGAAGGCGTCCCGGATGCCCTCGTACAACCGCCGGTACTTCGTCTCGCAGCGCCGGATCGCCGCCTCCGAAAGCGGCTCGGTGGTCTTGCCAGCGTCGCTCATGGGGACCTCCCGCGGCACTCGCCGCCGGCGAACCCGGCAGGTTGTAGGTCAGGCTTTCCAGCCTGACACTTGGGCTGTCAGGCTGGAAAGCCTGACCTACAACATGTCTGGAAGTTTCCACTTAGTAGGATCATTGTATCCCGCCTGGCCCGGAAGGGGTAGGGTTGCCGTCGCGGGGCCACTCCCGTAGGATTCCCCCAGACGAAGCAGGACCGAACCGAGAGCCAATCTCAAACACGTCGGGCGTGGAGGCGAATCATGAGGCGGGCATTTGGACTCAGCATGGCGGTGTTTGGCATCTTGGCACTCGGCACGGTCGGACTCACCGACAGTTGGGGAAAAGAGAAGTCCGGTTCAGGCAAGTCAGACGAGAAGAAGATGTCGAAGCAAGCCAATCCAGAGACCGCCGACGAGGAACTCCCTTCCGCCAAGCTCCCCAAGACCGACGCCCAGTGGCGCAAGGATCTGACCCGCGAGCAGTATCGCGTGCTCCGCCAGAAGGGAACCGAGCGGGCCTTCACCGGGAAATACTGGAACTGCCACAAGCAGGGCATGTACCGGTGCGCCGGCTGTGGGGCCCTGCTGTTCTCGTCGGACGCGAAGTTCGATAGCGGCACCGGTTGGCCCAGTTTCTGGAAGCCGTCGTCGGAGAAGAGCGTCGCCACGGAGCGTGATTTGAGCCTCGGGATGCAGCGCGTCGAGGTTCACTGTGCGCGATGCGGCGGCCACCTGGGCCACGTCTTCAACGACGGCCCGGCCCCCAGCGGCCTGCGCTACTGCATCAATTCCGTGTCGCTGCTCCTCGACGAATCGAGGCCGCCGAAGGGACAGGCCCCGTCGAAGAAGTAGCCGCCGGGACGACGGTACCGCCCGACGGTCACGTCTGGCTGGCGAACGTCGCGGTCACGGTGGTGGTGATTCCTCCCCGGGGGGTGAAAGCCGCTTCCAGGGTCATGCGACGCGGCTGGAGCGCGGTCGCCAGGTCGTCGAGGATCCGGTTGGTCACATTCTCGTAAAAGATCCCCTCGTTGCGGAATTGCTGGAGGTAGAGCTTCAGGCTCTTCAATTCCACGCACTTCTGGTCCGGCACGTAGGTGATCGTGAGGGTGCCGAAGTCGGGCTGGCTGGTCTTGGGACAGACCGAGGTAAACTCCGGACAGACGATCCGGATCGTGTAATCCCTTTGGGGATATTGGTTTGCGAACGTTTCCAGCATGTCGCGGAAGGACGCGCTCACGGAGGCGGCTCCTTGGATTGCGGGCAAGCTTATGGCATGATGAACAATTAGCCGCGCGACGGAACACCCAACGCGGTTCGAGTCCGGGCTTGGGGCTTGGGTCTTCGGGCTTGGGGCTTGGGGCCCAAGGCCAAAGACCCAAGACCGAAGACCCAAAGAAGGGTTTGCGATGTTCTGGCGAGGGGCTACAAAGCTAAGTATAGGGATGAAGGATGACGGATGAAGTGGGGGCCCGCAAACCGGCGGTCGTTCTCCTCTCGGGCGGGCTGGATTCGGCGACGACGGCGGCCATTGCCCAAAGCGAGGGGTTCGATCTTTCCGCGCTTTCGGTCGATTACGGCCAGCGGCACCGGTTTGAGTTGGAAGCCGCCCGCCGCGTGGCCCAGTCACTCGGGATCCGCCGGCACATCGTGGTCGCGGTGGATTTGCAACAATTGGGGGGGAGTGCGTTGACCGCGTCGATCGAGGTGCCCAAAGACCGCGACCCGGCCGCCATGCAGGCCGAGATCCCGATCACCTACGTCCCTGCCCGCAATACGATCTTCCTGGCCCTTGCCCTGGGCTACGCCGAGGTCTTGGACGCGGCCGATCTCTTCGTCGGCGTCAACTCGGTCGACTACAGCGGCTATCCCGACTGCCGGCCTGAGTTCATCGCAGCATTTGAACGACTGGCCAACCTGGCGACCAAGGCGGGGGTCGAGGGGCGGCTGCGATTCCGCATGCACACGCCCCTGGTGCATCTCACGAAGGCGGAGATCATCCGGCGGGGGGCGGCCCTGGGGGTCGATTATTCCCTGACCCATTCCTGCTACGACCCGGATCCTGCCGGCCTGAGTTGCGGCCACTGCGACTCCTGCCTGCTTCGACGGAGAGGTTTTGCCGAAGCAGGACTGGTGGACCCGGTCCGGTACCAGAGCCAAGAGAAGGGAAAAGGAAAAGCCTTGGAAAAATGGGAAAGGCAAGAAACCGTGCCCTGATCACATCATTCCGAATGGGAACCCTCTCATCTTCTTTTCCCCTTTTTCCTGGTCTTTTTCCTTTTCCCTTCTCCTGCAGATACAGTATTCCGTTAACCACCCCCCACTTTTCCATGCGAATTGCGGAGATCTTCAGGTCGATCCAGGGCGAGGGGTTCCTGACCGGGACCCCAAGCGTGTTCGTGCGCGCCAGCGGGTGCAATCTCCGCTGTCGGTTCTGCGACACGCCGTTCGCTTCCCGTTGGCCGGAAGGAGAGCATCTCGCGGTGGACGCGATTCTCGCCCGGGTCGAGGAGTTGGGCGAGAGGCATCTTGTTCTCACGGGCGGCGAACCCCTGCTCTTCGAGGAGTCGGTCGAGTTGACGATGGCCTTGAGGCACTTGGGACGGCACATCACCATTGAAACGGCCGGGACCAGGTACCTGCCGGTCGCCTGCGACCTGATGTCGATCAGTCCGAAACTCTCCAACAGCACCCCCTCCGCCGACCAAGACGCGGGTTGGGCGATCAAGCACGAGAAGCGGCGCCACGCCCCGGACGTGATTCGCCGGCTTGTCGCCGAGTATCCGTACCAAGTCAAGTTCGTCGTCGATTCGGCGGCCGACTGCCGCGAGGCCGAACGGTATCTGGCGGACTTCCCCGAGATCGACCGTGGCCGGGTCCTGCTCATGCCGATGGGCACCGAATCGGACGCCCTGGCTGAAACGGCCTCCTGGCTCGAACCTTACTGCGCCGAGCAAGGTCTCTACTATTGCCCTCGCCGCCACGTGGAGTGGTTCGGCGGCGCGGTGCGCGGGACGTAAACGGGCGGG
>Ga0067045_1031874_pt1 | contig 11285 bp, 9 predicted proteins | sample TerdegcTABiofilm_FD_59184 | JGI IMG/M metagenome (GOLD analysis project Ga0067045, IMG submission 59184) | Combined Assembly of (Gp0054472, Gp0054536) Wastewater bioreactor microbial communities from Singapore -Terephthalate degrading...
CTTCGACAGACCCCGGACGGTCTCCGCCTGTTCCGCATGCCCGTGCGCGAGATATCCCGCATCCGAAGCGAGCGCGCTTCGCTACGCAACTCCCGGCTCACGCCCGGCAAGGACGTGCCCCTTCCGCTCCAGTCTGAGCTGTGGGACATCGAAGCGGAGCTTGATCCGGGCGACGCCGCCGTGGTGGGACTGCGCGTGCGGGGAGAGACTGTTGCCTACGACGCGAAGGCGCGCACGCTCTCGTGTCTGGGCCGAACGGCGCCGCTGGACCCGATCAGGGGGCGCATCCGCCTGCGCATCCTCGTGGACCGCACGTCCATCGAGGTATTCGGCAACGATGGCCGGGTGTCGCTGACCTCCTGCGTCCTCCTTCGATCAAAGGACCGAGCCGTTGCCGCCTTCGCCGAGGGCGGCAATGCAAAGCTCGTGTCGCTGGTCGGCCACAGTCTGAGGAGCGTCTGGAAGCGGCAGGATCGGTGAGTCGTTCCGGGTGCGTGCGCCCCATGCCAGGGCCGGTATGGGGCGCACAGGCCATCGCCGAAGGGACCTATGGTCGTCCGGCTGTCATCGCTGTCTTGGGGGCAGGCGCCGGGTCAAGCGACACCGTCCGGCTCTCCGGGAGCCACCGGCACGCCCAACCTGTCAGTATCTCCCACGCGTCCAGCGGCAGATAGGCTCGCGAGCGATAGACCCGCAAAGGCGTCTTCAGCGCGCAGGTGTTGCCGTCGAGTACGAGGAGCGCCTCGCCTGAGGGGATCACGGCCTTGCGTCCGTCGCGGAGACTGATATGCGCTGCGCGATCCCGCCACACAACCTTTGCGTCCCATTGTCCAGTTCGGAGGTAGCCCGCATAGACATAGACAACGCCGCGATCCATGATCGGCGGGTAGAACAGACCCTCGAGACGCAACGACCCGATACTGAGCGCGATCGGTTGGGTCTTCGGCCGTGACATGGTCCGGTTCGCCGGCGTAACCGACCGAGGCCGCCGGGACCGCGCCCGGCCGCGCGATGGACGGCGTGAGCCCGCCGGTGATTGAGCCGAGGCTCGCGCGGGATGTACCGCAGTAAGGCCGATGGGATGGGGCTGCTCGGTCGACGGGGTCTTCCGCGAGCCTCGTGTCGAAATCCAGGCGGGCGTCGTTATGGGTGTTCGATTCCGTCGGCCCCGGGGTTTCGATACGGTCGGCGCTCCCCGCGCCGCCCTACTCAACCGCCGGAGCGTTCCCCGCGCCGACCTACTCAACCGCCGGTACACTCCCCGTGCCGCGAGCATGCAACGGACGACCCGTACGATGCTCGATCTCGGTCTCGGCTGCGGCCTCAAGTATCACCGTCATCGCCCCACCCATGATCCGCGTAGAGTCGCCGTACAGATCATCCTCCGGGTCCGCAATCCGGCACACCATGCGACGAACTGCCTCACTTAGTGATCTGCTTCCCATCGAGTGCTTCTCCTCTTGAGATGGTTGATTGTCTGATCACCTTCACCACACTCGGAGAAGCACTCACATATGAAGTTACACACTCAAGGAATGCACTGCCCTGCGCGCCGGTTCGCGGCTCGTTGGCAACGTCCGGAAGGGGCGTTCAGCGCGGAGGCTCGGACTGTGCGCCCAGGCTCTTCTGATATGCGCGCCAGCCGGGGCACCACTTGGTGTGCCAGCGCCACAGCTTCGCGATTAGCGAGTTGGGCTTGGCCTCGGCTTTGCGGCGGAAGGCGCAGTTCTCGCACTTATGTACCATGGGCGCATGGTACCCTGCAGACGACGCGAGGCGCCCAAGAGCGCTCGGGCCTGCTATCGAAACCATGTACCAACCCACTGCTCGAAAACTCACCTTTCGTTCGCTCGTCATCGCCGCCGCGCTTGCTCCGCTCGTGGCATGGGTGAACATCTCCGTCGAGGCCATCCGCTATGCCGGACAACCGACAACGGTCTCGGTCTTCCCTCACGTTCTGTTCATCCTTCTCCTGCTGATCGCGGGGAGCGGCGCGGCGGGACGGATCAGGCCAGGCTGGCAGCTCGATCCTGCCGAGATCCTGACGATCTACTTCCTCGTGATGATGGCGGCGGTCATGTCGGCCCACGACACCACCGAAGTGCTGGTGCCGATCCTCACGTACCCGTTTCGCTACGCCAATCCGGCCAACCGCTGGGAAACAGACATCATCCCCCACCTGCCGAAATGGCTGATGGTCACCGATTCCGGCGCGGGCGAGCGCTACTGGATCGGCGGGTCGGACCTCTGGAGGTCCGGCGATCTCGCAATCTGGATCCGGCCGATCGCTCTCTGGACGGCGTTTCTCACCTCGCTCGTGGTGGCTGGCGCCTGCATCAACGCGCTGCTGCGGCGGCAATGGACCCACAACGAGCGCCTGGCATTCCCGCTCGTTCAGCTCCCGCTCGAGCTCGTTCAGCCCCGCCAACCTCTCTGGACCAACCGGCTGTTCGTGCTCGGCTTCACGCTGGCCGTCATCCATGACACGTGGTTCGGGCTGCACTCCCTCTGGCCGAGCATCCCTGAGCCATACACCCGGTGGCAGACGCTCCAGCAGTACTTCACGGCGCCGCCCTGGAACGCGATCGCCTGGCTCCCGTTCGCTTTCTTCCCCTGGATCATGGGCCTCGGGGTCCTTCTGCCCACCGATCTGCTCTTCTCGTGCTGGTTCTTCTTCATCATCTGGAAGCTTCAGCCGGTAGTCGCAGCTCAGCAGGGCTACACCGACATCCCGGGCTTCCCGTTCGTCTTCGAGCAGTCGTTCGGGGCATATGTGGCCATCGCCGTGTTCGCCCTCTACGCCGCACGCCGAGCGCTCTGGCAGGGCATTTCAGCCCTCTGGCGCTCAGATCATCGCGATGAGCCCGGCGAACCCGTCGGCAGCAGGGCGGCCGGCCTGGGACTGATCCTCGCGCTGATGTTCGCATGGGCGTTTCTCCGATGGACGGGCATGGCGGGATGGATCGCGACGGCAACGCTCGTGATCTACTTCACGGCGGCAGTTGCCATCACGCGGCTGCGCGCCGAGCTGGGAACGCCTGCCCACGATCTGGGTCAGATGGGCCCCATGCGGCTGCTGCCGCTCGCCTTCGGACGCGACGCCTTTCGCGATCAGGACCTGTCGGCCCTGACGCTGACGCACGGCTTCAACCGCAACTACCGCGCCAGCCCCATGGCCGTGCATGCCGAGGGCCTGCGAGCGGCCGACCGAACACAGGTGAGCATGCCCGGCGTGTTCTGGGCGCTGATCGGCTTTGCGGTGTGGGGATGCGTATGCGGCTTCGTGGCCGACATCGCGCTGAACTATCGCTGGGGCGCCGTCTCCCATTGCGACCCGCCCTATGTCAGCGCCATCTTTGGGCAGGAGCCCTACAACCACGTGAGCAACGTCATGCGCAACGGCATCACGCCGGCGCAGCGTGCATCGGCGATCGGCGCGATGGGCGCAGGGTTCACCGTCGCGGCGATCCTGAGCGCAGCGCGCATGCGTCTGGTCGCATTCCCCTTCCACCCCGTAGGCTACGCCATCTCCAGCAACTGGTGCATGTCGCTCATGTGGCCCTCGATCCTCGCGGCCTGGGTCATCAAGACGGCGCTCCTGCGCGCGGGCGGCCTGAAGCTCTACAGGCAGGCTCTTCCCCTCTTCCTCGGCATCATTCTGGGGGAGTGCTCCGCCGGGACCGTCTGGATGGCCCTCAGCGCCCTCCTGGGGACCAAGACGTTCATCGTCTGGCCCTACGGTTAGGCTCTCCATCGGCTACAATGCAAGCGTGGACGACCATTCGCTGAGAGTGCTGGAGCTACCTCGCGTTCTCGACCGCCTCGCCGCGCACACCACCAACACCATGGGCCGTGAGGCGGCGCTTGCGCTCGCCCCATCGCCCCATCGGGAAGTCGTGGGACGCCGCCTGCAGGAGACGCGCGAAGCGAGGCACCTGCGCAACCATGATGCCGGCATGCCCCTCGGCGGCATCCGCGACATCAGGCAGATCGTTGCGCGTGCCGCCATCGAGCAACAACTGACTCCTGCGGAACTGCTCGACGTCGGTCACACTGTCTCCGCCGCCCGTCGCCTGCGGACATACCTCTATCGTCATGCGGAGCAGTGCCCGCTGCTGGCCGAGATGGCCGGCAACATGCCGATCCCGAACGGGCTGGAAACGCGCATCGAGGAATGCATCGCCGACAATGGCGAGGTGCGCGACACTGCGTCGCCGGAGCTTCAGCGCACAAGGGCCGACAAGAAGGTCGCACATGCTCGTCTGCTCGACAAGCTGAACAGCATTCTGGCCAGTGAGCGCTATCGCTCGCTCGTCCAGGAGCCGATCATCACCCTGCGCGAGGGGCGCTACTGCGTGCCCGTGAAGTCGGAGAACCGCTCGCAGTTCGGCGGCATCATCCACGATGCCAGCACGAGCGGAGCCACCGTCTTTGTTGAGCCGGGTCCTTGCATCGAGCTGGGCAACAAGCTGAAGGAGCTGTCGGTCAAGGAGGAACAAGAGGTCAGCCGGATCCTCACGCGCCTGACCGGCCTCATCGGGCGCAACGCCGCCGATCTTGACGCCATGCTCGGTCTGCTGTCCAACCTCGACCTGGCCAACGCCAGGGCGGCGCTGGCCGATGAGATGGCGGCGTGCGAGCCGATCGAGGGAAAGCCCGGCGCCGTTCGGCTGATCGGCGCGCGACACCCGCTGCTGAGCGGCGAGGTGGTGCCCATTGACATCGAGGTGGGCACACGCTTTGACGTGCTTCTCCTGACCGGTCCCAACACCGGCGGCAAGACCGTGGCGTTGAAGACCGTCGGTCTGCTTGCGCTCATGCGCCAGTGCGGCATGCAGATTCCGGTATCGGCCCAGAGCGAACTGCCCCTCTTCGAGCATGTCTTCGCCGACATCGGCGACGAGCAGGACATCCAGCAGTCCCTCTCGACGTTCTCGGCGCACCTGCGCAACATCGTGCGGATCGTTCGCGCGCTCGAGTCCGACGAAACGCATGGTTCGTCCCTCGTGCTGCTGGACGAGGTTGGCGCCGGCACCGATCCTGCCGAGGGCGCCGCGCTGGCGAAGGCCATCCTCTCGGCGATGCAGCGCCTCGGCGCCCGCGTGATCGCCACCACACACTACGGCGAGCTCAAGGAGTTCGCATATTCGACACCGGGTGTTGAGAACGCTGCTGTGGAGTTCGACCGAGAGTCCCTGCGCCCGACGTATCGCGTTCTCGTCGGCGTGCCGGGCAGCTCCCATGCGTTCTACATCGCGCGCAGGCTCGGACTGCCGGATGCGGTCGTTGACGAGGCAGAGTCCAACCTCGGATCGCATGCCCGCAACACAAGCGAGCTGCTCCAGCAGATTGAGGCCAGCCGCGCTCTGGCCTACGCCCATGAGCGCGATGCAGCCGCAGCGCTCAAGGCCGCCGAGGCGGCCCGAGCTGAATATGAACGCAGAGCTCGCCAGGTCGCCGACGTTCAGCGCACCATCCGCAAGCAGGTCGAAGACGAAGCACGATCCGTTCTGCGCAAGGCATCGGACAAAGCAGAGGGGATCATCGCTGAGCTGCGCAAGATGCAGAAGGGATCGCGCAAAGGCCCGACGGCCCGACGCCGCCTCGCCGAGCTGCGTCAGGAAGTGAGTGAGGCGCTGAGCTCGCCCGAACCGGAGAATGAGGAGCCTGCGCCGCCGGAAGGCTACGTCTTCCGAGCGGGCGATCCTGTGCGGGTTACGTCTCTGGGAGCTGATGGCGTGCTCATCGCGGATCCTTCGGATGGATCCGCGCAGGTTCAGATCGGAGCCATGCGCGCCACGCTGCCCCTGGATGTCCTGCGACCGCGGAAACCCGAGCCGGAACGCTCGATCAGACAGGACAGGTCCGGGGCGGCCGAGATCAGCATGCGCAAGGCGGTGCACATCTCGCCGGAGATCATGATTCGCGCCATGCGTGTCGAGGAAGCGGCGCCGTTGCTGGACAAGTACATGGATGATGCCTACGCCGCCGGCCTGCATGAGGCCAGAATCATCCACGGCAAGGGAACCGGCGTTCTGCGCAAGTTCGTGCAGGAGTACCTGCGCGGCCACCCGCTGGTGGAGTCACAGCGCCCGGGAGATGAGCCCGAGGGTGGCGGCGGGGTGACGATCGCCGTGTTCAAGCCGTGAGGGACGCGCGGCCATGAACCAACGAGAAGAGCATGCATTGATAGCGCTCGCCGCCGCCGCGCGCCGGAATGCGCACGCGCCATACAGCGGCTTCCCGGTCGGCGCCGCTGTCGTAGCCGACGACGATCGGGCGTTCTTTGGCTGCAATGTCGAGAACGCTTCGCTGGGTTTGACCCTGTGCGCCGAGCGCGCAGCCATCGCTGCTGCAGTGGCGTCAGGGGCGCGCCGCATAGGAGCCGTCGTCGTGGTCACAGGCTCCGACAAGCCGCCATGGCCATGCGGTGCATGCCTCCAATGGCTGGCGGAGTTCGGCGATGCGAGGACTCTTGTGATCGCGGCTAGCGTGTCTGGCATGGTCCGGCGAGCCGAGCTGCGCGATCTGATCAAGGAACCGTTCGAGCTTATGTCCACCCCGTGCGCGGGGCAAGGTTGACGAGGGGGAGAGTGCACATGTCCGGCCAATCCAGCGCTGCCACAGCCGTTCAGTTCGGCGCCGGCAACATCGGGCGAGGCTTCATTGCCCAGCTCTTTCACGAGAGCGGTCTCTCCGTGACGTTTGTGGATGTCGTTGATCAGGTGGTCCAGGCGCTCCGGCGCGACGGAGCTTACACGATCCGTATCGTCGGACCCGGAGCATGCGATGTGCGCATCACCGGCGTGAACGCCATCCACGGCTCCCAGAGCGACGAGGTCGCGGAAGCGATCGCAGGCTGCAGTGTCGCCTGCACTGCGGTCGGAGCCAACGCATTGAAGTACATTGCCCCAAATCTGGCAGCCGGCCTTGTCCGCCGTCATGCGCGAGGAGCTCCACCCCTCAATGTGCTCGTGTGCGAGAACCTGCACGATGCTGGAGGTGTCCTGCGCGACCTGGTGTCGAAGCATCTGCCAGCAGATGTGCGCGACGCTTGCCTGTCCCAGACGGGGTTCGTCCAGGCGGTTGTCAGCCGCATGGTGCCCATTCAAACGCCCGACCCCGACGAGCCCCTGACGGTTCGGGTCGAAGCCTACAAGCGCCTCCCCGTAGACGGCGCCGCCGTTGTGGGCGAGCTTCCTCCCATCGTGGGCGTCGAACCCGTGCCCAACTTCCTTGCCCACGAGTCGCGCAAGCTCTTCACCCACAACTGCGGTCATGCAGCCCTCGGCTATCTCGGCTGGCTCGCAGGCATCGAGTTCGGCTATCAGGCCCTATCGGCGCACGAGGTGCGGCCGGTCCTCGACGGAGCGCTCGCCGAAACGGGGCAAGCGCTGATCCGCCGCTACGGGTTCGATCCACAGGAACACCGAGCTCATGTGGAGGATCTACTGACACGATTCGCCAATGTGGAGCTCGGCGACACGTGCTTCCGTCTGGCTCGTGACCCCATCCGCAAGCTGGCGCCGCATGATAGGCTCGTCGGGGCGGCCAGACTGTGCGAGGAGTGCGGCATCCGGCCCTCACACCTCGCGCGCATCATCGCCGCGGCGCTGTGCTTCGATGCACAGGACGATCCGTCGGCAGTGGAGCTTCAGCGTCGAATCGCGGATGAAGGACTGGAAGCCGTGCTCAGGAGCGTGTGCGGCATCGAACCGACGGAAGAGCTCGCCGCATCCGTCAGCTCCGCGTACAGAGCACTCAAGGGAGAAAGACGACCATGAACGTGATGCTCACTGAAATCCAGGAGCAACCCGACTGGGTAGAGCGCGCCGTGCAGATGGAGCACGAGAAGGCGGCTGAGCTCGCCTCGGAGGTCCGCGACCGCGGCATTCGGTTCGTTGTCATTGCGGCTCGCGGAACCAGCGACAACGCAGCAACCTATGCCAAGTACTTGCTCGAAATCGTCGCCGGCATGCCGGCTGCGCTGGCGGCACCGTCCGTCTTTACCCTCTACGATGCTCGGCTCGACCTGTCGAACACGCTCGTCCTCGGCATTTCGCAGTCCGGCCAGGGCGCAGACATCGTCCAGTACCTCTCATCGGCCCGAGCCGCCGGTGCCCTCACCGCTTGTATCACCAACAGCACGGACTCCGCGATCACCAGGGTTAGCGACCATGTCCTGCTGTGCCATGCGGGCGAGGAACGGGCTGTGGCGGCGACCAAGACGTACACCACGGCGCTGGCGGTTGTCGCTCTGCTGACGGCAGAGCTCGCCAACCGCCGGGACCTGGCTGAGGGGCTCCGCAGGACCCCTGACCTGATGCGACAGGCGCTCGAGCTCGGTCCGACCATCGAACACGCGGTCGAGCGCTACCGATACATACAGGAGTGCGCGGTCCTCGCGCGCGGCATCAACCAGGCAACGGCTCTCGAAACCGCCCTCAAGATCATGGAAACCTGCTACGTCGTGGCCAAGCCCTACTCGGGGGCCGACTTCCTGCACGGACCGATCGCCATGGTCTCGGCGGGCTTCCCATGCTTCATCTACGCCCCTGATGGCAAGGCCTATGCGTCGCAGCTGGAGCTCGCGCTCAAGGTACGCGACCGCAAGGGTGAGATCATCGCCATCGCGCGCGCACCCGAGTTCCTCGAGCTCGGAACTACGCGCATACCCGTCGCCGTCGAAGTAGAAGAGCTGCTCAGCCCGCTGGTGTATGCGATTCCCGGGCAGCTGATGGCGTGCCATCTTGCACGCGCACGGGGCGAGGATCCCGATAGTCCGCGCGGCCTAACCAAAGTAACCATCACACGATAGGAAAGACCTGGCATGATTAACCGCGACCGTCTGGTCGAGACCTTTCTGACACTTTGCCGCATGAATACGCCCGCACGGGCCGAGGCGCCCGTTGCCGACTACCTTCAGGCGCGCCTGGAAGCGATCGGTATGCGCTGCGTGCGTGACGCAGCCGCATCGGTGACGGGCAGCAACACCGGCAACCTGATCGCGACCTTGCCGGCAACCGCTGCCGGCGCGCATCCCATCTTCTTCGCCGCGCACATGGATACTGTGGAGCCCAATCCGAACGTCCAGATCATCGTCGAAGACGATCTGATCAGGACCGACGGCTCGACGATTCTCGGGGCGGACGACCGGGCCGGCATTGCCCCGCTCGTGGAAGCTCTCGGGACCATCGTGGAGCGAGGGATACCCCACGGGACCATCCAGGCCGTTTTCACGGTGTGCGAAGAGGTGGGGCTGCTGGGAGCCAAGGCTCTCGACCGCTCGTTGATCGAGGCGCCGTTCGGATACGTACTCGACAGTTCGCCTCCGGTAGGCGCCGTTGTCAGCGCGGCCCCATCGCAGGATAGCTTCACGGTGACCATCACCGGCAAGCCTGCTCACGCAGGCGCAGAGCCTGAGAAAGGCATCTCGGCCATTCAGGTGGCCGCCCACGCCATCGAGCGGATGCGTCTGGGCCGCATCGACCCGGAGACCACCGCCAACATCGGCGTCATCTCAGGCGGCGAAGCCACGAACATCGTTTGCCCACGGGTCACCATGGCCGCCGAAGCCCGAAGCCGGGATCCGCGCAAGCTAGCCGTCCAGGTGCAGCATATGGTGGATACCTGGCAGGCGTCTGCCGGCTACTTCGGGGCTTCTGTGGACATTCAGATCGAGCATCAGTACGACGCCTACAGATTCGCGGAAGACGATCCCGTGGTCGCTCTGGCGCTTGCTGCCGCCCGCAAGGTCGGACTGCCCGCGACCATGAAGGAAGCCGGCGGCGGCAGCGACGCCAACGTGTTCAATGCCATGGGCCTGCCCACCTGCGTTCTCGGCACGGCAATGACCGGGGTCCACACGCATGAAGAGCGCGCGCTCATCAGCGACCTCTGCGCTACGGCAGAGCTCGTGGTAGCCATCGTCGCGGAGGGAGCAGCTCGGCAACGATGATGGCTCGCATCACGGGCACAGTCGAAGCCATCCGCATCGAGCGGCCCGGCTGCCAGGAGATCACGGTTCGGGTTGGCGACACGACGCGTCCGGCCATGGTCTTCCCGGCGCTCACCGGCCCCGTGGAGGTTGGGAGCCGCGTGGGCCTGAACACGTGGGCGATCGAACTCGGGCTGGGCACGGGGGGAGTTGACTTCGTCGCATGGGTGGACGCTGCGCCAACCGAAGCCCTGCCTCCGGGCCATGTCATGAAACTGCGCTATACCCCCAGCCAGATTCCGGTGCTGGCCGCCGAAGCGCCCGAGAGCCCGGATCATAGCGCGCTGGGGGCCTTCGCCGGACTGGACGCCACTCCCGTCGTCTGCGCCGAGCTGCTCAGTCAGGTTCCGGCCGTCGCAGCCGCAGCCAAGTGGGAGACGCGCGGCGAAGCGCGCATCGTCCATGTCATGACCGACGGCGCTGCGCTGCCCCTCGGCTTCAGTCGGCTCATGCCGGAGATGCGAGCGGCTGGTCTGCTCGACGCCGTCGTTACGGCAGGGCAGGCATTCGGCGGGGACTTTGAGGCTGTCAACCTCTATTCCGGGCTTGCCGTGGCTCGTGTCGTCGCACAGGCTGACATCATCATCGTCTCGCAAGGACCGGGCAACACGGGTACCGGCACTCCGTTGGGTTTCTCTGGCATCGATCAGGGCGTGGCGCTCAACGCTGCCACGTCGCTGGACGGTACCCCGATCGCCGTCGCGCGGCTAAGCTTCGCCGATCCCCGGCCTCGCCATGTCGGGCTAAGCCATCATACGCTGACAGTGCTCCAGCGCATAGCCCTGTGTTCGGCCCTTGTCCCGCTTCCGAGACTGCCGCAGGCTCAGGCGGCCAGCTTGCGTCGCACGCTGGATGAGATCGGCCTTCTTCGGAGGCATGAGTTCATGACGGTTCTCGCTGAGCCGGGTCTCGAAGCGCTGGAGGATAGCGGCGTCGAAGTGACCACGATGGGTCGCTCGGTCGAGCAAGAGCGTCCCTTCTTCCTTGCCGCGGCTGCAGCGGGTTTGGTTGCCGGGCAATGGTTCACGGGCACGAAAGACAACTGGACGCCGGTCAGACCGCGGCTGCGCTGGGCGTCACCGTCGGCAAGCGCTAGCCCGTCTACACGCGACGACGCCGGTGGATCGTGCCCGGAATGCGGCGCGCCCAGCGACCAGACCACCGAACCTCAGGGCGAACCGAGATGACCGAGTCCGTGAGGTCCGAGCGCGTGTACGAGGGTCGTTTCATCGCGCTGCGTGTGGACACGATCACGCTGTCGGACGGCGCTACGGCTCGCCGAGACGTG
>Ga0067045_1031879_pt1 | contig 11281 bp, 13 predicted proteins | sample TerdegcTABiofilm_FD_59184 | JGI IMG/M metagenome (GOLD analysis project Ga0067045, IMG submission 59184) | Combined Assembly of (Gp0054472, Gp0054536) Wastewater bioreactor microbial communities from Singapore -Terephthalate degrading...
CGCCTGCTGCGGCAATGGCGTCCGGATGGCCTGGTGGTCGGCGATCCGATGACCCTGGACGGCGGCGACCAGCCGATCCGCAAGGCTGCGCGCGCGTTCGCGCGGGAACTGCAGCGCCGCAGCGGATTGCCGGTGATGATGGTCGATGAGCGCAACAGCTCGCAGGAGGCCGCGCGCCGGTTCGCCGCGGCCCGCGCCGATGGCCGCCGCAAGCGCCGTGATGCCGACGGGCTGGATGCGGTGGCTGCGGCGGTGATCGTCGAACGCTGGCTGGCCGCGCCGCGCGATGCCCAACCGCTTGTCTGATCACAGGTTTCCCGCATCTCCAGTCCATCCACCCATGAATCCTCCCGCCGCCGACCATCCCCGCCACCTGCTCGACCTGGCCAGCCTGCCGGCCGCGCGCATCGATGCCTTGCTGCGCCGTGCGCAGATGTTCGCCGAGGGGGCTCAGGCCTCCGCCGCGCTGGCCGGGGTGGCCGTGTGCACGCTGTTCTTCGAACCGTCCACCCGCACCCGGCTGAGCTTCCAGCTTGCGGCGCAGCGCCTTGGCGCGCACATCCTCAACTTCGATGCCTCCACCTCGTCCGCCACCAAGGGCGAGACGGACCTCGACACCTTCCGCACCATCCAGGCGATGGGCGTGCGCGGCTTCGTGGTGCGCCACAAGGGCGACGGCGCGGTGGCGGCGCTGGCCGGGGCGGCCAACCCCGGCGTGGCCGTCCTCAACGCCGGCGACGGCCGCAGCCACCATCCCACCCAGGGCCTGCTGGACATGCTGACCTTGCGGCAGGCCAAGGGCGACGACTTCTCGAACCTGAAGGTGGTCATCGTCGGCGACGTCAAGCACTCCCGCGTGGCCCGCAGCGACCTGCACGCCCTGCGCGCGCTGGGCTGCGGGGAGATCCGCGTGTGCGGCCCGGCGGCGCTGCTGCCGGACGACGACACCCTGGCCGGCTGCGTGGTCACCCACGATTTCGATGCCGCGCTGGACGGCGTGGATGCGGCGATGATGCTGCGCCTGCAGCGCGAGCGCATGGCCGAAGGCCTGGTCGCCTCGCTGGACGACTACCACCGCGATTACGGTCTGACCGAAGCGCGCCTGCGCCGCGCGGCGCCGGACGCCATCGTCATGCATCCCGGGCCGATGAACCGCGGCGTCGAAATCACCGATGCCGTTGCCGATGGCCCGCAATCGCGGGTGCTGGCGCAGGTGGCCAATGGCGTCGCCGTGCGCATGGCCGTGCTGGAGGCCTTGCTCGGCTGAGGCGTGCCGAAGGCGCGGTCGCCGGATCCGGTCGGCGCCTCGCTCAGTGCAACAGCAGCACTGTGGCCAGGCCGAGGAAGGTGAAGAACCCCATCACGTCGGTGACGGTGGTGAGGAAAATGCTGCTGGCCAGCGCCGGATCGTAGCCGATGCGCTTGAGCGTCACCGGCACCAGCACGCCGGCGAGGGCGGCGAACAGGAGGTTGCAGGTGAGGGCGATCGCGATCACCAGCGACAGGCCGAGATCGCCGAACCACAGGAGCACGACCACCGCCAGCACCAGCCCCAGGCCCAGCCCGTTCAGTAGCGCCACCCGGGATTCCTTCCACAGCAGGGTGCGGATGTTGGAGGCCCCCACCTGGCCCAACGCGAGGCCGCGCACCATCAGCGCCAACACCTGGGTGCCGGCGTTGCCGCCCATGCCGGCCACGATCGGCATCAGCACCGCAAGGGCGGTCAGCGCGTGAATGGTCTGTTCGAACTGGCCCACCACGCTGGCGGCCAGGAAGGCGGTGGCGAGGTTGATGCCCAGCCACAGCATGCGCCGGCGGGTGGCGCGCCAGACCGGGCTGAACAGATCCTCGTCCTCGTCGAGGCCGGCGGCGGACAGGGCCTGGTGTTCGGCCTGCTCGCGGATGATGTCCACCACGTCGTCGATGGTGATGCGGCCCAGCAGCACGTTGTTCTCGTCCACCACCGGCGCCGAGATCCAGTCGTGGTCGGAGAACTTGCGCGCCACCGCATCGGCCGGCTCGTTGACGTGGATCGCGGTGAGGTCATCGTCGATCAGGCGGTTGATCGGAGTACCGGGGTCGTGGGTCACCAGGTCCTGCAAGGCGACCCAGCCGATCAGGCGGTGGCGGCGGTTTACCACGTACAGGTGGTCGGTATGGTCGGGCAGTTCGCCGCGCAGGCGCAGATAGCGCAGCACGACGTCCACCGTGGTGTCGGCGCGCACGGTCACCACGTCCGGATTCATCAGGCGGCCGGCGGTGTCCTCCTCGTAGGACAGCACCTGCTCCAGGCGCTCGCGGTTCTCGCGATCCATCGACTTCAGGACTTCGTCGATGACCGTGTCCGGCAGGTCTTCGACCAGATCGGCCAGATCGTCGATGTCGAGGTCGGAGGCGGCGGCGACCAGCTCGTCCTGGTCCATGTCGGCGATCAGCGACTCGCGCACTTCCTCGCCGACGTGCACCAGCACTTCGCCGTCGTCCTCCGGATCCACCAGGCCCCACACCACCGAGCGCTTGCCGGGCGGCAGCGATTCCAGCAGGTTGCCGATTTCTGCCGGCGACAGCGTATTGATCAGCCGCCGCACCGGCCCGAGGCGGCCGCTGTCCAGGGCGTCGCTGAGCAGGCGCAGCTGGCGCGCGGTCTTGTCGTGGCGGACGGCTTCGGCCATGCGGAATTCCGGACGGAGGGGGGCGGGCGCGCGGCGGCGGGCGCAGGGCCGGCCCCGCGGGGCCGGTGCGATCGATTATCGCCTGCCGCCCGCGGCTTGCCCACCGTGCGCGCACTGCGCATGCGCGCCCCGCCTGCGGGCGGCCGCGGCTAGAATGTGCCGATGAGCAGCAACGATTACCGGTTCGACATCGACGTGGACGCCCGGTTCCTGGACGACCAGTCGGCCCCCGAGGAGGGGCGCTATGTGTTCGCCTATACCATCCACATCCGCAACCGGGGCAAGGTGCCGGCGCGGCTGCTGGGGCGCCACTGGCTGATCACCGACGGCAACGGCAAGGTGCGCGAGGTGACGGGCGAGGGCGTGGTGGGGGAACAGCCGTGGCTACGCCCCGGCGAGGGCTTCGAGTACACCTCCGGCGCGGTGCTGGAGACCGACATCGGCACCATGCGCGGCAGCTACGACATGCTGGCCGACGACGGTACCCGCTTCGCGGCGCCGATCCCGGCGTTCACCTTGTCCGTTCCGCGCACCCTGCACTGAGGCCGCACGCATGGCCGTCTGGGCAATCGGCGACCTCCAGGGTTGCTACGACGTCACCCAGCGCCTGCTGGAGAAGCTGCGTTTCGACCCGGCGGTGGACCGGCTGTGGTTCTGCGGCGACCTGGTGAACCGCGGCGGGCAGTCGATCGAGACCCTGCGCCTGGTGCATTCGCTGCGCGAGCATTGCGAGGTGGTGCTGGGCAATCACGACCTGTCGCTGCTGGCCGTGTCCGAGCGCACCCCCGAAGAGCAGCGTCGGGTGAATCCCGACTTGCAGGGCGTGCTGTCCGCCCCGGACGCCCCGGAGTTGCTGGCTTGGTTGCGCGGGCGCGAGCTGTGCCACGTGGATCGCGGCCTGGGCTGGATGATGGTGCATGCCGGGCTGGCCCCGAAGTGGACCACCCAGATGGCCGAAAAGCACGCGCGCGAGGTCGAGGCGCGCCTGCGCGGCGAGCACTATCCCAAGCTGCTGCGCAACATGTATGGCGACGGGCCGGACTGGGGGCCGCATCTGAAGGGCCCCGACCGCGACCGCGCGATCATCAACATCTTCACCCGCATGCGCTATTGCAGCCCGCGCGGGCGGATCGCGTTCGACCAGAAAGGGCCGCCGGGAACCCAGTCGCCGGGCCTGTACCCGTGGTTCTGCGTGCCGGGGCACGCTGCGCGCGACCTCAAGATCGTGTGCGGGCACTGGAGCACCTTGGGGCTGTTCATCGGCAACGGCGTGCATGCGATCGACACCGGCGCCGTCTGGAGCGGCAAGCTCACCGCGCTGCAGCTGGATACCGATGAGCTGCGGGTGGTGCAGGTCCCCGGGCGCGACGTGCCGGCGCCGGCGCCGAAGCCGCGCCAGGCCAAGCCGCGCACGCGCTGAGGGGCTGGCGTCCGTCAGGCCGGCCGGGGGTCAGCCGACGCGGCGGATGCGCGCGCCCAGCGCCGACAACTTGGCTTCGATGTTCTCGTAGCCGCGATCCAGGTGGTAGATGCGGTCGATGCTGGTCTCGCCGTCGGCCACCAGTCCGGCCAGGATCAGCGAGGCCGAGGCGCGCAGGTCGGTGGCCATCACCGGCGCACCGCTGAGCCGGGCGACCCCGCGCACCACCGCGGTGTGCCCGTCCACGCGGATGTCCGCGCCCAGCCGCAGCAGTTCGTTGACGTGCATGAAGCGGTTTTCGAAGATCGTTTCGGTGACCACGCCGACGCCGTCGGCCACGCAGTCCAGCGCCATGAACTGCGCCTGCATGTCGGTGGGGAAGGCCGGGTGCGGCGCGGTGGTGATGTCCACTGCGCGCGGACGCCGGCCGTGCATGTCGAGGTGGATGCGGTCGCCGTCGCAGTCGATCTCGGCCCCGGCCTGGCGCAGCTTGCCGAGCACCGCGTCCAGGGTGTCCGGACGGGCGTGGGTGGCGGTGACGCGGCCGCCGGTCATCGCCGCGGCGACCAGGAAGGTGCCGGTCTCGATGCGGTCGGCGATCACCGCATGCTCGCCGCCGTGCAGGCGCTCCACGCCCTCGATCTCGATGCGCGGCGTGCCGTGGCCGCGGATGCGGGCGCCCATCGTGTTGAGGCATTCGGCCAGGTCGACGATCTCCGGCTCCATCGCCGCGTTTTCCAGCACGGTGGTGCCCTCGGCCAGCGCGGCGGCCATCAGCACGTTCTCGGTGGCGCCCACGCTGACCAGCTCGAACACGTGGCGCGCGCCCTTGAGGCGGCCGGCGCTGCGCGCCTTGATGAAGCCGTGCTCCACCACGATCTCGGCGCCCAGCGCCTGCAGGCCCTTGATGTGCAGGTCCACCGGGCGCGAGCCGATCGCGCAGCCGCCGGGCAGCGACACCTCCGCCACGCCCCGGCGGGCCAGCAGCGGGCCCAGCACCAGCACCGAGGCGCGCATGGTCTTGACCAGCTCGTAGGGCGCCACGTGGCTGTTCACGCTGCGCGGATCGACCGTCATCGCATCGCCTTCGTGGACCACGCCCGCGCCCAGCCCGGCCAGCAGCTTGGCCGTGGTCAGCACGTCGTGCAGGCGCGGTACGTTGGTGATCCGCACCGGCATATCGGCCAGCAGGGTGGCGCACAGGATCGGCAGCACCGCGTTCTTGGCGCCGGAAATGCGCACTTCGCCCGCCAGGCGGGCACCGCCTTCCACCACGATTTTCTGCATCAGGCCGCCGCCTCCTCGGGCGTCAGGGTCTTGAGCTGGAGGGCGTGGATCTCCCCGCCCATGCGGTCGCCCAGGGTGGCGTACACCATGCGGTGGCGCGCCAGCGGCAGCTTGCCGGCGAAGGCGGCGCACACCACGGTGGCCTCGAAATGGACGCCGTCGTCGCCGCGGACGTCGGCGCGGGCGCCGGGGAGGCCGGATTCGATCAGCTGGCGGATGCGTTCGGCGTTCATGTGGGGGGCAGGGACAACTCGCGTAAACTGAACGGCCCAGTTTAGCGGAATCGCGCCGAGTTCCCCGCCATGACCGATCGCCCGGACAGCTTCCAGTTCGCCGCCAGCGGCCGGCGCGTGCTGGCCATCGAGGCCGAGGCGCTGGGTGCGGTGGCCGCCCGCATCGGCAGCGAGTTCGAGGCCGCCTGCCAGGCCATGCTGGATTGCCGCGGGCGGGTGGTGTGCACCGGCATGGGCAAGTCCGGGCACGTGGCGCGCAAGATCGCGGCGACCCTGGCCTCCACCGGCACCCCGGCGTTCTACATGCATCCGGGGGAGGCCGCGCACGGCGATTTGGGCATGGTGACCGATGCCGACGTGGTGCTGGCGCTGTCGTACTCGGGCGAGAGCGACGAGATCCTGCTGCTGCTGCCGGCACTGCGCCGGCAGGGCAACGCCATCATTGCGATGACGGGCCGGGCAGGCTCCAGCCTGGCGCGCGAGGCGGACATCCACCTCGATGTGGGCGTGCCGGTCGAGGCCTGCCCGTTGCAGCTGGCCCCCACCTCCAGCACCACTGCCGCGCTGGCGCTGGGCGATGCGCTGGCGGTGGCGCTGCTGGAAGCGCGCGGCTTCACCGCCGACGACTTCGCGCGCTCCCACCCGGCCGGCGCGCTGGGCCGCCGCCTGCTGCTGCACATCACCGACGTGATGCACGTCGGCGACGACGTGCCGAAGGTGGCGCCCGACGCCAGCATCAGCGAGGCGCTGATGGAGATGAGCCGCAAGCGGCTGGGCATGACCGCGGTGGTGGGCGGCGATGACCGCCTGCTGGGCCTCTACACCGATGGCGACCTGCGGCGCACCCTGAACGATCCGGGCATCGACCTGCGCGCCACCCGCATCGAGGCGGTGATGACGCGCACCCCGCGCACCATCGGTCCCGACGCGCTGGCCACCGAGGCCGCGCAGCTGATGGAGGCGCACAAAATCCAGGGATTGCTGGTGACCGATGGCGATAGGCGCCTGGTCGGCGCGCTGAACATCCACGACTTGCTGCGCGCGAGGGTGGTCTGATGCGCCATCCGGAACGGATCGACTACCCGCCGGAGGCGCTGGCGCGCGCGGCACGGATCCGCCTGGTCGGTTTCGACGTGGACGGCACCTTGACCGACGGCGGTCTGCACTACGACGCGCATGGCGGCGAGAGCAAGCGCTTCCACGTGCAGGACGGCCTCGGCCTGGTGCTGCTGCGGCGCGCCGGGATCGCCACCGCCCTGATCAGCGCACGCCGCAGCGAGGCCACCCTGGCGCGCGGCCGCGAGCTGGGCATCGACCACCTGCATCTGGGCGAGAAGGACAAGCTGGGCTGCCTGCGGCGGATCGCCACGGAGCGCGGTCTTGGGCTGGACGAGGTGGCCTTCATGGGCGATGACCTGCCCGACCTGCCGGTGCTGCGCGTGGTCGGCCTGGCCATCGCCCCGGCCAATGTGCATCCGTGGCTGCGCGGGGACGTGCATTGGATCGCCCCGCTGGCCGGGGGCGAGGGCGCGGTGCGCCAGGCCTGCGACCTGCTGCTGCACGCGCAGGGCAAGGTGGAGGCGCTGCTGGCGCGGGAGCCTGCGCCATGAGGCTGCGCCGCTGGCTGACCCTGGGGCTGTTGCTGGTTGCACTCGCCAGCGGCTGGTCGATCTGGAAGCGCACGCATCCGGACGATGGCGGCGTGTTGCTGGCCCGTCCGGATTACGTGCTGCGCGATTTCGAGGTGGTCTCGCTGGACAAGCAGGGTAAGGAGGCGTTCACGCTGCTCGGTCCGGAGCTGCAGCGCAATCCTGCCGACCGCACCCTGGCGCTGGCCACGCCGCGCTTTCTGGTGCCCGACCGCGAGGGTCGCTACTGGGACGTGCGCGCCCAGCGCGGATGGGTGCCGGCCGACGGCCGCCGGATCGAACTGCACGACCACGTGCTGGCCACCAGCCCGCCGCAAGCGCCCCCGCCCACCCGCATCGAAACCGACCACCTGGCCCTGGATCTGAACCGCAATCTGGCCAGTACCAGCGCAGACGTCACCATCACCCGCCCCGGTCTTACAATGCGCGGCAAGGGGCTGGAGGCGGATTTCGACCGCCAGCAGGTCTCCCTTCTCTCCCAGGTTCGCACCCACTATGTCCCGCAGCACTGACTTCCTGGCCGGCCTGCTGGCCGCAGCCCTGACCGTCGCCTGCGGCGCGGCGGCGGCGCGCAGTTCCGACCGCAACCAGCCGATGGACATCGAATCGGCGCGCAGCACCTGCGGCACCGGCGCCAATGCCAGCTGCACCCTGACCGGCAACGTCACCCTGGTGCAGGGCACGCTGCGGGTGAAGGCGGAGAAGGCGGTGATCCAGCAGGCCGGCGGCAATCCCAGCCGGGCCCTGCTCAGCGGCGGAGTCAATCTGCAGCAGGAGATGGACGACGGCGACCGCATCGACGCCACCTCCGACAACATCGATTACGACATGCGCAACGATGTCATGGTGTTCACCGGCAACGTGGTGATCCGCCAGCAGCGCGGCACCCTCAATGGCCAGCGGGTGGTCTACAACCTCAAGACCGGCCAGGTGGAGAGCGGCGGCGATGGCGGCCGGGTCAAGATGCGCATCCTCCCCAAGGACGCGCCGGCGAATGCCGGCAAAGGCATGCCCTGATGCTGGTCGCCGAAGGGCTGCGCAAGCGCTATCGGTCGCGCGAGGTGGTGCGCGATTTCGGGCTGACCCTGGACGCCGGCGAGGTGGTCGGGCTGCTGGGTCCGAACGGCGCCGGCAAGACCACCTGCTTCTACATGATCGTGGGTCTGGTCTCGGCCGATGCCGGCCGGATCGTCTTGGACGGTACCGACATCACCGGCGAACCGATGTACCGACGCGCGCGGCTGGGCCTGGGCTACCTGCCGCAGGAGCCCTCGATCTTCCGCAAGCTGAGCGTGGCCGATAACCTGCGGCTGGTGCTGGAGCTGCGGCCCGACCTCGACGAGGACGGCCGCGAGCGCGAGCTGGATGCGCTGCTGGATGAACTGCAGATCGGCCACGTGGCCGAACAGCAGGGCGCCAGCCTGTCCGGCGGCGAGCGGCGCCGGGTGGAGATCGCCCGCGCGCTGGCCGGCAAACCGCGCATGATCCTGCTGGATGAACCCTTTGCCGGCGTCGACCCGATCTCGGTCAACGAGATCCAGCGCATCGTGCGCCACTTGAAGGCGCGCGGCATCGGGGTGTTGATCACCGACCACAACGTGCGCGAAACGCTGGGCATCTGCGACCGCGCCTACATCCTGGCCGATGGCGGGGTGCTGGCGCAGGGGTCGCCCGAGGCGGTGCTGCAGAACGCCGACGTGCGCCGGGTGTATCTGGGTGACGACTTCCGGCTGTGAGGCCGGGGCGGTGGCGCCTGCATGAACCGCCGCCAACGCGATCATGCGTGCGCGGCCCTTGCCGGATGCCCGCCGTGCCGATAGGTTGGGAACCGAAGGCACGGATGGAGGTTGCCGGGCGGCCAGAGGCCGCAGGGGCCGCCGCCCGCCGCCTGGCCGCGGGCACCCCCGCGCGCGGCCCATCGAGCAGAAGGAGGTCAAGATGCAGATCGAAACCTACGGCCAGCAAATGGACGTCACCCCCGCCCTGAGCAAGTACGTGGAGACCCGCTTCGAGCGGTTGGGGCGGCATTTCGAGCATCCCTGCCAGATCCGCGTCCAACTCGGGTTGGAGAAGCCCGACCACCGCGCCGAGGCCACCGTCAGCCTGCCCGGCAAGACCCTGCATGCCGATGCCAACGCCTCCGACATGTATGCGGCGATCGACCTGCTGGCCGACAAGCTCGATCGCCTGCTGCTCAAGCAGAAGGACAAGATGGTGGATCACCATCGCGGCGAGGGACTGCCGCGCGACTTCGCCGGCTGAGCCTTCGCCGTGAGTGCTGCCCGCATCACTGCCGCCGAGCTGTTCGCCCTCCAGCAGGAGCGCCTGGCGCTGCGCTGGGTGGCCGGGCAGGCGCAGGGCGGGCAGCGCGTGCTGGAGGCGGTGGAAACCGTGGCCCGCCGACCGTCGTTGGCGGGCTACCTCAACGCCATCTACCCCAACAAGGTGCAGATCCTCGGCAGCGAGGAGCTGGAGTGGCTGGACGGACTGGACGCCCGCCAGCGCTGGGAGACCATCCAGAAGATCATCGACTTCCGCCCGCTGGCGCTGGTCATCAGCAAGAACCAGTCGTGCCCGGAGGATCTGCGCCAGGCCGCCGAGGAGTCGGAGACGCCGGTCTGGGTCTCGCCGCGGCGCGGGCACGAATTGCTCAATCATCTGCAGTACGTGCTGGCGCGGCGGCTGGCGCCGCGCGTCACCCTGCACGGCGTGTTCATGGAGATCTACTCCATCGGCGTGCTGATCACCGGCGAATCCGGCTCCGGCAAGAGCGAGCTGGCGTTGGACCTGGTGACCCGCGGCCATCGCCTGGTGGCGGACGATGCGCCGGAGTTCACCCAGATCGCGCCCGACGTGCTCGATGGCACCTGCCCGGAGCTGCTGCAGGACATGCTCGAGCTGCGCGGGCTGGGCGTGCTCAACATCCGCCAGATGTTCGGCGACACCGCGGTCAAGCGGAATAAATACCTGCGCATGATCGTGCACCTGAGCCGGCCGTCCCTGGAGCCCGATCCGAGCGGGATGGAACGCCTGACCGGCGACATCGGCACCCGCCGGGTGCTGGATCTGGACGTGCCGATGATCACCATCCCGGTGATGCCCGGGCGCAATCTCGCGGTTCTCACCGAGGCCGCCACCCGCATGCACATCCTGCGCAGCAAGGGCATTGATCCGGCGGCCGCCTTCATGGCCCGGCACAGCCACTTCCTCGAGCACTCCAGTCCGTGAGCGCGACATGAGCACGGCGACGCAACTGCACGCAGCGCCCGCCTTGGTGGTGGTCAGCGGCATGTCTGGCTCGGGCAAGTCCGGCGCCCTGCACACGCTGGAGGATCTGGGCTACTACTGCGTGGACAACCTGCCGGCCGAGCTGCTGCCGGAGTTCGTGCGCCGCATGCGGGGCGGGGATTCGGCGCCGGAGAAGGTGGCGGTGGTGATCGATGCGCGCAACCTGGGCGACCTGGCCGACGTGCCGGCGATGCTGTCGCAGGTGGGGGCGATGGGCCTGAACCCGCGCCTGCTGTTCCTCGAGGCCCGCAGCGAGGTGCTGCTGCGCCGCTACGCCGACACCCGCCGCCGGCATCCGCTCAGCCACCTCGGGCTGTCGCTGGCGGATGCGATCTCGCTCGACCGCCAGGCGCTGCGGCCCCTGCGCCAGATCGCGGACATCCTGATCGATACCAGCGAGCTCAACGTGCATCAGATGCGCCGCCGCATCCTGTCCGAATTCGGATTAGACAGCGCCGGGCTGGCACTGCTGTTCGAATCGTTCGCCTATCGCCACGGGGTGCCGGGCGACGCCGATTTCGTGTTCGATGCGCGGGTGCTGCCGAACCCGCACTGGGATGCGCGGCTACGGCCGCTGTCCGGGCGCGATGCGGAGGTGCGGGAATACCTCGATGCGCAGCCGGAGGTGGCCACCTACGTCGCGCAGGTGCAGGCGTTCCTGGATACCTGGCTGCCCAGGCTCAGCACCGATACCCGCAGCTACGTCACCGTGGCGTTCGGATGCAGCGGCGG
>Ga0067045_1031881_pt1 | contig 11279 bp, 12 predicted proteins | sample TerdegcTABiofilm_FD_59184 | JGI IMG/M metagenome (GOLD analysis project Ga0067045, IMG submission 59184) | Combined Assembly of (Gp0054472, Gp0054536) Wastewater bioreactor microbial communities from Singapore -Terephthalate degrading...
TGAGCGCTGCCCGTTTGCCGTGGTCGGCGAAGCCACTGCCGAGCCACAGCTGACCGTGACCGACAGCCACTTCGGCAACAGCCCGGTGGACATGCCGCTGGAAGTGCTGCTGGGCAAGGCTCCGCGCATGCACCGCTCCGTGGTTCGGGAAAACGAACTGGGCGACGACTTCGATCCGTCGACCCTGAACATCGCCGACTGCGTCGAGCGTGTTCTGCATCACCCGGCCGTGGCCAGCAAGAGCTTCCTGATCACCATCGGCGACCGCACCATCACCGGCCTCGTGGCCCGTGACCAGATGGTTGGCCCATGGCAGGTACCCGTGGCTGACGTGGCCGTGACCGCCACCAGCTTCGACGTCTACACCGGTGAAGCCATGGCGATGGGCGAGCGTACTCCGCTGGCCCTGCTGGACGCTCCGGCGTCGGGCCGCATGGCCATCGGCGAAACCCTGACCAACATCGCCGCTTCGCGCATCGCCAAGCTCTCCGACATCAAGTTGTCGGCGAACTGGATGTCGGCCGCTGGTCACCCGGGCGAAGACGCGCGTCTGTACGACACCGTGAAAGCGGTCGGTATGGAACTGTGCCCTGAGCTGGGCATCACCATCCCGGTGGGCAAGGACTCGATGTCCATGGCCACTCGCTGGAATGACGAGGGCGTCGACAAGACCGTGACCTCGCCGATGTCGCTGATCGTCACCGGCTTTGCCCCAGTGACCGACATCCGTCAGACCCTGACCCCGCAACTGCGCATGGACAAGGGCACCACCGACCTGATCCTGATCGACCTGGGTCGTGGCCAGAACCGCATGGGCGCCTCGATTCTCGCCCAGGTGCACGGCAAGCTCGGCAGCCAGGCTCCGGACGTCGACGATGCCGAAGACCTGAAGGCCTTCTTCGCCGTGATCCAGGGCCTCAACGCCGACGGTCACCTGCTGGCTTACCACGACCGTTCCGACGGTGGTCTGTTGACCAGCACCGTGGAAATGGCTTTTGCCGGCCACTGCGGCCTGAGCCTGAACCTCGACGGCCTGGCGGAAACCTCGGCCGACATCGCCGCGATCCTGTTCAACGAAGAGCTGGGTGCGGTGATCCAGGTACGCCAGGACGCCACCCCGGACATCCTCGCGCAGTTCAGCGCTGCGGGCCTGGGCGACTGCGTGTCGGTGATCGGCCAGCCAATGAACAACGGCGAGATCAACATCACCTTCAACGGTGACACCGTGTTCGAAGGCCAGCGTCGTCTGCTGCAACGCCAGTGGGCCGAGACCAGCTACCAGATCCAGCGCCTGCGTGACAACGCCGACTGCGCCGAGCAAGAGTTCGACGTGTTGCTGGAAGAAGACAACCCGGGCCTGAGCGTCAAGCTCAGCTTCGACGTCAACCAGGACATCGCCGCGCCTTACATCAAGAAAGGCATTCGCCCACAGGTTGCCGTGCTGCGTGAGCAGGGCGTCAACGGTCAGGTGGAAATGGCCGCAGCGTTCGACCGTGCCGGTTTCAGCGCGATCGACGTGCACATGAGCGACATTCTGGCGGGCCGCGTCGACCTGAACGAGTTCAAGGGGCTGGTGGCTTGCGGTGGTTTCTCCTACGGCGACGTCTTGGGTGCCGGTGAAGGCTGGGCCAAGTCGGCCCTGTTCAACAGCCGTGCCCGCGATGCGTTCCAGGGCTTCTTCGAGCGTAACGACAGCTTCACCCTCGGGGTGTGCAACGGTTGCCAGATGATGTCCAACCTGCACGAGCTGATCCCGGGCAGCGAATTCTGGCCGCACTTCGTGCGTAACCGCTCCGAGCAGTTCGAAGCCCGCGTGGCCATGGTCCAGGTGCAGGAGTCGAACTCGATCTTCCTGCAGGGCATGGCCGGTTCGCGTATGCCGATCGCCATTGCCCACGGCGAAGGTCATGCCGAGTTCTCCAGCGAAGAGGCGTTGCTGGAAGCCGATCTGTCGGGTTGCGTGGCGATGCGTTTCGTCGACAACCACGGCAAGGTGACCGAGAGCTACCCGGCCAACCCGAACGGTTCGCCGCGCGGGATTACCGGACTGACCAGTCGTGACGGTCGCGTGACCATCATGATGCCGCACCCGGAGCGGGTCTTCCGCGCAGTGCAGAACTCGTGGCGCTCGGAAGAGTGGAGCGAGGACGCACCGTGGATGCGCATGTTCCGTAATGCTCGCGTGTGGGTGAACTAACAGCCGTGTACAAGCTCAGCTTTTTTGTTCCGGCCAGTCACGTCGAGGTGGTCAAGAGTGCGGTGTTCGCTGCCGGTGGCGGGCGGATCGGCACTTATGACCAGTGCTCGTGGCAGGTGCTTGGCCTGGGTCAGTTTCGCCCGTTGGACGGCAGCCAGCCGTTCCTCGGGCAGACCGGTCAGGTGGAGCAGGTCGAGGAATGGAAGGTTGAGCTGGTGGTGGCTGATGAGTTGATTCGTTCGGTGGTGATGGCCCTGAAGCAGAGCCATCCCTACGAGACGCCGGCTTATGAGGTATGGCGGTTGGAGGTGTTCTGAGCTTCCCGTCGCTCAAACAAAAAACCCGCTGAAAGCGATTTCAGCGGGTTTTTTGTTGCCCGGCAGGAGATGCCGTAGGCTGCGATCTTTTGATCTCGGCTTTGTGGGCATATAGGCCCTTCAGGGCCGGATTTCGATCATCGTGCCATCGGGCACCAGGCCCCAGACTTCGCGCATGTCGACGTTACGCATGGCGATGCAGCCGTCGGTCCAGTCCAGGGTGTGGAACAGGTCTTCGGGGTTTTCTTCGGTGTCCGGGGTGCCGTGAATCATGATCATGCCGCCTGGGGCCACGCCCTCGCGGCGCGAGCGCGCAGCGTCGCTGATGTTCGGGTAGGAGATGTGCATGGCCAGGTTGAAGCGCTCGCTGACCTTGCGCCAGTCCAGCCAGTACAGGCCTTCGGGGGTGCGTCGGTCGCCTTCCATGAGCTTCTGGCCCTTGGGGTTGCGGCCGAGTGAAATGCGGTAGGTCTTGATGGGCTTGCCGTCATTGATCAGTTGCAACTGACGGGCGGATTTGAGCACCAGGACTTTTTCGACGATTTTGCCGTCCAGGGTTTCCACGCTGGAAGCCTGGGAAACGACGGCGAATGACAGACAGAGGAACGCGAGCAACCAGCGCATTAAAACGATATCCCTGAGAGTACGGCGTACTTTTTGTTGTTTAAGTGATCGCAGGCTGAGCAAGCGGAGGAATGGATTCGCTACGCACCGGGTAAGCCCCGCGCAGGCGGTCAGCGAAGAAGCATTCTAGGGTACGGCCCACTGTGCGGAAAGCCAGCTCTGACCAAGGGATGTCTGCTTCCTCGAAAAGCTGCACTTCCAGGCTTTCTGGGCCGGCGGCAAAGTCCAGGTCGGCCATTTCGGCGCGAAAGAATACGTGGACCTGGCTGATGTGCGGTACATCGATCAGCGTGTAGATACTCAGGTTGCGTACCCGAGCGCAGGCTTCCTCGGCGGTTTCACGCACGGCGGCCTGTTCGACGGTCTCGCCGTTCTCCATGAAACCGGCTGGCAGGGTCCAGTAACCCCGGCGCGGTTCGATGGCGCGACGGCACAGCAGCACCTGGGTGCCCCAGGTTGGCAGGCAGCCGGCGACGATGTTGGGGTTCTGGTAGTGAATGGTCTGACAGCTGTCGCAGACAAAACGCAGGCGCGAATCGCCTTCGGGAATACGTTGCGTGACCGGGTTACCGCACTGGCTACAGAATTTCATGCTGGGTTTTCCGAATAGGCCGCGCCTATCTTCGCGTGCCGCGGTGTCTGTCGGCAAGTTGTCGTTTAGCGACATGCCGCAGCCCGGGGGTTGGGCGGCCTCCAGGATTGGTGCATGATGCAAGGTAGCCAACAGATCGAGAGCACTCATGCTGGACGAGCTACTGTACCGGGTAAGTAATCACACACCACGTACGCTGGAAACTGACCGACGTTTCCCCGAAGCCGCGGTGCTCGTGCCCATCACCCGCAGTGACGAACCGGAACTGGTTCTGACTCTGCGCGCCAGCGGGCTCTCGACCCATGGCGGTGAGGTCGCCTTCCCCGGTGGGCGACGCGACCCCGAAGACCCGGACCTGGTGTTCACCGCCCTGCGCGAGGCCGAAGAGGAAATCGGCCTGCCGCCGGGGCTGGTGGAAGTGATCGGGCCCCTGAGTCCGCTGATCTCGCTGCACGGGATCAAGGTCACGCCTTATGTGGCGGTGATCCCGGACTTCGTCGAGTACCGCGCCAACGACGCGGAAATTGCCGCAGTGTTCAGTGTGCCGCTGGAGTTTTTCCGCACGGACCCGCGTGAACACACGCACCGCATCGATTATCAGGGCCGCAGCTGGTATGTGCCGAGCTACCGTTATGGCGAATACAAGATTTGGGGCCTGACCGCGATCATGGTTGTCGAGTTGATCAATCTGCTCTATGACGCGAAGATCAGCCTGCACCAACCTCCCAAGAGCTTTATCAATACCTGAAGCCATCCGGCATTTACCCGCGGCTGCCTGAGCCATGAGGATAACAACGATGAAATACCGCCTGGGCGACGCCCGTGTCGAGACCCACCCGCAGAGCTGGGTTGCACCGAACGCCGTGCTGATTGGCAGGGTCAAGCTGGAAGAGGGCGCCAGTGTCTGGTTCAACGCGGTCCTGCGCGGGGACAACGAACTGATCCTGATCGGCAAGAACAGCAATGTGCAGGACGGCACCGTGATGCACACCGACATGGGCTACCCGTTGACCATTGGTACCGGAGTGACCATCGGCCACAACGCCATGCTCCACGGCTGCACGGTGGGCGATAACAGCCTGATCGGGATTAATGCGGTGATCCTCAATGGGGCGAAGATCGGCAAGAACTGCATTATCGGCGCCAACTCGCTGATTGGTGAAAACAAGCAGATCCCCGACGGCTCGCTGGTCATGGGGTCGCCCGGTAAAGTGGTGCGCGAGTTGACCGAGCCGCAGATCAAGATGCTCGAAGCCTCTGCCGCACACTATGTGCATCGCTCCCAGCGATACGCCGTGGACCTGGTCGAGCAGGAACCATGACTACCCCTGAAAGACCCGTGTTGTCGCCCTGCGTGAATATTTGTGCGCTGGACGAGCAGGACATCTGTACCGGATGCCAGCGTACCGTCGGGGAAATTACCCGCTGGAGCCGAATGGACAACGACGAGCGCCGCCAGGTGCTGGGGTTGTGCCATGAGCGCGCCAAGGCCAGCGGGCTGGTGTGGATGCTGGGCAAAACCCCGGCACCCTGAGCGCAGTACGTTGTAGGCGCGTGCTCGCGATGGATGCTGACGATGACGCGTGTCACCAGAGTCAACGCGTTGTTTTTGAGTTCGTCGCGAGCCCGCTCGCGCCTTCAGATAGCAGATAGCCGCATCGGGATTTGGCGGCTTCGCGCCGCTGCAGTACCCTATGCGCCAATCTGCCAGGTATCCCCGCGCCCCATGCTCTTCCTGATCGCCTACATCAGCAGCGTCGTGCTGATCAACTACGCCTTTTCCACTGCCCCGCACCTGGACATCATCTGGTCGGCCTGGGGTGGCCTGGTGTTCGTGCTGCGTGACATGGTGCAGATCCGCTTCGGCCATGGCGCGATCATTGCCATGCTGGCGGCGCTGGTGCTGTCGTACCTGACGTCCGACCCCTCCATCGCCCTGGCCAGCGCCACCGCGTTTGCGGTGTCGGAGTGCATTGACTGGCTGGTGTTCAGCATCACCAAGCGGCCCTTGCATGACCGGTTGTGGATCAGTTCGGCACTGAGCATTCCCCTGGATACCTTCATTTTCTTCGGCATGATCGACGCCCTGACCCCGGGCGTGTTGCTGACCGCCCTGGGCTCGAAGTTCGCCGGCGTGACGGCCGTGTGGCTGATCATGGCCTGGCGCTTGCGCAAACAGGCGGTCGCCAGTTAAGGCCAAAGCCGCTGGTTCATGTAAAATGCCGCGCTTTCTCCCCATGGGAAGTGCGCGCTGCGCCATATCCCTCGATGATCCGCTCCTTTGAGGAACTTCAGATGACTCGTATCGGAACTCCATTGTCGCCAACCGCGACCCGCGTATTGCTGTGTGGCTGTGGTGAGTTGGGCAAGGAGGTGGTGATCGAACTGCAACGCCTGGGCGTTGAAGTGATTGCCGTGGATCGTTACGCCAACGCGCCGGCGATGCAGGTGGCGCACCGCAGCCACGTGATCAACATGCTCGACGGCGCTGCACTGCGGGCCGTGATCGAAGCCGAGAAACCGCACTTCATCGTGCCGGAAATCGAAGCCATCGCCACCGCCACCCTGGTGGAGCTGGAGGCTGAAGGTTTCACCGTGATCCCTACCGCCCGTGCCGCGCAACTGACCATGAACCGTGAGGGCATCCGTCGCCTGGCCGCCGAAGAGCTGGACCTGCCGACGTCCCCGTACCACTTCGCCGATACCGTCGAAGACTACCGCAAGGCAGTCGAAGACCTGGGCTTCCCGTGTGTGGTCAAGCCGGTGATGAGTTCCTCGGGCAAGGGCCAGAGCCTGCTGCGCAGCGCCGATGACGTGCAGAGCGCCTGGGACTACGCGCAGGAAGGCGGGCGTGCCGGTAAAGGTCGGGTGATCGTCGAGGGGTTCATCGATTTCGACTACGAAATCACCCTGCTGACCGTGCGCCATGTGGGCGGCACCACCTTCTGTGCACCTGTCGGTCACCGTCAGGAGAAGGGCGATTATCAGGAATCCTGGCAGCCACAAGCCATGAGCCCGATTGCCCTGGCGGAATCCGAGCGGGTGGCCAAGGCCGTGACCGAGGCCCTGGGTGGTCGTGGTCTGTTTGGCGTCGAGTTGTTCATCAAGGGTGATCAGGTGTGGTTCAGCGAAGTCTCGCCGCGCCCCCATGACACCGGCCTGGTGACCCTGATTTCCCAGGATCTGTCGCAGTTCGCGCTGCATGCCCGGGCAATTCTCGGCCTGCCGATCCCGTTGATCCGTCAGTTCGGTCCTTCGGCTTCGGCAGTGATTCTGGTGGAAGGGCAGTCGACCCAGACGGCGTTCGCCAACCTGGGAGCTGCGTTGAGCGAGCCGGATACCGCGCTGCGTTTGTTCGGCAAGCCAGAGGTGAACGGTCAGCGTCGCATGGGTGTGGCGCTGGCGCGGGATGAGTCGATTGAATTGGCCCGGGCTAAAGCGACCCGTGCTTCTCAGGCCGTGGTTGTAGAGCTGTAACCGAGGCGCGGCCTTCGCGAGCAGGCTCGCTCCCACAGGATCTTCGGTTGATTACACCGGTTGTGTACAGCCCAATCCAATGTGGGAGCGAGCCTGCTCGCGATGGCGATCTATCACGCCACCGACGCTCAGCACCGGGGCTTGGTCGAGCGATTTTACAAGGGGCTGCGCGGTGCTCTTTCAGCCAATTGCAGGCACGGACGTGGTGTGCCAGATCAGCACCTGGCTGACGCGGTTGTCCTCGGTTTCGAGGATTTCCAGCCGATAACGACCGATTTTCAGGCACACCGGGCAATCCGGGATGGTTTCCAGGGCCTCGGTGACCAGGCCGTTCAGGGTTTTCGGGCCATCGCTGGGCAGGTGCCAGCCCAGGCTCTTGTTCAGTTCGCGGATGGAAGCTGCGCCGTCGATCACCAGGCGCCCATCGGCTTGCGGGTGAATGTGCGGGTTGTCGAGGCTGTGCTGGCTTTCGAACTCGCCGACGATTTCTTCGAGGATGTCCTCCAGGGTCACGATGCCCTGCACTTCGCCGTACTCGTCGACCACCATGCCCAGGCGACGCTGCTGTTTGTGGAAGTTCAGCAGCTGCAGTTGCAGGGGAGTGCTTTCCGGCACGAAGTAGGGTTCGTGGCAGGCGGCCAGCAGGGCTTCTTTGGTCAGGCTGGCATCGGGCAGCAAGTGGCGGATCTGCCGGGTGTTGAGTACGGCTTCGACCTGGTTGATATCGCTGTGGAACACCGGCAGGCGCGTACGCTTGTTGGCGCGCAGCTGTTGGATGATGTCCTCGAGCGGATCGTCGAGGTTGATCCCGTCCACTTCACTGCGCGGTACCAGGATGTCGTTGACGGTAATGTTGTCCAGCGCATGAATGCCGGCCAGGGCATGGGGGCGACAAGCGGCATGTTCGTGTTCGTTGTCGGTTATCGGTGTCGGCAGTGGCTCATCTTCGCTCTGTTGCACCACCTTGGGCTTGCGTGCCAGGGGCTTGAGCAGCAGCAGGCTGATGCTGCTGAGCAGCCAGGCGAGCGGGTAGAGGAGCTTCAATGGCACGCCAAGCAGGGTGTTGCCCAGCGCCAGGATGGTATCCGGATAGCGGCTGGCGAGGGTGCGCGGCAGGTAATCGGCGAATATCAGCAAGGCCGCCGTGGCGCTCAGGCAGGCGAGCCAGGGGCCATTGTCGGCCCAGCCGAATACTGCGAGCAGGGTGCTGATAACCACCACCAGTGCCCGGCACAAGGTATTGCAGAGAATCAGGCTGCTGAGCGGGAAGTTGAGTCTGGCCACCGGCTTGTCGCTCGCACGTGAGGCCGTACGTTGGGCCAGCAGTTGCTGTTGCGCCGCCTCGATGGCGGTGAACAGGCCCGACCAGAGGATCAGCAGGGCCAGGACGGCGAGCAAGGGCCCGATGGGCAGGTTATCCATAACGAATGCCCGTCAGATGTGCAGGATGAATTCGCGGACCAGCTTGCTGCCGAAATAGGCCAGCATCAGCAGGCAGAAGCCGGCCAGGGTCCAGCGAATGGCCTTGTGCCCGCGCCAGCCGAGGCGATTGCGGCCCCACAGCAACACGCTGAAGACAATCCAGGCCAGGCACGCCAGCAGGGTCTTGTGTACCAGGTGCTGGGCAAACAGGTTCTCGACGAACAGCCAGCCAGAGATCAGTGACAGCGACAGCAGGGTCCAGCCGGCCCAGAGGAAACCGAACAGCAGGCTTTCCATGGTTTGCAGCGGCGGGAAGTTCTTGATCAGCCCCGAGGGGTGCTTGTGCTTGAGCTGGTGGTCTTGCACCAGCACCAGCAGCGCCTGGAACACGGCAATGGTGAACATGCCGTAGGCCAGGATCGACAGCAGGATATGGGCGAGAATCCCGGGCTCCTCGTCGATCACCTGCACCGTGCCCGTCGGCGCGAACTGCGCCAGCAGCACGGTGGCCAGTCCCAGCGGGAACAGCAGCAACAGCAGGTTTTCCACCGGGATGCGTGAACACGCCAGCAGGGTCAGGGCGATTACCGCGGCGGCAATCAGGCTGGCGGCGCTGAAAAAATCCAGGCCCAGGCCGATCGGCGTCACCAGGTGGGTGAACAGGCTCGCGCTGTGGGCCAGGACGGCAAAGATGCCGAGCGTGACCAGCAGGCGTTTGTTCGCCTTGGCGCCTGTGGCCAGGCGAGAGCCTTGGTAGAAAGTCGCAGCGGCGTATAAGCAGGCGGCGGCGAGTGTCGTGAGCAAACTGGGTGACAAGGGGAGCATAAATCCTGTTAGGCAAGCCCGAAAGAGAATGAGTTTGGCATACAACCCTTGTCGCATGAAAGACCGCACAACCAGACGGCGGGTGTGCGCCAGACGCAGTCTTCGCTATAATCCGCGACCTGCCCACGCCGCAGGCTCGCCGAGCACATGTTTTTCACGGTCTGGGCCGCCATTACCTCGGTCTCCTTAGGGCCTGAAAGGATCGCGCATGTTTGAAAACTTAACCGACCGTCTATCGCAGACGCTGCGCCATGTCACCGGCAAAGCCAAGCTGACCGAAGACAATATCAAAGACACCCTGCGTGAAGTGCGCATGGCGTTGCTCGAAGCCGACGTCGCCCTGCCGGTGGTCAAGGACTTCGTCAATTCGGTCAAGGAGCGCGCTGTCGGCACCGAGGTGTCGCGCAGCCTGACGCCGGGCCAGGCCTTCGTGAAGATCGTCCAGGCCGAACTCGAAAGCCTGATGGGCGAGGCCAACGAAGACCTGAACCTGAGTGCCGTGCCGCCAGCCGTCATCCTGATGGCCGGTCTGCAGGGTGCCGGTAAAACCACCACGGCCGGCAAACTGGCGCGCTTCCTCAAGGAGCGCAAGAAGAAGTCGGTGATGGTGGTGTCCGCGGACGTCTACCGTCCGGCGGCGATTAAACAGCTGGAAACCCTGGCCAACGACATCGGCGTGACGTTCTTCCCGTCCGACCTGAGCCAGAAGCCGGTCGATATCGCCGAAGCCGCTATTAAAGAAGCACGCCTGAAATTCATCGACGTGGTCATCGTCGATACCGCCGGTCGCCTGCACATCGACGAAGAGATGATGGGCGAGATCAAGGCCCTTCATGCCGCGATCAAGCCGGTCGAGACCCTGTTCGTGGTCGACGCCATGACCGGCCAGGACGCCGCCAACACGGCCAAGGCCTTTGGCGATGCGCTGCCGCTGACCGGGGTGATCCTGACCAAGGTCGACGGTGATGCCCGTGGCGGTGCCGCGTTGTCGGTACGTTCCATCACCGGCAAGCCGATCAAGTTCATCGGTATGGGCGAGAAGACCGAAGCCCTCGAGCCGTTCCACCCCGAGCGTATTGCTTCGCGCATCCTCGGCATGGGCGACGTGCTCAGCCTGATCGAACAGGCTGAACAGACCCTCGACAAGGACAAGGCCGACAAACTGGCGAAAAAGCTGAAGAAGGGCAAAGGCTTCGACCTCGAAGACTTCCGCGATCAGCTGCAACAGATGAAAAACATGGGCGGCCTCGGCGGCCTGATGGACAAGCTGCCGAATATCGGCGGTGTCAACCTGGCGCAAATGGGCAATGCCCAGGGCGCGGCAGAGAAACAGTTCAAGCAGATGGAAGCCATCATCAACTCCATGACCCCGGCCGAGCGCCGCGACCCTGAGCTGATCAGCGGTTCGCGCAAGCGTCGGATCGCCATGGGTTCCGGCACCCAGGTGCAGGACATCGGCCGCTTGATCAAGCAGCACAAGCAGATGCAGAAGATGATGAAGAAATTCTCCGCCAAGGGCGGCATGGCAAAAATGATGCGCGGCATGGGCGGTATGTTGCCCGGCGGCGGTATGCCAAAAATGTAAAGAATTCGCGCCGACAGTCTTGTCGGCGCGGTCCCCACACGGACGTGGGGCCAGCAGTAGCCCGCCTTGGCGGGCGCTGACTCGCCGTTGGAGACAACGGCTCTACCGCAAATCTGGATGGCACGCCGATAGGCGCCAGAAAAAGACATTTGCAAAAGTCCGGATATTCCTTAGAATATGCGGCCTTTCGGGCACCTATGCCCGCTGTGCATTTAGATTTGCAGCACCGACTACAGGAAC
>Ga0067045_1031882_pt1 | contig 11279 bp, 9 predicted proteins | sample TerdegcTABiofilm_FD_59184 | JGI IMG/M metagenome (GOLD analysis project Ga0067045, IMG submission 59184) | Combined Assembly of (Gp0054472, Gp0054536) Wastewater bioreactor microbial communities from Singapore -Terephthalate degrading...
ACCCGCCGGCATCGTTCGGCCTCATCCAGGTAGGCGGTGGCCACCACGATAGTCACCCCCTCGGCCAGCAGGGTATCGAGGATACACCAAAAGTCGCGGCGCGAAACCGGGTCAACCCCGTTGGTCGGCTCGTCAAGAAACAGGACGTCGGGGGTGTGGATCAGGGCGCAGCAGAGCCCCAGTTTCTGTTTCATGCCGCCGGAAAGGGCGCCTGCCCGACGTCCGGTGAACGGAGTCAGGCCGCTCATGGCCAAAAGTTGTTCGGCCCGTACGGTCCACTCCCGCTTGGGGACCCCGAAGATATCGGCATGGAAGCGGATGTTCTCCAGCACCGTCAAGTCGGGGTACAGACCGAAACGTTGGCTCATGTAGCCGATCCGGCTACGGACCGGTTCCAGGTTACGGCAGGGACAACCCAGCACCAAGGCCTCGCCGCTGTCGGCATCCAGCACCCCGGTCAGCATCCGCAAGGTGGTGGTCTTGCCGGCGCCGTCTGAACCGACCAGACCGAACAGCTCTCCCTTGGAAATGGTGAGGGTAAGATTATCCACGGCGGTTAGATCGCCAAACTGTTTGGTGAGGCTGGTAACCTGGATAGCATCCATACTAAGGCGAAGTTGAGATGACGACATCCACCGGCATGCCCGGTTTCAGCTCCTGCTTTGGATTCGGAATCGTAACCTTGATCCGGTAGACCAGCTTGACTCGCTCAGCCTCGGTCTGGACATTGCGGGGGGTAAACTCCGCCTCGGAGGCGATAAAACTGACCAACCCCGGGAAAGAACGCCCCTTCCAGGTGTCACAGGTGACCGTTGCCTGCTGTCCCAGCCTGATCTTTCCCAGCTGGGTCTCAGGGATGTAGGCCCGTACCCAGATCTCATCCAGCCTGCCCACGGTGATAACCGGCGAACCTGCAGCCAGCAGTTCTCCTGCTTCCGCATGTTTGGCCAGCACCGTGCCGCCGACCGGGGCGGTCAGCACCGCCTGGGACAGACGGGTAGCAGCCAGTGAGTGGGCCGCTGCAGCCGCATCAAGCCGTGCTTGGGCCTCCTTGACCGCATCGGGCCGGGGACCGATCTTGGCCAGCTGCAGACGCTCCTCTCCTTCGCGGACCGCTGCAACTGCGGCATCACGGGCCGCACGGGCAGCATCCAGCTCTTTTCGCGGGATCACCTCCTGCCGGTACATCGCCTCGGCACGCACCGCATCCTGACCGGCCCGTTCAGCCTCGGCCTGCAGACGGGCCAGGACCGCTGCGGCTGCGGCGACCTCCTCTCGACGACTGCCGGCCTTCAGATCAGCCAGGGCCGCGGCCGCGGCCTGTTGCTCAGCTGCTCGCAGCCGTTGATCATCCCGTAACTCATCATCCTCCAGCCGCGCCACGATCTGCCCGGCCGTCACCTGCTGCCCCTCGTCCACCAGCCGTTCCTTCAAACGCCCCGGCACCTTGAAGGAGACCGCCACCGTAGTAGTTTCCACCGTACCGGCCAGTTTAAGTCCGTGAGAGCCCTGTTTGTTGCGTTGCAGCGCCCCGATACCTGCCAGCAGCACCACCAGTACCAGGCCTGCACCGATTACCAGCCGTTTCTTCATCATACCCCCTCTGCCGACAACACCATACCGTTATCTTCTCACGTCCCCTTGCCGGGACGCTGCAAAACGTAATGATGATGGCCGGACACAAGGCGCACGGGGCGTAGCGACTGAGACATGACAGCTGTTCAGGCTAAGGGGCAAGCACCGCACAACACCGTAGACGGCCACCGGAGTAGCTTTAAAAACGCCGCCCATTCTAGTGGCTGCAACGGCTGATGACAAGCGCTATATCCTCTGCAACAGCCTGCTGCGTTAGCACTTGAGGATAGCGTTGGTTGGGGGTATGGTGGTGAAAATAAAGTCTCTATCCCGGAGAGAAGACCATGATCACCCACGAGATCTCTGTCAACGGCAGCAGGTTGGTGTACGACGATGTCGGAGGTGGACCGGCGGTACTGCTGATCCACGGTTTTCCCTTAAACCGTTGCATGTGGCGTTCCCAGTTGGCGGACCTGACAGCTGCCGGTTACCGCGTGATCGCCCCGGACCTGCGCGGTTTCGGCGAGAGCGATGAGCCGACCGGCCCCTGCAGCATGACGCTGTATGGCGACGACCTGATGGCCCTGCTGGATCAGCTTGCAATCACCCAGGCAATCGTACTGGGTATGTCGATGGGAGGGTATGTACTGTTTGATCTGCTGGCCCGCTACCCGAATCGTCTGCTGGGGGCGATCTTCGACGTGACCCGTGCCGTGGCCGATGACGAGGCAGGCCGTGCCCGGCGACTGCAACTGGCAAACGACACGGTGAAATTCGGCCCCCAGGTGGTGGCGGATGCCTTTCATCCCCTGATGTTTGCACCGGCAACCCCGGCAGCACGCCCCAGACTGGCCGAAGAGGTATACCGCTGGATGGTCGCCACCGGCAGCCGCGGGCTGGCAGGAGGGCTGTTGGCGATGCGTGACCGGCAGGATGCCACCCTCCTCCTGCCAACGATCAAGGTACCTACGCTGGTGATCGGCGCGGCCCAAGACCAGGCCTGTCCGCTGGAACACCCCCGCATGATCGCAGCCGGTATCCCGCACAGCACGCTTGTCGTTATTGATGAGGCAGGACACTTGGTGAATCTGGAACAACCCAATCAGTTCAACCAATGCCTGCTGGATTTTTTACGCACCGCCTGCCCGTCACCACTAAATAACGGCAGTATCGGGTGCCGCTGTTAAGCGCTGTCACGAAGACAGCAGGCCGTTCAACGCCGATGGCCAGCTCCGCCTGCCCCCCCTTCAGCCTGCTGCCGCGGCATGGTTACGGATGGAAGCAAAGGTCTGAGTTCTGTCTGGCGGTGTGCGGTGGGCAGCTGACAGGTACCTGAACACCGCGTCCCTTCCTGGAGGGCCTCAAGCAGCGCAGCCGCCACTGATTCCTTAAACTCCTGCCCGGCAGCCTTCCGTTCATCTTCCCGGTGTACGATAACGGCAGCCTCAAGCAGCACAGCAGGCGCTTCTTTTGTCTGCAGCACCCGCAACCCGTCATACTGATAGATGCCCAACTCTCGTGAAAGCAGCGTTCTGCCTTCACCGGTTATTGCCTCTGCGTGATGAAGGCTGGGGCTGTGCCCTCTGGCCTTGAGGGCCTTTGCCAATCTGACGGCATATTCCAGTGACTGGAGATACGCCGGATTTCTGGATGAGACGAAGAGAGAATAGCCTGCCGCCTTGTCCGAACAGACGCCTCGTTGGCTCCTTGCAACAAACTGCGGCTGGACCGAATCATGATGCACCGAGACCAGCAGTTTGCTGCCCTCTGCCGCAGCTGCCCGTTGCGACAGTGACGGCGCCGGATTCTGCGCCGTGGTGAGCCGGACCTGCATACCGGCAGCCTGCAGTGTCGCCTGTAATACCTGGGCCAACTCCAGGTTATAGGTATACTCGAGCCTGCCGCTGCATCCGACAGCTCCCGGTGACTGCCGGGAATGGCCGGGATCAAGGGTGATACGGGCAGCAAAGGCATCCGTCACCCTTCCCGACAGCAGCATAACGAGCAAGAGCGCACAGCCCAGGATAACGTGACCAAGCCTCAGCATGCCTGAAAAAGGCCATCCTCTACGTGAGACGGCGTCAGCACTGCTACAACTGATCAGAAGGCGCATTTCGGTAGTACGCGATGGTCGGGTGGACGGCAAGCAGGATTGCTGCCGTGAGAATCAGCCAGAGATACGCCTTGACCTGTTCAGGCCAATACGCACCAAGTATCACGCCGCACAGCAGGGCGCTCCACTTCAGCATACCGATATCGTACCAGCTCCAGACCTTTGTACGCAGGATTCCCATGACGTTCTCCCTCCCCTTCTTCTACAGCTCCATTTGACTGTACAGCGCAACAGACAGGACCGGAATATAAAACAGAAAAAGCCCCTGAAAATCAGGGGCTCTCATACTGCATCGGCCGTAGCCGGCTATTGTAAATGGTGCCCAGAGCCGGAGTCGAACCAGCGACACGTGGATTTTCAGTCCACTGCTCTACCTACTGAGCTATCTGGGCGAAGAGTTGTTTCTTATATACACCGCAAAAGCTTTTGTCAAGAGCAAACTGCTAGCGACTTCGAATCGGCACGTAATTACAGAACGGCTCCTCAGCCATATAGTCTCCGTAGACCGCGTCGGCACGGGCCCGACACCCACCGCATACATTGATGAACTCACACTCGCCGCATTTACCCTTGTATGCCTTAAAATTTCTCAGATCCCGAAATATCTCGGAGTTTTCCCATATCTCACGAAACGGCGTCTGTTTGACATTACCGGCAATCCGGTGAAAGTAGGAACAGGGTTTGACATTGCCGAAACAGTCAATCAGACAGATACTCTGGGCAGCAATGCATCCTTTACCGCCCCCGGTAGAAAACGACAGACTGCGCCGCTCGAATTTGACCCCCTCCTGCTTGGCACGCTGCGGCACAATCCGGTAGTAGTGCGGTGCACAGGTGGGGCGCATCAGGATCTCCTCTTCCAGTTTTTCCTGCTGGTAATGCCACTCCAGGATCTCTTCGTAATCCTCTTTGCTGATCAACTCCCCCATGATCTCTTCACCACGTCCAGTGGGCACGATCATAAACATATACCAGGCAGTAGCACCCAGCGACTTGGCCAGCTTGAACGTCGCGGCAATATCATGCTGATTTCGCTTGGTAAAGGAAGAGTTGATCAGAAATTTCTGGCCGTTGCGACGAAACACCTCTGCAGCACGCACGACCCCCTCAAAGGCACCGGCACATTGGCGAAAGTCGTCGTGTACGCTCGCTGTCGAACCATCCAGGGAAAGCGACACCATCTTGATATCGGCCGCCTGCATCCGCTTACAGACGTCGTCAGTCACCAACGACCCGTTGGTTGCCATACAGATCCGCAGACCGAGCGACGTCCCGTACTCCGCCAACTCAAAGATGTCAGGTCGCATCAACGGCTCTCCGCCGGAGAGAACCACCACCGGTTTTGAAAATGCAGCAATTTCTTCAAGCAGATGTTTCCCCTCTTCGAAGGTAAAATCACCTTCCGAAGAGGTAAGTTCTGAAGAGCAACGGCAATGCACACAACGCAGATTACACCGTTGGGTGGTCTCCCAGGCAATCCATTTGGGTAAATACTCTGTAGTCATCAGATCAGAGACCTTTCGGGTTTCTTTTAGCCGCATGGTACGCAAATGCATCATAAAAAACAACACCCCTGTGCATTAACGCTAACAGGGAGGCCCCGGGATGGGGAATAGCGCTTGAATAGCCCAACTGCTTCTGGTATACAAACCGTTGATTCATAAGCCAACTGTATGCGCTATCTACAAGGAGAGCCACATGTCCAATTCCCAGATGGTCATGTACGATGAAGAGTTTCAAGAGATTAATGCCGTCATTGAGCGCCTGCTGACTGACTCGAACTCCAAGGTCATTTTCCTTGTCGATAAAAACGGACAACTGATATCAGGAGTCGGCGAAACAGAACGGTTTGACACCACCTCCCTCGCCTCACTGACCGCCGGCAACATCGCGGCAACCGGGGGATTGGCCAAGCTGATCGGCGAGAAGGAATTTTCTATCCTGTTCCATGAAGGGGAAAAGGACAATCTGCACATCTCAATCGTCGGAGGACGCGTGATCCTGGTTGTCTTGTTCGACAACCGTTCTTCACTCGGCCTGGTCCGACTCCGCGTCAAAAAGGCCTCTGAAGAACTATCCGTCATCTTTGACAAACTGATGAAAAAGTCCGATGAGCAGGCAAAATCCGGCACCTCGTTCCCCTTTGCCGAGATCACCGACGACGATATTGACAACCTCTTCAGCTAGCCGCCTTCAACGAGGAGCGCAGCGATGTCCTTCATAAACTATGCATCACGTGAGATCAACTGCAAGATTGTTTACTACGGCCCCGGCCTCTGCGGCAAAACCACCAACCTGCAGTACGTCTATGCCAAGACGGCCCCAGAGGCCAAAGGCAAGATGATCAGCCTTGCCACAGAGACTGAGCGTACCCTCTTTTTTGACTTTCTGCCGCTGGCGCTGGGCGAAATTCGTGGTTTTAAGACCCGCTTTCATCTCTATACCGTTCCCGGTCAGGTATTCTATGATGCCTCGCGCAAATTGATCCTGAAGGGTGTTGACGGTATCGTCTTTGTTGCAGACTCACAGGAAGAGCGGATGGACGCCAACATCGAATCGCTGGAGAACCTCCGCCACAACCTGAAGGAACAGGGATACGATCTTGACAAGCTTCCGTATGTGGTGCAGTACAATAAACGTGATCTTCCTAATGTAATTTCAGTTGATGAGTTGAGAAAAGAGCTGAATCCGACCAATGTGCCGGATTTTGAGGCCTGCGCCGCAACCGGTGAAGGGGTCTTTGAGACGTTGAAGGCAGTAGCAAAACTCATTCTTGTTGATTTAAAAAAAGGACGTTAAACTGACACCCCCTGCGGACCGATTAAATTTTGCTTGCATTTCTTGGCCATCTCACGTAAATGTAAAAGTCCTTTTGCAAAAGGGAGAGATGGCCGAGAGGCCGAAGGCGCTCGCCTGCTAAGCGAGTATACTGGGAAACCGGTATCGAGGGTTCGAATCCCTCTCTCTCCGCCACACTGCAATTTGCGCTCGTAGCTCAGCTGGATAGAGCACCAGACTACGAATCTGGGGGTCAGGAGTTCGAATCTCTTCGAGCGCGCCATACACCAAAAGGCTAGATAGTTCTATCTAGCCTTTTTTCATAAAACGATCTCTACGGAGGTACGTCGGGCGCTGGTGGCCCGCGCGGTCTTCAAAACCGTTGAGAGGGGTGAGAAACTCCTTTGGCAGGTTCGATTCCTGTGTACCTCCGCCAACCAACAGAAAAGGCAGCCTCTTTGACGAGAGGCTGCCTTTTCTGTTGGTATTAACGGGGGGAAACGAGCGAGTTGTTAGATAAATTTGACCGCTTGTACCGCAAACTGCAACAGGTATGACGGCACTATACCGGGAATCAGAGAGCCGGCGGCAGAGATAAGCAAGGCCAGCCCGACCGGTGTCGTCACAGAAACCCAGTCAAACTCTTCCTGTCCCGGCTTGAAGTACATATAGACCATGACACGCAGGTAGTAGTAAACCGATGCCGCACTGTTCAGAACACCGATGACGGCAAGCCAGATGTACCCCTCCTGCACCGCACCGGAAAAGAGATAGAATTTACCGATAAAACCGGCTGTTGGCGGCATACCGGCCAAGGAGAACAGGAAGAGCGACATGACCGCAGCGAGCAACGGCCGCTTCTGCCCCAGACCGGCAAAATCCATCACCGTGCCGTTCGGCTCCCCCTGCTTGCCTACCAGCACGATCACAGCAAAGGCACCGATGTTCATAAAGGCATAGGACAGCATGTAAAACAGAATACCGGAGGTACCGGTGGCGTTGGCAGCCACGAAGCCGACCAAGGCGTATCCGGCGTGGGCAATGGACGAGTATGCCAGCATCCGCTTGATGTTGTCCTGGCGCAACGCTGTAATATTGCCGACCGTCATCGTCAAAACGGCCAAAATCCAGAGCAGATCCTTCCACTCAGCCTGCAGCGCAGGGAAGGCCACCAGCAGCAGGCGCAGCATGGCAGCAAAACCGGCAGCCTTGGGACCGGCCGACATAAAGGCCGTCATCGGTGTGGGTGCGCCTTCGTAGACGTCAGGTGTCCACATATGGAAGGGAGCTGCTGCAATTTTAAAGGCAAAGCCGGTCAGGATCAGGAACATACCGATCAGCAGCATGGTATTGCCTGCGGCAAAACCGGTCTGGTTGACCAATGCAGCTATCTGGGCGATACGGGTCGTGCCGGTAGTGCCGTATACCATGGCCATGCCGTAAAGCAGGAATCCGGTGGAGAACGCTCCCAGCAGGAAGTACTTCATGCCTGCCTCGTTAGACCTGATATTTGCACGGTTAAAGCCAGCCAGCACGTACAGAGAAATCGACATCAATTCCAGGCCGAGGAAGATCGTCATCAGATCGGTACCTGAGGCCATCAGCATCATACCTACGGTGGTAAACAAGATAATCGGATACAGTTCACCCTGATTACAACCTTCACGTTCCATATACTGATCGCTGATCAGGACCGCAAGACCTGCCGCAACCAAGAAGATAATCTTGAAGAAGGTAGCAAAATTATCCTGTACAACCGAGCCGCTGAAGCTCTGAAGCGTGGTTCCCCAACCACTTGCTGCGGCAAATCCTGCACCAACAATACCAAGCAGGCTGAGCCAAGCGAGATAGCCTTTCGACTTGGAGGGGACGAAGACGTTAACCAGCAACAGCGCCATACCGAGCACCGAAAGGATGACTTCGGGCATGATGACATTCAGGTTAATCGTCTGAAAGAGTTGAGCTACATTGATTTCCATTTAACAATCCTCCAGGGCGTTAACTCGAGTGACTAGTGACCAGCAGGTTTGGCAGCAGCAGGTTGTTCAGCCGGTGTCGCGGGAGCAGACGGTTGTGGCTGCTCAGCAGGGGCACCGTGGGCACCAGCTGCCTGCTCGACAGGAGCAACGGTCGGCACCGGTGTTGTAACCTTTGCCGTAATGACCGGCTCAATACGGGTATGGGCTATCACCTTCTTGATCGAAGGGGTCATCTTTTCAATGAACGGGTTCGGATAGACGCCAAGTACAAAGACCATGATCAACAGCGGGATCATCAGGATAATCTCACGGGCATTCAGATCCTCAAGCTGTTGGTTCTTTGGATTGTCAAGTTCACCGAACATCACACGCTGGAACATCCAGAGCATATAGACGGCAGCAAAGATCACGCCGCTGGATGCGAGGACAGTCCACCAGCGCAGGCTGCTCTCAAACCCGCCCACCAGGATCAGGAATTCACCGACAAACCCGTTCGTACCCGGCAGTGCAACTGAGGAAAGCGTAATAATCATGAATATCGTTGCAAAGATCGGCATCTGCTTGGACAGGCCGCCGAAGTCGGTGATCAGACGGGTGTGACGACGCTCGTAGATAAAGCCGACGATAAGGAACAGTGCGCCGGTTGAGACGCCGTGGTTCAGGTTCTGCAGCAGCGCACCGGTCACCCCCTGCTCATTCAGCGAGAAGAGACCAAGGACGACAAATCCCAGGTGGGCCACCGAAGAGTAAGCAACCAGTTTTTTGACATCTTCCTGCACCATTGCCACCAGAGCGGCATAGATAATACCGATAACGGCAAGGGTTGCCAGCAGTGGGGTGAACTGGTGGGTCGCCTCAGGGAACAGCGGCATGGCGAAGCGGATGTAACCATAGGTACCCATCTTCAGCAGGATGGCTGCCAGGATGACGGAACCGGCAGTAGGGGCCTCGGTATGGGCATCAGGCAACCAGGTGTGCAACGGAAACATCGGCACCTTGATGGCAAAGGCCAGGGCAAAGGCGAGGAACAGCCAGGTCTGGGTAGCAGGATCAACCTTCAGGTCAAAGAAATGCACCAGGCTGAAGTCGGTGATGCCAGCCTTGGTACCGAGGAAATAGAGGTAAATCAACGCTACCAGCATCAGCAGCGAGCCGACCATGGTATAGATGAAGAACTTGACGGCTGCGTAAACCCGATTCTTACCACCCCAGATACCGATGATGAAATACATCGGGATCAGCATCACTTCCCAGAAGATATAGAACAGGAACAGATCAAGGGCGATAAAGGCACCGAGCATACCGGTCTGCAGCAGCAACAGACAGATCATATACTCTTTGACGTTGTCTTCAACAGCGGTCCAGGTAGAAAGGACCGCGATCGGCATAATGAAGTTGGTCAACACCACCAGCCAGAAGCTGATGCCGTCAATGCCGATGTTGTAGCGCATCGCAAAGGGACCGGCAGCAATCCAGGGGACATTTTCTACAAACTGATAGTCGGCGTTGGTCTGAAAACCGGTAATGATCGGCAGGGTAACCAGAAAGGTCACCAGAGTCGTCACCAATGCGACGCTACGCAGCACTCCATTGCTCCCCTTGGGGATGAAGAGCAGCAAGAGCACCCCCACGACGGGCAGGAAGGTCATCACGCTCAGAATGTTACTCATCGAATCTGCTCCTTTAGCTACAGAATAAGACCGTTAGTTACTTGAACAGGTAGTAGCCGACAATAACAACTACACCGAATGCCATCGACCAGGCATAGTTGTAGATCTGGCCGGTCTGCAGGTAACGGATGACACCGCCGAACGCCATGACTACATGGGCAACGCCATTGACAATACCATCTACCACAACAACATCGAACCCTTTCCAGAGGAAGCGACCTAACGCCTTGCAGGGGTTGACGAACAGGAAGTCATACAGTTCATCGATATACCACTTGTTGAAAACCGCACGATGCAGTCCGGGGAAGGCACTGGTAAATTTCTTGGGAATATCAGGACTTGCCATATAGAGGGTATACGCAATGCTGATACCGACAATGGCGATCAGAACCGAGAGCCCCATGAGTCCCCACTCAAGCGAGTGGCTATGCTCTGCATGGTGTGTATGGGCATGCATATATTCATTTGCATTGGCAAATACCGGCTCAAGATAGTGTTCAAGGTAGTTGGGAATGCCGCCAATGAGATCACCAATCAGCTTGGGAATACCAACATAACCACCAACCAGTGCCAAGAAGGCAAGAACAAGCAGCGGGAAAACGATTACCATCGGTGATTCATGCAAATGTTTCTCGGCTCCGGTCTTGATCCGGCATGTGCCGTGGAAGGTCATGAAGACCAGACGGAACATATAAAAGGCGGTAAGCAGGGCTGCTGCGGCCCCAAGCCCCCAGATAAGCATGTTGACCGAACCGTGCAGCGGATTTGAAAATGCCTGCCAGAGGATCTCGTCCTTTGAGAAGAAGCCGGAGAAGCCAGGAATACCGGCTATGGCAATGGTTGAGATCAGGAAGGTCATATAGGTCAGCGGCATATACTTCTTCAGCCCTCCCATGTTGCGCATATCCTGAGCATCATCATGAGAATGCACGTGATGCAAGGCATGGTGCATGGAGTGGATTACCGCACCTGAACCAAGGAACAGACAGGCCTTGAAGAAGGCGTGGGTCATGAGGTGGAAGATGCCGGCAGTGAAGGCGCCAACCCCCATACCGATAAACATGTATCCCAGCTGAGACACGGTCGAATACGCCAGAACACGTTTGATGTCGTTCTGTGCCGTACCGATAGTGGCAGCAAAGAAGGCGGTACAGGCGCCGATCA
>Ga0067045_1000164_pt1 | contig 11278 bp, 7 predicted proteins | sample TerdegcTABiofilm_FD_59184 | JGI IMG/M metagenome (GOLD analysis project Ga0067045, IMG submission 59184) | Combined Assembly of (Gp0054472, Gp0054536) Wastewater bioreactor microbial communities from Singapore -Terephthalate degrading...
AATCTCCTGTCTCAGGTGATTCGTCTAACAGGGGTAAGGCCTCTTCGGCTTCGCCATTGCCCGAGTTGTCCTCGCTCTCGACAACTCTGGTGACTGACGAGATGACATCCCCCTCGTCCAGGCGAATCAAGCGCACTCCTTGGGTATTACGACTAATCGTGCGAATCGTGCTCACCGGCAGGCGAATTAGTACGCCTTTGGCGGTTATAATCATCAGGTCGTCGGTATCCACGACTTCGCGCAGCGCTACCATATTTCCGTTTCGGAGTGAGGTTTTAAGGGTAATGACACCCTTGCCGCCGCGGCGGATCACCGGATATTCTTTGACATCGGAGCGTTTGCCGTATCCATTTTCCGAAACGGCTAAAATCGTGGCGTTTTCGCCCCGCACAATCACCATCCCAATCACTTGATCATTTTTTCCGCCTAGCGTAACCCCACGCACACCGGCCGCCGTTCGCCCCATCGGACGTACATCCGACTCATGAAATCGAATGGCTTTGCCAAATCCCGTTCCCAAGATGATATCCTGGTTACCGTTAGTGATCTGGGCGTCGATTAGATCGTCGCCATCATTGATATTGATCGCCCGAATACCTGTCCGACGAGGGTTGCCAAATTCGGACAGCACGGTTTTCTTAATCACCCCGTTTTTGGTGACCATCACAACATAGTGTTGGTCGTCGAACTCCTTTACGCCGAGCACGGCGCGGACCTGTTCGCCCGGCATAGTATTCACCAGATTGACAATCGCTCGACCGCGCGAGCCTTTGCCGGCTCGCGGAATTTCGTGCACTTTCAACCAATAGAGCCGCCCGTTGTTGGTAAAAATCAGCAGGTAGTCGTGAGTATTGGCCACAAATAGATTGCGTACGAAATCATCATCCTTCGCTTGAGCGCCTTGGCTGCCCCGCCCACCGCGATTCTGCCGGCGGGAAGCATCGACTGGAAAACGCTTGATGAAGCCATGGTGGGTGATGGTGATGACCATATCTTCTTCGGCAATCATATCTTCAATCGAGAATTCGCCTTCTTCGTCAATTACCTGAGTGCGGCGCTCATCGCCATAAGTAGCTTTGATTTCACTAAGCTCATTCTTGATGATCAGCATCTGTTCACTGACATTGTCAAGGATATAGCGCAGGCGCTCGATTATTTTCAAAGTCTCTTTATATTCCTGCACTACCTTGCTAACCTCGAGATTGGTGAGGCGCTGTAATTTCATGTCCAGAATCGCCTGTGCCTGCTTTTCGCTAAAATTGAAACGGGCGATTAGGTTCTGCCGAGCATCATCTGGTGTCCGTGATCCCCGGATGATCGCGATGACCTCATCTATATGGTCAAGCGCAATCTTTAGCCCTTCTAAGATGTGAGCCCGATCTTCGGCTTCGCGCAATTCAAAGCGTGTCCTTTTCAGTACAATCTCATGCCTGAAATCGATAAAATGCTGTAAAATTTCCTTTAAGGTCAACAGCTTGGGCACTCCATTGACCAGCGCCAGTAGAATAATGCCATAACTATCCTGGAGCTGGGTGTGGGCATACAGCTGATTCAATATCACTTCCGGAAAAGCATCCCGTTTTAATTCGATTACTACCCGGATACCATCTTTATCGGACTCATCCCGCAGATCGGCAATGCCCTCGATTACCTTTTCCTTGACTAGGTCGGCAATCTTTTCGATTAGGTTAGCTTTGTTGACCTGATATGGAATTTCGGTAATAATGATGCTTTCTTTGCCACTCTTGCTGGTTTCGACAAAAGCATTGGCACGTACCTTGATAACCCCTCGGCCAGTCTCATAAGCCCGGCGAATTTCACTCCGGCCAAGGATAAAAGCCCCTGTCGGAAAATCCGGTCCTTGGATAATCCGCATCAATTCCTCAACGCTCGCCTCGGGATGATCGATCAGATAAACCGCGGCATCACAGACTTCACTGAGATTATGCGGTGGAATATTTGTCGCCATGCCGACCGCAATTCCACTGGCGCCATTGATTAGTAGCGCTGGAATAGCCGCTGGCAAAACACCTGGCTCCTTGAGTGAATCATCGAAATTGGGGACGAAATGCACCGTCTCCTTTTCAATGTCGCGTAGCATCTCGGCAGCGATTCGACTCATGCGGGCTTCAGTATAGCGCATCGCCGCCGGGCTGTCGCCATCCACCGAGCCAAAGTTGCCCTGCCCGTCTACCAACGGATAACGCATTGAAAAGGGTTGCGCCATGCGCACCAACGCATCATACACGGCCGCATCCCCATGGGGATGATATTTACCCAATACTTCACCGACTATGCGGGCGCACTTTTTGGTGGGGCGGTTCCAGGTCAATCCCAATTCTGACATCCCAAATAAAATTCGCCGATGCACGGGCTTGAGGCCATCACGTACGTCTGGTAGTGCCCGTGAGACGATAACTGACATTGAGTAATCGAGATACGAATCGCGCATCTCTTCGTCAATGTTGGCGGTTATAATCCGATCGCGTTGAAATTCGATGTTAACCTGTGCTGTCATAACTTATATGTCCAGATTCCTAACATATTTGGCGTTCTTCTGTATGAATTGCCGTCGTGGCTCAACATCATCACCCATCAGAATTGCGAAGGTATGATCTGCGGCAGCTGCGTCCTCAACCGTGATTTTTAAAAGGGTGCGGGTTTCCGGATTCATGGTCGTGGTCCAAAGCTGCTCGGGATTCATCTCTCCTAAACCTTTGTAACGCTGGATGTCAACGCGGGCATTGCCATCTTTAGAGAAACGCTTCAGCAGTACATCCCGTTCATCGTCATCGTAAGCATAATAGTCCTGCTTCTTATAGGTGATTTTATAGAGCGGCGGCTGGGCGATGTAAATGTGGCCCTCATCAATCAATGGACGCATATAGCGAAAGAAAAAGGTCAGAAGCAGCGTCCGTATGTGACTGCCATCCACATCCGCATCGGTCATGATGATAATCTTGTCGTAGCGTAACTTGCCAATGTCGAACTCCTCGTCGCCGATACCGGTACCAATGGCAGTAATCATAGTACGAATTTCTTCGTTGCTCAAGGCTTTGTCATAGCGGGCTTTTTCGACATTGATGATTTTGCCGCGCAGCGGTAAAATCGCCTGGTAACGCCGATCGCGTCCCTGCTTAGCGCTGCCACCGGCAGAATCTCCCTCTACGATATATAATTCACACATAGCCGGATCGCGCGTTGAACAATCGGCGAGTTTGCCGGGCAGGTTGCCCACCTCGAGAGCGCTCTTTCTTCGCGCTAATTCGCGGGCTTTACGAGCAGCCTCCCGCGAACGGGCTGCATTAAGGCATTTCTCGATGATCCGGCGCGCTTCGGAAGGATGCCTCTCTAAATATTCGGCAAGACATTCGGACACAACCGAATCTACAGTACCCTTGACTTCTGAATTGCCTAGCTTGGTCTTGGTCTGCCCTTCAAACTGGGGATCTGGAACCTTGATACTAATTACGGCTGTCAAACCTTCGCGGACATCTTCCCCCGTAAGAACGTTTTCATCTTTTTTAAAAAGATTATTTTTTTGAGCATAATTGTTTAGTGTCCTTGTAAGGGCCGTTTTAAAGCCGATTAGGTGCGTGCCTCCTTCGACAGTATTAATATTGTTAACAAAAGTAAAAATGTTTTCGTTGTAGGACGAGTTGTACTGCATGGCAAACTGCACCGCGATATTCTCGACCTCTTTTTCGCCGTAAATCGGCTTATCGATCAGGGCGGCCCGCGTTTCATCAAGGTACTTCACGAATTCAACCAGGCCCCCTTTGTAGTGAAAATTATCCGTAGAATTATCGCGTTCATCGGTCAGCACGATCTCTATATCACTATTCAGAAAAGCCAGTTCCCGACAGCGTAGTTCAACTACGGTCCGATCGATCTCAACGCGCCGGAAAATTTCCTCGTCCGCCTTGAAAGTAACCAGCGTTCCCCGTTTGCGGGTTTTGCCTACAACTGAAACACTATTTTGAGGTATACCGCGCCGATACGACTGGGTATAAATTTGATTGTCCCGATAGACCTCGACCGTCAACCATTCCGAAAGAGCATTGACTACCGAAACCCCTACCCCGTGTAAACCACCTGACACTTTATAAGTGGAATGTTCGAACTTACCACCCGCGTGTAAGATAGTCATGACCACTTCCAGGGCTGATTTTTTCTCTTCCTTATGGATGTCGACTGGTATACCGCGACCGTTATCATAAACACTGACCGAATTATCCGGGTGGATTGTCACCACGATTTTGTCACAATACCCTGCCAAGGCTTCGTCAATTGAATTATCAATGACTTCAAAAATGAGATGATGTAAGCCTCTTTTACCTGTGTCACCAATGTACATCGCCGGGCGTTTGCGGACGGCTTCCAGGCCCTTGAGAACCGTAATATTCTCAGCCACATACTCGGCTGAGGGATCCATAAACTTCATGTCCATTATCTAAAGACGATCTCCTTTATTGTTGCTTCTTTTAAACGTTTATTAATAGTCTGCAAAATTTCCTCTTTCCGAAAGATCAATTCGTTGCGCCAACTAGGCGAATCAACTCGAACATATAATTTACCATAGGCAATCTTCTCTGGAGTAGCATGCCTAGCAATTGCGTCTCCGACAACCTCTTGCCAGATGAACAGCGCCTCGTGCTGCCGGACCGGTGTAACGATCCCATAGAGATGTAGTAATTTTTCTATTGCTTCACCGATGCTTTTCACGCTTTCGCCTCGGTCAGGGGTATAATGTTTAGCAACTTCTGGCTCTGTTTTAGGCCTTGCTCTCTGACTGGATCGAGATCGGTAATGGTTACTAGTACCTGATTTTCACTGGTTAGATTCATGAGCACGCGCTCACAATGTTGCTGATCCAGATACGCAAAAAGATCATCCAGCAGATAAATTATCGGTTCGGACTTAATCTGTTCCAGATACTGACCTTCGGCAAAGGTTAAGGCAACCTGAGCAATTTTATGCTCACCCTGTGACCAAAAAACCGGATGTCTTTTTCGCCTAGAAGAATCTTAACTTCATCTTGGTGCGGTCCACGCATGGTGCGGCCTAGTGCCAGGTCCTTTTGAAATCGCTCGCGCAGGATTTCCAAATAACAAGCTGTGTAACTTTCCCCTTTCCCAACTTTAATATCGGGAATTATGAGCAATTGCATATCGTTGTTAATATGCGCAAATCGGCGAAAGCAGCGGGATAAAATGGGTGAAAATGCGGTTACAAAATCTCTTCGCAAGGAATTGATTCTACCTGCCTGTTTCGCAAGCAACTCATCCTGAGTTTCGAAATAGGCGTCGTATCTTTTTTTGCCATCATTAAAATACTTCTCAAGCGTACGGTTCCGGGCTGTCAGGCGCCGCCGGTAATCCATCAGAACATCCAAATATTCCCGAAAAGCCTGAGAAAGCAGACGGTCAATGAATACCCGCCTCTCCGACTGAGTGCCGCTGGTAACATTAATGGAATCCGGGGATAAAATGACCAGGGGAATGTTACCAACATGCTCTGATCTCTTTACGGTCACATTATTATCGATGATCAGCCTTTTGCCCTCAGATTTTAAGTAGTTCAAATTGACAATTCTTTCTGCTCGTTTAACATCCTCGAAGGTTCCAAATAGTTGAAAAAAATTATTTCCGTTCATCACGACTTCTGAATCGACATTGGTTCTAAAACTCTTGGTCAACGCCAGATAATAGATCGCCTCGAGGATTGAGGTTTTACCACTACCATTTTTACCGGTTATGAAATTTATATTAGGGCTAAACTGAAAGACACAATGACTATATTTTCTAAACTGCAACAATTTTAATTCTTTTAAAAACATTCATCAGTATTATTAAAACAAGCAGATGCTGAGGATGCTAATCCGATATTCGCACTGGCATTAATAACGAGATAATTTCCTCATTTTCATTCTGAATTTCCGGTACAATCAAACTGGCACTGATTGGTGTCCTTAATTTCATCACCACATTTTCGGTATCGATGTTCCGAATAATCTCTTTTAAATACTCCACATTAAAACCAATCAGGATTTCTTCACCGCTATAATCGATATTAACTGTTTCATTGGCGGAATTACGAGTTTCATAGTCGATTACACTCACATTCATCTCTTCGGGTTTGATCTTCAGCGATATCTGATGGGTAATCTTATTGGCAAGAATCGAAACTCTCCGAAGAGTTGGTATTAAATCACTCACCTTAACTTTCAATACCTTGTCATTGTCGATTGGAATGACGCTTTCGTAATCCGGAAAACGCTCGTCAATTAAACGCGAATAGACAGTAATTGTATCAACGTTAAGTTTGATGTGATTTTCACTCAAATAAACGGTGATTTTCCCGTCTTCATTAAGGTATGGGCTAATCAGATTTAAAAATTTAGGAGGAATAATAACATTTCTTTGAATATTGTTGTTTAAAAAATCTTTGCGAATAAGGCATACCAACCGATGTCCGTCTGTGGCTACTGAGCGTATTTCGCCCGCTTTTATCTGAAACAACACACCGGTCAAGGCCGCTTTCAATTCATCTTTACTAACGGCGATGATGGCTTTCTGAATTAAACGAAAAAGCACCTTCTTCTCGATCTCAAACTCTGTAAAATCTTTGATATCGGGTAGCCCCGGATATTCCTCTCCGGGTTTACCCATTATTTCATATTCACCACGGGAAGTCTTAATAAATACTTCAAAAGCCTCATTAGATTTTATAAGAATATCTTCATCATCAACTTCATTAATAATATCTAAGATTAATCTGGCTGGAATTGCTACTTCGCCATCAATAGCGGCGTTGACAGGTAAGGTAGAAGACATGGTTATTTCCAAGTCAGTAGCTCTTAGAGTCAAAAGACCATTGTTTAAGTCAAAAAGAATATGGGATAACATGGGATTAGTAGTTCTGGTGGAAACCGCTTTAGATACTTTCTGTAATTGAGATAAGATTTCATTTTTACTCACCGTAAACTGCATAATTTTCTCCTTTTTGCTCGGTAGTTTTCATACTTGAAATTTTACAAATCAGCACCATTTTTCCAACAGAAATCATATGTAAACAAATTTAGAATTAACTGATCCTATTAGTATCGATTAGCATAAAAAATTGCTCTTAGATTAAATCTTGTTTTTATGTTGATAACTTAAAATTTTCCGAATACCAGCCGAGCAAAANTNGGTGGTATTAACTGGGGATAAATGGTTGATAAAAATTTTGTTATTTGAAAAATCGGATTTTTTGCTTTGACTCATATGTAATAAAAAGGTTATTAACATCTATCAACAATCTATAANGATATTTTTTCTTCAATATAGAGGTCTTTTCTGAGTTTTTCTAGCCAATTCNTATAAAGTTGATTTTTCTTATGTTCGAGTGCCAATCTCTCAATAGTCTGCCAGGTATCGTCATAAAGGCCGTTTAATTTCAAAATGTGAAAACCNAAATCNGAGGCAAAAACCTCACTNACTTCACCAACTTGCAAACNATTGATCACCTGAATAAAATACTCATTCTGAATTTGGTTTTTAGGGATACGTTTCACNCGACCCTTGGTGATATTTTTGTTCGTTTCATCGCTAAACTTAATTACGGCTGAGTCGAATGGTAATTGGTTAGTGACGATTAAGTTTCGTACTGAGTCAGCCAAATTCTTGGTTTTAAGATAGTTTTCATCTGAAGTAAGCGGCTTGATGAGGATATGTCTAACATTTATGTTCTCACCCTGACGGTCAAGCATTTGAATGATATGGTAGCCAAAGTCAGTTTTGATTACCGGACTGATTTCGCCAGGTGTCAGTGAAAATGCGACCTCCTCAAAGCTCTTAATAAAAGCGCCGCGCTTAATATAGCCTAAATCGCCACCAAAGCGGGCACTGGCAACGTCATCGGAGTTTTCTTTAGCAAGGGTTGCAAAATCGGCACCGTTGATTATCAGGGTTCGGAGCGAATCAGCAATTTGTTGAGCGATTCTTTCTTCTGCTGGTCCAGGTTTTACTAGGAACAGAATGCTGGTAAAATCGACTGAAGGTGGGATCTCTGGTAGGCTATCTTTGTAGGTTTTGTAGAATGCTTCTATTTCTTTACGGGAGACAGCCACATTCTTGAATTTTTCATTGCGTAATTTTTCGACAATTAATCGGTTTTTGAAAAGAGGACGATAATCTTTCTTGATTTTACTAAGAGGTGCGCCCAAAATTTCTTCAGCGGCTTCCTGAGAGCCAACCTGGGCAATGATATTTTGTATTTGTTGATTAAGGGCAGCATCGACTTCTCGATCTTTGACTTCTACGGTTTCTATTCGAGCAATCTCGAGGAGGATATTTTCTTCAATGAGGGATTTAAGCACATTGCGTTGCAGTTGGCGGTACTGGGTGGTATCACGGGCAATATTGAGGTTCATTTGGGTAGCAGTCATGCGGGTAACCTGATCAATCTCACTGATCAAAATAGCGTTGCTACCGACGATTGCGGCAATTCCATCGATGATGTTTTGACCGCAGGCGAGAGAAAATAAGATTAAAATAGGCCAGATAAATTTTTTCATTTTGGTTTGCTCAATAAGGTGGTGAGGTTATCGTCTTTAATTTCAAAATCAGCATCCTTAAGCTGATTGGTAATTAGTTGGTCATAATATTCCCGAATTTTTATTTGAGTTAAGATCTGATAGATTTCATCCCGTACCTCATCAAGGGTTTTCATGGATCCCTGTGGATAACGTTCCAGGACCTCGACAATATGGTAGCCATAGTTGGTGGCAATCGGACCTAGGATCGTGCGAGGCGGTGTTTCAAAAATGGTACGGTCAAGTTCACTCAATGATTCGCCACGCTGCACTGATTTGGTTTCGAAACGATACTTTGAAAGGTATTTATCGAGTTGCTCTTTGTTGTGATTAGCCAGGGCAGCTTTAATTGCCATGGCATCGTTAAAGTCCTGCACTAAGACGTGGGTAATTTGGACTGCTTCACGAGTTCGTAAGAAGCTGTTCTTGTTTTTCAAATAGTAATCACGAATCTCTTCTTCACTAATAGTGATGTTGGTTTGAAAGTAATATTTGACATAGGCGTCAATAACCAGATCACGGTAATACTCTTCAACCCGGGCTTTGATTAGTGGATCACGGTCGAAGTGCATCGCCTTTGCTTGCTGGAATAAAACCTCTTTCTTGACCCAAGCCGAAACAAAAGAGTTTACGTAATTTTTCGATAGAGGAGACATTGTACTAGACTCGGGTAATTTTTGCAGTAGTTCTTCAGCCGTTAAGTATTCGTTACCGACACGGGCAATATAATTGATTTTTCTATTATGGCAAGATAAACAAAGGAATAGCAGCAAAGCGCCGGTAAAAACAACTTTTTTCAATTTTCTGCTCCCATCTTGGCTACATATTGATAAAGGTTTTCTAGGTAAATCTTTGTTTGATATTTTTGCAATAAACTTTGAGTTAGACGACTGCGAATAGCATCGTACTTCTCTTTGCTATAATCTTTTGCGACTTCCTTACGGACCAGTTGGTAATCTATTGGACGGGCTGGGATAAAACGCCCCGTTTTAATCACGACAAAGTACTTGCCAGAATTGACAAGTTTGGGAATTACACAGTTCGGACCANCGGTAAGCGCGGTTTTCCCAATCTCTCCGTAATCGTTTGCAGTTATCAATCCGAGGTAGCCCTGNTTCTTAAGCGGTCTGGCATTATAACGGTGGTAAAGTTTGGCGAAATCCTGGCCTTGCAAGGCTTTTTGTAAAACAGATTTTGCTTCGAGACTATCCTGGGCAAAAATGGTCCAAACTTCGACGGCAGCTGGTGATAGATAGCGCCGCGCTATATTTTTTTGGTAAAAAGCTTGCAGAGAGTCTTCCAAGGCAACTATTTGCTTGTTAATGTTTTCGATCTGATATAAGTGTAGCATGGTCTTTTCACGGTACTTTTGAACGGCTTGGCGAAAGGCAGGTTCCTGATCGAATTTTTCAGATTTACTCTGATGATAAATGAGTTCTTCCAGAATAAGGGTTTCGATAACGTTATAAAAAGAAGCGGGACTTAACACTCCCCGAGGCAAGTCTATCTGCCGCAATTTCATTAAATTAATTAACCAGGTACGATTGTATTGGCGGTTCTTGATCTGGGCAAAAGCCGAATCAAAATGCATTGACTCAAGAATAGAGACAGGTTTTGCTTCGAGGCTATCCCCTCTGGCGGTATTTCGCACTAGTTCATTGTATTGAGCCAAGAAATGATCAAAGGCTGGCTGCAGTAAACGGAGCATAGTCGCTATTTTCAGGTGTTGGTAATAATCTGCTACCGCTTCTGCGATTATTAGGCGCCGCTTGGCCAGTTCATCCTCATAGAGATCGTCTCGCACCTTTTTAAAAGGATGGTAGTCGCGGTAGTCTGGAGATAGGGCTCGGTATCTATCGATGAGCACTTTTTCGGTGATTAATGAATCAATAAAGTGCCGTTTAATGAAAAATTCAATGCAGTAGTTATAGTGGAAAGCCGCAACGGCAGTTTTCACCTCATCCCGTTGATGGTATTTTGCTTGTAGGCATCATAGAGCATTAGCTGATCGCTTAGCAGTTCTTGAACAAGGCTATCAAGCTGTGTTTTTGAATATAGCGGAAGGTCTCGGCGAGGTAGGTAGTTATAAATTGCGTCAATTTTAACGTTGTGGCGCTCGATTTTAAGCAGTAAATCGGCTGGTGGGCGGCAACCGACCAGGAAGACGAGCAGGGCTAGTGAGAAAATTTGTTTAATCTTGACGTGGTCCATTGTTAATACTTCCTATAAGTTAAGTGCCTGAAGGAGTGAATTCAAGAATTGTTTCGCCTGATCGATAGTCGAGGTTTGATTTTGGTGATATAAAACTAACCCAAAATTATCGCGGTTCAAAAATTTGAAGGACCAATTATTTTGTTGGGCTACAGATTTTACAGCTGGTAGTAATACTTCGGGTTTGATAGGCTGCGCCCGATCCGACCAGAATATCTGTATGTCTGGTACGAGGAACATTTTTTTGATAGATAAAGCCGATGCTAATACCCGTAGGCTATGCAGCTCAATCAAGCCGCGCCCCGCCGGAGGCAAATTTCCGAAAATGTCTATTAGTTCTTTTTCGATCTGGTCCAGATCTACTTGAGAACGGGCTTCGCTCAGACGACGATAATAGTGCAGGCGTTGAGCTTTAAGGGGAACATAATCATCAGGTAGCAAAGCCGCAAAGGGGAACACAATTTCTGTATCGACGATCTCATCAGTAGC
>Ga0067045_1031883_pt1 | contig 11278 bp, 8 predicted proteins | sample TerdegcTABiofilm_FD_59184 | JGI IMG/M metagenome (GOLD analysis project Ga0067045, IMG submission 59184) | Combined Assembly of (Gp0054472, Gp0054536) Wastewater bioreactor microbial communities from Singapore -Terephthalate degrading...
CCCCGTCGGCCACTAACGCCGCGCCGCCGCCATATTCGTGAACACGGGTGCGGGCGTTGAAAGGCGGCGGGGTCACGTCCGCGATGAGGCCGTCGGGAGCGCGCCGCACCAGGACGTTGCGGCCGGCCTCGGTCGCCCGCGACTCAATCCAGTACAGGTCGTTCCCGTCTAACTGGAGCCCCGATAGCCCGATCGTCTTGGCAGTCAGCAACTCAATAGTAATCGGCGAAGCCCAGGCGCCGTAAGGAGCCACTTGGGGGTCAGGCATATAACCTCCTCTGCTATAAAGACAATGACATGGATCGTTACTATTATGGGCCAGTTTGCGCGAAAGTGCAAACTTCACAAGCTTACGCCGGCCCCGCACGGGCAACCCCCTCTAATGCTATTCTTATATAAAGCAGGTATGATGAGACCGTGAGTCTAAAGTCACAAACTTAAGTCTGTGCCACAACCATCACAGGCTAATTAACTCAATACTGATTGATTATTTTTAAGGAGGTGTTATGGCAGATCAGACCACAGTTTCCACACCATCCGAGGCTCTGGAATTCCGGGCCGAGGTCCAACAATTGCTCAATATCCTGGCCCATTCGCTCTACACCGATCGCGACATCTTCCTGCGCGAGTTAATCTCCAACGCTTCCGACGCGCTGCATCGCATCCAGTTTGAGTTGCTGACCAACCGCGATGTGCTGGACCCCGATGTGGAGCTGGCCATCCGCCTCAGTTTTGACGCTCAGGCCCGGACGCTGACCATCACCGATACCGGGATTGGTATGACGCGCGAGGAGTTGATTGAGAACCTGGGCACTATCGCCCATTCCGGCGCGCTGGCGTTCCTGAAAAACCTGGAAGCGGGCCAGCGCCCGGCCGACATCATCGGCCAGTTTGGCGTTGGCTTCTATTCCGTCTTCATGGTGGCCGATGAAGTGGCGGTCACCTCCCGTTCATACCGGCCGGAGGCCCAGGCGTGGACGTGGACTTCCACGGGGGGCAACCGCTACACGTTGACCCCGGCGGAGAAGGCCGACCGCGGCACCGAGGTCCTCGTCCGGCTCAAAGAGGACGCCGCCGAATATGCCGCGGCCTGGCGGCTGGAGCAGATCGTCAAAAAACACTCCGATTTCATCTCTTTTCCCATCTACGTAGATGGCAAAGTCGCCAACCGGCAGACCGCGCCCTGGCGGAAGTCCCCCACGGAAGTTGCCGAAGACGAGTATCACGATTTCTACCGGCAGATGACGCTGGATCTGGAGCCACCGCTCCTGCACGTCCATTTGGTGACCGACGTGCCGGTTGACCTCCGCAGCATCCTCTATGTGCCGCGCCAGCACGAGCGGGGATTGCTGCATCTGCGCTCGGAAGAAGGGCTTAAGCTTTACTCTCACAAGGTTTTGATCCAGGAGTACAACAAAGATCTGTTGCCCAACTACCTGCGGTTTGTGCAGGGGGTAGTGGATTCACAGGACTTGCCGCTCAACATCTCGCGCGAGACGATCCAAAGCAACCGGTTGCTGCGCCAGTTGCAAAAGGCGTTGACCGGGCGGTTGCTCAAGGCGTTGCGGGAGATGGCAGAACAACGCCCGGCGGACTACAATCTTTTCTGGGCGGAGTTTGGCCCTTTTATCAAAGAGGGGGTCGTCACCGATCCGGCTACACGGGAGGAGCTCTTGCCGTTGCTGCGTTTCTATTCCTCGCGCTCTGGGGATACCTTGATCTCGCTGGACGATTACGTGGCGCACCAGCGTGAAGGGCAGCCGGCGATCTACTACATTCTCGGCGATGACCGGGCAGCGGTGGCGCGCAGTCCGCATCTGGACGCTTTCCGGGCCAACGATCTGGAAGTCCTCTACCTGGTGGATCCGCTGGATGGGTTCCTGGTTCAGACCCTGCCGGAATTCGCGGGCCATCCCCTGCAAAACGTAGACGATGCCAAACTGGAATTGCCCACCGGCCTGGCTGTACCGGAGGCTCAGTCCACGGCCATCGCCCAGACTGACTTTGACGCGCTGTTGAGCCGTTTCCGGACTGTCTTGGGCGAGCGCGTGGTGGAAGTGCGCGAGTCGCGGCTGCTCAAGGATAACCCCTGCCGGCTGGTCTCCGCCGAGGCCGGGCCGGAGCGTGACTTGCAGCGCGTGCGGCGACTTTTAGGCGAAGAGACGGCCGCGCCGCGCAAGATTATGGAGCTCAACCGGACCCATCCGCTCATCCAGAATCTGGCCCGGTTGGTGACCCGGCATTCTGATGATGCCCGCATCAATCTCGTGGTAGAGCAGCTGTTTGAAAATCTCCTGCTGCTGGAGGGCATCCAGCCCGAACCGGCACAGATGGTCTCGCGCCTGCAAACTCTGCTGGAAGCGGCCATTGCCACGCCGGAGTGATCCGCTCTGCCACCCAAAGCCCGGCAGGTTCAGAGGACCTGCCGGGCTTTTCTTATACATCTGAGTTTGCAGTGAGGCGCTGGAGCGCCATCCAACGCGCTGAAGCACCCCACTACGAAGCTGTTTTTTACCTGGTGATTGTTTTAGAGAGCCGTGGAAGTGCTACGGCGCAAAGGCGCGCTCCACGTCCTTAGCCAGCTCGGGGAGCGCGATCTTCCCGTCGGCGGTGGCCAGGTCAGCCGCCTGCGAGAGTACTTGTTTGGCATCCTCTTTGCGATTCTGGGCCAGGTAAACGCGCCCCAGCGTATGCAACGCGATCGCCTGTTGCAGGTCGCCCTGGGCCCAGTTCTGCGCCTGCTGCGCCAACCGCTCTGCCTCCACCAGCCGCTCGGGGCGATAATCGGCGTAGAACCGGGCCAGCGCATTGAGCACCTCAAAATCATAAGGAGCCAATCCCTGCGCATAGAGGAAATCCGCTTGCGCGCCATCCAGGTCCTGTTGGGCCACACGCAACCAGGCCCGGGCCAGGTAAGCCATCGGCAGTTTCTCGTCTTGCGCCATGGCGCGCTTCACCGCGCCGTCGGCCTCTTCCAGGTTGGGCGGGGTCTGATGGAGATAGGCCAGCGCCAGCCAGGCTTCTGCCTCAGCATAAGGGGTCAGCTCAGCGGCTTGGTCCAGCTCGCGGATGGCCAGATCGTAGCGACCCTCATAGAAGTACAAACACCCCAGCCAGAAGTGTGGTTCCGGCAGGTCGGCGTTGAAGGAGATCGCCGAGCCGAGCGATTTTTCCGCTTCGTCCCAACGCCGGAGGTGGAAATAGGATTTCCCCAGCCCCAGATAAACTTCGGCCCGGTCCGGTGCCAGCGTGCGTGCCTCCTCAAAATCGGCCAGGGCCAGGGGATAGGCTCGCAAGCGCAAATATTCGTCGCCCCGCTGTAGCCGCAAATCTACGTTGGTGGGACTGCGGAGCACTTGCAGATCAAACCGGGTCGAGACCGAGGGCAAAACTACCGGCGTCGCCGTCGGTTCCACCGGCGCTGGTGTGGCCGAGGGCCCCTCTACCGCCTGAGTGCCGGCCGGGGTCTCCCCCACCGGGACCGGCGAGCCGCCTTCCCACTCTACCGGCGTGCCCATCGGGGTATTGATGATAATGGGGCCGGCCGGCACGAACGTAGGTGCTGGTGCCGTGAAGATTTTGACCGTGGTGGAAACCAGCAAGGCGATCATCCCTACCACCAGCAAGAGCAGCGCGCTCAGAATGATCAGCTGGAGCGAACTCATACCCCCCGGCCGCTTGACAGGTTTAGGGGATTTGGGCGGCTTCTCTTTTTTCGGCTTGGGGGGCTTAGGCGTGCGCTCTTTTTTAGGCTTGGGCTCTTTGGGCGGCTTGGGCGTGCGCCCTTTTTTGGGCCTGGGTTCCTGGGGCTCCGGGGCAGGCGGCGCTGCCATCTCCGGCGGCAAGAGCTGTTCCTGGAGCTGACTCAGGTCCAGGGGGGGCGCAATGCCCGCCCGCAGCGGAGGAGATTCCTCCTCATCCATCGCCGGGGTTTCGGCCGCCGGTGTGGCAGCAGGTTCTTTCTTGCGGCCGAACAGGCGGAATCCCCCACCTTTTTTGGGTTTCTTGGGTTTCCCACCCGACTCAAACAGGTCTTCCAGCTCTTCGTCTTCTTCCCCCATGGGTCTGCGGATCAGACTCATTGGCGCCCTCCAACCGGTCAGTATCCAAGGATTCTGCATTTAGTATAAGGCAGGATAGAAGAAAAAGCAACTGGAGGCGAGGATAAGTTATGTTGCGTTTCGGTTAATCCACACTCAGCCTGCCCGATTCTCGGCCGCAATTTGCCACAATCCCCCAAAGTGATATAACCAGGTTGCTCGCATTGAGTTTCCAAGGAGGGGAGATCATGTCACGTGGCGATATCATCGGCCTGGTTTTATCTTATGGGTATGCCTTTGGATTGCTGTTCAGCGTAGAAGCTATTGGCAAAGCCCTTCACTGGTCGCAGACCTTCACCCGCAAGCTCATCCATATCGGGGCCGGCTTGTGGATTTGGGGCATCCTGGCGCTCTTTGACACCTGGTACTATGGCATCATCCCCTTCGCTACTTTCATCGTGCTCAACTACATTTTCTACCGCCAGCAGAGCTTCAAAGCGATGGATACCACCGGCTCCACGTTGGGGACGGTCTACTTCGCCATCTCCATCACTCTCCTGTTTGGGTTGCTCTGGCGGACCGGCGGCGCGGTGGATCGGGTTCCCGTGGCGGCGGCCGCGGTCATGGCGATGACCTTAGGCGATGGGATGGCCAGCATTGTCGGCAACCGTTGGGGCCGGCATACCTACACGGTCCTGAAATCTACCCGCAGCTGGGAGGGGACCTTAGCGATGGCGCTGTTTGCCTTCCTGGGGATTTTCCTGACCCTCTGGTTGCTTCCCGGCTCGGCGCTCAGCCCCTTTAGCGTGACGTTGGGGGCGGGCCGCGCGCTGGTGTTGGCCTTGCTGGGGACTGCGGTGGCCGTGCTGGCCGAGGGTACCTCGCCGCTTGGCACCGACAACCTGAGCGTCCCGCTCCTCACGGGGCTGGCACTCTATCTGCTGGCGCGCTGAGGATAGCCATGACTTTGCCCCTTCGTTTGCTCACCGGTCTTCTGTTCAGTGCTCTGGTCGCCGGGCTGGCTTACCGGCGACATGCGCTCGCTCCCAGCGGCGTGGCCGGCGCGATCCTGGTCGGCACGCTCATCTGGTGGCTGGGCGGTCCAGCCTGGGGGCTGACGCTCATCACTTTCTTTGTGCTCTCCAGCCTGCTTTCGTATTACAAGGCCACCGTCAAAGCGGGGCTGGCCGAAAAGTTCTCCAAGGGCTCTCGCCGCGACCTGGGGCAGACGCTGGCCAATGGCGGCGCGGGGGCGCTGTTAGCCATCGCCTACGCGCTCCATCCCCACTCGCTGTTGCTGGTGGCTTTCGTCGGCGCGCTGGCCACGGTCAACGCCGACACCTGGGCCACCGAGCTCGGCGTGCTCAGCCGCCGCCCGCCCCGGCTGATCACGACCGGTAAAGTCGTGGAGGTGGGGACCTCCGGCGGGGTCTCGCTCCAGGGCACCCTGGCCACACTGGCCGGTGGTCTGATCATCGGCCTGGCGGCGCTGGGCTGGCTGCGGCTTGAGCCGTGGCTGGGCGGCAGCGGCGGCGGCGACTGGCGGCTGCTGCTCGTGGGGGCGCTGGGCGGTCTGGGCGGCTCGCTGGCCGATAGTCTGCTTGGGGCCACCGTCCAGGCAATCTACTACTCGTCTGTCCGCCACAAGGAGACCGAGAAACGCATTGATCCCGATGGCACGCCCAACACCCTGCTCCGTGGCTGGCGCTGGCTGGATAACGACTGGGTCAACTTCCTCAGCTCCTGCGTGGGAGCGCTGTTGGGCGCTTTGGTAGCCTGGGTGCTGGCTTGACACAAACCAGGGCGGATTATAATGCCTTTAGACACCGGTGGCCTATCATCCAGGGTCTGGGGTCTTCAAACAGTCGCCGGGGAAATCACTGCTCAAAAGGAGACAAAATTCGTGGGCACCAAAATGGAATTTACCGATAATTATAACGATCAAAGCACCGATCGTGGGTTCCAGTTTGAATTCTACTGTGACCGCTGTGGAACCGGCTACCGCACGCGCTTCCAACCCTGGGCGACCGGCACCGCGGCCAGTGTCCTGGATACCGCCAGCAGCCTCTTTGGCGGCATCTTCAGCAGCGCCGCCAATGTTGGCGAACGGGTCCGCTCGGCCGCCTGGCAGAAGGCTCACGACGAAGCCTTCCTCGCCGCCATGGAGGAACTGCGGCCTGACTTCATCCAATGCCCCCGTTGCCAGCAGTGGGTTTGCCGGGAGAAGTGTTGGAACCGGAAACGCGGTCTCTGCAAGACCTGTGCGCCGGACCTGGCGGTAGAACGTTCGGCGGCGCAGGCCAGCCTGGCGGTAGAGCAGGCCTGGAGCGGCGCTACCATCGCCGAGGACGACGAACGAGCGCTGCGGACCGATGGCCGCGAGACCGTGCTGGCCACCTGCCCCAACTGCGAAGCGCCCCTGGCCGCCAACGCCAAATTCTGCCCGGAGTGCGGCACCCCGCTCAAGGTCAAGACCGAGTGCGCCAACTGCGGCGCTGAGATCCCCCGGGGCGCGAAATTCTGCCCGGAGTGCGGCACGCCGGCCGGTGGCGCAGCGTCCTCCAAGAAATCAGCCTCCGGCCGCCGTGCAGGGCAATAGTTGAGTGGAGCTACCTTGTCATTGCACCCGGAAACGTTCTCCTTGCCCGTTGAGCAAGAAAAACGCCTGGCCGATTTGGTGCTGATCTGGGCCATCCTTTTCGGGACGTTAGTTCGCCTGACTCCCGCCATCCTGGGCCATTTTCCGGTCCTGGATGGCGGGTTGTTTTACACGATGGTGCAGGATCTGCAAACTGCCCATTACGCTCTGCCTACCTACACGTCTTATAACGCAGCCGGGATCCCTTTCATGTACCCGCCGTTACCTTTCTACGTGGGAGCCGCGTTAGCAGACTTGTTGCACCTGCCGCTCCTGGAACTGTTCCGCTGGCTACCGGGGTTGCTGTGTGCCGTCACCGTGCCGCTTTTTTATGGCTTGAGCCGGACCGTGCTCCCTTCTCGATTGGCCAGTGCCCTGGCAACGCTGGCCTTCGCCATGCTGCCCTCGGCCTACGACCTGTTCATTGAAGGCGGTGGCCTGACCCGCAGCCTGGGCGCCATTTTTGCGCTGTTGACGCTATGGGCCGTCTACCGCCTGTTCAGCCAGCGCCGTCTCCGCAACGTTTTCTTCACCATTCTGGCGGCCAGTTTACTGGTGCTTTCCCATCCAGAGCTCACGTTTCATACCTGTTTCGTCGTCGCTTTACTGTGGCTTTTCCTGGGACGGGACAAACGGACCGCGCTCTTAGCGTTGGCCGTGGCTGCCGGCGTTTTAGTGCTGACGCTGCCCTGGTGGCTCACGGTGCTGCAGCGGCATGGCTGGATGCCTCTCCGCGCGACCATGAGCACCAGCTGGCATAACTGGCTCTTCTGGACCCCGCTGCTGACCCTCAACTTTGCGCAAGAATTCTTTTTCAGCCCCATCACGGTCGTGGCATTGATCGGTGGGCTGGCCTGCCTCATCCAGCGCCATGTTCTGCTCCCGGCCTGGCTGGTCTTGCCTTTCATCGCCGAACCGCGCAACCCGGCCTTTTCGGCCACGTTACCCCTGGCCTTGCTGTTTGGCGTCGGCATGACCGCCGTCATCTTGCCCGGCCTGACCGCGCTGGCACGGCCTCGCACTGCCGCCCAACTCCCGCCGGCTGAGTCCCGCGTGCCACAGGGGGTACTGCTAACGCTGACCGTTTTTTTGATTTACACGCTCATCAATGCCTACGCCGCTTCCATGAGTCTGGCCCAATACCGGGTCACCCCCGCCGAACGCCAGGCGCTGCAATGGGTCACGGAGCAGACCCCCACCGATGCCCGCTTTGTCTTGCTGACTTACGGCGACCCGTTCAACACCCCCGTCCAGGAATGGTTCCCCACCTTAACCCGGCGCGTCAACGTGGCCGTCGTCCAGGGATATGAATGGTTGCCGGGCCAGTTGTATCACCGCAAGCAAGCGTTTGACGAGCTGCGCACCTGCCTGTTTGAGGACCTCTCCTGCCTGGAACAATGGGCTGCGCGCCAGAATATCACCTACGATTACGTCTATCTCTATCGGGGATTTGTCGGCGATACGAAAACCCAAAACCTGGCGGGGCTATTGTTGACCTCTCTGGAAGCATCCCCCGACTATACCCTGGTCTATGACACCCCCGCGATTAAAATTTTTGCCCGCCAACCGGCTGCGCCTTGACATGGCGAAAATTTTAGGAGCGGCTTTCCTCGACGCCTTGACGATTTTGCGTGAGTCCTTTCTGCAATAGAGTGATATCCTTGCCTGCCTGCCAGGATATGGTATAATTTCTCTCACGCGGGCGTTGCATAATGGCCATGCCTTAGCCTTCCAAGCTAATGATACGGGTTCGATTCCCGTCGCCCGCTCTGAGGGTCCATAGCTCAACGGTTAGAGCGGCCGGCTCATAACCGGTTGGTTCCGGGTTCAAATCCTGGTGGACCCACTCAGGCAACTACAGAGAACGGCTCGGCGCAGGTCGGGCCGTTTGTGATGTCAGAGCAAAGTGAAGGATGGTTGGGTATGTTACAAAAACTGGCCGCGATTGAGGCGCGGTACGATGAACTGGAACGGCTGATGGCCGATCCGGCCGTGGTGGCCGATTACGAGAAAGTCGCCGAATACGCCAAAGAGCGCGCCGAACTGGAGGAACTTGTCACTCTCTACCGGCGCTACCAGCAGGCGCTGGACGAGCTGGATTCGGCGCACCAGCTGGCCGAGGAAGAGAGCGACGCCGAGCTGCGCGCGCTGGCCCATGAGGAGATTGCCCGCCTGCAAGCCGAGACCGAGGCGCTGGAGGTTCAACTGCGCCAGTTGCTCGTCCCCAAGGACCCGCGCGATGAGAAAGATGTCATCGTGGAAATTCGCGCGGGGGCCGGCGGCGATGAGGCCGGGCTCTTCGGTGCGGATCTGCTCCGCATGTACCTCCGCTACGCCGAGCGCCAGGGCTGGAAGACGGAACTGATCAGCGAAAACCGCACCGGTATCGGCGGCTACAAAGAGGTCGTCTTTGGCGTGCGCGGGCATGGCGCCTTCTCCCGCCTGAAGTACGAAAGCGGCGTCCACCGCGTGCAGCGCGTGCCGGTCACGGAGGCCAGCGGGCGCATCCACACTTCCACTGCCACCGTCGCCGTCCTGCCGGAAGTGGATGAAGTGGAGGTCTCAATTGACCCCAAGGAATTAGAGATTACCACTTACTGCTCTTCCGGTCCCGGCGGGCAGCACATGCAGAAGAACGAGACGGCTATCCGCATCATTCACAAGCCGACCGGCATCGTCGTCACCTGCGAAAACCAGCGCTCGCTCCAGCAGAACAAGGAACGCGCCCTGGCCGTCCTCCGCGCACGGCTCTACGAGCTGGAACTGGAGCAGCAGGCCGCCGAGATTGATTCCGCCCGCCGTGCCCAGGTCGGCACGGGTGAGCGCAGCGAGAAGATCCGCACCTACAACTACCCGCAGAACCGCGTTACCGATCACCGCATTGGGTTGACCAGCTACAACCTGCCGGCCGTCATGGATGGCAGCCTGGACGAGTTCATTGACGCGCTGGCTTTAGATGACCAGACGCGGCGCTTAGCCGGCGAAATAGCGTGAAGCCTGTGACCACAGACCACACCGGTTAACCGTGTGGTCTGTGGTCCGTCGTCCGTGGTCTGCCCTCACACCACCGGCAGCAGTTGCAACGCCTCGTCAATCCGCGCCTGGGCGTGATTGTAATCCACCAGCTCCCCGCGCAGATAGCTCTCGTAAGCGGTCATATCCATGAATCCGTGGCCGCTCAAATTGAAGAGGATCACCCGCTCCTCTTGCTTCTCTTTGGCGTCCAGCGCCTCGTCAATCGCCGCGCGGATGGCGTGCGCCGACTCCGGCGCGGGCACCAGCCCCTCGCTGCGCGTGAACTGCATCGCCGCCTCAAAGACGGTCAATTGCTGATAGGCGCGCGGTTCAATCAACCCCAACTCCACCGCGTGCGAGATCAGCGGCGCCATGCCGTGATAGCGCAGCCCGCCCGCGTGGATCCCTGCCGGCATGAAGGTGTGGCCGAGGGTGTGCATCTTGACCAGCGGCGTCAGGTGGGCCGTATCGCCGTAATCGTAGGCATACTTCCCCTGCGTCAGCGTCGGGCAGGCGGCCGGCTCTACCGCTACAAAGCGCGTAGCGCGTCCCGTGCGCAGCCGCTCCCCTAAGAACGGGAAAGCGATCCCGCCGAAGTTACTCCCGCCGCCCACGCAGCCGATCACCACGTCGGGGTAAGCCCCTTCGGCCTCCATTTGCCGCAGTGCCTCCTCGCCAATCACCGTCTGGTGCAGCAGGACGTGGTTGAGCACGCTGCCCAGCGAGTACTTGGTGCGCGGATCTTTCACCGCCTCCTCCACGGCCTCGCTGATGGCGACGCCTAAGCTGCCATTGGAGTCCGGGTCTTGCGCCAGGATAGCGCGTCCGGCCTCGGTCTGGTCGCTGGGGCTGGGGGTGACATGCGCGCCGAAGGTCTCCATCATGATGCGGCGGTAGGGCTTCTGGTAATAGCTCACCTTGACCATGTAGACCTGCACTGCGATTCCCAGGAAGGCGCCGGCCATGGCCAACGCGCTGCCCCACTGCCCGGCCCCGGTCTCGGTCGTCAGGCGCGTGACGCCCTCCTGCCGGTTGTAGTAGGCCTGCGCGACCGCCGTGTTCGGCTTGTGGCTGCCGACGGGACTGGCGCCCTCGTACTTGTAGTAGATGCGGGCCGGCGTGCCGAGCGCCCGTTCCAGGCGGACGGCGCGGCGCAGCGGCGTGGGCCGCCAGAGCTTATAGACCTCGCGCACCTCATCAGGGATCGGGATGTAGCGGTCGGTACTCACTTCTTGCTCAATACAGGCCATGGGGAACAGGATGGAGAGATCATCCGGCCCCAGGGGCTGGTGCGTGCCGGGGTGCAACGCCGGGGGCGGGGGCACCGGCAGGTCGGCGATCAGGTTGTACCAACTGGTGGGTAAATATTTCTCAGACATGATAACCTCCTTATGTCAATTTAAATTGAAAAGCAGATTGCAAAAAGGATCAAACGCCTCACGCGGGGTGCTCGCGTGTTACGTCTTACACCAACCGGAAGGGTTCCTCGCGTTCCAGCGCGCGGCTCAGGCGCGGCCCGATCAGCCCCATCGCCTCGTAGACCGCTGCCATCGTCAGCCGGGCCTCGGCCTGATGCCGGCGGGGG
>Ga0067045_1031884_pt1 | contig 11276 bp, 8 predicted proteins | sample TerdegcTABiofilm_FD_59184 | JGI IMG/M metagenome (GOLD analysis project Ga0067045, IMG submission 59184) | Combined Assembly of (Gp0054472, Gp0054536) Wastewater bioreactor microbial communities from Singapore -Terephthalate degrading...
GCCGTAGCGGCGGACGTCCCCGGCCACCCCCACGGACCGGACGGGCAGCAGAACCGCGAAGGCCTGCCAGATCTCGTCGTAGAGACCTCGGCGTTTCAGCTCGGAGATGTAGATATCGTCCGCCTCGCGCAGCACCTCGCACTTCTCCCGCGTCACCTCGCCCAGGACGCGCACCCCCAGGCCGGGGCCCGGGAAGGGATGCCGGCCGACGACCTCCTCCGGGACCCCCAGCAGGCGTCCCAGGGATCGGACTTCGTCCTTGTAGAGCCGGTCCAAGGGCTCGACCACCCGGCCCTCCCGCCGCTTCCGTTCCACAAGGGGCGAGCGGACGTTGTGGTGGCTCTTGATGACGTGGGCCTTCTTGCCGACTCCCTTTCCGGACTCGATGAGGTCCGTGTAGAGGGTGCCCTGGACCAGGAAGGCCTCGGGGATTCCCAGTCTCGCGACCTCCCGCTCCTGGACGGTGATGAACATGTCCCCGATTCGCTTCCGCTTTTCCTCGGGGTCCTCGACGCCCGCCAGTACGGAAAGAAAATCGGCCTCGGCGTCCACCCGGTGTACATGGGTCGCGCCGAGCCCCCGGAGGGTGCGCATGACCTGTTCGCTCTCGCCCTTCCGCATGAGGCCGGTGTCGATGTACATGAGGTGGACCCGATCCGGGTCGAGGGATTTCAGGACCAGGGCCGCGGCGACCGTCGAATCCACTCCGCCGGAGATGAGTAGGAGAACGTCGCCCCCGCCCGCGGCGGAGCGGATCCGCACCCCCGCCTCCTCCACGTACCGCTCCATGCTCCATTCCCGGGAGGCCCCGCAGATCCCGACGGCGAAGTTGCCGAGGATCGCAAGGCCGTGCTCGCAGTGGGTCACCTCGGGATGGAATTGAACTCCCCAGAGGGGTTTGGACTCGTGGGCCAGGATGGCGGGGATTCCGGTCTCCGAGCGGGCCAGGACGCGGAAGCCCGGGGCGGGGGTATCCACGGAATCCCCGTGGCTCATCCAGGACAGGAAGGAGGAAGGGAGTCCCCGGGTCAGGGCGTTCTCTTCCTCCACCCGGACCGCCCGGCGGCCGTACTCCCGATCCGGGAGGGTCCGCACGAGGCCCCCGAAGTCCGCGGTCATCCGCTGGATGCCGTAGCAGATCCCCAGGACGGGCAGGCCGGACTTATACACCGCCGGATCCGGAGCCGGGGCGCCCGGTTCGTACACGCTCCAGGGGGAGCCGGACAGGACGATGCCCTTGACCCCCGAGAGCTCCGATTCGGAGAGCTTGGCATCCCCGGGCAGGATGGATGCATAGACTCCGATCTCCCGAATCCTGCGGGCGATCAGCTGGGTATACTGGCTTCCGTAGTCCAGGATCAGGATCGAGTCCACGGGCTCTCCCTCACGAGGGTCTGGTTGCGCTCGTACCCCACGGAGACGATCCCCACGGGAGCTTCCGCGAACTCCTCGATGAACGCGATGTACTCCTTGGCTTCCCGGGGAACCTCGTCCCAGGTCCGCACGCCGCCCAGGGGTGTTTTCCATCCCCGGAATTTGCGCAGGACGGGCCGGGCATCGTTGAGATCCCGCACGGAGGAGGGGAAATCCTCCACCACCTTTCCCCGGATCTTGTAGGCCACGCAGGCCTCGAACTCGTCCAGGGTGTCGTAGACGTCCAAGTGGGTCAGGACCAGGGAATCTATGGAGTTGGCGTATCGGGCGTAGCGAAGGGCCACAAGGTCCAGGTAGCCGCAGCGCCGGGGCCGGCCTGTGGTGACTCCGTACTCCCGGCCGGTATCCCGGATGAAGGTGCACAGGGCGCCCTGGGAATCCGGGTCGAACTCCGTCGGGAAGGGGCCGTTTCCGACCCGGGTGGTGTAGGCCTTGAAGACCCCCAGGACCTTGTCGATGGCTCGGGGACCTATGCCGCCCTGGGCGGCCGCGCCGGAGGCGTTGGACATCCCGCTGGAGACGTAGGGGTAGGTTCCCGTGTCGATGTCCAGGAGGGCTCCCTGGGCGCCCTCGAAGAGGGTCCAGGAGTTGCGGTGCTGCCGCAGGAAGGCCACCAGGTCCACGGACAGGGGAAGAAGCCGGTCCGAGTAGCGGGCCAGGAATTCCCGGTCCCCTTCCTCCAGGGTGTCCAGGCGCTCCGGATCCTCGAGATCCGCGATGCGTATCCCGTCCCGGGAAGCCTTGACGGAATACGCCACGCCGATTCCCCGACCGGTGGTTCCGATCGGTTTTCGGCGGCCCGCCTCCTGCTGCTTGTCCATCTCCCGGTAGCGGGGCAGGACCAAGTGGGCCCGGTCGCTGATCAGGACCCTCCCCTTCCAGTCGACGCCCCGGGACTCCAGCATGGCCAGCTCCGCGAACAGGGCTTCCGGGTCGATGACCATCCCGCTTCCCAGGACGGTGATCTTGTCCGGGTATAGAATGCCCGAGGGAACCAGGTGCAGGGCGTACTGTTCCTTGCCCAGGACGATGGTATGCCCGGCGTTGGCCCCTCCGGAAAAGCGGACGATAAGCCCGGCGTCCGACGCCAGGTAATCCACGATCTTTCCCTTGCCCTCGTCGCCCCACTGGGCTCCGATCACGACGATATTCACCTCAGCCTCCTGTTCTGCGGACGGTGGACGGTGGACAGTAAACGGATAGGGCGAACGATCGCGGCGGACTTCCACGCCATGGCGCGGGACGCGGCCGCTAATCTTGGTTCACTACCGTCCACCGTCCACCGTCCACTGTTCACCGATTACCGCTGTAATTCGGCGCTTCCTGGGTTATGGCCACGTCGTGGGCATGGCTCTCCCGAAGGCCCGAGGACGTGATCCGGACGAAGCGGCCGTACCTCTGGAGATCCCGGATCGAGCGACAGCCGGTGTACCCCATGCCCTTGCGCAGGCCCGCGACGATCTGTCCCAGGTAGGGTTTCAGCTCCCCTTTATACGGGATGCGCCCCTCGATCCCCTCGGGCACCGGCTCCTCGTCCTTGGCCATCTGGTACCTATCCCCGGCCCCGTCCTTAAGGGCGCCCAGGGAACCCATGCCCCGGTACTCCTTGTATATCCGGCCTTCGTAGAGGATCTCCCGGCCCGGAGACTCCTTGAGCCCCGCGAACAGGTTCCCGATCATGACCGTGGAGGCCCCCGCTGCGATGGCCTTGACGACGTCCCCCGAGTATTTGATGCCCCCGTCCGCGATCACGGGGATCCCGGACTTGGAGGCTTCCTCGGCGCACCAAAGCACGGCGGTGAACTGGGGCACCCCGATGCCGGCCACGATCCGGGTGGTGCAGATCGAGCCGGGGCCGACCCCGACCTTGACCGCGTCCGCCCCGGCCTCGATCAGACGCCGTGTTCCCTCCCGGGTGGCGACGTTTCCGCCCACTACGGGAATCGGATACTTCCCCTTGATCGATCGAACCGCTTCCGCGACGTTCCGGGAATCCCCGTGGGCGGTGTCCAGGACCACGAAGTCGCAGCGTGCCGCGGTCAGGAGGGGCATCCGAGCCTCCAGGTCCTGGGGGCTCACGGCGGCGCCCACGACCAGCCTCCCCCCGGCGTCCACCGCGGCCCGGGGATGGATCTCCCGCTTCTCCATATCCTTGACGGTGATGAGGCCCTTAAGGCGGCCTCCGGCGTCCACGACGGGGAGCTTCTCGATCTTGTACTGGTCGAACTTCTCCCGGGCCTGGGCGGGGGTGGTCTCGCTGGTCACGACCACGGGATCCGGAGTCATGGCGTCCCGGACCAGGGTACCGTCCTCCCGGCTGAAGCGGAGGTCCCGGGCCGTTATGATCCCGACCACCCTGCCTTCCCTGTCCAGTACGGGAAGCCCCGTGACCCCGTGCCGGGCCATCAAGGCGCGGACGTCCCCGATCGTTCGGTCCGACTCGATGGTCACCGGGGAATCGATGATCCAGTTGAGGTACCGCTTCACGTTGGCCACCTGCTCCGCCTGATCCGCGGGAGGGAGGTTCCGGTGGATGACCCCCGCTCCGCCCTCCAGGGCCAGGGCGATGGCAAGGCGGTCCTCGGTGACCGTGTCCATGGCCGCGGACAGGATGGGCACGTTCAGCCGAATGTCCCCGGCCAGGCGAGTCCGAACATCGGCCTCCCGGGGGAGTATTTCAGAATACCCCGGGAGCAACAGCACATCGTCGTACGAGAGGGTCTCTTCCATGGTCCATAGCCTCCGCGGGAGAGTCCTCGGCCTCTCCGTTCGATGTAAAAGCGCGTCGACCCGTTCATAGGGTCCGACACCCCGCCGGGTCCGCGCGGCGTCCAGGCGCCGCCCGGGGACGTGTATGTACACCGCGGCCCCGCAGGCCCGCGCTCGTTCCCAGCCGGCCTAGCCCGACCATCTCCGGGCAAGATCCCGGTACTTCCGGCCTATCTCACGGGCCTTTTTCGCGGCTAGGCCCCGGTAGCGATCCGGGGAGGAGAAAAAGCCCTCGGGGTCGTCGCAGCCCAGATCCCGAAGCCGACGGTACAGAATTTCCAGGATCTCCGGGCTTCGCGCCAGGGCCTCCGAAAAGGTGATCCCCTCGGATTCCGCACGAAGCGTCAGCCTGCGGACCTCCTCGTGGGCGTCCGCCCTGCCCGACTCGGCGAGGAGGATGTAGGCGGGCTCGGCCAGAACGGCTCCGCCGCTGGACCTCAGGTTGACCGCCATGCGCTCCCGGTCCACGGACAGGGATCGGAGCACCTTGAGCATCCGATTGGCCGCGGCACCCAAGCCCGCCAGGAATTCCACCGAGAACCGCTCGCTGGCGGAGTTGCTCAGGTCCCGTTGGTGCTCGGAGATCTGGTCCATGAAGAAGGTGAGGATCCGGGGGCAGAAGGCCTTCCAGAGGCTTTTCACATGCTCGCAGTTCCAGGGATTCCGCTTCTGGGGCATAGTGGAGGAACCAACCTGGGCGCCCGCGAAGGATTCCCGGACTTCGTCGATCTCTTCCCGCTGGAGATGGCGCAAATCGTCCGCCAGGTTGGCCAACACCCCGAAGGCTGTATTCAGCTCCAGGAACAGCCGGAGCACATGTTCCGGCTCCACGAGCTGGGTGGAGTGTTCGCTGGGCTTCAGGTCCAGGAACCCCAGGTAGGTCGTTTCCACCGATTCGGGGTCCGGATAGATCATGGACAGGGCGTTGTAGGAGCCCGTGGCACCGGCCAGCTTTCCCCGGAGATCCCGGGCCAACTCCTCCAGGCGCGGCAGGCACTTTCCCAGGCGGGCCGCGTATTCCGCCATGGCGAACCCGAAGGTGATCGGGACGGCGTGGCGGCCGTGGGTACGGCCCACCTGGGGGGTTTCCGCCTCCTCTTCCGCAAGGCGGGCCAGTTCGGCCAGGACCCGAGCCAGAAGAGGCAGGAGAACCTCTAGCACGGCGGCCCGGAGCTGGACCGCCCGGGCCGTGTCCAGGATGTCCACGCTGGTGGCCCCCAGGTGGACCAGGGGCGCCAAGTCCGCGGGAACCTTGGTCTGGAGGACGTTGACCAGGGCCCGAATATTATGTCGGGTTTTCTCCTCCTCCCGGGCTACTTCCTCGGGATCCACCGAGCCCGCCAGGGCGTCCAGCTCCCGGAAACGATCTTCCGACGCGATCCCCCGGGCCCTCAGGTGGGCCTTCAGAAGGGCGATCTCCGCCTGGACGCAGGCCCGCACCGACGCCCGATCCGAAAGACGCTCCGACAGGGCGTCGAAAAGCTCTCGATTGGCTTCCCAGTAGCGGTGATCCAGGGGGGAGAGGTTGTCGAAGATGTCGCGGGATTGCATACCGCAGTATGCCCGGCCGGGGTCGGCTCGTCAACTATAGTGTTACGAAGCTTGTTCCGCGGATCCGGGCTTATACCAGGTCCGCCCACTCCGCGGAGAGATTTCCCAGACGCACGGCGCTTAGGAGGTCTCCGGGACTCAGGATCATCTGGAGACCCCGAATCCCCGCGCTCACGGAGATTTCCGGGAAGAGCTGGGCGGCTTCGTCCAAGAACACCGGAAGCCGCTTTCTCGTCCCTACCGGAGAGCAACCGCCCCGAAGGTACCCCGTAAGGGGTTCCAGCTCCTTGAGGGGGAGCATCTCGACGCTCTTGTTTCCTGTAGCCGCCGCCGCTTTCTTGAAGGACAGCTCCGCATTTCCTGGTATGCAGACCAGGAAGGGGCCGGTTCGGTCACCCCGGACCGCGAGCGTCTTGAAGACCTGCTCCGCGGGAAGTCCGATCTTGTCCGCCACGGCGGGGGCCGACAGGTCGTCCTCGTCCACGGGGTACTCCACGAGGCGGAACGCGAGGGCGGAGGCTTCCAGAATTCGCACGGCGTTCGTCTTGGGCATGGGAAAGTCAGGACCTCTTTCTGCGGAACATCCGATAGTTGATGCCCGGAAAGAGGTTGTTTCTTTTTTCCAGCCGGGTGATCCACTCGGTCCCTACGGTATTGGCGCAGAGCATTTCGTAGATATGCTGGAAATTGGACACCGCGTCCTCGACCTGCCTTCGGGCGAAGATGCCCGCCTTGCCGGCCCGAATGAGCAAGGCCCAGTCGGAGCACATCACCAGGAGGGTTTCCCGGGCCGCCTGGTTCAGGACCCGTTCCTTCAGCCCTGTCTCGTTGGGGAAGCGCTCGGCCAGTTCCATCATCCTGTCCAGCATCTTGTAGCTGTGCCGGTAGATCCAGTCGTTGGACCCGTCCAGCCATACGGCGGCGTAGCCGCCGCTTCCCCAGGAGGAAAACTCGGGGACGGACACCGGGTTCTCCGGTTGGAGCTTGAGGTACTCGCCCAGGGATACGAACCGGAACTCCTGCCGATCCTTTCCCTCGCGGAAGAGGGCTTCCAGCCACTGGGGTCCCTCGAACCAGCCGTGCCCCAGAAGCTCGGCGTCATAGGGACAGACCACCAGGGGCGGACGGTCCATGTAGGCCGCGGCCTTCCGGATCTGTTCGGCCCGTCCGTCCAAGAATTTCTTCGCGTGTTCCGCCGCCCGGGCGGACGCTGCCTCGGGATCGTAGGGCCTCTTCTCCTCCGTGCGTCCCGTTACGGCCCAGTACTTGAACCCCGTGAACCCTCTTCCGCCGTCCTCGAGCCAGGGGGAGATGTAGTCCAGGGGGAGGTCGAAGCCGATGTCCCGGTAGAAATCCCGATAGACGGGATCCGCGGGGTATCCGGTCTGCTCGGACCAGACAGCCTCGGTGGCGCGGGCGTCCCGGATGAACACGGCTAGGCCGTTCGGGCAGGTCACGGGGGAATAGGACCCGTATTTCGGGACGGGTTTTCCCAGGAGGGCGCCCCGGGTCGCCACCACGGTATAGCGCACCGCGTAGGCCTTTAGGATCTCCTCCATTCCCGGATACCAGCCCAGCTGGGGAAGCCAGAACCCCGAAGCCACTTTCCCGAAGTGCCGCCGATGGGAGATCATGGCGGTCTCCACCTGGGCGGCCACCGCCTCGGGAACATCCCGGTAGAGGGGAAGGAAGGCGTGGGTGGCCGCGGAGGTCATGATCTCCAGGCGGCCCTTCTTGTAGAAGTAGTCGAATCCCGTGAGCACGTTCCCGCCGTACAGGATCGTAAAGTCGTCCCGGGCGGATGTATAGAGGTCCGAATAAATGGAAGCCAGACGGGCAAAGGCGGGTTGCCGGGCGGTCCTCTCCAGTTCCCTCTCCGCCAGCTCGATCTGGCGGTCCAGCCAGGCCACGTACCGGTCCCGGAGGACCTCGTCGGCCAGCATGGCGGTCAAGGTGGGCGACAGGACCAGGGTGATCCGGACGGGGATCTCGTCGGCCTCCAAACTCCGCAGGACCCGGAGGAAGGGCAGGTACGTCTCCGAAAGGGCCTCGAACAGCCAGCGTTCCTCCAGGAACCGGGGATACTCAGGCTGGCGGACGAAGGGCAGGTGGGCGTTCAATACCAGGGCGATGTAGCCTCGCTCCATCCTCACTCCTCGACTTCGGATCCGGCCAGGATTCGCGACGGGTGGCGTTCCTCTCCGGGGGGAATATCCAGGTCCCCGAATCCGGAGAGGGACAGAAGCTCGACGGTGTTTCTATCCATGACCGACGCGTCCTCCGCGAGGGACCCCCGGGGCGTCTGAACCGGATTGGAACGGGCCAGCACTCGGGTTTTCCCGCTTATCCTGCAGCAGAGATCGATACGGTACCGTCTGTCCGGCTGGGGAAGGTTGATGTACCACTGGAGGTCGGATTCCTCCACGGGGATATCGAAGTGGTCCGCGTTCCGCGGGGGATCCGAGCCCTCCTCCATGACCCGGAGAAAGAAGCCTTGAAACCCCGAGCCGGGTTCCCCCGCCCGGAGCTGTGCCCTCTCCTCATCGTTCACGTCCCAGAACGCGAAAGCCCAGGCCGTATCCCGGACGAGGAGCCGAACCATGGTCTCGTTGTAACGGCTGTCGGAACACCACCCGGAATCCAGGGACGCGTCCAGGATATCGGATTCCGCGCCGCTGTACTTGGTCTCCTCCACTCGCTCCGAAGCGTCCAAGGACCCTTCCCGCTCTTCCGAATCCTCGGCCAGGGCTTCCTGGAGGGCCTCCACGAGGAAGGAACGCTCCAGTCCGACGGGAACGATTATGCCCAGCTTGTCCGCAAGATTAAGAAGAGCTTCGTCGGAAAGTCCCGAGAGCTTTTCGATATTCACAATCCCATCATCTCCGTAAGGATTTTGAATTGTCAAGCCCGGAGGAATGGTATGGGATCCGGCAGGTCCGGCGGCCTCCGCGGGGCCGCGGCTCAAGGCCCCGGGGGTTCCCCGACTCCATCCCCGAGAGAGCGACGGCCCCGGGATCGGCGGCGCCTGCGCTTGCGGGGAGGCTTGGGGGGACTCTCGGGCTGGATGAACACCGAGGCCACCGCGGTCTCCAGTTCGATCCGGGGCATGTTGAGGGGCGCCAGAAGCTCCCGCGAAGCCTGTACGGCCATGCGGAAGACCTCGGTGGGTTCGCCTACGGGATGTTCCGCGCAGAGCGCGGCCACCTCGTCCCGGAGCACGAATGCCAAGAGTCCCGCCAGGGACTTGTCTGACTTGGACTGGACGTTCCGGTCGAGTTCCGCCAGGGCCGCGTAGAACGACTCCCTTCGCCGCTTCGACGCCGAGAGCCTCGCGGCCAGGGCGGGCAGGATTCCGGGCAAGAGGCGGTAGCGTTCAAGCTGCCCGAAGATTTCCGCGGATCTTCCGGAACCCAGGATCTTTATGGCCTCTTCGGTCAGCCGGGACGGGGAGGCCGTGGCGAGCAAGGGAGCGTGGGACCGGATGGCCCAGCCGGTGCGGAAGGGAATGCGGAACCCCGTGATCGCCGCATATTTGGCGGCCCGGATCATCCGCACGGGGTCTTCCTTGAAGATGGTCGACAGGGGGATCACCGGTTTGATGACCCGAGCCTCCATGTCCTTGTATCCCCCCACGTAGTCGACCAGGAGGCTGTCCACGGGGTCGAAATACAGGGCGTTCATGGTGAAGTCCCGGCGGAGGGCGTCCTCCTCGATGGTTCCGTAGGTATTCCCGATGGTTCCGTCGGCGATGGACCGGTACGTGGAGACCTCGAAGATCTTCCGCCCCGCGTAGACATGGACCAGGCGGAAGCGCCGTCCGATGACCCGGCTGTTCCGGAAAATTTTCCGGATCCGGGGCGGCTGGGCGTCCGTGACGATGTCGAAGTCCTTGGGACGCCGGCCCTGGAGCAGGTCCCGCACGGCGCCGCCGACTATGTAGGCCGTGTGTCCGTTGGCCCGGAGATGCTCTACGATGCGGAGGGCGTCGGGATCTATGGATCCTCTGTCGATGCGGTGTTCCGCAGCTGTGTAGACGAGCGCACGCTTGACCGGGCGTCCGTCGCTTCCCGTACTGTATCGAACGAGCAAAGAAACCTCTGGGGTGCACTCCGCGGTGCGATTCTTCTTTCGGGGATTATACCCCGCGGGGAACGGGCCTCGTCAAGAACCGGCCTTTGGACTTACCACCCGCCCGTCCAGCCACTCCGCGAGATCCCGGGTAACCTCGTCCCGGTTGATCTCGTTCAGGCTCTCGTGCCGACCCTCGGGATACAAGCGTAGCCGAACGTCCCGGATGCCCGCGGCCCGGTACGCCTCGGCCAAGCGTTCCGCCCCGCCCGAGGCGGCCCCCACCGGGTCCGCCGTTCCCGCGAAGATGTAGATCGGCAGGGATTTCGGGATGCGGGCCGTGTTCCGGGGATCCTCCACGAACTTCGTTCCCTCGTTGATGTCCCGGTACCAATCCCAGGTGCACACGAAACCGCAATCCGGATCCGCGATGTAGGCGTCCACCTCGGCGGGATCCCGGGACAGCCAGTCCTGGGGGGTGCGGACCGGGCGGAAGGCCTTGGCGTAGGAGCCCAGAGTCATCCGGTGGGCGAATTGGGCGATCCCTCGACCTCCCTGGAGGAACCGCCCCAGGGCCACAATGACGTTGCCGGCCGCGGCAAGAAGGGGAGTCAGGGCGACGATACCGGATAGGGCGCAGCCCGCCAGTCCGGCCCCGTGCAGGACTATGTAGTACCGGGCCAGGGAGCTGCCCATGGAATGCCCCAGAAGGAAGATCGGCAGGCCCGGCCGTTCCGCGGCCATCCGGTCGCGGATCTCCCTAAGGTCCTCCACGACCCTTGAAAAGCCGTTGCGGGCGGCGAACCAGCCTCGGCCTCCGGAAGTCGAGGCGGTCTTCCCGTGGCCCCGGTGATCCGGAGCCCAAACTTCGTATCCCCGGGGAACCAGGGCGGAAGCGAGGCGGGCGTAGCGTCCAGAGTGCTCCGCCACCCCGTGGGCGACCAGGACCAGGGCTTTGGGCGGCGCGTCCCCGGCCCAGCGCCGTGTGAAGATGCGGATGCCGTCGGAGGCGGAATGGATGAAGGTGGATTCGATCATGGGGAAAGTATAGTGCGGTGGACGGTTGACAGTAAACAGTGGACGGTAGTGCATTGCGAATGGCAGCCGCATCCTATGCTGAAACGTCGTCCTCCGTCGCGATCGTTAGTGTTACGAAGCTTGTACCAAGGCAGGATATGCAATCCTAGCCTGATCAAGCACAGGCATACGCCGGAAGGTACTCCGGCCTGTTCTTCAGGGGCGTGGGATACTCCTTCATCCAAATCCTCCGTTGGGATTCCGAAAGCCGAGTCCGGCTCAGGAAGGCCCGTTGGCGGAACATCCTTGCAAGCCCTCCCTCGATCCTCGGGCCCGGTATCCCCGCCGCCTCCCCGTGGACCCCTTCCGAACCAACCCTTCCCCCGATCCGGTACTTCTTTCGATAGTTGTGATGAATGAGGTAACACATAAGCCGG
>Ga0067045_1031886_pt1 | contig 11272 bp, 11 predicted proteins | sample TerdegcTABiofilm_FD_59184 | JGI IMG/M metagenome (GOLD analysis project Ga0067045, IMG submission 59184) | Combined Assembly of (Gp0054472, Gp0054536) Wastewater bioreactor microbial communities from Singapore -Terephthalate degrading...
CCAGGCGCCCCGCTGGCTGCCTACCTTTCTGCCCCGGTCGCTGGTGCCGGAGCGCGGCGCCCGGGTGCCGGACTGCGGGCCGCCTCCAGGAGGCGCGGCAGCACGCTGCACTCCCGGGCGGCCATCCGCCCGAGCAGGTCGTGCGCCGCCTGCCGGCTGGACATCGGCGCGGCGCTGGCCCCGGCCCACCGGAGCAACAGCAACTGCAGAGTGCGCGCCCAGCGGACGACCGGGCGGTACTCCAGCGCCACCTCGGCAAGCCCGGGCACGCCCCGCGCCGCTAGGTACTCGAGCCGTCGCTGCATGCAGGCCTTGTGCTCCCACAGCACACGCCACGTCAGCGGTTCGTCCGGGCTCGAGCCGCCACCGAACTGCTCGACTTGCTCGTGCAGCCAGCCGTACACCGCCATCCCCCAGACACCCCCGGGCCGCGCCAGGCCCGGCAGCCGGTACCGGCGCGAGCTGTCCGCAGCGTCCAGGTAGTCGGCGAGCTGCTCGCGCACGCTGGCCTCGTCGAAGAAGCACTCCCGCTCCGGATGATAGCGGTACAGGAAGACCCGCGGCCGGCCCCACATGGCCGGGTCGACGCTGGACTCGCCTCGCGTACCGGACGCCGGTGCCTGATGCCCGAACCGCGTTGGCGTCAGCTCGCGCGTGGCTTGCTGCAGAGCCGTGAACGGCACCGGCACCGAGATGGGGCCACCGCGGGGCCCGTACGACAGCGCCACGAAGTGCTGCTGCTCCGTATCCACCCCGCGCAGCAGGAGCTCGTGGAGAAAGTGCCGGCGTCCGTGATCCGGGGTGTGGGCCAGGTAGAAGTAGTCGGCGTCGAGCTGGACATAGTAGCCCCTGCCGAGCAGGGCAGCCCACGCCTGGATCGGGTCGAGGTGGATCGCGGTGATCGCCTCCAGTTCGAGCGACTGGATGTCCAGCAGCGGGCAGCTCAGCCCGTACGCATGGGAGATCTGCGAGCTGGTCGAGCCCGGCTCGACCAGCATCTTGAGGCATTCGCCCGAAAGATACAGCACCTGGATGCAGCGGCTGAACAGCCACGGCAGGTACCGGTCCTCCTGGGCGAGGATGCTGAGAGGATGCAGATAGAAGAGGTAGGTGCGCACAAACGGCAGGCCCACAGGCAAGAGGCAGCGCATGGTGACTTCCGGAGCGGAGTCCTGAGCGATTTCGCGGCCGGCGCCAGCCAGCGTTCCCGGCCGCGTCGTGTCCGCAGCAAATCGCGTGCACGCCGTCTGGGTGCCCCGCCCCTCCACGCAGCAGCGCGCCGGCGTCTCGCGTCCGGACGCCGGCGCGCATCCGCGGTAACATTGCCGTTACCGCTCCGCTACACCCTGCCCCCGCCGCCTTTGGGGCGGGCCATGCCTGGCAGCGCCGTGCCCACTGGCCGCGCGGCGCCGCCGTGCACTGCCGTCAGGAGCGGACGAAGGGATTGCCGAACACGGCTGCCTTGCCCAACTGAGCCTCGATCTCCAGGAGGCGGTTGTACTTGGCGATTCGTTCGCTGCGACAAGCCGAACCGGTCTTGATCTGGCCGCCGCCCATCGCGACCGCATAGTCGGCCATGAAATCGTCCTCGGTCTCGCCGCTGCGGTGCGAGATGACGAATCCCCACCCGGCCTGCCGGCACAGGGCGATGGCCTGGTTGGTCTCCGTCACCGTACCGATCTGGTTGAGCTTGATGAGGACCGCATTGGTGCTGCGCTGCTGGATCCCCCGAGCGATGAATTTGGTGTTGGTGACGTACAGGTCATCGCCGACGATCTGGATGCGGCTGCCCAAGGCGGCCGTATGCGCCTGGAAACCCTCCCAGTCGTTCTCGGCCAGACCGTCCTCGATGGAGACGATGGGGTACTTGTCGATCCAGGTCTCGTAGAGCTTGGTCATCTCGGCACTGCTCTTCTTGCCCTGGCCACTGCGGGCGAGATGGTACATGCCGTCCTCGTAGAACGAGCTGGCCGCCGGATCCAGGGCGATGGCCACGTCCTTGCCTGGCCGGTAGCCCGCGGCTTCGATGGCCGCCACGATGACTTCGCAGGCCTCCTCGTTGCTCTTCAGGTCCGGAGCGAAGCCGCCCTCGTCGCCCACGGCCGTAGAGTAGCCCTTCTTGGCGAGGATCTTCTTGAGAGCATGGAAGGTCTCGGCCCCGTAGCGCAGCGCCTCCGCGAAGCTGGGCGCGCCGATCGGCATGGCCATGAATTCCTGCAGATCCACGCTGTTGTCCGCGTGCTTGCCGCCGTTCAGGATGTTCATCATCGGCACTGGCAGGCGCACCGCCCCCGTGCCGCCCAGATAGGCGTACAGCGGCAGCCCGGCTGCCATGGCCGCCGCCCGGGCCACTGCCATCGAGACGCCGAGGATCGCGTTGGCCCCGAGCTTGCCCTTGTTGGCGGTCCCGTCCAGCTCGATCATCAGCCCGTCGATCTGGGCCTGCTGGCTGGGATCCATGCCGCGCACCTTGGGGGCGATCACCTCGTTGACGTTCCGCACCGCCTGGAGCACACCCTTGCCGTTGTACCGGCGGGCATCGCCGTCGCGCAGTTCCACGGCCTCGTTCTCGCCGGTCGAGGCACCCGAAGGCACCGACGCGGAGGCGACCATGCCGTTGTCCAGCGTGCAGAACACGCGCACGGTCGGATTGCCGCGCGAGTCGAGGATTTCCATCGCTCGTACCGCCGAAATCGTCGTCTTCATCTCTCCTCCTCGATTGGTTGCAGCCCGCGCCGCCGCCACTCGCGAGCCAGGAAGCACCGCCTGGCCGGACGCGTGCACGCCCGACGGCCGTCGCGCTTCCCGGAGTCCGGGATGGCGGTTGCGCACCGGAAGCCGTTTCTGACGATCTTCATGCTAAGGAATGGCACGTTGCCGTCAATGCCGGAGGGTCGCCCAGCCCGAGCCGTGCGGCTGCTCGCCTGCGTCGCGGGGGCGCCTCGCCGAGGCCCGGGGCATCGGTCCCCGTCTGCGTTCGGTTGTTGGGCCGGACAGCGGGAGGTATATTGCCCCGGCCCACCCACGCGACACGGCCGCCGGCGGAGCAGGGTCCGGTGCTGCCGGGGAGGAATCGCATGCACATCCAGCGCGCCACGGTGCGCTCTGACAAGTTCCCCCGATTCGACCGGTACCCGTTCGACCAAGCGGTGCTGCACGGGACGCCCACCATCCGGTTCGAGGCCCCCGTGACGTTCTTCGTCGGCGAGAACGGCAGCGGCAAGTCGACGCTGCTGGAGGCGATCGCGCGTCGGTGCGGCATCCATGTGTGGCGCGACACCGAGCGCCCGCGCCTGGACCGCAATCCGGATGTCGACGCCCTCCAGCACTACCTGGACATCCAGTGGACCGACGGCCGCGTGGCCGGCGCGTACTTCTCGTCGGGGAACTTCCGGCACTTCGCCTACACGGTGGATCAGTGGGCGGCGGCGGATCGCCAGGTGCTGCAGTACTACGGAGGGCGATCCTTGCTGGTGCAGTCGCATGGCGAGTCGATCCTGGCCTACCTGAAGGCCCGGTGCGAGCGGCGCGGTCTGTATCTCATGGACGAACCCGAAACCGCGCTGTCGCCGAGCAGTCAGCTGGCGCTCCTGCGCCTGATGCGCGCTGCCGCGGCCACCGGTCAGGTGCAGTTCGTCATCGCCACGCACTCGCCCATCCTGCTGGCCTGCCCGGGCGCGGCCATCTACTCTTTCGACCACGTCCCGGTGCAGCGCCTGGAGTACGCGGCCACGCCGATCGTGCGGCTGTACCGTGAGTTCCTCGCCGACCCGGCAGCAGCGCTGAGCAGCCCGGCGACGTGATGCGGGGCGGCTGACGGAGGGCGAGCCGCTGCCGAGGGACGAGCGGCCATCCTGGGCCGTGGCCTGCGGAGCGAGCGACAGACCGGACGGGCGGGCATACAGGAGGAGGTAGACGATGGAGAGCAGGGACGACTCGTTGTACGAGCCCGGACCGAATGGACAGGGGAACGGGCACGGCGATTACCAGGACGACGGCGACGACGGCGAGGAGGAACTGCCCCCTTACAACCGCGTGCTGCTGGACGACGAGGAACTGGCGGCCCAGTTCCAGGCGCTGGTGGCCGCAGCCCAGGAGAAGGGCATTGCGCAGCAGGATCTAGGATTCGCCCTGCTGTCCGCCACGGTCGAATACCTGCTCGACAGCGGCGAGTCGGACTGCTGCGTCATGCAGTTGCTGCTGGATTTCCTCGGGTCGTACTACGAGAACTGGCACAACAGCATGAGCGACGAAGCCGAACCTTGGCAGGACGAAGGTCCGGCGACCAACTGACCCCGCGGGGCCTTCACCGCCCATGAGCTGGAGGCGCACGGCGCCGGTAGGCGGCCGACGCCAGCACCGGCCGGCGATGTCCGCAACGCCAGGTTCCAGAGAGTTCAACCCGTGGACTCGGGGCGGCGGTCCGGTTCGCCGTATGCCTCTTCCTCGGTGGGGAATGCGATCACGCGATCCTCGTCCGTGGCGTGCCGCTGGACCCGCGCCGCCCACGACCGCGCCAGGGCGACGATCTCCTGCGCGGCAGGATCGTGCGGGTGCTGTTCGACGAAGACCCACTTGGCATCGTTCAAGCGGTCGCGCAGCGCACGCCGGCAGTAGTCCTGGTACGCCTGATCCAGCGACTTGCCGTTGGCCGCTGCATACTCCGCCACCTCTCGCCGCAGCTCGGCCGCATCCCAGCCCATCCAGCCACAGATCGCGTCGACCGCCGCAGCGGCCGCGGCCGCCGGCTGCTGACGTCGGGCCAGCTGGTGTCTCTGCATGAGCGCCTTCTTCAGGTCTCGTCCGTTCATGCCGGTCCTCGCTTTCCGAAACGTGGCTGGAATCGATGGCCGCCAACTCGACGGCGGGCACCAGGCCGGCAGCCGCCCGGCGTCCGGCCACCGGTGCGGTCGACCCTCGCTCGGCTTCGGCCGAACCTGTTGGATGCCCCTTTCTCTCCGTGCCACCCAGCGCTCGGCTGCCCGATCGCGGCGCCCCGTCGCCCCGCGCGCTGCGCGCACCTGCCCGGCACCACCGTGCGTCTCCCTATATAGTCGCCCACACGCTGATGGCAAGTGCGACCGGCCACCGGCAGCTATCGCGGCCCGCCTTGGCCCCATCACCAGCGGTGCGGCACCAGCCGAAAGCTTGCCCCCGCGCGGCTGCCAGGGCATTCTTGCGCCTGGTTGATCGCCGGGGCGCGGTGCTCGCGCAGCCTCTGGCCACGGCGATCGCCGGATCCCTGCTGCAAGACCAAAGTGGAGGAACGGACATGCGCGTGTATCTGATGACCGATCTGGAGGGCGTGGCGGGCGTGCAGAGCGCCTCGGCCTGGATCAGTCCGGGGCAGCCTTACTACCCCCTCGCCCGGAAGCTGCTGACGCAGGAAGTGAACGCGGCTGTCGATGGCTTGTTGGCTGGTGGGGCGGACAGCGTGCTGGTAGTCGATGGGCACGGGCCGGGCGCCGTGGACATCCAGGAGCTGGACCCGCGCGTGGAGTTCATGCGCGGCTGGCCCCAGAGCTGGCCCTTGGGCCTGGAGGAAGGCGGGTACGATGCGGTAGCCTGGGTGGGTCAGCACGCCAAGAGCCGCACGCCTTTGGCCCATCTGGCGCACACGCAGAGCTTTGACTACTTGGAGCTGTCCGTCAACGGCGTGGCCATCGGCGAGTTCGGCCAACTGGCACTGTGCGCCGGCGAGCTGGGGATTCCCTGCATCTTCGCGGCCGGCGATCGAGCCCTCGCTGCCGAAGCCGCGCAGCTAGTCCCCGGCATCCATACCGTGGCCGTGAAGCGGGGCACGCGACCAGGACGCGGCGACGAGTGCACGGCGGCGCAGTACGCCGAGCGCAACAGCAGCGCCATCCACCTGCACCCGCGCCGGGCGTGCCAGCAGATCCGCGCCGGGGCCGAGAGCGCCCTGCGGGCCCTGCGCGCGCAGGAGTCCTGCATCGCCAGGCTCGACCGTCCCTATCGGCGCACGACCATCCTCCGGGCCACGGCCACCGAACCGGTGCGCTACGCGGTCGTCGAGCACCCAGACAGCATCGCCGCGCTCATGTGCCTGCCCGCAGCGCCCTGGCGGCCCGTCGGCGACCAGTCCCAACTCGACCAGCTGTTGGTCGACTGAGGTGCGACCCGGCTCGGGTCCGGAGCCTCCCCGTCCAACGAGCAAGGTGCGGCAACGGGACCGGCCGGACCGGCGCGCCACCGGCAGTCTTGGCCGCCGACAGCGGCGGCAGCACTCAGCCGTCGCCCGGCGGCCACGCGTACGTGGGTGCATGGACGAAGCAGCGCATGCCCAACGCTAGGCGCACCCCCGTGCCCGGCGGCAGTTCGACCGCCAGCCGATCCGCCTCCACCGGCACGGGCGCGATGGCGGCTGCCTGGGGCGGTGCTCCGGGCAGCGGTTCGCCTGCCACGTCCTGGAATGCATGCTCAGCGAAGGCGCCCGCCTGCACGATCACCCGGCGCCGATGCGCCGCCGAGGTGTTCACCAGTTGCACCACGGTCCGGTCGGCCGCCAGTCGTTCGATCAGCGCCGACACGTCGGGCGGCAGTCCCGGGCGACGGCCGGTGGCATCGAAGTAGCGCAGCCGCGCCATCAGCAGGCCACCGTTGTAGCAGGGAAACGGCGCGCCCATCAGCATCTGTCCCAGACCGGCGCACAGGACCGGATTCTGGGCCTGCATGGTCTGGCTGCGCCACGGGTGCTGGTACGTGTCGCCGCACAGCCGCTCGGCGGCCGTCTGGATCTGCCGGCGCGTCGCCGCCAGGACGGCCTCCGGCCAATCCGGGTTGGCGCCGGCCAGATAGCGCAGGTGCGCCGGCTCGTTCTCGACGAACTTGTTGCCGTAGAGGTCATCGCGCACGCGATTCCAGTCCGCCGGCCCTGCCGGCCGCCACTCCTCCGCACCCGGCGCAGGCGGATCGGGCGACTCGGCGTACGCGTACGCATGGGGGCCGTGCGCACTGCCCGCGTGCAGGCGCTGGATGCGGGCCTCGTCCTGCGGCTCCATCGACAGGTGCCACAGATGGCCCAGCACGTACGGATCCAGCGGCCGGTAGTCATACCAGCCATCGCGATCGTGCTTGTGGGGCACCAGCAAGTCGCCGTCCCGCTCGATCGCTCGCTCCAGCAGGTAGTCCACTTGCGAGCGGTAGAAGTCCAGATACGAGCGGTCCCGGCTGAGCAGGTAGGCGCATTCGGTGGCCGTGATCAGCGCGTGGAAGATCATCCACAGCGAATACCGCCCATTCCAGCCGAAGAAACCACCCCACCAGTTGCCACCGCGGGTCTGCCCAATGCGTCCGTCCAGCCCCACATTGTCGGGGATGATGCCGCCGTTGCGCCGCGTCCGTTCGATCCACGCGTCCAGGTACTCCAACACCCACTCGCCGCAGCGCGGCTCTCCCGTGAGGATGAACGCGTGGGTGACCAGCCCGGTGATGGCCAGGTTCATGGGCACGTCGCCCTGCATGACCATGGCGTTGTACAGGCGCTGGACAGCGGCGTGGCGCACGGGGTCCCGGTCCCACCCCGGCTCGAGTTCGCGGATGGCCGGGTACAGACTGGCAAAGACGTAGTTCAGCACGTAGTCCGCGCTGCTCTCGAACAGCGGGCCGCCACTGCCCGTGAGCGGCGACCGGATCAGCCGGAGGCGGCGATCGTAGTTGCGGGCCGTGGGTTCGTCGCCCAGATAGAGTTGGGCGAACCGCAAGGCCCGATCCGCATTCTCCGGGATCTCGGGAGCCGCCAACCCGAAGGCTTGGAACCCGGTGTACGCTTCGCTCAGGTGCAGCGCGTCGCTGTGCCGCACGAACTCGCGGTGGACGGCCTGCTGGTGCTGAAAGGTCCACTGGCGGGTGATGCCGTTCCAGGCGCTCAGACTCCAGTCCAACAGCTCCGGCCGTCCACCCATGATGTAGGCCAACGGCCAACTGTTGAAGCACTCGTAGTCGTCGTCCAGCTTGCCGTGGGCTTTGAGCGTGCCTCCCGGATGCACGTACTTGCGCAGGAACAACGGAGCCGCGGCATCGATCGCCGCGAACACCTCGCGCTGCTGGATGGCCCACTGGGGAGCCGTGCCTCTGGGCGGGGCCACGAGGGTGATCATGCAGCCTCCCCTCTCTAGATCGCTGCGTTTGGGACGATGGTTGGTTAAAGCTGCCGGCGCCGCCGACCGCCGCGCGCTGCTTGGGGTGTCGGCGGCCGTTCAGTCGCGGGCGCTGGCGCAGGGGATGCAGCAGAAGCGGCCGTCACGCACGCGCGCCCGCGTCTCCATCACCCGCTCGCCGCAGAACGCGCAGACCACCGAGGCGCGAACGCGGGCGCACGGCGGTGGCTCCATCTGGACCTTTTCGACTACAACGACCTGCTCCTGCGGCGCGCTCAGCAGCCAGGCGATCCGCGCCTCCCGCTCCGGCGGCGCCCCGGGCGCCTCCAGCGAGCGCACCCGCACTGCCCGACCGCTGGGCCGGTGGCAGAAGGTGTACGCGTGCTTGCCGATGTCCCGGAAGATCAAGTTGCCCTTGCCGAAGGTGCAGCCGCTGAGGTACTGGACCGCGTCCACCCCGCACGCATCGTTCTCCACCACGGCCACCAAGTCCTCGTCTGCGGCACGCGGGACCCCCAGCGCCGCCAACGCTGCCTGCACCATGCGAAAGCCGATGGCCAGACCCGGACAGACGTGGCCGTGGAACTGGGCAACAGCGCCGAAACTGGCATCGATCATCGGGAACCTCCTCCACGCTCTCGCGCGCCGACCGGAGCCGCGCTCGGCGCCGCGCCTCCGGCGCCGGCTCGCCCGGCCCGTCCGACAGGACGGCGGCCCTGGGCGACCAGCGTTGGCCGGCAGCCCGCCGGCCGGGACCTCGCCGACGTCACGCGGCCCCTGGGGAACGGCGGCGAGCCGCACCCAGCCGTGCTGCGCCCGTGGCTGGCCTCACTCGCCCGTGCCGGTGATCACCAGCCGCCCGTGCTTGACGCCGCGCAGAGCGAGCATGCGCTGCGCCAGATCGCGCACCTCGTGCCCCGGCCCGGACATGACGGTCACCTCCAAGCAGTTGCTCTCGTCCAGATGCACGTGCATGGAGGAGATCACCAGCCGGCTGTGATCGTGCTGGATGCTGGTCAACTGGTCGCCGATCAGGCGCACGCGGTGATCGTACACCAGCACGAGTACCGCCGGCACATGGCCGGTCCGCTCCTCCCAGCGGGCCTCGACCAGCCGGTCGCGCACCAGGTCGCGGATCGCCTCCGAGCGGTTGGTGTATCCCTGCCGCCCGATCAGCTCGTCGAAGCGGGCCAGCAGCTCCGGACTCATCGACACGCCGAAGCGCGTCACGGTCGTACTCGACTGGGGGTCTTCGTCCTGAGGGCACATCGCGACAACTCACGCGGGCGAGGTCTGCTGGGGCGCTGTGCGAACCGCTGCCGTGGGCCGCCCGACGCCGACGAAGCGGGCCTGCGCTGCGACAGGCGAACGTTGCAGGAAGTGTAGAGCCGCCAGGCTCACCTGTAAAGCGCTGCCCCGACTCCTGCTCGCCCGATCGCCGGCCGCTGGCTAGATTAGCCTGCGTTTTCCCCTTGGTCGGGGACGGCGCGAAAGACCGCACCCGGGTCTCGGGCGCGGACAGGCGGGACGGATTCTTCGCGTCCTGTGTCTGGCAGAGCATTGGTGGAGAGGATAGCGATGGGCGTGCTCGATCTGTTTCGGCTGGACGGGAAGACCGCTGTGGTCACCGGCTGCCGGCGAGGCATCGGCCGCGCGTGCGCCGTGGCCCTCGCCGAAGCTGGGGCCGACATCGTCGGGGTCTCGGCGACCCTGGAGCCCGACGGTGGCCCGGTGGCAGAAGAGGTGCGGGCCTGCGGCCGGTCGTTCGCAGCGCATCCCTGCGACCTGGCGGATCGGCCGGCGCTGTACGAATTCGTGCGCACGGTGCGCCGCCAGGTGCCGCGCGTCGACATCCTGGTCAACAACGCCGGCATCATCCGGCGGCACCCGGCCACCCAGTTCCCCGATGCCGAATGGGACCGCACCCTGCAGATCAACCTCAGCGCGCAATTCCTGCTGGCGCGCGAGTTCGGCCGCGACATGGTGGCGCGGGGCGCCGGCAAGATCGTCTTCACCGCGTCGGTGCTGAGCTTTCAGGGGGGCGTCATCGTGCCCGCGTACGCGGCCAGCAAGGGGGCCGTCGCCCAGCTCGTCAAGGCGCTGGCCAACGAGTGGGCCGCGCACGGGGTCAACGTCAACGCGATCGCGCCGGGGTACGTGGAGACCGACGCCACGCAGGCCCTGCGCGACGACCAGCGCCGCTGCCAGGAGATCCTCCACCGCATTCCGGCAGGCCGCTGGGGCCAACCGCGCGATCTGGCTGGCGCCGTGGTCTTCCTCTGTTCCGAGGCAGCCGCGTACGTGCACGGCACCACGCTGGTGGTCGATGGCGGCTGGCTGGGGCGCTGACCCGAACCCGCGCCCGGGGCGTCGTCTGCCAGCACTCCCCGGGCTAGGGGCGACCGCGCTGCCCGACCCGGCGGCCGGACGCCTCGGCATCTACCCGGCGAGCATGGGAGCACAGCGGGGCGACTATTGCGCATCTGGAAACCCGTGCGGGAGACGGGCTATGCGCCATCACAAGGCAGAAGACTGGGAACGGCGCCTGCGCGAGGTGCTGGACCGCATCGACTCCGAACTCGAAGCCAAGTACGGAGATCGCTATCCTCTGCATCCCGCCCGCCCTCGAGACGGCCAGACCGCCAACCCCGCCCAAAGCGGCCTGTTCGGCGTGGCCGCCTCGTTCACGGCTGGGTTCGGCTCCGAGCATGGGCCGGGATACGTCATCGCTCTCAACATGGCCACGCTGGCCGACGTGCCGCCGCAACTCGAGGAAGACATCGAGGAGGAGGTCGTCGCCCGGCTGCGCCAGGAACTGCCGCGCGCGTTCCCCGACCGCGTCCTGCACGTCTCCCGCGATGGCCGCATCGTCAAGATCCACGGCGACCTGCGTCTCGGCGAGGCATGAGCCGCGGGGCCGGGGCGCGGGCATGCGCACAGCACCCACCCGCACCGGCAGCGGGAGTGCCGCCCGCTGGGCCGACCGAGTACCAACGTTGACATCGGCCCTAGCGGTGCGATACATTGCCGTTGGCACAGCTCGCTGACCACGGCGCACCCGAGGTTCGCCAGGGCCGGCGGGCGCGCCCGGGGCCTGCATGCGCAGCACCTGCCGTGCGGGGCCAAACGCACCAGCTCGCGTGGCGGGCGGTAAT
>Ga0067045_1031888_pt1 | contig 11268 bp, 7 predicted proteins | sample TerdegcTABiofilm_FD_59184 | JGI IMG/M metagenome (GOLD analysis project Ga0067045, IMG submission 59184) | Combined Assembly of (Gp0054472, Gp0054536) Wastewater bioreactor microbial communities from Singapore -Terephthalate degrading...
GGAGGGCGAGGCTCCTGCCGAGCCTGCGACCATCGCACGTCTTGGCGGGTGCATGACGGCTCGGCAGGAGCCTCGCCCTCCCAGGATTACGCAAGGTTATTTAGCGGCCGGCGGCACGTCGGCCTGAAGAGGTCGTGACACATGATGGAAATGGATCAACTGGTGGCGTTGTGCCGGCGACGAGGGTTCTTGTTCCAGTCGAGCGAGATCTACGGCGGCTTGAACGGGTTTTGGGACTACGGCCCCCTGGGCGTGGAACTGAAGCGGAACATCCGCGAGGCCTGGTGGCGCGACATGGTCTCCGCCCACAACGAACAGGTCGTTCCCGCCGGCGCCCCTTCCGCCTACGAGATGGTCGGGCTGGACTGCACGATCATCATGCACCCGCAGGTCTGGAAATGCTCGGGCCACTACGACCTGTTCCACGACATGATGGTCGACTGCAAGGGCTGCAAACAGCGTTTTCGGACCGATCAGGTCAGCGTCGCCGTGGTGCGCGACGATTCGCGGGGCGTCCGGGTCGCGTGCGAGTCGTTCGTGTTCGACGCCGAGACGGGCACCGGATTGTCCTCCGGGAAATCGAAGAAGTTGGAGCACGCCGCGCAGCAGTACCGCAAGTCGCATCCCGAGGCGGCACTGAGCCAGGTGACCACGACGCTGGATCGCTTCCTGAACGAGGAACCCGCGGCCCGCGCTCCGGATGCGGCGCCCCTGGTCGCTCCCTGCCCAAACTGCAGCGGTGAGCTCACCGCACCCCGCGAATTCAACCTCATGTTCAAGACGACCATCGGGGCCTTGGGCGGCGAGAACGACGTGGCCTTCCTCCGTCCGGAGACCGCCCAGGGGATCTTCGTCAATTTTAAGAACGTCGTCGACAGCACCCGCGTGCGGATCCCGTTCGGCATCGGCCAGATCGGCAAGAGTTTCCGCAACGAGATCACGCCGCGCAACTTCACCTTCCGGTCCCGCGAGTTCGAGCAGATGGAGATCGAGTTCTTCTGCCACCCGAGCACGTCGCGGGCCTGGTACCAGTACTGGCGCGACCGGCGGTATCGCTGGTACACCGAGTTGGGCCTGGCCGGCGAGCGCCTCCGCCTGCGCGACCACGAAGCGGCCGAGCTGAGCCACTACTCGTGCGGCACGGCCGACATCGAGTACGCCTTTCCGTTCCTCCAGCCCGGCGAATTCGGGGAGCTGGAAGGCATCGCCCACCGCGGGGATTTTGATCTGCGGAGCCACTCGGAAGGGAAGCTCGTGCGTCAAGGGAACGACCTGGTGGTCGAACTCGGCCCTGATGGGAAGCCGAAGCACCGCGGGAGCGGCAAGGACCTCACCTACTTCGACGACCAGAGCAAGGAGCGCTATCTGCCCCACGTGATCGAGCCATCGGCCGGCGCCGACCGGGCGACCCTGGCGTTCCTCTGCGAAGCCTACCAGGAGGACACGGCCCCGGACGAGAAGGGAGTGCCCACGGCCCGGGTCTACATGAAGTTCCATCCGCGTCTGGCGCCGATCAAGGCGGCCGTGTTCCCGCTGGTCAAGAAAGACGGCATGCCGGAGATCGCCCGCGAAATCTACGCCGAGCTGAAATCGCGTTTCAACGTCTTCTACGATGAGAAGGGCGCGGTCGGGCGGCGCTACCGGCGGCAAGACGAGATCGGCACGCCGTTCTGCATCACGGTCGACGGCCAGACCCTCTCCGACGGCACGGTCACGATCCGCGACCGGGATACGCTCAAGCAGTGGCGGGTCCACAAGAAGGACTGCCTCGCCGAGCTTCGCCAGCGGATCGCCTCCTAAATGAGGTTCGTCCGACTGAAGGGCGCGCCGACGCAAGTCGTTACGCAGATTGCGGCTGCGCCGCAGAATTCTCTGAGGCACGGGTCCGGTGTCCAACGGGATTCCGTTGACAAACCCCAGGCAAGTACCATGGGACACCGGACTCATGCCTCGAAAATCCCGGGCCGAAGGCCTGCGCACCCTTCAGTCGGATGAACCCGAACCATGTGCCTGTCCGCTTGGCCAATGCCCCTTCACCAAGGCACATGCGGCCAAGTGGGGGTAGGGGGGGACGGCCCTGTGTTCCCATCCCCGCGTCTCTCGAATTCCATGATTCCCATCGTAGCGGATCTGCGATATCATAAAGGGCGGGCGTGAGGGACCTTCTACCGGGGGGGTATCGTGACCGTTCACAAATCGCTTGTTGGCACATGGCTTGGGTTGGCGGCGGGAGCCGCTTTGGTCGTGTCGGGATGCGGCAAGGACGGTTCGTCGTCCGATCAGGCCCGTCAGGTTCCCGGCCTGAAGCAGTTGGGACTCTTCTACAGCCTGTACAAGAGTCGGCATCAGGGGAACGCCCCGGCGAACGAGGCGGAATTCAAGCAGTACGTGACGTCGCAGCACGCGGAGCAGTTGAAACAGTTGGGGATCGAGAATGTCGACAGCATGTTCGTCTCCCCTCGCGACGGCAAGCCTTATGTGATCCAGTACGGGCGCAAGGGTGGCCGGGGGGGAAATCCGCCCGCGGCGTGGGAACAAGACGGGAAAGCAGGCAAACGCTTCGTTGTCGACTCCATGGGAAAGCTCGACGAGCTCGACGAAGCCGCCTTCAAGAGTCTGGTGCCCGCCTCGCCGGGCAAGTGAAGATCGACCCGAGGCAACCATGCGAGGCGTCCGAAGCCTTGAAGACTTCGGGAGTCTGCAAAGTGCGAATACGAAATGGGGAACTACGTGGTGCGACGGTCCTGGCCGTCGCGACACAACCATTATTCCTTCATCGATCGAGGAGTTGCCCATGTTCTGTCGTCGTTTTCGCAAGCGCGAGGGTTTCACTCTCGTCGAGTTGTTGGTGGTGGTGGCGATCATTGGAATCCTGATCGCCCTGCTGTTACCGGCCGTTCAATCGGCGCGCGAGTCTGCCCGGCGAAGCCAGTGCGTCAACAAGCTGAAGCAGATGGGTCTGGCGCTCCACAACCACGCGGACATCTACAAGAAGTTCCCGACTTCGGGCGACACGCCGTGGCCGGGTCTGGCCCTGGTCGGCGGGACTCCGGCGGTGTGCGAGAAGCAGAGCGTGGGCTGGGCTTATCAGCTCCTCCCCTACATTGAGCAGGGCGCCTTGCATCGCTTGAGTACCGACATCAACGTGATCGGGGCCCAGCCCGTGGCCACCTACAGTTGCCCTTCGAAACGCGAACTCAAACTGGGACCGAATGGCCACTACCTGATGGACTACGCCGCAGCGACGCCGGGCCGGATCACGAAGGACACGTCCGGGAACTGGGTCCACACCTACGACCAAGAGATCTTCTTCTGGGGCGGCCGCGACGGCCAGATCGATTTCCGGTGGCGGCCTTGGCCCGGAGACCCCGTGACAGACCCCAACAACGTTGCACGCCGCCTCATCTACGACGGGGTGATTGTGCGGATGAGCTGGGACTGGGACCACCCCGCAACAACGCCCCCCTCCGGCTCCCTCATGTTTGGCACGCCTCCCTGCGAATTCGCCCACATCATCGACGGCACCAGCAATACCGTCGTGCTCGGCGAGAAGTTTCTGCGAATGGACTTCTACTTCAGCGGCGATTGGTTTGACGACTGCGGATGGGTCGACGGGTGGGACCCCGATACGGTCAAGAGCACCGCGTATCCTCTGCTGCCGGACAACACGAAGACGAGCGGCACCGCCTACTTCGATCCCATCATCAACGCCAACTGTGAGACTGGGTATTGCTTCGGCTCGGCACACCCCGGGGGAGCGAATTTCTGTTTCGCCGATGGCACGGTGCGATTGCTCAGCTTCACCATCGACCGCCACGTGTTCGACTGCCTCGGCAACCGCTGCGACACCGCGGCCATCGACGCGAGCAAGTTCTAGGTCCGTCCGGAGCAACGAAGTGCCGTCGGAAAGAGAGGTCGCCGCGGCGCTGCTCGATGAAATCCCGGCCTGCCTGAAGCGGCTCGCCCGGCGGCTCGCGGCAGACCAGCCCGCGCTCGGGCACGACGCCTTGAACCGCGCCGTCCGGGAAGCGATTCTTCACGCCGCGGAAGCACGCCTATGGGCAGACGCGGGGAGCTTCTCTGCGGAGGTGCTTGGCCATGTGTATGAGCGGCTCCTCGAAAAGGAAGTCCGCATTGCCGCCGACGGCCGGGCCGTGCTGACGGCCGCCCGCCATCGCAACCGGGCGGCCGGCGTCTACTACACGCCGGGTTATGTGGTCGACTACATTGTCCGGGAGGCGGTCGGGCCGCGGTTGGCCGGGTTCGACCCGACCTCGACCGCTCCCCTCAAGATCCTCGATCCGGCCTGCGGCGCGGGCTCTTTTCTGCTCGGCACTTACCGCTTCCTCCTCGACTGGCATCGCGACTTCTACGCAACGCACAGCCCCGAGGACCACGCCCAAGGGCACGATCCGCGCTTGTGCCATGGCCAGGACGGCCGATGGCATCTGACGACCGCCGAGCGGAAACGCATCCTCTTAGGCAGTGTCTTCGGCGTGGACCTCGATCCACAGGCCGTCGAGGTGACGAAACAAGCCCTCGCATTCACCATGCTTCAGCCCCGAAGGGGCGAGATACGACAGCCCAGGGCAACGCCCTGGGACAAGGAGTCGAGTTCGAAATGGGAAGCCCTGAAGGGGCGATCTAGGAGTAACCGAGACGCGTATTCCGCCCTTTCAGGGCTGGATTGTTGGATTCCGTCCGGTTCCCCAGGGCGATGCCCTGGGCTTCCGTATTGCGCCCCCTTGGGGCTGAAGTGGTGCAAGGTCAACGCTTCGTCGCGGTCCTCGGCGCTGGGTGATCCCCGACTCCTGGAGCCTGCCCCTGAACAGGCGATCTGCGAACTGGGCTCGAACATCCGGTGCGGCGACTCGTTGCTTGCCCGTCACGTGGACGGTGGATCGGAGGGCACGTTCGACGCGGTCCTGGGAAACCCGCCGTACCGTCGCGAACGGGACTCAAAGCCGCTCCTGAAGACGCTCGACGGCACCGCCTTCGCCGACAAGTACCGGACGGCGCGTATGGATCTGTGGTACTACTTCGCGCACCGCGGTCTGGAACTCCTGAGGCCGGGCGGGGTGCTGTCGTTGATCGTCAGCGCCTATTGGACCGCAGGGGCGGGAGCGGAGAAACTCGTCGCCTCGCTCCAGCGCGACGCGCACCTTGAGGAACTCTTTCTGCTCGACGACCTGCCCGTCTTCCCCAAGGTCGCCGGCCGGCACTTGATCCTCCGCGTCGTGAAGGAAAGGAGCGACGGGCCCACCACGATCAAGCGGGCCCCCAGCGGATCGGCCGTTACGGCCGAGACGGTCGTCAACGGCACGGCTCCGCTTCGTGTGGTCAAAAAATCGGCAGCGCAGCTTTTTCGGGCGGGCCGGATCGATCTGGAGCCGCCGGCCGACTCTCTGCTCGCCCGGCTCGACCGGTGGCCGCCGCTGGGCGAATTGGCCGCGGTGCGGCAGGGTATCGCCGAGAATCCTGCGTCGATCAACGCGAGGACCAACGCCGCGTTCGGGAACCGGTGGCAAGTTGGCCAAGGGGTATTTGCCCTCCGGCCTGCGGAAGTGGAGCGTCTGGACCTTTCCGCCGGGGAGAGGGCCCTGCTGCGCCCGTACTACGACGTCGGCGACGTCGCCCGATATCATCTCGCCGATCATCCTTCCTTAGAACTCATCTACTCGACGAAGAGGACCTGCCCCGACATCGAGCAGTTCCCGCGGATCAAGGCGCACCTGGAGCCGTTCCGCCCCATCATGGAGGCGAGACGCGAGACGCGGCAAGGCTCCAACCGCTGGTGGCACCTGCACTGGCCGCGCGACGAGACGCTGTGGCAATCCGCGAAGCTTCTCTGCCTCCAATTCGCCCGGCGGCCGTCGCTCGTGGCGGTTCGCGGGCCTGCGTATGTTCCGTTCAGCGTCAACGTGGCGGTCCCCCTCGCCGACACGCGAGAGGGGCTGGACTACCTGGCCGCGCTGCTCAATTCCCGGTTGCTCTGGACCTGGTTCGAGCATCACGCGAAGCGGCGGGGCGTCGGCCTGGAGATCAACGGCCGCGTGCTCCTGCGCGCGCCGATCCGGGCCATCGACTTCTCCCGCCCCGAGGAGCGCGCGCAGTACGAGGAGATCACCCGGCTTGCCGGTTGCATGTCCGCTTTGACGCGGCGCCGGCGCGATTCCACGGCGGGACCGGAACGGGCCGCCCTGGCCGAGCAGATCGACGCCGCGGACCGGCGGATCGATCGCCTGGTGTACGACCTCTACGGCTTGACCGAGGAGGAGATCGCTCAAGTCGAGGGCAAGTGAGGGATCCGCTTTCGCGTGGTGACAGAATCACGTAACAGGATGTTGCTGCAGGAAGCCCACGGGTTGCAACCCGTGGGCTTGGGGAGGAGTCGAGCGATTAGGAAAGACGGACGGGTTGGAAACCCGTCCCACGTTGCATCGCTGTCGAGGGCGAGTTAGAATTCGCCGTCGGTTGCCCCTTTTCTGTGGACCTGCCATGGCGGACGTTCCCGAGGATCCCCATCTGATTGAGCTGCTGGACGAGTATCTCCGGCAGGTTCAGGCGGGCGTGCGGCCCGACCGCGCGGCCTTTGCCCGGGAACACCCGGAGATCGCGCCGTACCTGGATTGCCTCGACAGCCTGGAGGACGTGTTCCCGGCGTTGCCCGCCGCCCCGGGGCCTCCCAAGGACGAGACGGCGGCAGGGCCCGAAGGGCCGCTGCCGGTCGGGGCGGGGAGGGACTTCGGCTCTTACGAATTGCTTGGAGAGATCGGCCGCGGCGGGATGGGCGTGGTCTACCGGGCCCAGCAGAAGGGGCTCGACCGGCTCGTGGCCGTGAAGATGATCCTGGCCAGTCACCTCGCCTCGCCGGAGCACGTCCGCCGCTTCCAGGAGGAGGCCCGCGCCTCCGCCGGCCTGCGGCATCCGAACATCGTCCACATTCACGAAGTCGGGCAGGTCCACGGCCAGCACTTCTTCACGATGGAGTACATCGAGGGGACGAACCTGGCCGACCGCATCCACCAGGGACCTCCCGCCCCCGAGGACGCCGCCCGGCTCTTGGCCAAGGTGGCCAGGGCCGTCGAGCACTTGCACCGGCACGGCGTCGTTCATCGCGATCTGAAGCCCTCGAACATTCTCCTCGACGCGGCGGGCGAGCCCTACGTGACCGACTTCGGATTGGCGAAGGTCTTTACCCCCGGCTCGGAGGCAACGACCACCGGGGCGGTGCTCGGCACGCCCAGCTACATGTCGCCCGAGCAAGCGGCCGGGCAGCCCTCGCGGATCGGCCCGGCGAGCGACGTCTACAGCCTCGGGGCCGTGCTCTACGAGATGCTCACGGGCAGGCCGCCGTTTCAGCGGGAGAATCCGGTGGAGACCTTGCTGGAGGTCCTCAACGGCGAGCCGCCGCTGCCGCGGGAGATCAACCCGCGTGTGCCCCGCGCCCTGGAACTCATCTGCCTGAAGTGCCTGGCCCGGTCGCCCGAGGACCGCTACCGCTCGGCCGAGGCCCTGGCCGACGACCTCGAACACTACCTTCGCGGCGAGGCCCTGGAGGCCCGGCCCCCGGGGATCGCGCAGCGGCTATGGAGTTGGGTGCGGCGGGAACCGGCCCTTGCCTCCCGTCTGGTCACGCTCTCGGCGTTCCTGGGCGTCGACGTGGCCAACTACGCCGTGGGCAACAGCCCCGGGGATTTCTTTCTGGAGATGGCCGCTCTGATCGGTCTCTGGCTGCTGATCGCGGCGGTCTTCCAGCAGTTTCTGAAGAGCGGACAGTGGTCGGTCCCGGCACGCTTCGTGTGGGGGACCCTCGACTCGCTCCTGCTCCTGGCAGCGCTCTTGGTGGCCGACGGGGCCGCCAGCCCGCTGATCGTGGGCTATCCGCTCTTGATCGTTGCCTCGGGGCTATGGTTCCGGGTCCGGTTCGTTTGGTATGTGACCGGCCTGTCGCTGGCGTCCTATGCCCTGCTGGTGGTCGACTTCTACTGTTGGCGTCCCGACGCCCTCCGCGCGAGTTTTCCCACCAAGTTCGATCGCCACGCGATCTTCGCCCTCGGACTTCTGGCCATTGCCGCCGTAGTGGCCTACCTGGTCGACCGGCTGCGCACGCTGAGCAGCTACTACGGGCAGAAACTCTGAGCATCCGAACCTTTCTCGTACAATCCTCTTGGGACAACAGCGAAGTAACCTTCGGGGAGGTGGTTATGGCCGGAGACTTGACCGTCATTTACGTGGCGGGATCGCCGCAGGAGGCCCATCTCCTTAGGGATTATCTGGAGGATAGCGGGATCCGCGCGACGGTCACGAACGCGGTCCTGGAAGGCGGGGCGGGCGTGGATCTCGTCGGGTGGCCGACGTCGGCCCGAGTCGCCGTGAGCGAGGAAGATGCCGCCGCGGCCCGCCATATCGCGCTCCAGTTCGACCGCGCTTTCAGCGCGCGTGCGAAAGCGGGACCCCTCGACGAGGAGGACGATAAGCGAGCGGCGGGGCAACCGGCGCAAACGGGCGACGCGGCCGAGGTCGGCGCTCCGACTCGCTCCTGGCCCCGATGCCCACAGTGCAACGCCCTGCGGATCACGAAGTGCCCGGCGTGTGGCACGTCGGGCACCGACTTCCCTCAGGCCGATGCGTTCGACGCCGATCCGGCCGACGAGGCCTCTCCTCCGCTCGTGCTGTGTCCGGAATGCGACGAACCTTTTGCCCCGGAGTATGCCTCGGAGTGCGAATGGTGCGGCCACGAGTTCCATGAGGGATTCGCCCCTGCCGTCGCGGAACAGCGATTCGACCTCTCGCCGGGACTCCTCGCCGTGGTCGCCGTCGCGCTGGCCGTGGTCATGGGCCTGCTCGTGTACTTCGCAGTCCTGGTAGGACACGTCGGGCCGAGATAGAGACCGCAGCCCGTAGGTTATGCTTCAGCATAACGCGCACAAGTGAACAAGCGCGGGTCGCGGAGATAGACCACGCCGCCCACGAGGCGGTAGGCCGTCCGCAGGCCGCGGCCACGCCCCTTGTTGGGGACGGGCTCCCAGCGGCATTCTATCCTCTGGATCATCTGGCGGAAGACCTCCCGGACAACGGCCGGGTCGGGGTCGGACAATCGCTCTCCAAGGCCCCGCAGTTCGTCTGCTACGCTCTCCGCCTCCTGGTCGATGCCTTGGCCGTCCTGGAACCCTTGGGCCTTCTGGAGGGCTTCCTGGACGCTCTGGCGCTCCCTCCGAACTATCTCCAGTTCCTCGACCAGTTCCGGGATGTCGGTCTTACGGATTGCCTGGATTAGCCTGCTGACCTCCCGCTCCAACTCGCCGGCCCGCTTCTCCAGCCGCTTGAGGTCGGCTTTGCCGGTCTTGGCTTCGGCCTTCAACTGCCGCTTGATCTCCTCGACCAGTTCCGCCCGCCCGGGTCCAAGATAGTATTCGCGGAGGGCACCCACAAGCCACGTCTCGATCCCGGCCGCGTCGATGGTATGGCAGCCGCAGCCGCTTTCCCTGCCACGGCGAAGGTAGCTGGTGCAAACGTATTGCACCGCACCCTTGTTGCGATTTCCCGTCGTTACCTTGCCGCAGTGCTGGCAATAGACCAGACCAGAGAGAGGATAGACGGCCTTGGGCTTTCGCTCCCGCTTCGGACCCGAAGGCAGCTTGCATTGGACCCGCTTGAATTGCTCCACGGGAATGATGCCCTGATGCGCCTCGGGGGTGAGAATCCATTCCTCTTGGGGCTTTCGTCGGAGCTTGCCCTTGTTGCCGTTGACGGTCACGATTTCGCCACCGTTCGCACGATGGTACTTGGCGAAGCTACAGGCACCGAACCGAGCCGTACGGCAGTATAGCGGGTTGCGCAGGATGCCAGCGACGGTGCCGGCATTCCATTCGCCACTCTCAGGGGCAGGGAATCCCTTTGCTTCCAACTCCCGGGCCAGTGCCCGGAATGAGATTGCCGCCTCCTCGTATCGGTTGAAGATGAATCGCACCGCTGCGAGTCTGGCCGGGTCGGTGGTCGGGAGGGTCCGAACGATGTGTCCAGGCAAGCGGACGCATTCCTTGGGAAGCAACCGGCGGATCAGTTTACCGGCCGGGTCGAATAGGCCGCGGTCCAACCCGTAGGCGAGTACCCCGCCGTTCCGACCACCTGCGTTGGCCGTGTTGATCTTGCCCCGGAGCAACCTGGCGGAATGCTCGGTCAGGTAGTCGTGGGAGCCCTTCTGGCCGACGAAAAGCAAGAGTTGCTTGCCGAAGTCTTCCAGGTCGATACGCCCCTCGCAACAGGTAATCAGGCTCACGCCGGCCTTCCGCAACTGGTTGTAGAAGACCAAGGCGTCCATGGGGTCTTCGCGGGAAAGGCGGTTGGTGTGCCACGCAAGCACGAGGGAGAACTTTCCGGCTTGGGCCCCTTGCACGAGGCCAGCCAGACCGGGGCGGGCATCGGCGGACGTGTCGCCGCTGACTGCTTCGTCCGCGAACCACTCGACGATTTCGCAGTTCTCCCGCGCCGCCAACTTCGTGATTGCCTCACGCTGCTCGGCGGGGGATTTTTCCTGCTGTCGGCCGGACATACGGGTGTAGGATGCCGCTGGAGTCAGTTTGCCAGTGACCATGAAGGGAACCTATCGGCTTGAACCATGGGAACCATACTTCTCAGCATCGTTGGTTGCGTCGGGTTTGTCAAATTCCGCCGCCGCATTTCGATCAACAGCCGCGCCAGGGCTGGGACCACGTTGCCCGGCGGGGCATCGGGATCGGTGACGAAGACGGGGGTAACATCGGGTACTGCTATCATTGATACCTTCTTTCTTGTGTTGTGGATCACGGAAAGCCCAGCGGCAAGACTTCCCTTGTCGCGGGCGTCGTGGGGGCCATGATACAATGGCTGGTATGGACGACGACGAACTGATTACGCACGTCGCCGCAGGGACGGATGTCTGGACGGCCCTGGCGGCAACGGCGGACGAGCCGCCCCGGCGGCAGCGATCCGGCTGCCTTGGGGCGGTGCTCGTCGTCGTTTTCATCGTGTGGATGATCTGCTACGTCGCTCGGATGTAAGTGGGAGCCGCGCCTCCGCGGCTCCCGCTTGATCCGGGCTCAGCAAGTGCCAAGCACACGACGTTCCTTCGAGACAGAGGCCCCTGCCTATCCTCGCCGTGGCCATTCACGGGGGAAGCGGTAGGAGGGAGGGAAAACGGTGCTTCTTGAAGTAGGCCAGCAGCGATTGGTGGAGGAAGGCGAACGCGGAACGGCCTTGTTGCACGCAGGTGGCCAGCAGGGTCCA
>Ga0067045_1031885_pt1 | contig 11264 bp, 14 predicted proteins | sample TerdegcTABiofilm_FD_59184 | JGI IMG/M metagenome (GOLD analysis project Ga0067045, IMG submission 59184) | Combined Assembly of (Gp0054472, Gp0054536) Wastewater bioreactor microbial communities from Singapore -Terephthalate degrading...
GTGTATTGGTCTACTTACCAATTCTCGATCAGGAAGGGTGTTCCTCTTTTTTTGCTAAGAAATTTGCACTAAATTTCGGCTTAAACCCTTGTCATCCCTGGGTTTTGGCAATTTACTTACCGGAAGTAAGTTTAAGCAGGTCGCTGTAGAATTCCCGGAACTCCTCGCGAATATTTTGCTTGCGAGCCAGAACCTTGCTCATAACTCCCGGATACTCGCTGAGGCTTACCTGGCCACTGTTGACAAGGGCATCTAGGTAAGGCTTAACCATCCCCGTATATTCCGCATCAGATATTTTCTCCAGGCGCTGCAGCGCCGGCAGAACCGCGTTGAGGTCCAGGTCAACCTCCCCATTGGCGAATGCCCTATATATAGTATTATAGATCGGTTCTTGTTCACCGACTACAATATTGGGGTGATAATCAAGGCTCATTTTAGTGCTCTTGGGATCCTTTAGGAACCTAAAAGCCTGCTCCTTATCTACCCCAAGCACCCGCCCATCTTTCAGAGCTATAAAGTTTCCCGGATGACTGTCAAAGTTACCGATTGCCCAGTCAAGCACATGCTCCTGCTGGATCATTTTCATCTGGTAGGAGGTGCCGCCAAACGTTTTCCAGGAGACGCTCTTAAGGTCTCCCAGGACATCTTTTTCTAGCTTCTGCAGCGTCCCAAGTTTTCCGTCCAGGGCCTTGACTATGTTAACCGGTATATAATCCCCAGGGTCATAAATCTTTGCCGCCAAGTCGGCGGCTACCTTTTGGGCTTGCGCCCTAAACGGTTCGTACACATTGCCGCTTTTACTTATTGAGGGCTTGAATATGTATTGAACGCCAGCACTGTCGCTGTACACAAACTTCTTGCCAGCCCCGCCCAGGCTGGCGCTGGCTCCGGGTATGTAATCCAGCCCATCCAGGCTATCCGGTAAACCCATGTTTTTGGGTACCGGTTTCTCCGGCTCTACTTCCACCGGGAGCGGTTCCGGCCTATTGTATTGCCTGAAGGAAACAGCCACATAATCACACCGGCAAAAGAAATGATAGTCCGGGAGAGCTAGGCCCACCGCAGCGAGCTGCTTGCTGTCCGCGTTCTTTATGTCCTTGGCATACTTTTGTTCCGGCCAGGGGTGAACCTCCTTAATGGCCACAGGGTCTTTAGCCGATAGCATCTTGTCTCGCAACTCCACGGCATGCTGTATGGTGAACTTCTTGCCGCTCATGGCCTTACACACCGGGCAGACCCTCGCATCCCCTGCGTCAATAATTTCGTATTCCTCGACATCGGCCTGAAGCATGGGTTCAATCCTGCCCAGGACAGTCGCCCTTGTTACCACGTTTGTGGCCAGACCCTGCCAGTAGGCTTCAGCCCTAACGTATGAGTTAGGCAGGTAGTCAGCGGGGATCGGGTATTTCCCGCCTAGGATATCCTCAATGAACTGCCCTGTCTGCCAGTGCCCCAGCCCCTCGGAAAGCGAGAATGCATAGACTACAGTTGACACTGCGTCCCTCAGGCTCTGGTTATAATAGTTGCCTACCCAGAACATCATATCTTTTTTGAGCATAGCCATGGCGTTTTCATCTTTGATCGTAAGCGCATAAGGAACACTCAGTATTTTTGAGGTCGCCTGGCCGGCCATGTTATAAGAAGTGATTATCTTTTGGGTAACTCCCTTATCCTCGGCAAGTTGGGCCATCTCTTTGCCCATCAGATGGCCGATATTGTTGGCTATAATCTCTGCTTGCAGCTTATCCAATTTCTTACCGGCATTTTTTAAGGCTTTAAGATAGAAGTCAACCTGTGCCCCGGCCTTTTTACTCTGCTCATTCCAGATGTTCTGCAGAATGTTATTGATATCTTCTTCAAGTGATTTAAGCGCCCTCTCGTAAGAGGCAGGATTAACTGATCCACCAGCAGCACGCTCCTTAATCACTGGCCAGGGAAGCCCCATGTGAGCCAAGACATGGTCAAGGTTATCCCTCATTTCGTCTCTCTCGGCTTTGGTTAGCAGTTCAAGATTTTTAAGCCTCAAGTTCCTTCCTCACTTCCACCAACCATTTGGCGAACTTTTTTGCGTCTATTACCTCATCATCACCGGCCTGGGCAGTATCCTCCACCTTCGGCTTGGGCGCCAGCTCCCCTTCAGGTTTCTTGGGCCAATGGGCCGCCTGGCGCAGGTAGTTTTCAAGCTGCTCGTCGGGGAATAACGGCATCTGGGCACCGGAGAGGGCCTGGACATATGCCCCTAATTCAGCCAGGTCTGGAGTCTCCACGTCACCATGCTGAAGCGTGGGCAAACCAGTCAACCCCTGGAACGTATTGAGCCTGAAAAGACGCGGCACTGCATTGGTATTGAACTCATCTCTTATGAGATCGATAAATGCACCCAAGGCTACCGCAAATAGTTCTGTTTTGCTGCTATTGAGGGCAAAGCTCCCAACTTTCTCGTGCCCTATCAAAATGAAATCAGCCATCGCGGTCATGGCGATCCTTTGTTCATAACGTTGTATGATCGCTGTCGTGTCAAAGTTTCGGCGTCCACCCGTAGTTAGTAGCGAGAGCTTATATCCTGTCTTGTTTCCCTTCCCGTCCTCTTCCCCCGGATAGACGACACCCTCCATCCGGTCACGCCTAATTGACGTAACCATTCTCTGGATAGCTGCGGCGGTCGCTTTCTGTTCCGGGGTTGCATTTGGCCGTAGTATTTCCGGTGGCACCTGGGCATACGGTAAACCGGCCAAGTCCCTTTCAATACCGATTGCCTCTATCTCCTCAATGTTTTTAGAGAAATAATAAGACCGGTACGCATTACGTAAGATGCTCCGGCCCTCAGGGTTGTTTTTGTTTGACTCTGTTCTGAACAGCAGCGATTTTTCTTTAGGAATCTCCCTGATCCGGTAATCTGGCGGAGGTTGTTGCAGCAGGTGAGTAACATCCCCGCTCCCATCATCCGCAAAACGCCACTGCCAAAATGTCTCCTGCGCCCGCAGGGGAATCTTCCTCCAGCCGATCCTGCCGTCATCGTACTTGCTTTTCAAAGAGGGATCCCGGCTGTCGCCCATGCGTCGCTTATACACTTCTTCATGCCAGGCCCATCCGAATGGCAGCATGGACAATATCTCGGTGATCAGGTCGTGCCAGCTCGTTTCCATGTCCTCTATACAGCTCTCCAGGAATGCCTTAGCCTCCTCGTCTTGTCTGGTGGTCCCGGCAGCTTCGACGCGCCAGCTAACCTGACGGATCAGCATCTTTATGGCAAAGAGGATTGCCCCTACCACGGCGCTGTTATCCCGCATCTCTTTATATGCCTTGATCCCGCGTATCCCCTGGAGGTCCTTAAGCCATTCCTCATTAACCCATCCGCCAAACCGAGTCAGGCCGGTGCTGCCCACCTCGACAAAAGAGGTAACCTTCTGGTCATCCTTGCTTACTCTTGACATCACATGCCCCTCCACTTGCTTCGTCCTTCGCCCAAAATTATGGGCGCCACCGCAACCGCCCTAGTGCTTGGCGCAAATGCTAACGCCACCGCGTCGCCTCTGTCCGGGCTGTTGAGACCACGCTTTTTCATGTCCTCTTTGGGCTCAATCTTAATCTGCCCTCTGCTTGTATATGTATAGCGCCTGTCCGCGAGCTGCCCTAAAAGCTCATCGTCCGGAGGCAGCCCAATGGGGTCTTCCCCTTTTGGATCCAGCGCATCCCGAACGTTAAACCAAAGCTCCGATCCCAAGTCGGCGTAGTGCTCTTTATCTATAGCTGACCGACCAACCTCAACCTCATCCACAGACTCGCCGAGCTCATTAAGCCTGTCGTATACCCCAGCACCATAACCGATCGTGTCTATCTTAGCCAGGGTCGCCCCATGCTTTTCAATGCCCGCTTTGATCCGGCCAGCAGTCTCCATCAGGTCCTGCTTCCGCCAGCCGTCAAGTTCAGTGACCTTGCGTCCGGCCCGGTACGCGATCACGTTCTCGTCCCCGCCGAAACGGGCAATGTCACAGCCAAGCTCTCGGGGTTCGCCTTCCTCCATCTCTTTCCACCGCTCCATAGCCAACTCAATCCAGGTGAGCGGGATTATTACGTTATCCCCGACCTCTGGAAAGTCCCCCTTAACCCTGGCCACGTAGGCCGGGCTTGTTGGCCCCCATTTTTTGTATCGTCCAGCCACCCACTCAGGCGTCACCAGGGCCGGGAAGGGTAAAGGCCCGGTAATCTTCTCCTGCCATGTGCCCTCGGCAATATCCTCCTCGGTAATTCCAAACGCCGTAAAGTTCGGTGAGTCAAAGGCTGACACGTGAATCTTCTTAACGTCCGGGTCCTTAAAAAGCCCTGCAAACCAGCCGGTCGGGTCAGTCGGGTTTCCGATCGTCAGCAAACGTGAGTTCTCAGATGTCATGAGTGAATCAACCGCATCGGCGATCTTTGGTTCTATGCCAGCAGCCTCGTCGACAATGATTAGGATCCTATTGGCATGCAGGCCCTGGAAATTATCTGGAACATCAGTGGCAAACCCAAAAGCATACCAGCCATCATCATAGGTATGGCTTACCTGAAGAAGTTTGCCGCCGAGTTTATGCTTGGAACCGTTTACCGCCTTGCGCCACTCCTGCCAAAGAATCATTTTGACCTGGCGCCCTGTCGGCGCTGTCGTAATTACTACGCTTCCAGGGTAAGCGCTCAGAAATGTTATACCTATCCGCGCCGCCGAGGCGCTCTTACCAATGCCGTGGCAGCTCCTGACTGCCGTTTTTTGGTTTAGCCACACCGATCGCAGTATTTCCCACTGCTTACGCCAAGGTATGAAGCCCAGGACATCACGCCAAAACCACCCCGGCTGCCGCTGAGCTTTACTGATTAGGTTATTAGCTTCCTGCGGAGAGATCTTCGTCGAGGTAGTTATCGCCGCCATCCTGCTCCACCACCTCTGCAGCCCGCTTAGCCAGATCTGCCCATGATTCCACCTCTCTTGTCTCAATCTTATCCGGTACCTTGGGAACAGCGCCGATGGACTGCATCACCTTGATGTACCTTTCGTCCTCCTCGGCAATATCGTTTAATATTCTTCGTCTCAAGGCGGGGTTTCCAGGTACAGTAACGGTTTTGCTGGGATCCTTAGGGTCCGGACGCTGTTTACTCTGGCAGTTGCCAAGCTCTATATAACGCTCCATTTGGCGCTCCCGGTAATTAAGGTCGAACTCCCAAATCAGCTGTTCGATAGCCTTGGCCATTAAATCTCCGCCGCAAGCCTTGCCGTACTCCTGTATAAATTGTTCATCCCGAGAAATGGTTTTAGGGCTAACACCTAAAGCTCTGGCTATTTCCTCAACCGGCCATTTCTTGACGTACCGCAGGCGCATGACTTTCATCCTGCGCTCAGATACAGCCTTGCCTCCGAGGGCAACCCGTTTACCTTGTTGTTTCGGGCTCGTCGCTCCACTCTGGCTCACGGTTTTCAGCTCCTACATTAATGCCTGATAAAAAGTCTGCTGCAAGCATTTCCAACGCCATTCCTCTCGGATTCTTGACATATTGCTGCGTATAGATGATATACTGCAAAGCCTGGTCCAATACATAAGCCTGCTCAGGGAAAAGAGCAAACCTAACGATAACCGGCGCCTTCTCGTCCTTCAGCTCTTCCGCCCGACTACAGTCAATTTTAGCCAGGTTCCGCATGGCATCTAAGGTCAGGTCATGGTCGCCAGCCGGGCACTCAATCTTGATTTTGATCTCGCAAAACGTCGCTTCGCTGGCCAGCATGGCCTGCTCCACAAACTCATGCAGGCCCCTAACCTTGTCCTTGTGGATGGTCGCCGAAATGAAAATGGGCTCCGCCTTGCGCTCGCGCTCCGCCTTCTCTTCCACCTGCCGGTCAATGTCCTGGGGCAGCTTTAGCAGCGCCAGGTTGTCCTCCAACTCCAGCCGGTCATATGGCAGCGCCGCCTCGATGTCATCTAGGGTCATGTGCTTGTTGAGGTCGTGCACCAGGGCAGCCATCCGGACCGGCACCGGCGATCCTCGCAGGTAATTGAGCTGCACCGTTTTAAGCTTGGCCTCCTGCTCGTCCATATCGGTTTCCACTGCCGGTATGGTCGTGTGCCCTAATTCTTTGCAGACCTCCCAACGGTGCTCCCCGTCAACAATCTCCCACTCGTCCGGGCCAACTTTCCGTACTATGATCGGTGGGACAAAACCCTTCCGCTTGATATCGGCCTTCAGCTTGGCCATGGTCTTTTTGTCTACTTCGTTTGGGTTCCAGTTATTGGGCCTAACCCGCTCAATCGGTAGTATTTTGGTAATGAGTCTGGGGGCTGTCCCTCTCCTGCTCATGATATCCCTCCATGCGTTGTTTCCATAACCATCCATCCAACATGTAAATGGGCGTGTACCACCTGGACCATTCTTCCAAGGTCAGGGTGTTGCCGTGGACAACTACTCCAGGGATACCGTACAAGGACAACTGGATATATGCCATGTGAACACATTTAATATCTATGTCCTGGGCGGTAACCACCATTTGAGAGCAATAATTCATATCATTGCTCTTCATGGCCTTGGCCAGCCCCAGTATCATGGCCCCGCTACCTACGCAGGGCTCACATACGGTCACGAAACCATTTTCCTTAATCTGCTGCTGCTCGTCTCCAGCCATCATCATGCCCATTGCTTCGCATACGCTTATGGGTGTAAAAAACTGACCCTTCCACTTGTTGTGGAGCTCCAGTTCGTGGAATATGCGGCCCAGGATATCAGTCGGACCACCGTCAAGGGTTATGCTGTCTTCCATGGCGTCCACCATGCAGTTGAACATATCCGGGAAAAGCACCTGTTCCTTTTTCTCGTACCTGTTTATGATCTCAAGGTACCGGGCCTCCCGCTCCTGACGGTGAATCCAATCCACCGAATTGCTTATGGCTATCGCCGACATTTCAATAAAGTCTGAGAATACCTGCCATGTTGAGTATTTATGCATCAAACCCTCTATGAGCTTTAATAGCTTTTTCTTAGGCATTATCTTATCTCCAAAAAAAATAGCCTGGCACCGCAATGGAAATACTGCATCCCCTCGGCACTAGGCTCATTTCAAATTATATCTGTAGCAATTAAGCTCTCCCAACCAAAAGGTAGCTCTGGCCCTTCTGTTCACCCTTGCTCATGTGGCTGATCCTGTACCTCTCAACCTTGCGACATCCTTTCATGATCTCGGCCAGGTTATCAGCGTGATCTGGATTTCTTACGCCAACCACCCAAACCGGAATGTGTTCCGCCGCCTCAAACATCTTAGCTGCCCGTTGCGGGTCCTCGCTGTCATCTTCCTTCCGCTCCTTGAACCGGTGCCCCTTGAGGATCTCATCCAGCATGTGGAAGGATTCTCGCTTACTATAGGGTTCCATATATACCGCGTCGGCTTCGGTCCGCAATAAAAAATCCAGGGGAGCATCTCTGCCCACCTGGTTTTCCTTGGCATTATCAATAATTCCCCGGTTGATCTGGCCAGCAAGCTCATTAAGAATCTCATCCACCGGGCGAAGTACCGTTTTCAGGGCACTGTAGAATCCCCTCGACTGCGTATACTCCACGCGCCAGTCTTCAACCGGTATGGTCGTAACATGGCTCGCGTATTTCATAAAAGGTCTCACCTTATAGACGAACCGGATCAGCAAGTACAGCAAAAGCCACTGTTTAGGGCTTGCGCCTATGTCTGCGATAGCTCTGTCAAAGGCTCTTTCAAGGAATTCAGCGTGCTTGGCGGTGAACGCTTCCGGAACAAAATTTTCAGTGATGAAGCTTCTCTTGGGTTGGCCGGTCAGCAGGCGCTTGATATCAATATCGTTGATCTTGGCCCGGTTGTTTTCGATGAGCGCCTTACCCATGATATACCCGGCCGGACTATCATCAGCCGTCTCGACCCGGTACCCCAGGGCCTTGGCGTACAAACAAAGTGCGCCCCCGCTCAGGGAAGCATCGGCAAATGTCCCTTGAGCGGGTGAGATTACTTTAAATACAGAGCTTGCCATCCTCCGTTTGTACTCATAGCAGGGCGGCAGAGAATCAAACAGCTTTAAAGTTGCCATCGGCGTCCCCCTCATTTATCCTCAGTTGATCGCCCCAGGCGTCCCAACCGTGACGCCGGTGTTTGGCAAACAGTTCCATGAACGGGCCGCCCGGTACCATGCGTTCAGCGATCTCATATTGCTGCTCTGGCTTTCCGCTATGCTCTTTCCCCCGCGGCGCTATGATGTAGCCGGGTATTCCCCGGTCTTTAACCAGGCTTGCCCCCTTGCCCATCAGACAGACCAGCAACTCCTCGCTGCAGGCCCTGGTCGTCTTTCCTCCGCCAATATGCGGTACAAAAAGTCCTCTCTTGACATCCCAACGCCCCTTAAGCCAGGGTATTGTTGTGCTGTACTTGAATCCCCAGGCTGCGATCACCGGGGCCGGGTGTGTAAACTTTATCGGGTGCGTGCTCCAGAGGAGGAGGATCGCGTCCGGAGCGGTTATGCTCTTTACCCATCCGCCCAGAGCGCATATCTCCTCAAGGCTCATGGTCTTATATCTAATGCCGCTTTTTCGTTGCTCACCCTCATAGTTTGGGCTCAGCCTGGTGCCTTGGTCATTGTAGCGCCAAGGCGGATCTGCAATAATAAGTCTATATTTTTCCATATTCATATCTCCTTAATCTTTGGATTTCCGCCCAGGTTTTCACTTCCGGGTGTTTCTCTCGGAACTTTCGCCAGCCTATGACGTGCTGCTCCCCGGTATGGTGCCAGGTGCAAAGAGGAACAAGGTTCTCGGGGATATCGTCTCCCCCGGCACCCCTGCTCTTTATGTGGGCTGGTTCAGCCTGGTGGCAGCAACCAGCTATGCAGCACTTGGCCTTTCGTATCTCAGCGAGCAGTTCCGGGTCAAATATGCGCCTGGGTTTCCGAAGCATATTACCACCAAAATGAAAGACGCGCCTTTGGCGGGCGCGCCTGTTTTTGTTTACACTTTTTCCTGGTGCATATTATAGCATAACGCGCCACAAAGTTTTCAGTTTTCCGGCATTAATCGTTGCCCAAAATCCGCCAAAATTCATTCATGTCAGATTCCGGAACTCCTTGCAAATAAAGGGCTAACGCCTCCCGTATCTCCGCCAGCCTTCTATCAATTGTCCGGGATGAAAGATATAGCCTTTTTTTAATGTCGCTCCGGGCGAATCCACGCCGGTATTTAAGCCTGTAAATTTTGCGCTGATCTGGGTGAAGGGACTTGATTCCCTTCTCGATCACATCTATAAGCGACTGCACAGCAGCTCTCTTAATAGCGTATCTTTCAATTTTACTTTCTGTGTTATTGGTTCTCGCCCACACCACCGTCACCATGCAAGTAGCTCCGGGCACGCTTTCTTCCACTTTCTCTTTGAGCATTGGCAGGTTATACAAAAACCAATCAACCATACGTGAGGAGATAGGGGTTTGGCTGGCCATTACCGGATCACGCTCCCATAAACTTGCCTTAAGGCTCCCCTGGACCTCCGCCACTTGCCATGTCTCATCAAATCTTGTATTTCTCTATGGGACAGGTTTTCATCTGTTGTTTTGGTTGGTCGACTAATTAGCAAACCTGCCTTTTGAAGTATTAATATCACCCAGGGCTGCTTAAAGAGTATGCATTCGTATATGGTTATGGTCAACCTACCTACCCCCTTTTTGCCATATTACTTTATTTCTACCAACATTGGACCCATCATACATTCATCAATGATCGCTCTTATAACTTCTTCTCTCTCATTATGCGACATTAACTCTGTCAAACTTGACCACCCACACCCAGGGATTTACGTCCCATCCATAGCCGCGCTTTTTATTGATGGAATCCCATAAATCCCTGAATTGTCCTTTATGATTTGCTGTAATGGCTATGCCGGTACAACCGTCATGGTGTGCGTGATGCTTGAATACGTTTTTTATACCCTCGGCAATCACATCTTCCTCAGTGATATCCTGTAGTCGTTCTACCTGGATATCTTTCACGGTCAGGAAAAGCCTGGCCGCCTCGCGGGGCATGTGGATTGAGGGTTTCCATCCGTGTTCGCCAACCCCAATATCAACTGGATAATCGGGGCTATTTGCTTTATATATATAGCGGTGTAAATAGCGACCACTCGGCAAGTCTGGTTCACCCGCTGTTAAGTCGTGCATATGGCTTTCGTAGTACCACGTTTCCCGCACCCACAGCTTGTCTCCTTTGCTGTAGGGAGGTTTTATTGCGCAAATTTTACCGTTCCTTACTTCGTATGGCGGTAATATGCTGGTGTTATTGTTTGGCTGCGGCTTAATAACCCGCCGTGTTTGCCATTTAAACGGTTTGGCCGGGTCTATTGGTTCAGGTGGCCATGTATTGGGCTTGGTGTTTATTAGGGACGGTCCGCTCTCCCCCGTTAAATCTGTCCCGTAGCGGGCGGATCGCAAAGGTAAGCGCAAAATATCCCATGCTGCCTATTTCGGTGTAGACCGCTTCACAGGTCTTAAGATATTCTTCTGCTTTTTCCCAATCCAACATAGCTTATTTGCTCCCTTCTTATTTTCTTTCCCACACAAACACTTCCGTCCTCGGTTTTTCCGGATCGACTCTCATATCCACCGGCTGCACATCTACCAGATCCCCGTTATCATCCACTAGAATACCGCCCCGAACCAGTGCATCCATGAGGAACTTCGGCGCCCAGTTGTCCGCTGGGTCCCTTCGGCGGTTGGTGCTGTGGTAGTAGACGATTTGCACAACGGCCCGCTCGTATTTCGGTAGGTTTGCGCTTAGGGCTAGTAGGCGCACAGCCTCGTATAATTTCTTTTTATATCTACCTTGCTTCGCCCAGTGCCAGTTCTTCCAGATGTTCAGCGACGGCGGTATGAACGGTATCTGTATCCACACGCCACCGGGGAACGTGTTGGCTTCCCACTGGCAAGTCTTTGTGGCTGTACTTTTTACGGTTGTGCCGGATTTTCTTTTGCCGATAAGCCCGAGCGCCGCAGCCTCGCGTTTACTTAACACGATATCTGTTTCGTGGTTTTTATTATTTTTGCTGGTTTTGACACCTTGATCCCTCCTGTTTATTTTTTAGTCGGTCAACTAAAATATGTCATATTTGTTGTTTTTATCATCAACCCAACCCATATTGTTTACCCAAATATCACAACAGTTTTATAATCAGGCACATATGCCTTTGCAGTTTGCTTTTGGTTCCATTGCTCAATAAATTCATGCAATTCTTTTAAATCCACAACGTCCCG
>Ga0067045_1031880_pt1 | contig 11262 bp, 10 predicted proteins | sample TerdegcTABiofilm_FD_59184 | JGI IMG/M metagenome (GOLD analysis project Ga0067045, IMG submission 59184) | Combined Assembly of (Gp0054472, Gp0054536) Wastewater bioreactor microbial communities from Singapore -Terephthalate degrading...
CGCCATCCCTGTGAAATGCAGGGACAGGCAGTGCGAGGGCTATGTGATCACCCCGCAGATGGGGCCAGGTGAGTACCTGTTTTTCGTGCCTACAAGCGAGTAGGCTGTTGATTTCCATTCAAAACTGACTCGCCGGGGATGCGGACAATAGCCTGTGGGGGCAGGTCGTGTGACCTACGACCTCGGTGCGCGCTATGCGACGAAGATCGACAGCAAGCCTGTCACTTTTCGAGCGGCGGTGCTGAACGCATCCAACAAGGCCTATTGAGGGATGCCTCTGCTTTCCAGCCTGGCACTGGGGGCTCCACGCACGTTTGCGCTGTCGGCAACGATGGATTTCTGACCGGATTGGAACCTGGACTCGGCACAGTCACTGCCCTTCAGCATGCGCCGAGTCACAAGGGTCTTGGTCCGGTCTGACTGCAGGCGCCGCCTGTCGACAAGCCATGGTGCAGTTCGGGGTTGGCAACTTGATGTCATCAGTTGCTGTCCCTTTAAGGCGCAAGGGGAGGACTGGTTCTGACCGGCGGATGACCATCTGGGTGGCATCAACCCAGAGGAGTTTGATCACGCCTGGGCTTGAGGCTGGGAAGTGTCTACTGGAGTCGGGCAGTCCGCTTTCAAGCAGCTGCCTGAATGGTTGATTGATCGGACCTCCGATATCTGCAGCCCAAATATCACGATTTATTGAACTCTCGGTGAGGACTTCGAGACCAGGTGCGCCGAACAATGCACCCATGTCCTCCCTCACACGTCAACCGCCGAAACGCAGTGTCTCCGTGCAGCCCCTGTGGCTGCGCATCACCCACTGGCTGAATGCTTTAGCCGTGCTGATCATGGTGATGAGCGGCTGGCGTATCTATAACGCATCACCTATTTTTGACTTTGCCTTTCCAGACAACATCACGCTGGGTGGCTGGTTAGGCGGCGCGCTGCAATGGCATTTCGCCGGTATGTGGCTGTTTGCGCTGAACGGGTTTGCTTATCTGCTGCTGAATCTGATCACTGGAAGGTTTGGGCAGCGAATGTTCCCCGTTTCAGCGCGCGGCATAGTGCGTGACGCCTGGCTTGCGCTGACGGCTCGCTTGTCGCATGCAGACATGAGCCATTACAACCAGGTGCAGCGTGCAGCCTATCTCTTTGCTGTGGTGGATTTGATATTGCTGGTGCTCAGTGGTCTCGTGATCTGGAAATCGGTGCAGTTTCCGCTACTGCGTGAGCTTTTGGGCGGATACGACATGGCCCGCCGCATTCATTTCTATTGCATGACAGCCATTGTCTGCTTTGTCGCCGTTCACCTTCTTATGGTCGTGCTGGTTCCGCGGTCGCTGCTTGTCATGCTGCTCGGTCGCTCCACCTTGCGCTCGGTCAACAAGGAATCCACATCATGAACACTTCCATCTGGCATCGGGACAACGCTGAAGCCGTGGTCGCCGAGGCCCGGAACTTGCTAAACAGACAGTTGCCACAGGCATCGCGCCGGAAGTTTCTTGCGCGCGGGCTCACACTGGGAGGCCTGGGGCTGCTTGCAGGATGCAGCATTGAGGACAACGCTACTGCCCAAGCCGCGCTGACGCGGATCTCGCAGTTCAATGATCGGGTGCAGGGCTGGCTTTTTGACTCTTCACGCCTCGCCCCCACTTACCCGGAGTCGATGATCACCCGGCCATTTCCATTCAACGCTTTCTACGACGAAAGCAAGGTGCCAGAAGTGGACGAAGCGAGGTTTCTTTTGGAGGTGACAGGGCTTGTCGCCGACAAGCATCGCTGGACGCTCCATGAACTGCGTGCACTGCCGCAGTACACGCAGGTTACGCGCCACATCTGTGTGGAAGGCTGGAGCGCCATCGGCAAATGGGGTGGTCCACGCTTTGGTGACTTTTTACGTGCCGTCGGTGCAGACCTCGGAGCTCGCTATGTGGGCTTCCAATGCGCCGACGACTACTACACCAGTATCGACATGGCGACGGCGCTGCATCCTCAGACGCTGCTGGCACTCGACTGGGATGGCCAACCACTGCCGCCCAAGTACGGCTTCCCCATGAAGTTGCGCATGCCTACCAAGCTTGGCTACAAGAATCCGAAGCACATAAAGGCCATCTTCGTGAGCAACACCTTCAACCGAGGCTACTGGGAAGACCAGGGCTACAACTGGTTCGGCGGCAGCTGACGCCACACCTGTTTCCTATTTCCCCCGTTCCCCCTGCGGCTCACGCCGCGTTTTCCACCTGAGCCAAGAAAGTACCATCATGAAACACGCATTCACTACCACCGCGCTCTCCGTGTGTCTGGCACTGAGCGCCGCCTCGGCATTTGCAGCCGATGCGATGACCAAGGATTCCATGGGCAAGGATCACATGGCAATGGAAAAGCCTGCCATGGGAAAGGACTCCAAGCACAAAGACGCCATGAGCATGGACAAAGAAATGGGCAAGGGCGCAATGACCAAGGGAGACAAATCTGCCAAGGATCACATGGGCAAGGACAAGATGTCTAAGGATTCGATGTCGAAAGACTCAATGTCCAAGGACGGCATGAGCAAATAATCAGCCGGGGAGTGGCAAGGCGCTCCCTGCAGATTGTCACTCCCGGGCCGCCAACTGCCTTTCGGTCGTACATGATTCGGATGTACTGGGCACCAGGCTCGCCAAGCGGTAATACCGCCGATACGTTGGCGCGAAGCCTTTCATACTTCGTTCGGCTTCGCGCCTCGTCTCAATTCCTTAGCGGCGGTGCCTGCTCCTGGCAAAGCTCAGGGCGGTGGAACGCCTCAAGCTCCCCTCCAACGAAATCTTAGATCTGGACGGCTCGACCGATGAACTGGATAGGGCCTGTGGGGCGCCCAACCGGTGAGCCTCCATAGGGTTCCAGGGTCAGCTCGAACAACTGGTTGGGCTGTAGCGGAGGGAGCTTGTCAACCGGAACCTCTATGGCCTCGCCTGGCTTTACCAGACCAAGCGATACCGGCGCGCTCCAGCCATCGGCCTTGGTCCAGAATTGCAAGGATTTCTCGGCAGGAACATTGTCGATACCTAGTGGCACCAGACGGAGTCTGCCCTCGACCTGGGCCTGTACCAACCAGCCAGGAGACTGGCTCTGAGGCGCCGCAAGCACCACAAAGTAGCGTGGCGCAGCAGGGGGCGAAGCCTCGCGCAGTACAAGAACAGCCGCCAGTACTGCGGCAGCGGCAAAGCCAGTACCCGTCAGTCCGCGCCATAGAGCGAGGCTCTCCCATTGCCACCAGCGTATTTTGGTCGATGCAGCTTGAGTGCGCTTTGCTGGCGCAATACTTGCGGCGATGCGTTGCCATAGGCTGGCCCCAGGATCGACTGGCTCGGCGAGCGAGGTCAGTGGCAACAGACGCTGCTCCCATTCGTCCACCGCTGCCCGAAGGGCGGGCTCGTGCGGCAGGCGCGCTTCAATGGTGCGACGCTGACCAGCACCGAGTGTGCCCAGTACATACTCTCCGGCCTGTGTATGCAGGTCGTCTGGAGGCGTTTGTGGTTGGGTTTCGCTGCTCATTGCATGCATTCCCGCAGTGCGCGCAGTCCGCGCTGAATCCAGGCCTTGACGGTGCCCAGGGGTGCTTGCAACCGCTCGGCAATCTCGCTGTGGCTGCAGCCGTCCACATAGGCGTGCAACAAACAGGCACGGCGCGCTGGCTCCAAGCCGTCAAGGCAATGCCCAAGACGGCCGAGCGACGCCTGCCGTGCAAGCTCATCGCCACCATCCTGCCAGGCTGCAAAGGCTGCCTGTGCATCCAGGTGCGCTGTAGCCGGTTCGTCAAGCACGGTTTCGCGCGCGCCATCGCGTACGCGATTCAGGGCCGCATGCCTGACGATGCTGTAGATCCATCCACGGGCAGAGCCACGGCTGGCGTCAAAACTCGATGCCCGCTCCCAGATGGACACAAAAGCGTCGTGAAGCACATCCTCTGCCGCAGCGCGGTCACGAACTATTCTGAGAGCCACACCCAGCAGGTAGCGTGCTTCATGCACATAGATGCGGCGCAAGGCTTCGCGATCACCTTGCGCGCAGGCCTGCAGCGCAGCGGCGTGGTCGAAAGCGTCGTCTTGGAGGGCGGCAGCAGGCGGCACAAATAAAAGCTTGGAAGGAAATAGAGATAGTCCCTTCACGCATTCTAGTCATGCCGCTGCAAAGCCTTACATCGTGGGTTTCCAGAAGATGTAGTCGGCCTGGTACTTGACCATGGTCTTTTGCCCCTTTGTGGCGGTGGTGCAAGGCTTGTCGGCAGGAGCAGTGCCCCCTTGGAGTGCGACGCGCTGGATGTAGCTAACGTCTACCAGCGCTCCGTTACCCATGGCTGGATTGGCCTTCACCAACTGGTATGGCAGGTTGCCGGCACCAGATGGCGCGACGGCTAGCTGCGTGGCGGTGAGCTTGGAGCCGTCGTTGGCTTCCCAGGTGGCGGGAGGGCCATAGTAGCGGCCCACAGTTTTGCCGGAGCGGTCTTTCAGCACCGCATCGGGGCCGACAAAGACCCATTCGGTTTGACCTGGTGCGTTGGCCTTGTCCCTGCATTCGTAAGTGATGTCGCCACTGCCTACCGTTTCCCAAGCGACCTTGTGACCGGATGGAACCTGGATAGACGCCGGCAGCGAAGCCTGGGAGAAGGTACCGGCCGGAGACTGCATCGAGCCGCAGGCAGCGAGCAGGGCTGCGGTGGAGGCAATGGCAGCAATAGCGGTGAGGCGGTATGCGAAGCGAGTGGTCGACATTGAGATTCTCCAATTAGATCGGTTGGAAAGGTTCACTGAGGCAGCACATTGCTTGTGTTGCTATAGCTACTACCCGCGAGACCGATGTTTGGATGCACCGAACGCGAAAATATTTCAGTTGCTTGGGCAGTACTAGGCCTCGGGCGGCTTTCTCGGGCAGCTTGCACGCCGAGCGCTCATTTCCTGGGGTTCAAGACTTGCCCAGAAACATCCGCTCACTCCTTGCGATTAATGATGTTGCTTCTCATTTCTCGAATGACCAGGCTTGCGGGTACCCAGCGTGAAGCACAAGGACACCTCAAGCTTTGCGGGCTGCATCCGGCCCCTGTGCCGATGAGTTGGGCAAACAGGGTCCTGGTGCATCACCCTTAGGAGACCCGGACTGCTTGTGCTGCGCTTGCCGCTCAACGATGGCGCTGGCAAAGGGGAAAATGGGAGACAGCTTTGCTGTTGTGTTCTACAAATTCCCGCTTGATCGCAGCCGCATAGCAGGCGAGGCTGGCGCTGCGATATGGAAGGAAGGGGATCTGCAGCCACTCAGTCAGTCGTTTGAGCTTGGCAACAGAATCATGCTCCACGCAATCCATGGGGAAGACGACCAGGCAGGAGCAAGTCAGCAGGAGATCCAGCAGGCCTTTGAGGTCTTCCTGACCGCCATCGGGTGCAGGAACTCTCCAGCGTTGCGTTGAACACAGTCCCGAATCGTGGGATTGGAGTTAGGTCGCCCGCCTGCATAAAGCACTTTTTGGACCTGCAGCAGTGCCTGGTTACGGGTTGCCGTGGTGGCCTGGCCGTAGCTGGCATCACTGAGATAGTGCAACTCTGCCTCGCAGCGGCAAGGTCCTCTGCCAGATATTGGCTGTGTTGCTTCGCGCTTGCCAGTTCTGCTTTCAGCTGAAGAATCAACTGCTGTGATTCTTGTATGGCGCGTTCGGCATGCACGTGTCGCCGGACTTGCAGATCTTCCATTTGGCGACAGAGGAATGGCATGGCCCGTTCACTGGATTGCATGCGCAGTTGGGCAGTACGTTGTTCGAGCTCCATCGCTTGCTGGCGGAAATCGCTGCATTGCGACGGACGAAGGCATTTTCTTTGCTTACTCGCGCATTCTCACGCGGTAGATGACTGGCATGGCTCCGCGTCTAATCTTCGCCTCATATGTGGATGGCTTATGCAGCAAGCCGAATGCTTGCTGAGTATCTGTTTATTAAACAACGAAAATAGCAATAGGAAAATTCTGATTTTATTTTCCATTTTTGGGGTTGCCGTTAATCAATGCCTGGCTAGGACCAGATTTAGCAATGAGGCAAGACTAGTCAAGTCATGTTGTTCCTGCATTTGTCTCTTGGTGTGATTGAGGCAGAGCCTTGTTCGGTTAGATGGGGCTATTCGATCAAACTCCATCTTTGTCAATTTTTATAAAGAGATATTTCCGCGATGTAGGTTTTGCGTAATAGTCCTCTGGCATAACGTGAATGCTACTCACGCGAAAAAAATGACACAAGAAATACCAAAGTCCTTGATGAGGGAGAAAAAATATAGTCACCGCCTTCATTTAATGCCTCTATTTGCGGCATTGGTGGGCCTGGCTGCTCCCGCTTTTGCGCAGCTTTCCGGCAGCGCCGCCATTGAGCAACAGCAGCTACAGCGGCAGCAAGAGCGCGAACGTGAGCTGCGCGAACGCATGACTCCGAATGCGAACACTTTGCAGCCACAAGTGAAACCCGAAACGCTCACGATGCCAGATGGCGAAATGCCTTGCTTCGCGCTGCATGCGCTTGAATTGACAGGGCCCAAGCTTGATGCATTGCCTTGGCTCGGGGCTGCGGCAGGCATTGATCTGAGCACCCGGCCCTGCGTAGGGGCCAAGGGGGTCGAGGTCATCCTGGCGAGAATGCAGCAAGCAGTGCTGGAGCATGGCTACGTGACCTCCAGAGTGATGGTGGTCCCTCAAAACCTCAAAGACGGTGTGTTGAACGTCGCTTTCATTCCCGGCGTTCTCAGAGCCATTCGATTTACCCAAGAGAGCACGGCAAGCACATCGCTGTTCGCCGCTTTGCCTTCCAAACCCGGAGAGTTACTGCAGCTTCGTGATATAGAGCAAGGTCTGGAGAATCTCAAGCGAGTACCAACGGCAGATGCCGATATTCAGATCACTCCCGCTGAAGGCCCCGAGGCGGAGCCTGGTCAAAGTGATCTGATGATTACTTATAAGAATATCAGCCCCTTGCGCTCGAACGTCGCCCTGGATAATGGTGGCACCAAATCAACGGGAAAATTACAAGGTACAGGAACGGTATCCTGGGACAACCCGCTGGGCCTGAATGACCTGATGTACTTCAGCTTCGGCGGAGGCGTTGGCAATGGCGGCAGCCGTGGCACCGAAACCCGGGCCGCACAGTATTCCCTGCCTTTCGGGTATTGGTTGCTGGCCCTGTCGGGTTCCTATAACCAATACCACCAGGGCGTTGCGGGTGCTTATCAAAACTACACCTACAGCGGCGAATCCAGCAATCTGGATCTCAAGCTCAGCCGGGTGGTATTCCGCAATGCCTCTTCCAAGACCACGGCCGGCATCAAGGCCTTCCAGCGGACTTCCAACAACTACATCGACGATGTGGAGATCGATGTCCAGCGTCGGCGTACCTCGGGCTTTGAACTGAGCCTGAACCAGCGCAGCTATCTAGGCAATGCCATCCTGGATGCCAATCTGGCCTACAAGCGAGGCACGGGTGCTTTTGCTGCCTTGCATGCGCCAGAGGAGCCCTTTGGTGAAGGCACTTCGCGCATGAAGCTCTATATCGCCGATCTGGCATTGACCAAGCCCTTCGAGCTGGGTGGCACCAAACTCAGATTCACCAGCAACTGGCATGGCCAGTGGAACAAGACACCACTGACCCCGCAGGATCGCCTTGGCATTGGAGGCCGTTATACCGTGCGGGGCGTCGACGGCGAAAGCACCTTGCTGGCCGAACGAGGCTGGTACTGGCGCAACGAACTCAGCGCGCCCTTGAGTCTGGGCGTTGCAGGCAATGCAGAGGCCTTTGTGGGGCTGGATACCGGCCATGTGAGCGGACCTTCCGCCCAATACCTGGTGGGGCAGTCCTTGACCGGCGCTGCCATTGGACTGCGTGGCGCCTGGCGCAACCTCTCCTATGAAGTCTTTGTGGCCACGCCTGTCAAAAAGCCGGAGCACTTCCGAACCTCCCACACCAATCTGGCATTGAGCCTGGCCTACAGCTTCTGAGGCGTCGTCATGAACAAGAATCTTCACCGCGTTATCTTCAACAAAGCCCGTGGCATCCGGATGGTGGTGCAGGAAACAGCTTCCAGCGAAGGCAAGGCCGGCAATGGCAGCACACAGACAGGCGCTTCTGATGCTGGTGCCTTGTCGGCGGGCAGTTTGCGCACTGCCAAGTCCTTCCTGAGCGCTTTCCCGTTCTCTGCTGCAGCCAAGACAGCAGGCATGCTGGCCTTGGCTCTGGGGGCTCCTGCCGGTTTTGCGCAGATCATTGCCGACCCCTCGGCCCCCAATCGACAGCGCCCCACGGTTCTGGAATCAGCCAACGGCACCCCCACGGTCAATATCCAGACCCCTTCTGCAGGTGGCGTCAGCCGCAACACCTACCAGCAGTTCGACATCGGACAAAAGGGAGCCATCCTCAACAACAGCCGCACCAATGTGCAAACCCAGATTGGTGGCTGGGTGCAAGGCAATCCATGGCTGGCCAACGGCAGCGCCCGGGTTATCGTCAATGAAGTCAATTCCGCCGCTCAGTCTCGCCTGATGGGGCCGCTGGAGGTCGCAGGCCAGCGGGCCGACGTCATCATTGCCAATCCTTCGGGTCTGGTGGTCGATGGCCTGTCCTTCATCAATGCCGCTGGAGTGACGCTCACCACGGGTCGCCCTCTGTATGGAGCCAATGGCAGTCTGGACGGCTTCAATGTTCAAGGCGGCCAGATCAGCCTGCAAGGCAGCGGCATGGATGCCACCAAGGCAGATTACGCCAATATCCTGGCCCGGGCCATCTCGCTCAATGCGGGTGTGTGGGCCCAGGAGTTGAAGGTTGTCACAGGCGTCAACCAGATCACCACAGACGGCAGCGTCCAGCAAAGCAACCCCAGCCCAGTTGGTGCAGAGTCTGTGAAGCCCGGGTTCGCACTGGATGTCGCCCAACTGGGCGGTATGTACGCGGGCAGGATTTTCATTGTGGGTACCGAGTCCGGCCTGGGTGTCAGAAATGCGGGCACTTTATCAGCGACAACAGGTGGTCTGACCCTGAGTGCCGATGGACAGTTGAGCAATTCTGGTGTGATCGCCAGCAACCATGTCGATGCCAATCTGAATGTATCGAGCAAAGGTATCGACAACAGCGGAACTTTGAGCAGTCAGCGTGATATCACCATCAATGACGGTGGCTCTGGGCTGAGCAACTCAGGAGCCATTCAGGCGGGCCAGCAACTGACAATCCAGGCAGGGCAGCTCACCAACCAAAGCACGGGCAACCTTACGACACAGCGGCTGGACGTCACTGCCCTGGATCTGAACAATGCAGGCTCCATAGCGCAAACCGGCTCTCAAGACTTGCGCATTCAAACTGCGTCATTGAGCAACAGTGGCTCCAAGGCTGTGCTGGGAGCGCCTTCTGCAACGACCAATGGCACAGGCGCAGGTGGCGGTACAGGCACTGATTCGGGTGGGGCGGGCTCAGATGGTGCCAGCACGACAGCTCCCCCCACCTCTGGTCAGGACGGCAGCGCTGTCCAGACATCGCCAGTGGCCCCTGTGGTGCTTGCCACTGGCAATATCAACGTGGTGCAGAGCCTCACCAACACAGGCAAGATCGTTGCCAATGGTGCGACTGATGTCTCGACTTCTCAGTCCTTGACCAATAGTGGCAGCGTCAACGCTCGGCAACTTCACAGCGAGGGAAGTCTGGACAATAGCCAGGGGAGTCTGGTCGTTCAAAACTTCTCCGGTTCCCAAACTGCCTTGCAAAACCGGTCAGGCTCGTTCTATGTACAGACTGATCTGAAGCTTGATGCTCAGGATCTGGATAACTCCAGCGGCACGATTGGTAGCGCCCAATCGCTCACCATCAATGCCAAAGATGGGGTTGTCAACACTGCGGGGACGCTGACCGCAGGCAAAGACCTGACGGTCCAGGCTCAAAGCGTAGGCAATGACAGTGGCCGCATCGTGAGCAATACGGGCAGCGTTTCTCTGGATACATCTGGGGCGCTGAGCAATCTCAAAGGCCAGATCGGCACGGTATCCACAGCAGCTGACGCCCAGGTGCGCATACAGGCGCAATCACTGGAAAACAGCCGAGGTGAGATCTCTCAAAACGGCTCAGGCCAGCTGAGCATTCAGGTTGCTGATGCAGTGCAAAGCAATCAGGGCCTGATCGCCAGCAACGGCAGCACGCAAATCAAGGCCGCTAGCTTCAGCAACGACGCCGGTAACGTCTCCGCCCTCAAAAAACTGGACATCGCCAGCAGCCAGAGCATCAGCAACGTGGCTGGCAGTATGCAAGCAGGCGACGGCTCCACCACGAATGTGTCTGATGGCTCCCTGAAACTCCGAGCAGGTGGGAACATCGACAACCGCAGCGGAACGCTGTTCGCCAACGCGGCCTTGAATGCACAAGCGACCAGCATCGACAACAGCAAAGGATCGCTGGCCACCATGGGTGATATGCAAGTGCATACGTCCGGTGACTCGATCAATAACGCGGGCAAGATTCAGGCCAATGGCAACGTAGACATCCAATCCACGCAAAAGATTGAAAACCAATCTGGCGTGATCGCCAGCGGTGGAAAATTAAACCTCCAGACCCAGAATCTGCAAACCCAGAGAGGTCAAGTCAGCGCAGGCAAAGATGCGACCCTGGTCACTCAAACCCTGGACAACACCGAAGGGTCCATCACTCAGTCATCTCAAGGGCAGTTGTCCATTACCGCCAGCGCCGCTCTGACCAATGGGGCTGGCAAGATCATCAGCAACGGCGACCTCGGTATCTCCGCAGGCCAGACGAACAACCAAAGTGGTGAAATCACCAGCCTGCAAAACGCCCAGATTCAAGTGGTGGACCTGCAAAGTGAGCAAGGTGTGATCCAGTCTGGCGCTGCTTTGGACCTGCAAAGCGCCTCGGACATCAACGCCAGAAAAGGCACGATCCAGTCGCAAGGGCCTTTAAACATTGACGCCAAAGGTCAGCTCACCAGCGCCGAAGGCATGATCCTCAGCAGCGACTCAGCCTCCATTCAAAGCGCAGGTCTGGATAACGCATCGGGCACCATCAGCAGCACGGCATCCATCAAGATTCAAACCGGCGCTCTGCAAAATGATCAAGGCACGCTTGCCGCCAACAATGACCTCAAGCTGATCAGCACAGCCCTGAGCAACCAGTCCGGCCAGATCGGGGCGCAGAGCATTGCCATCGACACCCGGCAAGGCGCGCTGAACAACGACGACGGCAAGATCATTGCCTCTGCGGGCAATCTTGACGTGCAAAGCGGG
>Ga0067045_1004494_pt1 | contig 11261 bp, 9 predicted proteins | sample TerdegcTABiofilm_FD_59184 | JGI IMG/M metagenome (GOLD analysis project Ga0067045, IMG submission 59184) | Combined Assembly of (Gp0054472, Gp0054536) Wastewater bioreactor microbial communities from Singapore -Terephthalate degrading...
ATCGATGGCGCAGACCTTGAGTGCGATGCCGTGCCGGGCGCACAGTTGCTCGCAGTGCCACTGAAAACCATCAGCCGCAGACTGCAAACCATGATGTACATGAATCGCCCTCACCTGCCCAGGCCAGCGCGCATGGCAGGCCAGCAACAAGGCTGATGAATCCGCGCCACCACTGAAAGCCACCGCCAGCGGCAGCGGCGGCTGGAAGCCCCCGATTGCAGCATCGACCAGAGCTGCCGAGACACTCAACAAGTCAGCATCAGACTTGATTTGCATTGCAAACAGCCTTCCAATTCATAATTCAATAGCAGGCAGTGCTTGATTTATAAGGGCTTGAAGCATATTTCATTCAAAACCCATCAAGATCGACCGTAAAAAAAAGAATGGCTCCCGAAGGAGCCATTGTGCGCAAGCCGCAAGCAAGCAGTTGCTTAGCGATTGTCTGCCTTGGTGTCAGCAAACTTGCCATAGCTTTGAATGCGCTCATAGCGACGATCCTGCAGCTCCTTGGGCTTGAGATCCGACAACTGACGCAGGGCATCACCCAGTGCACGCTTGAGGAATGCCCCCATTTGCTTGGTGTCGCGGTGAGCGCCACCCACGGGTTCGTTGACGATCTTGTCGACCAGGCCCAGCGCCTTCAGGCGGTGAGCCGTGATGCCCATGGCATCAGCCGCTTCTTGCGCCTTTTCACCCGTTTTCCAAAGAATGGAAGCGCAGCCTTCGGGGCTGATCACCGAGTACACGGAGTACTGCAGCATCAGCACCTGGTCAGCCACGGCAATGGCCAGCGCACCGCCCGAACCACCTTCACCGATGATGGTGGTGATGATGGGTGTCTGCAGTTGGGCCATCTCGTAGATGTTGCGACCAATGGCTTCGGACTGGCCACGCTCCTCGGCGTCGATACCAGGGAAGGCGCCGGGGGTGTCCACAAACGTGAACACGGGCAGCTTGAACTTCTCGGCGGTCTTCATCAGACGCAGAGCCTTGCGATAGCCCTCGGGGCGCGTCATGCCGAAGTTGCGCAGTGTGCGCTCCTTGGTATCGCGGCCCTTTTGATGACCGATCACCATGCAGGGCTGGCCATTGAAACGTGCCAGGCCACCGATGATGGACTGGTCATCCGCAAAGTGTCGGTCGCCGTGCATTTCGACAAAGTCGGTAAAGCACTCGCGGACATAGTCGAGCGTATAGGGACGCTCGGTATGNCGGGCNATCTTGGTGATCTGCCAGGGGGTCAGGTCGCTGTAGATGTCCTTGGTCAGCTGCANGCTTTTCTTGCTGAGCTGNTCNATCTCTTCCGAGATATCTACTGCGCTTTCAGTCTGCACATAGCGCAGTTCNTCGATTTTGGATTCGAGTTCTGCAATGGGCTGCTCAAAATCCAGAAAGTTCTTTTTCGCCAACGTATTTCTCCTTGTGCCAGCCTGTTGCAATCCTTGCAATCGGCCAGTGGACAGATGTCATCAAGCCACAGGCTGCGCCTCGAGCGAGCGCCAAATATACCAAGTTGCAACCGTACACCACGGTTTCCAAGCCTCGGCAACTTCACGGGCATCGCTGCGACTGACAGGATCGCCCGAAAAATGATTGAGGGAGATGCCCTGTATCAAACCGGCATCGTCCAGAGGCAGCACATTGGGCCGCCCCAGGCAGTAAATCAGAAAATTCTCGGCCGTCCAGCGACTGAGACCGCGTATGGACATCAGCTCGGCAATGATGACCTCATCGCTCATCTGGGCCCATTCATCCATGTGCAGGCGATGCTCGGTGAAGTGCAGCGCCAGATCGACCAGATAGTCGACCTTGCGGGCCGACAGCCCCGCACCACGCATATCGTCCACCTTGAGCCTGAGCACCTGCTCGGGCTGCATGGCAGCAGGCAGCTTGGCAAACTTGTTCCACAAGGTCTTGGCCGACTTTGCCGAGATCTGCTGCCCGATGATGGAGCGAGCCAAGGTGGCAAAGGCCTGCTCCTGCCCGCAGGGCAGCAGCGCCTGGCTGCCGAGCTGCGGAATCAGTCGCTTGAGCACGCGATCGCGGCGCATGAGCTGGCGGCAGGCCTCAGCCCAGTAGGCGGGCACGCCATCGGGCAGATCCAGATGGATCTTGGGCGCGACCGCCTTGGGCGCAGCAGCCAGCTTGGCTGGCGCCAGGTCTTTGCCGGCCGGGCCCGCGGACTGAACCATGGCCGCTGCCCCCAAAGGAGCGACAGGCAAAGGCGCTGCCGGCCCCATGGGCACGGGCAGATCGGCAACCAGCGGCAGCTGCTCGAACTCCATGGTGTCCAGATGCTTGACCGCGCTCATGCACGCCCCTTCGCACTGTTCACACAGTTGATGGAATATTGCATGCAGTCTCAGCCCTTGGCGGCCGATTCCCAGGTCGTACCTGCGGCAGAGTCCTTGAGGACGATGCCCTGCTCAAGCAGTTCCTTGCGGATGCGGTCGGCCTCGGCCCAGTTCTTGGCGGCCTTGGCCTGCGCGCGTGCGGCAATCTGCGCCTCGATCGCGGCAGCGTCCACACCTTCGGAACCCGCCTGCAGAAATTTCTGCGGCTCGGCCTGCAGCAGCCCCAGACATGCCCCCAGCGCCTTGAGCAAGCCCGCCAACTCGGGCGACTTGCTGCGATTGACTTCAGCGGCCAGCTCGAACAGCACGGCCACTGCCTCGGGCGTGCCGAAGTCTTCATCCATCGCCGCCTTGAAGCGAGCGGCATAGGGATTGCTCCAGTCGACCTGCACCTCGGCGGGCGCCACCAGATCCAGCGCGGTGTAGAGGCGCTTGAGCGCTCCACGCGCATCATCGAGATGCACGTTGGAGTAGTTCAGCGGGCTGCGGTAATGGCTGCGCACGACGAAGAAGCGGATGGTCTCGGCGTCGTATTCCTTGAGCACGTCGCGAATAGTGAAGAAGTTGCCCAGCGACTTGGACATCTTCTCGTTGTCCACGTTGATGAAGCCGTTGTGCATCCAGGTTTGGGCAAACGGCTTGCCGGTCGCACCTTCGCTCTGGGCAATCTCGTTCTCGTGGTGAGGGAACTGCAGGTCTGCGCCGCCGCCATGGATGTCAAAGCTCTCGCCCAGCAGCTCGCAGCCCATGGCCGAGCATTCGATATGCCAGCCGGGGCGGCCTTCGCCAAACGGACTCTGCCATTTCACATCGGCCGGCTCGTCGGCCTTGGCCGACTTCCACAGCACAAAGTCCAGCGGATCAAGCTTGCCGTCGGCCACGGCCACGCGCTCGCCGGCGTTGAGTTCGTCCAGCGACTTGCCCGAGAGCTTGCCGTAGCCTGCAAACTTGCGCACCGCATAGTTCACATCGCCATTGCCGGCCTGATAGGCCAGGCCCTTGTCCTGAAGCTTTGCGATCATGCCGAGCATCTGCGGCACGTATTCGGTGGCGCGCGGCTCCAGCGTGGGGCGCTCGATACCGAGCGCATCCGCGTCCTGGTGCAGCGCATCGATCATGCGATCGGTGAGGCTGCGTATGGTCTCGCCGTTTTCCACCGCACGTCGGATGATCTTGTCATCGATGTCGGTGATGTTGCGCACATAGGTCACCTTGTAGCCGCTGGCGCGCAGCCAGCGCTGCACCACGTCGAAAGCCACCATGGAGCGTGCATGGCCCAGGTGGCAGAGGTCATAGACCGTCATGCCACAGACGTACATACGCACATGGCCCGGCTCAAGCGGCGAAAACGATTCCAGTGCACGCGACAGCGTGTTGTAGATACGCAAACTCATGAATCTTGAAATAGGGAGAGAGGGTGGCGGGCAGCAGCACTGGTCATGCCTGCGATGCATAAACCGTGCCTGCCATTCCCTGAGGCTGAAAAATGCGCACTAGCATCCAGACACATCCCGGTCCGGCCAGACGCCTAAGCGCCGCACACCCCTCAGCTACAATTCCCCGCAGTATAAGCTCCCGCCGCAGCGCAGTTTTGCGGCGCCATGAAAGCACCTACATGCCTGTACGCAACTTGTTCAGTACCGCAGCGCGTGCGGCAGCCCTGGCTGCCTTGCTCGCTGCAGGTAGCGCCCACGCCGACGATTACACGGATGTTGCCCAGTTGCTCAAAAGCGGCAAGACCCAGCAGGCACTGCAAAAAGCGGACACCTATCTGGCCAAGAATTCACGCGACCCGCAAATGCGTTTTCTGCGCGGCATCGCGCTGAGCAATGACGGCAAGACCGAAGACGCGATCACGGCTTTTCGCCAGCTGACCGAGGACTATCCCGAGCTGCCAGAGCCCTATAACAACCTGGCTGTGATCTATGCACGCCAGGGCGATCTGGATCGCGCCCGCTCCGCACTCGAAGCCGCCGTGCGCAACAATCCGAACTATGCCGTGGCGCACGAGAACCTGGGCGATATCTATGCCCGCCTGGCCTATCAGTCCTATGCACAGTCCCTGGCCAAGGGCGGCCGCCCCGCAGCCCTGAACCCCAAGCTCAAGCAGCTCAAGGACTTGCTGCAACCCTCAGCCTCTCTTGCAACACCTGCCCCGGCCCGCTGAATCCGTTTTTTGTCATCCCGCCCACCTCCCTCTTGTGAAGCCGGCCGGCGCCCTCAGCTGCCTCAAGCCGGTTTTTTGCAGCCGCTGTCCAGCGGCCCTGCCCAAGACCCACTTACCCAGGAATATGACCATGCTGAATTTCCGTCGAAACAGCCTCAAGGCCCTGTCGGCGATTGCACTGACAGCCACTGTTTTCGCAATCCCCGGCCTGGCCCAGGCGCAATCCAAGGTGCAGCTCAAGACCAGCATGGGCGATATCGTGGTCGAGCTCAACGATGCCAAGGCCCCCAAGAGCGCGGCCAATTTCCTGCAATATGTGCGTGACAAGCACTATGACGGAACGGTGTTCCACCGCGTCATCGACGGCTTCATGATCCAGGGCGGCGGCATGGACGCCAATCTGAGCGAAAAGCCCACACGCGCCGCGATCCCGCTGGAAGCCGGCAACGGCCTCAAGAACGACCGCGGCACGATTGCCATGGCGCGCACCGGCAACCCCAACTCCGCCACCTCGCAGTTCTTCATCAATGTGGTGAACAACGACATGCTCAACGCACCCAAGCCCGATGGCTATGGCTATACCGTCTTCGGCAAGGTCATCAAGGGCATGGATGTGGTGGACAAAATCCGCGCCGTGGCTACGGGCAACCGCGGCATGCACCAGAATGTGCCCACGACGCCGGTAACAATCCTCTCCGCCACCGAAATCAAGTGAACAACCGGGCGGCGCCAGCCTCCTTACTCCATCCTCTAGAAAGCACAGACATGAGCAATCCCCAAGTCGAACTGCACGTGACCATCAACGTGGCCGATACCGCCACCCAGGGCGTGATCACCCTGGAACTGGACGCCGTGAACGCGCCCAAGTCCACCGAGAACTTCCTGAACTACGTGAACCAGGGCTTCTACAACGGCACCATCTTCCACCGCGTGATCAAGAACTTCATGATCCAGGGCGGCGGTTTTGCGGCCGACATGAAGCAAAAGGACACTGCGGCTCCCATCGAGAACGAAGCCAAGAACGGCCTGAAGAACGACAAGTACACGATTGCCATGGCTCGCACCAGCGATCCCCACAGCGCAACTGCACAGTTCTTCATCAACACCGTGGACAACGGCTTCCTGAACCACACCGCTCCCACCGGCCAGGGCTGGGGCTATGCCGTGTTCGGCAAGGTGGTCAAGGGTGAGGAAGTCGTGGACGCCATCAAGAAGGTGCGCACCACACGCAAGGGCTTCCACGACGACGTGCCCTTCGACGCCGTGGTGATCGACAAGGCGATCGCGATCTAATCCCGGAGGCGCTGGGGACGACGGCCTCGCTGCGAGGCGGCTCTTGCTTGCCGTCTCTCGCTCGGGGCCGTTATTGTTTTCAGGCTGCGTACCATCATCACATGACTGATTCTTCAGATCCCCGCACGGCGGCTCCCCAGGTGGCGCAGCTGCAAGGCGCACCCGGCTGGCAAGCTATCGACTTTATTTCCGATCTGCATCTGCAGCCTTCGGAGCCGCAGACGGTCGAAGCCTGGCGAGACTATCTGGCGCGCAGCACGGCCGATGCCATCTTCATCCTCGGCGATCTGTTTGAAGTCTGGGTCGGCGACGATGCGCTCGATGAACCCGGCAGCTTCGAGGCCGAATGCGCCGCCGTGCTGCGCGAGGCGGCGCAGCAGCGCCCGCTGTTCTTCATGGTCGGCAACCGCGACTTTCTGGCCGGCGACGAATTTCTGCGCCGCAGCGGCATGAGCGGGCTTTCCGACCCCACGGTATTGCTGTGGGCAGGCCCCAGCATCCTGATCAGCCATGGCGATGCGCTGTGCCTGGACGATGTGGAGTACCAGCAATTCCGCGCTGTTTCGCGCTCCGCCGCCTGGCAGCAGCAGTTGCTGGCCCAGCCCCTGGCCGTGCGCCGCGCGATCGGCAGATCGGCACGCAGCGAAAGCGAGCAACGCAAGCAAGGCGGCGCGCCCTACGCGGATGCCGACGCGCAGATGAGCAGCACCTGGATGCAGGCCGCGCAAGCGCCCTGGCTGATTCACGGCCATACCCATCAGCCCGCCGACCACGCGCTGGGCGACGGGCAGTGGCGCATCGTGCTCAGCGACTGGCATATCGATGCTCAGACACAGCGCAGCGAGGTGCTGCGTGTGACGCCTGAAGGCTGGCAGCGCATGCCGCCCGAATTGGCCTGACGCACCAACCAGTTGCCGCTATCTCATTCAGAGCTTCTTACGCAGGCCATTCATAGATTTCAGATTAAAAGTTATCCAAGTTCTATGAATAACAAGCGCTAGCAGCTATTAAATTTGCTGAACTGGCAGACACGAAGAGCCCGCTGCCCAAATAGCTGAGGCATCGCACCTTGGGTGCGGCGGCGGGATCTCAGACCGAGATGGCGGAAGCCGAGCCTGCCTGCTTGCGCAGCTCGAACTTCTGGATCTTGCCCGTGCTGGTCTTGGGCAGCTCGCCAAACACCACGGCGCGCGGCACCTTGTAGCCGGCCAGATGCTTTTTGCAGTGGGCCATGATGTCTTCGGCCGTGGTCTCGGCTCCGGCCTTGAGTTCGATGAAGGCGCAGGGCGTCTCGCCCCATTTGGGGTCGGGCTTGGCCACCACGGCCGCAGCCAGCACAGCGGGGTGGCGATAGAGCACATCCTCCACTTCGATGGACGAGATGTTCTCGCCTCCCGAGATGATGATGTCCTTGCTGCGATCCTTGATCTGGATATAGCCGTCGGGATGTTGTACGGCCAGGTCGCCGCTGTGGAACCAGCCGCCGCGGAAGGCTTCCTGCGTCGCCTGCGGGTTCTTGAGATAGCCCTTCATGGCGATATTGCCCTGGAACATGATCTCGCCCATGGTCTGGCCGTCGCGCGGCACGGGCTGCATGGTTTCGGGGTCCAGCACGGCCGCAGAGCGCTGCAGGTGGTAGCGCACGCCCTGGCGCGAGTTCAGGCGGGCACGCTCGCCGATATCGAGCGCATTCCAGCCCTCATGCTTGGCGCAGACCGTGGCCGGGCCATAGGTTTCGGTCAGGCCGTAGACATGGGTGATGTCAAAGCCCATGGCCTCCATGCCCTCGATCATCGATGCGGGCGGCGCTGCCCCAGCCACCATGGCCTTGACGCCGGCGGGCACGCCCTGCTTCATGACAGCCGGCGCATTCACCAGCAGGCTGTGCACAATGGGCGCACCGCAGTAATGGCTCACGCCATGGTTGCGGATGGCATCAAAAATCGCCTGCGCATCCACCCGTCGCAGACAGACATTGACCGCCGCGCGTGCAGCCACCGTCCAGGGGAAGCACCAGCCGTTGCAGTGGAACATGGGCAGCGTCCACAGATAGACAGCGTGCTTGGGCATGTCCCACTCCAGCACATTGCTGATGGCATTGTTGTGCGCGCCGCGATGGTGGTAGACCACGCCCTTGGGATTGCCCGTGGTTCCGCTGGTGTAGTTCAGTGCAATCGCATCCCATTCGTCGCCGGGCCATTGCCAGTCGAAACCGGCATCGCCCTGGGCCACAAAGCTCTCGTAGTCGGTGACACCGATTTGCTCGGCCGCCTCGCCGTAAACCGGGTCTTCGACCTGGATGACATAGATGGGCGCGGTGCTCTGGCGCAGCTTGAGCGCCCTGGCCATCAGAGGCGCGAACTCGGGGTCCACGATCAAGGCCTTGGCTTCGCCATGGTCGAGCATGAAGGCCAGAGTCTCGGCATCCAGCCGGGTGTTGAGCGTGTTGAGCACGGCACCGGCCATGGGCACGCCAAAGTGGGCCTCCACCATGGGCGGCGTATTGGGCAGCATCACGGCCACGGTATCGTTCTTGCCAATGCCGATTTTCTGCAGACTGCTGGCCAGTTGGCGGCAACGTGCATAGGTCCGTGCCCAGTTCTGGCGCAGGTCACCATGAACAATGGCCAGGCGCTCGGGATAGACCTCGGCCGTGCGGGCAATAAATCCCAGCGGCGTCAGCGCGGCATGGTTGGCGGTATTCGGGGTGAGGTTCAGATCGAAAGAACTTGTCATGTTTGTCTCCTGAGCGTCTTGTACTCCAGCATCCGTCACGCCAGGCTTACAACCGAGCGCCATGCAAGCCTGTTGTGATCCAGGTCAAGCCTGATTCCGCTTGGCTCTCGCACATAGAAACCAGAGCAACACAAAAGGTCATTGAGCAAACCAATACTTTCAACAGCTTCTGAAAATCAATAAATTAATTCAAAATCAAATACTTATGAGAGCAATCAAAAACACCATCATTCCTCAAGCAGTGGCATCTCATGCAAGTCATCTATAAGACATCATTTATCTGACAGACCAATCACCCAGACCGTGAATCGCTTTTAGAATGCGCACATGTTTTTGAGGATCTGACTGCCCACGCGGGCAGGCCAGACCGGCATCTCTCCCGCACGGAGCCGGTCACATGCCTCAAAACTGTGTGGCGGAGGAGACGTTTTAGAGGAGAGCCTGGCAATGATCCAGGCATCAGGAGACCTGAGCCTGCACCCATCGGTGCAGGCTTTTTTTTGTCCGCCCTCCTCATTCCTGCCGCGCCATCGGCCATTGCCGAAAAAGGCAAAATACACGGGTGGCCATTCCCCAATCATTCATCCAAGAGTTGCTCTCCCGCGTCGACGTGGTCGACATCGTGGGCCGCTATGTGCAGCTCAAAAAGGGCGGCGCCAACTTCATGGGCCTATGCCCATTCCATGGCGAAAAGTCGCCCTCTTTCACGGTCAGCCCCAGCAAGCAGTTTTTTCACTGCTTTGGCTGCGGCAAGAACGGCAATGCCATCGGCTTTCTGATGGAGCATGCCGGCATGGGCTTTGTCGAAGCCGTGCAGGAGCTTGCCAATCAATGCGGCCTGCAGGTGCCGCAGGACGACATCAGTCCGGCCGAGCGCCAGCGCCAGGCCCAGCAAAAGCAGAAAGCCGAGACCCTGAGCGACCTGCTGGAAAAAGCCGGCGAGTCCTATCGCAAACAGCTCAAGGCCGCACCCAAGGCCATCGAGTATCTGAAAAAGCGCGGCGTCTCGGGCGAGGTCTCCAAGCGCTTCGGCCTGGGCTATGCGCCTGCAGGCTGGCATGGCCTGGCCAGCGTATTCGCCGAGTACGACAACCCGCAGCTTGAAGAGTGCGGGCTGGTCATCGTGGGCGAGGACGATAGCCGCCGCTACGACCGTTTCCGCGACCGGCTGATGTTCCCGATTCGCAATGTCAAAGGCGAATGCATAGGCTTTGGCGGCCGGGTGTTTGGCGATGAGAAACCCAAATACCTGAACTCCCCCGAAACCCCGGTCTTCCACAAGGGCCGCGAACTCTACGGCCTTTACGAGGCCCGCCAGGCCCTGCGCGACATGGGCTACGCCCTGGTCACCGAAGGCTATATGGACGTGGTGGCGCTGGCCCAGCTTGGCTTTGCCAATGCCGTGGCCACGCTGGGAACGGCCTGCACGCCGGAGCATGTTCAAAAGCTGTTTCGCTTCACCGATGCCGTGGTCTTCAGCTTCGACGGTGACGGTGCGGGCCGACGCGCCGCCCGCAAGGCACTGGATGCGGCCCTGCCGCTGGCGACCGATACGCGCTCCATCAAATTCCTGTTCCTGCCTTCGGAGCACGACCCCGACAGCTTCATCCGCGAATTCGGCCCCGAGGCCTTCTCGCGCTATGTGGGCGATGCCACGCCGCTGAGCCGCTTTCTCATCGAATCGGCCAGCGAGGGCTGCGATCTGGGCCAGACCGAAGGCCGTGCCCACATGGCCAGCAACGCGCGGCCGCTGTGGTCACTGCTGCCCGACGGCGCGCTCAAGCGCCAGCTGCTCTCCGAAATCGCAGCCCTGGCCCAGCTGGACTCGCGCGACCTCACCGATATCTGGGCGCAGGAAGCCGCACGCACAGCCCCCATTTCCCGCCGCGCGCCTGCGGCTGCGCCCTCCGGCCCTCAGGCACCGGAATGGGATGCGCCCCCGGCCAGTTGGGAAAGCGCCCCCGACTGGGCCGATGCCCCGGCACCGTCCCCCTCCTCCTACCCAAGCCAGGGCGGCGGCGGCAACTGGTCGGGTCGCAAGGAATTCGGCCGCCAGCGCAAGCCCTGGGGCAAGAAGGGAGAGGACTGGAACCCGCCGCAGCTGGGCCCGCGCCCCACGCCGGTCAGCCGCGAAGACCAGGCCGCTCGCCTGCTGATGTGTCACATGGAGTTCATGGAAGAGATGACCCATGAGGATTTCGATGCCCTGGCGCGCTGCAACCAAAGCCATGCCCCCTTGTTCCGCTGGCTGGAAGCCCAGTTCACCGAGTCCGGACCGCGCTCCTGGGCGGTGCTGCGCGAGCAATTGCAAGGCTCGCCCTGCGAGCCGCTGGCCAGCAAGCTCATGAGCGGCGCCCATGCCAACCCCGAGGGCGAAGTCGACGAGTTGCGCAAGGAATTGCGCGGCACGCTGAATCTGATCCTTGTGGATCACCTCAAGCGCGAGGAGGCCCAGGCGCTCAAGGAGATCGCCACCGACCCCACGGCGGCAAGGCGTTACATAGAGTTTCAACAGCGGCGAAAAAATTTATCTGTAATTATTAGCTCCACCTCTTGACATCTTTAAAAAAGGTATAATTTAGAGGATACAGGCAAGAGCGACAGCAACACCTCCGACCCGGGCCCCGTGAAGAAATCACGTGATGGCAGCAACTGCATGGCCCATTTCTCGCAAGGATTGCATACCAAATGATCGCCCCAACATCTTGCCA
>Ga0067045_1031887_pt1 | contig 11261 bp, 13 predicted proteins | sample TerdegcTABiofilm_FD_59184 | JGI IMG/M metagenome (GOLD analysis project Ga0067045, IMG submission 59184) | Combined Assembly of (Gp0054472, Gp0054536) Wastewater bioreactor microbial communities from Singapore -Terephthalate degrading...
GCTGGAGCCCTTACCGGTCCAGGTTTGGCAGGAACATTGTTATCACTTGAAATAGGAGCTTCAGGAACCTGACTGGGATTTATCGCTCCTGACTCCATTTGAGGTCTGAAAACCCCGGCATTCGAACGGAACGGTTTTTTTTGTTCAGATTGCGTTGCTGAAGAAGGGGGTTTTACAAGGCCCCCCGAAGATTCAAACTCCGGAGCCTCTGGAACCATGTAAGGAAAGTCCTGACCCAAACATATACCGGCAGACAGGATCATTGCAATTAAAACTAATATAATTAGAGTGTTAACTAGCCTATAGAACATCTTTCCCATCGTCAGAACGATTGGCAAATTCTTATATCACAATTCAACACCAAAAACTACTTCTGTTGATTCGCGAAAAATTCATTCGAAATCAATTCTCATTGAGCACTGACCGGGAGGTTTTTCCTTAACCCCATAATCCAGTCCTTCGAGAATCCCATTTCTTTACTTTTTGCATTTCCATGATTAATAAAACTGTGAATAATTTTTAGAGCAATTACTATCAGCTCCTTTGACAGCGCCACTCAAAACACATACAACTGCTAGGAAAAAATTTGACAGTTGATTCCATATTAATTAACTTCGCTACAAGGACATCTAACGTAATAAGACTTCAACCAGACAACCTCTGCACGAACAATCTTCATCACCATTAAGGGCCTCATCACAGGAGAACACCATGTCTATCGCAGGCATCAATGGACGGAAGAAAATTTTAGCCGTTGATGATGAACCGGATATTCTTGAAGTGATAAAGGAACAGCTCCCGGATTTTCAGGTTGTGACTGCTGGAAACTTTGACCTAGCCCTCAATCACATACTGAATGATGATTTTGATCTCGTAATTCTGGACATCATGGGCGTGAAAGGATTTGCTCTGTTGGAGGAATGTCGAAAAAGAAATTTGCCGGCAGCAATGTTGACAGCCCACGCTATTAACATTGATAGCCTTAATCGTTCGGTAAGGCTAGGAGCCGTTTCATTCATACCAAAGGACGAATTGGCAAGATTACCTAATTTCATCGATGAAATTTTTGAGAGCTTGGACAAACCACAAAAGCACTGGCCCGCTCTATTCAAACGCTTAGGGCCGTATTTTCGTGAACGCCTTGGGATAATTTGGGAGGATCTGCAAAAACCTCCTATGCCTCCCAATTATTAAATTTTTTTCCGTTTGCTGTTGTTGGAAACTGGTCAAAATTTGGAAAATTCTCATTCAAGATATAGTCGTCACACCTTGTTGGGTGTAATTGGAAAATCAGGACAGTCCAGGATAGAATCGTCTCGCGTTTTGATTACCGGACAAGGGGCATTGGGATCGCTTATATCAATACTCTTGGCTCGCGCAGGTGTAGGATTTTTACGAATAGTGGATAAAGATAGCCCAGAGTTACATAACCTTCATCGTCAAATATTATATGATGAGTCAGATGTTTTAGAGGGGCTAACTAAAGTTGAAGCTGCGCGCAGGCATCTTTTCAGAGTGTCGTCTGAATTACAGATTGAAGCCATCAATGCTGAGATAAATGCTCACAATGTTGATTCTCTTGTAAACTCCGTGGATGTTGTGATAGATGCCTTGGACAATACCGAAACTCGCTACATAGTAAACGACTCTGCCTTATCTCATGGGATTCCTTTCATCTTCGGCGGGGCAGTTGAGACCGCCGGAAATGTAATGACCATTATTCCTGGAAGAACTCCTTGCCTCAGATGCCTTTGGCCTGATCCGAAAGAGGTCTCTGATCATCAGCGAGCTTCTACGGTAGGAGTGTTATCCTCTATTGCTACTACGGTTGCCTCAATTCAGGTGACAGAAGCAATCAAAGTTATCGTTGAAGACTTCGACGACCTCATTCCCGGATTAATGACAATAGATGTCTGGAGAAATCACTATCAGGTTGTTCCAATAGGCAGAGACCCGGAATGCGCTTGCGCACAATTTAAATCATCGATTAGCATGCCAAATTTCTAACAGAAAACGACATGATCACCAAAATTCCAATTACAGCTTTCATACTCGCCGGAGGAATAGGATCAAGACTCAAACCAGTCGTTTGGGATAGACCCAAACCGTTGGCTCCTATTGGGCAAAAACCCTTTCTGCAAATTCTGATTAATTCCATTTTACGCAAGGGAATCCAAAGTATTGTCCTCCTAACCGGCTTCATGTCGGAACAAATAGAAGATTTTGTGTTGAAATACAGCTCAGGAGACATAAATCTTGTTATATCCAGAGAGGAAAGGCCTCTAGGGACTGGAGGGGCCGTAAAGAACGCTCAGGCATTTGCGACAGACCCAACCCTTCTTGTTAACGGCGACACATATTTTGAAGCTGACATCGCAGGTTTGTATAATTTTCACGGAAAAAACAATGCGGATGTCACGCTTTCTTTATGTAAAGTTCCTGATGTTGGAAGATATGGATCCGTAATAGTTGGACCAAGAGGAATCATATTGGAGTTCCAAGAAAAATCCTCTTCCCAATCCCAGGAAGGTTTTATAAATGCAGGTTTTTCTATGATGTCTTACAGCCGCATCAACAAGTTACCCGATGGAAAAGCTTTCTCAATGGAAAAAGATGTATTCCCATCGTTGGTGAACTCCCGCTTGATGTACGGATTAGAACAGCAAGGTGTTTTTTTTGATATAGGGACACCGGAGAGTTATACAGAATTCGCCAAATATATTGAAAAACGTGAAAAAAAATCACCGCGGACTTGATAATGCTTCAACAAGCTTTAATATAAATTATTATGTGTCTAGGAGGCCTCTATGTGCACAGCAAGTGTTGGCAACCTGCTTGTTTATGATAACGACTTTCAAGAACTCATGAACAACCCGGTGATGGACATCATACACAAACAGGTCGTAATGACCTTGTATTCATTGGATCTGAGTAAAAGACTTCATGAGTATCAAAAGCTCTTGCCTGTTTATTTGGGAATGAGTCTTGAAGAATGCAACAAATTGCTTGAAACGATCGAACAGGCAGGAATAATACACAAAGAAAACGGTGTGATCAGGCTTACTCACCCTGTAAATGTTGATTCAGCGGAATCATGTGGTTGCGGTCACTAAAAGAAGTTTGTCCTTACAATTTATCACGACACTTCTTTTTAACAATCTGCATTAGTTCTAGAAAAAACAATCAATTAACTGCAATCATTCCTGAAGGCTTATTGTCTGCTGGAGGAGATGGAACAAAGTTCTCGAGCCCGTCTGAAACAACGGCTCCGTCCCTAATTCTTATTATTCTATCGCAAGCAGCTCCAATTTCGTCCTCGTGCGTAACCAGGACAACCGTAAATCCTTGCCGAGCAATGTCACGAAGTTGACCTATTACAATTTCTGTATTTTTTTGATCCAGCTGACCAGTAGGCTCATCACCTAGAATTAATGACGGATTATTTACCAGAGCTCTAGCTATAGCGGCACGCTGTCGTTCACCGCCTGACAGTCTGTTTGACCAGTGATCCACTCGATGCGATAACCCTACGCGATCAAGAGCTCGTAAAATTTTGGCCCTCCTGGACTGTCTGTCCGTTTCAGCATAGATAAGTGGCAATTCAAGATTCTCAAAAACTGTTGAATTTGCAAGAAGGTCGCAACTCTGAAAAACGAAACCCAGCTCACGATTACGAAATAGAGCTTGCTCCTCCTTAGAATATTCAAGAATGTCTTGTCCCTTGAACAAATATTTTCCTGCGGTAGGTGGATGCAACAACCCAAGCACATATAGCAACGTTGATTTCCCAGAGCCCGACGGACCCATTATGGCAACCATCTCGCCTTTGTATATTCTTATGTTGGCTTTCCTGAGGGCATGGATCACCCTGTCCCCATCAAAGTAGTCTTTAACCAAATCAATAGTTTCTATTATTAATTCATTTTCCATTAATCATTTCTCTTTAACTTTTTTCTACGCTTGTTTTAATTATAACCAATTACGACAGTTTGTAAAATAATGTTTGATTTTCCCAAATCATAAATACCGCAAAATTGGGGTTCAAGTGTGTTAGCAAAAAATTTGTTCTATGTGGTATAAAGGAGTCATGTTCGAAATACAAAAACAAAAAGAGGGTGTTCGAGGTTCCTTTGTCAGGCTGGTAAAACTCAGCTCTGAGGATTACACAGTTATAGTACGATCTCCTGATGATGGTCGTTTACTCAACAGATACATGGGACCTGATCTTTCTAAAGCAGAGGAGGTTTTTGTTTCTGAAGTGGAAAAGCTCTATTAATGAACTTTCGGCGCGTCCGGACGTTCATCGTGCATTTGCGAAGATCTTTCAATTTCAGGAATAATTTCCCTGACAAAAATTTCAAAATTTTTTTATGAAAGGTTTTTTATGGCCAAACTTCGTCTTCAAAATGAATGGAAGATGTGGGGTAGTTTGGCTCTGTTTCTCCTGTTGATCGTAGGATATCTTTGGTATGCCAGCAGGCCTCCTACCGAAGGGGACGAACCATTGTGGCGAGTCACAGGAGTAATAGACGCCTCGACAATCAAAGTTCGTGGTTCTGGACAAGTCATGGACGTTTCTCTCGCTGGTCTCCAAATCCCACAATCACAACAGGAAGCAGCGAAAGAATTCCTAAATAAGACTCTCAAAGATCAATGGGTTCGAGTCAAACTACTTGGTCAAGATACTGGCCAGGTAAAGAAAGCCCTTCTCTTCATCTCCGGCGAGGATGTTAACGCTCGTATGATTCGATGGGGTCTTGCCCAGATAAACCGTGATGAAAAAGATTTCGACGTCAGGCCTTATATGGAATTAGAACAAGAGGCCGAAATGTCTAAACGAGGATTGTGGAACAAGTAAGACGCAGGAGCGATTAATAATGAAGGTTCTTTTAATCGGATCAGGTGGCAGAGAGCACTCTATTGCCTGGAAGCTCGCTCAATCCGACCTTGTCGACACGGTAATTGCCGCTCCTGGCAATGTCGGAATTTCAAATGAGCCCAAATGCAAATCCGTAAATGTTGCATCCGAAGACATTTCTGGTCTCTTAAATCTAGCGTTTACCGAAAAAATTGACCTCACAGTCGTTGGGCCTGAGGCTCCTCTATGCGCAGGGCTCACCGACTTGTTCGCCTCAAAGAGCCTGAAGGTTTTTGGGCCTTCTGCTAAGGCCGCCATGCTAGAGGGTAGCAAAGTATTCGCAAAGAACTTGATGAAAAAATACAAAATACCAACAGCAGATTTCGAAGTTTTTGACAGTTTTGATAAGGCCAAATCGATGGTTTCAGACTGCCATTTTCCTACTGTGATCAAGGCAGACGGCTTGGCGGCAGGCAAGGGCGTTTTTGTTTGCAAGAACAAAGATGAGGCGCTAGAGGCGCTTCATTCCATCATGAACAAGAAAATATTTGGCGTATCCGGAAATAAAACCATAATTGAAGATTGTCTCGAGGGAGAAGAGGCTTCGTTTATTGCATTCAGCGATGGTAAAACGGTTGTGCCGTTAGCCGGGTCTCAGGACCACAAGCCCATTTATGACGATGACAAGGGCCCCAACACAGGTGGAATGGGAGCATATTCTCCAGCCCCTGTGATAACTGACGCTCTACATCAAAAAATTATGACCGACATAATGATTCCAACCGTCAGAGGCCTTGAATCAGAAGGGTCTCCCTTCGTTGGTTTTTTGTATGCCGGTCTCATGATCAAGGGTGATGATATAAAAGTCCTCGAATACAATGTTAGATTAGGCGATCCTGAGGCTCAACCTCTGTTGTTCAGAATGAAATCGGACCTTATTCCCTTGATGTCTGCTTCTCTTGAAGGACGCCTGAACGAAATGAACATCGAATGGATGGATGAAGACTCTGTTTGTGTAGTCATGGCATCCAAAGGTTACCCAGGATCTTATGAAAAAGGTCTGCAAATTACAGGCATCAAAGAGGCCGAAAAGATTGCCGGCGTCAAAGTGTTCATAGCCGGAGCTAAAGAGCAAAATGGTCGTTTGATTACTGATGGTGGACGCGTTCTAGGAGTCACAGCTCGCTCCAAAGGAATAGAGGCTGCAATTAAAAAGGCTTATCAGGCAGTAAACTTTATAAAATGGGATGGCGCCCATTACAGAAAAGACATAGGCAAGAAGGCTCTCATGAGATTACAGGATCATTAATTTCAACCTCACGTGCGAAAAACCTAAGGGGGGGTAATCGTTCCTAGCTCTTCTGAAGTCTCAGAAAGTCAGATCCTTTGAGAAATCTATGACGATAAGTCTTGTTGAAAACGAATTTTTGAGTTAATCAAAACCACTCGGTCATCTGCCGAGAAGGCTTATGGTAGATAGGATCGGCTTGGAATATAGGCTGCAAACCAAAAAATAACTGATTGACACGTCAATCGAAAAATGTTACCCCTTTCACATGCTTAGAAATGATAGTCTTTCAGAATCTCGAAAAGATAAAGAAGCGGTCATATTAGAATCTGCCTGCCGTGTAATTCGCGAAAGAGGTTTTCATCAAGCGCGCATCACTGATATAGCACAAACTGCTGGAATAAGCTATGGGTTGGTTTACCATTATTTCAAGAGTAAGGCCGATCTGTTTGATGCTATATTAAAAGAGTGGTGGACGGACCTTTTCGCCCTCATGGAACGGTGGGAAAATCAAAAAGCAACCGTTGAGGAACAACTAGGGGCCTTGGTAATATATTTTCTGGATCAATACCAAAAGAGGCCAGACCTGGTTCACATCTTCATCACGGAAATATCAAGGTCACCCTCTAATTTAACTCCTGCGAGACTTCACTGGTTCAAAGTATTTCTATCCAAGATAGAAGGGTTGATGGCTCGAGCTCAGAATCAGAAATTACTGCGGTCAGATATCAAACCTCGTTACCTGACATACATATTTCTCGGGGCAATAGAAAGTTTTATATCTGCTATGGTTCTGGAAAACCAACCCTTGAAAAGCCGAGCACAGAAACAAAGAATCGCTACAGGATTGTTGCAGGTCTTTTTGAATGGAGCTAGGCCTTTAAAATCACAAGATAATTAGAATAGGAGATTGTTATGAACCTTACGTCTGTTGAAGAGGTTTTCCAAAAAATGCCCCAAGTATTTAACGCAGATGCGGCGACCGGATTGGATTTGGTATTTCAGTTCCACATTACTGGAGATCAAGCGGGTGATTGGAATGTTGCAGTAAAAAACGGAACATGCGCTGTTGAAAAAGGCGTACATGCTAGTCCTTCCGTGTCGCTTACGATGGCGGATCAAGACTGGTTGGCTATGTGTAATGGAAAACTAAACGGTATGACAGCTTTCATGACAGGCAAGCTCAGAGCTTCGGGCGATATTATGTCGGCGCAGAAAATCCCCTCATTGTTCCCCCTGTAGAATCTTTTTCAGTATCCGGTTCATGGGCGCATTTTTCTGCGCCCTGAGCCGATTACTTGTTGATTACCCTTTCGAAACTGAAGCCTCTTCAAACGTGGCTACCTCAGTCAGAACTTTAACCGAGGCTTCAACTATGGACATCGCAAGCGCAGCCCCAGAACCTTCTCCTAATCTCATTTCCAAATCCAGCAATGGCTTTTTGCCGAGTTTTGATAGAGCTGCCGTATGCCCTTGTTCGACACTATTGTGAGCCGCAATCATATATTGCTCGCTGATGGGACAGATTGCCTGCGCTATGAGAGCCCCAGCCGTTGAGATAAATCCGTCGACAACTATAGGCTTGCTCAGCGAAGCTGCTCCAAGAATCAATCCGGCTATGCCCCCTATTTCAAAACCTCCTACTTTCGACAAAATATCAATGGGATCAGAAACTTGAGGTTTGTTTGTTTTTATTGATTTTTCTATTACAGAGACTTTGTGATTGAACTGTGCCTCATCGATGCCAGTACCACGACCAGTAACTTCTCGGACAGACGTCCCTGTAATCAAAGATGTTATGGCGCTACTAGGCGTGGTATTACCAATCCCCATTTCACCCGATCCAAATATGTCGTATTTTTGTCCCAAATCAAGAGCAATTTCTATCCCCGCCTCGATCGACGCTACGGCCTCGTCTCGAGTCATTGCAGGCCCTTCAAGCATGTTCTTGGACCCAGAAGCTATTCGCCGAGACACGATAAGTTTCTGATTTTCCAGATCACTAATGTCTCCTGCCACCCCCATGTCTACTACTACCACATCAGTGTTAGAAACCCGAGCCAGCGCATTGACTCCAGCTCCACCGTTTACGAAGTTTCTCACCATCTGACAAGTCACTTCTGCAGGATATTTGCTTACTCCCGACAAAGCTACCCCATGATCAGCCGCCATAGTTACAATAACTTTTGCTTTGATCTGCGGTTTAATGGTCCTATAAATCCCGGCCAAATCCATGGCAAGATCCATCAGGCGCCCCAAAGCCCAATGGGGCATTGTCAATTGATCAAGTCTGGTTTTAGCCAAAAGTCTTTTTTCAGAGTCTTGAGGAACTATTTTACTCACTGTTTTATCTAATAACTTCATTAAATGGAGCCTTTCTTTATTTTTACTGGAATGCCGCAGGATACGAGAAACACCTCGTAAGAACGACCCGCCAAGATTTGGTTACACCGACCCAGCAAGTCAAGAAAAAACCTGGTCTCAGGATCGTTCGGGACCACACCTAAGCCTATCTCGTTACTAACAAAGATTACATCAGCTTTTATTTGATCACATACATCCAACAAATGTTCAGTACATTTTATTAATTCCGCTTCAGAAAAAATAAGATTTTGTTCAGTAGCCTGAAATATTTGATTGTTGATCCAGAGAGTCACACAGTCAATCAAGAACAGATTGAATTGATCATCTCTTTCCATGACCTGCGCAAGGTTTATTTGCTCCTCAATAGTTGTCCAAATTTGATCATCTCTTTCCTGCTGATGTCTCTTGATTCTCTGATCCATTTCCTCGTCAATCGAGGGACAAGTAGCTAGAAAAGCGCGAGGACCAATCAATGTTTCTCCATATTTCAGAGCAAAATCACTTTTGCCACTTCGACGACCACCTATAACTAAATAAATTTTGCCCATTCTCTATTGAATATCCTCTGGAATGTTCTCAACAAATTCAGTAGGGAATATCTGTTGCGATATTTTAAATGTCATCTTCATTTTCTGCGACTCGATTTGTACACGATTTTGATTAATTCGACAATCATTGGGTTTTTTATTTGTGTAATGACGGCTATGGATGCCCAACGATTTCAGGAAATGCTCTTTATCGGGGCTGTCCATGTATGTTTTCGTAAAATTGCTATCTTTTCGAGCTTTTTCTTGACGTTAGAAGTTGATTTAGAAGCATTCTAGTGTTAGTTTAACGTGTAATCAAAACTTAGCTGACCGGAGTTGTAATGAACCTTAGCGAAATTATAGATAACGCTGCTAGCGCAAGACCCGATCATCCAGCGTTGGCGTTTGAGGATCAGACTATTTCCTATGGCAGTCTTTTATCCTCTATAAACAGACTGTCGAACGCTTTTATTAAGGCTGGAATAACAAGAGGCGACAGAGTTCTGACCCTTATGGGAAACCGTCCAGAATTTGTGATTAGTTATTATGCTGCGATGAGAGTGGGCGCCATCGCTGTGACACTGAATCCTCTGTCCACGGCCTATGAACTGAGTCATTACATGGCTGACTCTAAGCCGACAGCTGTAATTTGCGGTTCTGAGCAACTCCCAAAAATAAATAGTATCAAGGACGCATTGAGTTACCTCAAATTAATTATCACGACTACCCCTACTCAAGGAGCCGTTCCTTTCGCCGAAATCCAAAGAGATTTTTCTGATAAATTCACAGCCGTGAACATGGATAAGAATGACCCTGCTGTCATAATTTTTACGGCAGGACTTTTAGGGAAAGCCTTAGGCGCCACGTTGACCCATTATAACCTTGACACGAATTCTGACTTGCTCAGAGACATCACCAAAATGGGACCAGAAACTCATGGTCTGGCTCTGATTCCTCTGTTTCACGCGTTTGGCGCTTCGACCAACTTGCTGGGAACTCAGAAAGTTGGTGGGACTGTTTTCCTGGTTGAGAAAGTTGATTTCCCAAAGTTAATTCCATGGTTGAAAAAGGCTCAGATCACGTGGTGCGGTCTTGTGCCGATGGTTTATTATGGGCTCCTGTATCACCCCTCCTGTAAGGACCTGGATCTGACATCAATCAAAATTGCCATCAGTGGTGGGGCTCACCTTTCATATGAAATTTACGAAAAATTTACAGCTCGTTACGGCATAGATGTATATCATGGCTACGGCTTGACAGAAGCCTCTCCAGTAGTTTCATGGAATAGCATAACCATACCAAACAAGCCTCATACAGTTGGTAAACCAATACCAAATGTCCGAATAGAAATTCATGATGATGATGGAAAACCATTGCCGGCTGGCTTGGAGGGCGAGGTTGTTATTCAAGGTCCGAACGTAATGCTGGGTTATTTTGGAAAGCCCAAAGAGACAGCGACTGTAATAAGAAATAACTGGCTTTATACCGGTGATATTGGAAAACTAGACGAGGATGGCTACCTAACATTAACGGGACTGAAAAAGGACCTGATCATAACCTCGGGTTTTAATGTTTACTGTCAGGAAGTAGAAGAAATACTCATCAGGCATCCGCATGTTTCTGATGTAGCCTTGGTTGGGGTAGACGATCTCATGAGAGGTCAGGTTATAGAGGCTATAATAGTTCCAGAGCCTGGCACAAATCCTGAGGATCGAGAGATAATGAGATTCTGTAAAGAATATCTTTCAAGGTATAAGTGTCCTCGAAAAGTGACTTTTGTCAAAGAAATCTTGAGAGATTCCAATGGCAAAGCCTCAGGCTGGCGATGAGGCGTTCATGAGAGATTATTCCATAGTGCTTGCTGCGGATTTAGCAACCGCAGAGCAGGTATCAGAAATAGTAAAAGAAGTGGGCCCGGTGATTGATGGTCTTAAAATCGGGGTTCCGACGATATTGGAATGTGGAGTCCAAATATTACCCAGACTCTCCGATCTGATAGAGGAGAAACCCCTACTTCTGGACCTAAAGGTGGCAGATATAGGATTCAACTCCAAGGGCAAATGGACTGGGACGAATTCCAAAATAATATCCAGACTGAAAGGATCTGGAGTCACCCACATCACTGTTCATGGTTTTCCAGGTCCGGCATCTATAGCCGAATCCATACACCAGGCCCATGAAATCGGCATAGAGGTTTTGCTTTTACCTACCATGAGCCACCCTG
>Ga0067045_1031892_pt1 | contig 11261 bp, 10 predicted proteins | sample TerdegcTABiofilm_FD_59184 | JGI IMG/M metagenome (GOLD analysis project Ga0067045, IMG submission 59184) | Combined Assembly of (Gp0054472, Gp0054536) Wastewater bioreactor microbial communities from Singapore -Terephthalate degrading...
CGGCGTCCCCGTCCCTGAGATGGTGGTGGAAGGAGATCGTCATGCCGTTCCGAAGCTCGAGGCGGTCTAATAGCTCGTCCCAGGAACGGCAGAGTTTGTCCGGTGCGCCGCGGCGGCGGGCCGAATGATCACGCGCGCGGCCGCCTGGGAATGATGGGCCCCAGCGAATCTCACGAGCGGCATCCGCCCGATCTGGTTCGGAGACGGTCATCCCACCAGGCCTACCGGCTCCGGTCGTTCCGGGTACACTCATCGTGTCGGGTTGGGTGATAGTCATCGCGCCGACAGCGCCGAGATACGGCTTCAGCCGTTTCCCGTCTATCGTCTCGGGGAAGACCCTGCCCAGACTGTTGCTAAGGCTAGACATGCTGCGCTCCGGCTGCGGCCAGGATACTCCGGGCCCTGGCGCGGAGGGGCTCGTCGATCATGAGGCCGCGAAGAGTCGAGGCGCCTCGGCCTTCGTTCGCCGCGGCGGCGAGGGCATCGATGACCTCCCGGGCCCAGGCGACCTCCTCTTCCGTCGGGGAAAAGACCCTGTTCACTATGGCGATATGGCTAGGATGGATGAGGCTCTTTCCCGAGAAACCTAGGGCTCGGGCCCGTTGCGCGCTCTCGAGCAGCCCCGTTTCGTCGTCCACTTTCGAATAGACTGAATCCAGCGCCTCTACGCCCGCGGCGCGAGCCGCTATGACGAGGAGGCACCTCGGGACAGCCAGCTCCTCTTCCGCGGCTCCGCGGGTAAGGCCTAGTTCCGCTCGGAAGTCCTCCGCTCCGAAGCCCAGAGCGACGACGCGGCTTGAAGCAGCTGCTATGCTCGCCGCCGCGTTGAGTCCGCGCGCCGTCTCGATGATGGGCTGGAACAGGATGGACCCGGGGACGAGGCCCGCGCTTCGCTCGAGTTTTCTCACCGCATCGTCCCATTCCCGGATCTGGTCGGCGCTCTCGCATTTCGGGAGAACCAGGGCTTGGGGCGCCTCCGGCACAACGGCCTCGAGGTCGGCTTCTCCCCACGGGGATCCAAGCGGATTGACCCGGACCGCGATCTCGGAGCCGCCCAGCAAGTCCCTTCGCTCGGAGAGGAGTCGGGCTACCAGCATGCGAGCCTCGGCCTTGCGGCCGGATTCGACGGAATCCTCAAGGTCGAGCAGGATACAGTCCGCGCCGAACAGGCCCGCATTGGTGTGGAGATCAGGCTGGTTGCCCGGGAGATAGAGGCGGCTTCGCCGTGGTCTTGCCCTATCCTGTGTTCCGGTGCCGAGGTGTCGAGTCGCCTGCGCCGACAGCGGTTTTATCCTCTCATATCCCGCGGCGCTGAGGGCTGCTTCTACCCTCGCCGCGATCACGTAGTCCAGGGCGCCCTCGTCCCGAACTGCGAGTGTCCCTCGGAGTCCTTCCGATCCCACATACTCGCGTCCCTCGTCTGCCGGGCCAGGCCCGGCTTCGCTCGGACCTGGGGTGAACTCGGCCGCCACACGCCTCGCTGTCTCCAGTATGGATCTAAGGAACAGGCTTCCATTGGACGATGCAACCTCGACGGCCAGGGGAGACGGTCCAAAGCGATACCTCACTAGGCAGTCTCCCTTGGCGGCCGTCCCCGCGCAAAACTCCGGTCTCAGCATTCTTCCACCTCAAAGGGACCGTAGAGAGCGCGGCTCGGGCTGAGCGCGCCGCATGCGATCATGCCGAAGCCATGCCGGGAGTCTCTGCAGGAGAGGAGGGGCTTCCCGTCGATCGAGAGGAGTAGCTCCTCGCCTATCGCGGAGAATGCGAGCTCATACTCGCGGTCGGCCTCCCAAGGGAAGTCCGCCGTCGCAAGCCTCTCTACGCCGAAGTCGCGACGGATGATGGCGATTCTGTTCGGGCCGTCGAAACCTGCAAGGTAGCTCCTCATGGCGCCCGCCGCCCGCGCTCCCACAAGGTGGCTTGTCCCGGCCAGGGGCCGCACCTGGGCGCTGACGCGCTGGTCGCGGACCGCGTGCCCTCCCGTGTAGGAGAGGGCCGGTTCGGCCGTCATGAGATGCATGCGCCCGTCCTGAAGGGTCCATCGTCCGCCGTCGTGGGAAAATGGCGTGACCGATCCGAACTCGAAGGCCTGGCGGGCGAAATCGATCCGGTAGCGGGCGGGTCCGCTTATCGAAAAGGAGCGGATGAGAAGGCGGCCGGAGTCCCGCTTTCCCGCCCCGGTCCAGCCCACCAGGATAAGACCCACCTCGTCCACCTGTGAACCTTCCGTATCGGGGATGGTGAACTCAAGGACACGCTCCTCCCCGACCTTGGGGAAGGTCATTGTTGTCGTCTCTATCTCGCGTCCCGAGTGACTGTCCCTCACGTAACCGGCCACGCCGATCGTGTCGCCCTCCCAGCTTTCCCGTGTAAAGGCGATCCCGACCTTCTGGCCCGTGCGTGCGAGAGGGGAGAAAACGGGGCTGTAGCGCTCGTCGTCGAAGTCGGCCCGGCGGTAGAAGGGTTTCCAGAAGAGCTTGCCGCGCTCCTCGCGGAGCACGCGTTCAAAACGGAACTCCAGCAGGCCCTTCATCGGATCCGCCGGATCACGCCGCGCGGCCACCGCGAAGGGCACTGGATCGGAGACGCGGAATCCATGAGTCGAACCGGGCAGGCTGAAATCGAAGTGCAGGGCCCGCTCGCCGTCGCCGCGCTCGAGCCCTTCCCGGATCGACCGTGGCGGGGTCTCTCCCGCGAGCCTGTAGCCGATGGAGGCCAGGACCCGCGAGAAGGTCGGGAGGTCCAATATGTTGAGGCTGCCGGGAAGACCGGAGAGCACGATGGAGTCGTTGATCGGGGCGCGGTATTTCGCCGGTATGGAGTCGAGGCCTCCGAGGACACCGGCGATGGTGCCGACATTTCCGGCATTGCAGTCCGTGTCCCAGCCGCACATGGCGGCTATCTCCACGGTCCGGGAGAAGTCTCCTCCGCCGTAAGCCAGGGACAGGACGCAGACTCCAGCGTTCGGGATCATGTGGCAGAGTCCCGGGTAGCGGTCGTAGCCCCACTCGGCTATGAGATACTCCATGCAGGGGCGCCATTCTGCGGGACGCTTGTCGTGGAAATCGAGGACAGCGAGGGCGACCTTGCGGTAGAGAGACTCGGCGCCGAGCTCGGCCAATCCAGCCTCGATCACCGTGCGCATCCTGGCCGACTTTTCCTCGGGCTTGAGCGCGGCCACGGAGCCTCCACCGAAGGCCGCCGCTATGCATGCCGCGATGAAGCGGGCGCCTTCGATGCCTTCTCCGTCATGGGAGACGCTTGCGGCCCTCGCCGCGTAGTCAGCGGCCTTTTGGGGATTGCAGGGCCATACGAGGCCCCAGGTGTCCACAAAGATCTGCCCGCCGATCTGCTCGGCAACTGTCGCTCCGTTGCGCTGCTTGGAACCCGACTCAGGGGCGGGGATGCCCGCCTTGAGGTTGAGGTAGGCCGTATGCTCGGTACTGACCCCATAGCCGCCCCACCAGAACATGCCTCGCCCCTCGCGAGAGAAATCCAGCCAGGCTTTCCCGACGTCCTCGGGGCTGAGCGGCTTGGCGGGATCGCCTTCTATGAGGGGGCGGATGAAGTAGACAGGTCCGTTGGCGTCGTCGTCCGCCGCGAAGTTCCGGTATGGCTTCAGGTAGGAGCTCACCTCGCCGTAGATTTCGCGGATGCGATCGTAGGTCCAGATGGCGGGCTCGACCGGGGCGCCGAGCCTGATGCCGACGTTCTTTCCGATGAATCCGGCGTAGAGTCGTTCGAGATAATCCGAGGGTATGGGACTCATTGAAACTCCATCGCGGGGCTTGGGGACAGTCATCACAAGCTCGGGGACAGCCGCCCGGACAGCCACAAAACGGCTATCCGAGGGGCAATCGCTCGGCGGCCCCGCCCGGCGCCCAAGGCCCGGGCGGGGAATCCGTTCTGATGTCTACTTGAGGACGGTCTGGGCGTACTTGGTTATCTCGACGCCGCCGGCCTTGTTCCACTTCTCGACGAACTCGTCGAAGGCGGAGATAGGCTTCTTCCCCGTAACGATGTCCGCGCAGTACTCCTTGTACAGATTGACCATCTGGTCCCAGTTGGTCACATACTGCTCGGGGATGAGGAAATTACGGTCGGGCAGCATGTACTTCTTGGCCAGGGCGCCGGCGTCCAGGGCGGACTGGTTCATGATGGGCCGCGAGAGGGGCTTGTCGGGATTGAAGCCGTTGAGCGAGTCGCCGAACCAGCCTATGGGCCATTCGGTGTACTTGTCCGTGAGGACGTACCGCTTGCCGTCGTCGATGTAGTGGATGCCGGGGATGCCGAGCTTCGCGATCTTGAGGCCGGCGGGACTCCACATGAAATCCAGGACGGCGAAGGCTTCCTTCTTCACCTTGGAAGTGGAGGAGATTGCGAAGCCTCGGGTTTCCTTGGTGACATCGACGAAGGGGGTCAGCCCCTGGGCCTTGCCCTTGGCGGGAGGCAGGGCGATAATGTCGCTGCCCTGGGCCTTCTGCATCTTGTTCGCGTAGACGTCGATGGAACCGGGCGCGACGCCGGGGATCATCCCCGCCTTGCCTTCATAGAAGACCTGCTCCTTGGTGTCCCAGGCCTTGGTTAGGTACTCGGGATCCAAAAGGCCTTCTTTGTAGAGCTTGGCGTAGAACTCGAGCTTGGCCTTCTCGTTGGCCGAGACGCGGGAGTAGAACCACTTTCCGTCCGGACCCTTCATCCAGGTGGAGGTGTTCCCGAAGGCCGCGTCAAAGATGGCGTCCAGCTCCTCGACGCCGTTCGTCTTTCCGGTGATCGAGATGCCGAACTTGGCGCCCTTCTTGGCCACGAGGTCCTTGAAAAGCGCGTAGTAGGTGTCGACCGTAGGGTTGGCCTGGACGGCCTTGGCCGAGGGCAGGGACTCGAACCAGTCTTTCCGCATCACGGGAACGCGTACGCGGGGCGGGGCCAACCAGACTAGGTAGGGATAGCTCGCCAAGCGCTGCTTCGAGTGTTCGTCCATTAGGGTCTTGAGGTATTTCGAGTTGTTGACGTAGGGCGTGAGGTTCTCCAGGGCTCCCTGGGCCGCGATCTTGTCGTCGCCTCCCTGGAAGTAGATCAGGTCGGGGATGTCGCCCGACATGATCATGAGCCCTACTTTCTCCGCGTAGTTGCCCGCGGGCACCTTGATGATCTCAAGGTCGACCGGGGTTCCGGCCGCCGCCATGCCCTTCTCGATGAGCGCGATGAATGCCTCGGCGTTGGGATCAGCGTCCAGATCCTTGAGGACGAAGCGGACCTTGGGCTGGGCAGCGGCGCTGAACGCGGCTCCAAAAACCAGGAGCGCCATAAGGACGACGTTCAGGATTCTTCGCATCTTCACGATCTGCCTCCTTGCTATTCCTTCACTCCACCCTCCATGACCCCGCGGGTGTAGTAGCGCAGGATCAGGGGATAGAGCATGAGCACCGGAAGAATGGCCACGACGATGGTTCCGGCCTTGAGCGCGGCGTAGGAGAGCCGGGCCGCCTCGTCGTAGCTGTAGATGGTTCCCGCCCCGATGAGGGCGGATGTGTCGTCCAAGACGACAAACTGCCGCAGGATGAGTTGGAGCGGGTATTTCAAGGGGTCGGTGATGTAGACGCTGGCCCTGAAGTACTCGTTCCAGTGCATGACACCGTAGAAAAGCCCGAGGGTGGCCATGGCCGACTTGGAAAGTGGAAGCATGACGCGGCGGAAGACAGTCCAGTGCCCCGCCCCGTCGACCCGGGCCGCCTCCACCAGGGAAGGAGGCACTTCCTCGAAGAAGCGCATCAGGATGATGAGGTAGTAGACGTTCACGGCCTTGTAGAAGATGACGGACCAGAGGCTCCCCATGAGGCCGATCTTCTTCACCACGAGGTACTCAGGCACTATGCCCGGCTCGAAGACCATCACTACGATCACGAGGAGCATGAAAAAGCGCCTGCCGGGCAGGCTCGGCCGCGTGAGGGCGTAGGCCGCCATCGCCGTGACGATCAGGTTGACGGTCGTACCCGTCAGGGTGATGAAGACAGAGTTTAGGATGCTTCGGATGAAATACGGGTTGGCCGCCAGGATCTTGTACACGATGAGAGAAAAGCCCTTGGGAAGGACATCGAGGCCTCTGAGCTCCGAGACGCGCTTCGTGTCTGATAGGGAGAGGGCCACGATGTTGAGGAGGGGAACGAGGACGGCTGCGGAGATCCCTAGCAGCACAAGGACAATGGCTAAGCGGAGAAGTCGGTCGCCGAGGGGGGAGCGGATTCGGGTACCCATCACCAAAGCCCCTTTCCCGTCACGCGCTTGGCCATGCCGTGGGTCGAAAGGATCAGGACAAGGCCGATGACGCCCTTGAAGAGGCTCGCGGCTGTGGATAAGGAGTACTGCATATTTACAAGGCCGACACGGTAGACGAAGGTGTCGAGGATGTCCACCCTGGATATGACCGAATCGTTCATCATGTTGAAGACCTGATCAAAGCCGGCGTTCATGAAGAAACCCAGGTTGAGGATGAAGACGGTCACCATGGTCGGCACGAGTTCGGGCAGGGTGATGAAGCGCATTTTCTGTAGGGCGTTGGCACCGTCCATGTCGGCCGACTCGTAGAGGCTGGGGCTGATGCGTATGAGGGCCGCCAGGTAAATGATGGAGTCCCAGCCGATGCTCCTCCAGGTTTCGGAGGCGAAGAGGACCCAGCGGATGTGCTCCTTGCTCGTCATGTAGTCCAGGACCGGTAGACCCAGAAAACGCCTGAGCTCGTTCGCCCCGCCGGCGGTCGGTGACAGAAAGGCGATCCACACGCCTGCGATGACCACCCAGGAGAGGAAGTGGGGAAGGTAGGCCACGGACTGCACGAATTTCCTGAGCACGGAGCTCCTGACCTCGTTCACCATCAGGGCGAACACGATGGGCAGGGGGAAGAAGAGGACGATCTTCATGGTGCTCAGGATCAGGGTGTTCGCTATGACCGTGGCGAAGCCCGGGGATGAAAAGAGGGTCCGGAAATGCTTAAGGCCGACAAAGGCGCTCTTTCCGAAGAGCCGGAAATCCTCGAAGGCTATCCGCATCCCCGCCATGGGCAGGATGTGGAAGAGGATGAAGTAGGCTAGTGCCGGGGCGAGAAGAACGTAGAGGAAGCCGTCCCTCCTGATGCGCGCGCCGAGGGCGGCTGTGCTCGCCATGGCTAGCGGGTCTCCAGGGCCAGGGAGACGAGGGCGCCGGCCAGGGCCAGCATGTCCTCCTCGGCGGCGAACTCGAGACAGACGCCCGCAGGCTTCCGCACCTGCTCGACCCAGGCGGCGGGGAAGGCCGAAAGGCCGTGGAGGGCTCCTGAGAGAGAGCAGACCAATCCCGCTATCGTATCCGCGTCGCGGCCGAAATTGGCGCTCCAAAGGAGGGCGCGCCGGGGATTCTCGCCCGTGAGCCTGAAAATCGCGTAGACCTGGGGGATGGCCTCCGGAGCGCTCGCGTGCTCGGGCGTCCAGAGGGCGGTGTGAAGCTCCTCGTAGGCCAGCTCGATGTCCGGCTTCGCCTCACAGATGGCCATGGCCCGATCCATCGCGTCCGCGAGCCAGGAGCCTTTCGGCATGCGGGCCCGCCCCGCTGCAATGATTTCGTCCGGGCTGCCGTCCGCCATGGCGACAGCCACGCTCGCGGCTATAGCCTCGGCGGCCCAGATGCCGTCCATGTCATGGCTGACCGAAGCGTCCAGGGCGGCGAGGCGCGCGGCCCCTTCCGGATCCCCAGCCCTCACTATCCCGTGGGGACTCGCCCTCATGGCCGCCCCGTCGTCCACGTTCATGATATTGTAACGTCCGGAGAAGGGCGGCTCGAGGCCTCGGGACAGATTGGCGAGGGCGCCGTAGAGAGGCCGTCCCGCGCGTTTCTTGGCTCCGCCCCGATCCAGGACGTAGCGTCGCCAGGCCGCAGCCACCGCATCGGCGCTCAGGGCGCCGCGGGTGTCCAGGAGGGCCTTGGCCGTGAGCACTCCGAACTCGGTGTCATCGGTGCTCTTGGCCTCGGGATAGAGATTGGTCACGATGCCGAACTTGGCCCGATGCTCCTGGCTTCTCCCGATGTCGCCCATCGCGTCACCGATGGCCAGCCCGACCAGGGCTCCCGCCGCCTTGCTCTCCAGCCGCCCGCGGTCCGCGAGGGCCTCGCTTCTCGTTCTCATTGATCGGCACGCCTTTCCGCCACGCTCTCTCGCGTGACGAGCTCTCCGGGGAAGAGACGTTTTTCAAAGGGACGCTCAGGATCGGCTATCCGGGCCAAAAGGAGCTCCGCGGCGGCCCGCCCGGTCTTCTCGCGCTGTTTCCGCACCGTGGTGAGCGCCGGTCGGCAGTGGGCGGCGGCGGGAATGTCGTCCAGACCGATGATGGAAAGATCCCGGCCCACGATGACGCCCGCCTCGCCCAGGGCCTCGATGGTCGCGATCGCGAGGACGTCGTTGCCGCAGAAGATCGAGTCGATGCGCCTTTGCCAGTCGGGCAGGGCCAGGATAGACCTGGCCAACTCGCGTCCCCCCTCCTCGGACAGCCGGATCTGGAACACGATGGCCGGATCGAGGGACAACCCCTTTTCGGCCAGGAAGTCGGCGTAGGCGCGGCGCCTGAGCGAGAGGAAACGCTCGCTGCCGTACTCGCTTGTCGCGATGGCAATCCGCCTATGGCCCGTAGCCCAGAGGTAGTCCAGGGCCCTGCGGGTCGCAGCCAGGGTATCCGTTCCCACCGTGTCGAGGCACGGATTTTCGCTCCGTTCCCCAAGGAGGACGGTGGGGATCCGCATCGACCGGATCGCCTCAAGGTCGTTGGTGACACTGTTCAGGATGAGACCGTCGAAGCGGCCCGACCTCGCCAGTCCTAAGTAGCGCTCCTGGCGCACCTCGTTCCAGTCGGTATTGCCGATCACCACGGAGTAACCCGCGGCCTCGAGCCCGTCCTGGGCCGCCCTCGCGGTCTCCGCCCAGAAGGGGTTGGCTATGTCGGGGACCATGATGAGGACCATCCAAGTGCGCTGGGTCCTGAGCCCCACGGCGATGTGGTTGCGGATGTAACCCAGTTCCTCGATGGCGGCTAGGACCTTGGCCTCGGCCTCGGGACTGACCGAACCTCCTCGGTCCGAGACCACACGCGAAACGGTGCTTTTGGAGACGCCCGCGAGCTGGGCGACCTCGATGATGCTTATACTCGGTTTCTTGCTCATTTGGGAACGTTCCCATACAAGAATAACACGATTCTTTTACTTGCGCAAGCAAATATGGGAACGTTCCCGCAGAAATTTCAGAAAGCTTGCGGGCCCGGTGCCCGCAGGATGGCCGACCCGCATCCGGGGGGACTGCCGGGAGGCGCCTCCCCATTCCGGGGGAGACGCTTCCCGCGGCGGTCGCTTGCCTACCTGTCCAGGACTCCCTGCATCCACACGACGGCCTGGACCTCGTCCCCCACCCGCGGGACGTACCCGTCCAGGGCCGGGGCGGACGCGTAGACGTCGATCCGGAGCTCCCTGTCCTCGCCGCTCCTCATCACGACGCCGGACAGTCGCGTCACCGGCCGGCCGCAGTCGAAGGTGTACACCTCGTCGACCCTGAACATCACCTGGGCATCCGCGTCCTCCTCGGGGAAGAGGCAGGCCGTCCCGGCGACGGAGATCGGTATGGCCGTCACTTCCGCGGGGTCCCTGTCCGGGTTCTCCTCCAGGTACTCCTCGCGCAGCATCTCGAAGAGGGGTCCCCCGGTCAAGGACACCGGTTCGCACTTCCGAAGGCCGTAGGCCACGGCGGAGAGGCGGAACGCGGCTTCCCGGCCTTCCTCGAGATGGTCCTTGTCCAGGAAGTACAGGGGATCCGAGACGGAGAAGCCCCCGGCGTCCGGCATGCCGACATGGATCACCGCCTCGATGCCGTTTCCCTCGGGTTCGATTCGCTCCACGATGAGGGTGGATCTGCTCCTGCCCTCGGCGTGGGGGAAGGCGGTCCACATCTCCCGCCGGCCGTCCCGGGCCACGACGAGTCCGAGGAACCCGAGCGGGTCCGCCGGGTACCGCAGGCCCACCACTTCGGACTCCCATTGCCTCTCGCCGTCCCCGACGACCGTGTTCGATCTCCCAACGACCCGGCCCTTCGTCCCGACGATCGAGAGCATCTCCTCGATCAGTCGCTCGTGGTCCGGATCGATCGCGGCCCAGTGGTCTCCGTGGGTCATACAGGTTCTCCCTCCCGACCGGAGCCGCGTCGGCGCCGGACTCCGGATCGGCCTTGTGGTTCCGGAACCAGGTTCCGGCCGCCGGTTGTCCCGCCTGGTCCGACACGGCCGCCGGAGCGGCGGCGAAGTCAAGCGGAGATTATTCCTTCTTCTTATGCGCACCCGCCTTCGAGATCATGCCGGTAGCGAGCAGGGCTTCGACATCCGCGTCCGGATTGACGCTTTCCTTCCGGGCCTGCGGCGTCTTGGCCCAGGCCCGCCAGAACTCCTCGGTCCCCGGATCCTCTTCTTCCGGCATCGTGTCGTACATCGGCCCCCGGGTCTCCGGATTCCTGAGAACCCAGGGCATCGAAGCTTCCCGTTCGGGCGTCTCCTCGTACTCTTCGCCCATGTAGGCTAGGCCGAGATAGAGATCCCTCGTAAGAGGCCAGCCTTTCGACACGATGTAGTCCACTATCGGATCACGCCTACGAAGGTCTTCCAGTTCATCCGGCGATATCTTCACCTCTTCGTCCTGCGTCATCCTGCTGTTCCCCCTTCGTCCATGAATGTGCACCTCAAGGCATGCCTGAAATTGGGCAGCTCCGCATCATTCGATCCGGGGCCACGGTAACTCGCCGGGGCCACCTGCGGGTATCTCGGAGCTTTCCAGCCGGCCCGACAAGCCCTTCCAGAGGAGTTCACGGCATGCCTTCCCCAATATGCGCGTCGTCTGCCGGCTATGGAGCCGGTTGGAGTACTCGCCTTCCCACAGGGTGGTTTCCACGTAGAGTCCCCCGTCCAGGAAGGGAACCCATATCCGCATCCCCCCGGCACCCCACCCGCCCGGCCCGGCGGCTTCCTTCTCGACCCGGGCGGGGAGTCCCCATTCGTCGACCAGCCTCAGAAGGGCCTCCACGACGGGACTGCCGACCCGGTCTCGGACAGGCTTCCACTGGTCGCGGCCGGGTATCTTCACGAACCAATCCGAGGCGACGCACGTGGACGGTTTCGGCATCTCCGGAAAGTCCGTTTCCATTTCCCGGTGGAACTTGATGTACTTAAGGTAGAGCGAGTCCGGCATAGTGCCTCCTTCGC
>Ga0067045_1000172_pt1 | contig 11256 bp, 14 predicted proteins | sample TerdegcTABiofilm_FD_59184 | JGI IMG/M metagenome (GOLD analysis project Ga0067045, IMG submission 59184) | Combined Assembly of (Gp0054472, Gp0054536) Wastewater bioreactor microbial communities from Singapore -Terephthalate degrading...
CAGAAAATGCTCCGGTCCAGAACCGGGACTACGAGTTCTGCTGTAATTACTAAACCATCCGGGATAAAGGTGCCGGAGAGTGAAACTTCCACCAAACCGACGGATGTGACGGTCGATCGACAGAACTGGGAGGAGCGTGTCTCACAGTTTACTGCCGGGAAAACTTCAGTATCGACGGCTGAATCTATCGCTCAGGCAGTGCAGAGCTCGTCTACGAGATCGGATATCATCTCGCAGGCGATAACGGGAAGATAATACTCCTTTTTTTTATAGTCGCCTTCAATAGCAACTGGACTTCTATCTAACCGTGCGGTTCCATTGGTCAACTTTTCGCACAGAAAAGGTATTAGTGATGAGTGACAATCGGGTTGTATCGCAGGGGGTTCTACACATGCAAATGCCAATGAACCCTACTCAAGATTAAATAATAACAATGGAGGTTAGTATATGAAAATAAACGGTAAAATACAAGAAAAAAGAACATTAGGACTCACAATAATAGCCATATTTTTATTTAGCGCCATGCTTATGCCTGTTGTGAATGCGGAGGATGAGCCTGATTTTCCTGAATATATGGAAACTTGGCCTTCAATCAACAATTCACTCGATATAGTAATTGTAACAGATGGACAACCACAATCTGGACCGGACAACCTTGTTGGAGTCACTGAAGATGAGTGTGAAATGACACAAACTATTCTTATTTCTCAATACGATATTGAGGAGATTTTCTCGATGTGCAGATTTTCCAATGTCGCATTAATTAGCGAATATAAACCAACAATGTTTGGTATACGAAGTGTAGAACCTGAATACTTAATATCTGAATCTATCGCCCAGGCGAGATCCGATATCATCTCGCAGGCGATAGCGGGAAGATAACTCTTCTTTTTTACCATCACTTTCAATAGCAACTGGACTACCATCGAACCGTGCGGTTCCATTGTTCAACTTTTCGCACAGAAAAGGTATTAACGATGAGTGATAATCACGTTACATCGCAGGGGGTTCTACACATGCAAACGCCAATGAACCCCGCTGCGGCCCGAAGGCATAATTGCATTGACTTTTTTGGTAAAAAGCCTTTGCGTTGTGCCTCCTGGAATCCAGAAATATTGGAGGAAAGACAATGAAAAGAAAAAGAATAAGCAGGCCATTCACAGCGTTCTTGGCACTCGTGCTGCTGAGCACTTTAATATTATCGGTAGCGAGCGCAGAACCACTGATTATGCGTTTGTCGCCAGATGAAGGTGCCAGGATATCCGGAGCAGATGTTGAAAAAGACATTGGTGTTGGAGGTATGCAGATATCCAAGACATATTCCGGGAATGGAGATATTGAATTTGAATGTCCATTTGAAGACGCAGATGCAAGATTAGTTGACAATTCGCCTCTTGAAGAAAAAATTACAGAAATACATGAAAATCTTTTGAAAATTAGTGATCCTTCTTCAGAACTTGATGAGATTAAATTCTGGTATGGTGAAGGAATTGCACTTCGGATAGGCAATATAATATCCTATTCATCGACTCAATATACAGAACCATCGACTGACTGGGATATGCAACTTCAGACAGGTCTGCAGAAAAAGGTCGGAGTAAATTGGAATCTTGTCACATACAAACCGGCAATTCGTGCTACAACAGATGAATTATCCCAATCAGGTATCTATTCTGCTTCAGCAGGTACCTATCGAACTGTCGGTTGTCATAAGGTCTGGTTTGATGGAGAATTGGTTATCCATATAGACAGCTATTCGGGAGAACTGACGATATATTAATCCTATTGAAGATGGTCGAAATGCAGCCAAATAAAATCAAAATCACATCTCTGGGGATTTGTATGACAATTCTTGTTATTAGCGCCATGATTCCCGGTGTGGCCGCCTCAGAAGAACATTATTCAGGGACAGGCTGGACACTCATACTCTACGAAGATCCCATCATCAACCCCCAGACAGGTAATCCCTACGAATCCATGGGGGATTTCTACCAGGCCACAAACCCTGCCTACTGGGAATCTCTCTCGATGATCGATCAAAATCGGTTGAGCAGGGAACCTGCAGTGCTTCCGGGACTGACTCTTGCAATCAGCAGGACAGAAGAGCAACAGGCCATGGCAATGGATCTGGCAGGGCAGACAATGACCAAGGCCGAATATTATGCACATGTCTTTCCCGATCTCTTTGCTCTGGTGCCTGAATGGCAGAAGGAGATATGGGAGAATACCAGGGGGATTGTGAACTCAAATGGAATCCTCGACTCTCCTGGACACTATACATACAGGGAGATTGTAATCTCGGATGACGGAGAGGTTATCAGCGGTGGAATGACAGAGGAGGAATTGTTCATCGCAGATCTTGATTGCCCGTTCAATATCGATAGCGATATTCCCGATTCATCCACCTCCGTCCCGGAGTCTCTTTCCATCGATGGAACGGATGTTTTTTCCCGGATCAAAATCGAAGAGCTGAATTTGATGACAGATGATTCGCCTTTGTCTTCCGGCTTTCTCACCGGCCGATATAGCAGGACAAACCTGCCCGTAAAGGTTAACTCAGGATTCCTGTTGGAGGACCGGGGAAGTGGATATCCTGAAACGACTTCGAGTTCTGCTGAAAGCACCAAACCGACGGATATAATAGCCGTTCGGCAGGACTGGGAGATGCGTGTATCACAGTTCACTACCGGAGAAACTTCAACATCGACGGCTGAATCTATCGCCCAGGCAGTGCAGAGCTCTTCCACGAGATCGGAGATCATCGCACAGGCGATAACGGGAAGATAGATCTCTCCTTTTTTATCGTCACCTTCAATAACAATTGGACCCATCATCGAACCGTGCGGTTCCATTAGTCAACTTTTCGCACAGAAAAGGTATTAACGATGAGTGACAATCGGGTTGTATTGCAGGGGGTTCTACACATGCAAATGCCAATGAACCCCGCTGCGGCCCGAAGGCATAATTGCATTGACTTTTTTAGTAAAAAGCCTTTGCGTCGTGCCTCCGTTATGAAAAAAATGGAGGAAAATATGAACAACACAACAAGACGCCTTGCAGGCATCGCGGGCGCGCTCCTCATCTGCCTCCTTGCCGTCGGTACGGCAAGTGCATACGACGCGGATACCGCCTGTGCGAGCCTGAAGGAGGTCGTTGCAGGAAGCGATGACCTCACGGCACTCGAACTGGTGGCCGAATATTCGGACGGCTCATTGAGCGTGATGAAACTCTGGACCGAGTCTTTGATCGGCCCCGATGAGGCGCTCTGTGCAGAACTGGAACGCACTCTCGAAGAGGAAGGGATGGGAAACGACCTCTCCCGCGTGATCCTCACACTGGTATCCGGTGAAAAACGGGTCTCGTACGAACTCTCTCCTGATAAGAATGTGTTCGTGGAGTTGGACCAACCTGTCGTGTTCCCAGATATCTCCGCAAGAGTAAAGGAGATGTCCGGGACGGCGACACCTGACGGCGGAGGAGATCTGAAACTTCGATATGGACTATACCATGAATTTGACAATTCCGGGTCCAATCCGTTTACATTCTATGCGAGATCGGATACTGACCCGGCAACGATTCTCCCCGTCATGTCGGCTCAGACGTGGATTCTCAAACGATCAGGAATCAGGTGGGTAGACCATTCATATAGGGGAAAAATAAACACCTACGTCGATTACATAATTGCAGACAACTACGACAGCCCCCTCAATTTGCAGTCGGGAACGTATAAACAGACTGCGCACTTCCAGGGTTATATGGCTGACAACTCGTATTATGAGTTCGATGGTGAAAAACCATCCTTCACGATGTGAATATAAGGATGGTCCACCCCGATCGACTCGAATTGGCGTTCGGGGTATAAAATCATCCTGCCGAGATTATATAAATTAGTTGATGGAATGTACCATGAAGAAAATATCGACGGGGGATGGATACCAGATTGTCCATCTCCCCGGGTTTGGGGGGAGGATCGGATTATGCAATCTCTTCCTCTCCCATCCACCTTATTGAGGCAATATACTATGACAAGAATGCAGAAAAACCTGATTCATGCCTTGTTAATTGTAATCATCCTACTGGGTGTTGTTATTCCATCCGGCTCAGCGGCCGGTGTTGTTGAGCACCCACACCGTTGGAGTATTCGCAGTTATACCGATGAGATGAACGGCACTTATGTAGACTGGGACTGGTACATGGACGACCGTGAAATCGAATTGGTCCAGTATTATCGATATCTGCACGATCTAACAGGCTGGAATATCCCGTTGAGTGAATTTATCAAGACGGTAAGCCCTGAGGACTACGAGACTATGCCCGAACCGATAAAATCTTCGCAGGCAAGGCCGATGTTTGGAGATGGCCACGTCGCTATGTTTGGAGATGGCCACAACACGCAAGCCGGAGTGTGGCTCTACGATTCCGGGTACCACATGTGGACCAGTCCTGAGGGATACGTCTACAACGGAGACCTCCCGCCCTACCAGTGGCTCGTCTGGAAAGGCTGGGAAGAGTATGCGGACTGTCTTCCTACGGCGCCGGCCGGCGCACCCTTCCCCGCACCGTCCTATGCGGGAACTCCGAGGAACACCCTGCCCATCGCGAANATAGACCTGGACGAGCNGGACCGGGTGTATGACGATTACTCTGACGATNTGATNACGATGGAAGAGTATTACGAGTTACTTGTCCCCATCCCGGATGCCATCTATGTCAATCCCAACAACATGGGTGACTGGGATTGGACCGNCGAGCTGAAATCAGCNCTCTCCCGGCTCGGACTCGACGCAAACATCGCAAACACCCGGCTCGGGTACGAGAAGTCGGGCGACACGATAACGATGGTCGGCATGACTCCCGCGAAGGTGATGANGGAATGGACGCTCACGAANTCGNACGGCGACTGGACCTGCGATACAGCGAAAGCGGATGACCTTGACGACCTGCTCTTCATCCTGGAGAAGATCGGGGCGATCAGCGGATCGGCTTCGTCGTCTCCCGTCAAGTTTGATAAAGAAGCTGTGAAGAGCCGGCTTTCGGGAAGGCTTGATGCAGCGTCCCGGTCATCTTCGGGCACCAACACCATCCTGCAGGAAATGCTCCGGTCCAGAACCGGGACTACGAGTTCTGCTGTAATTACTAAACCATCCGGGATAAAGGTGCCGGAGAGTGAAACTTCCACCAAACCAGGGGATGTGACGGTCCATCGAGAAGACTGGGATGAGCGAGTCTCACAGTTTACTGCCGGGAAAACTTCAGCATCGACGGCTGAATCTATCGCCCAGGCAGTGCAGAGCTCATCTGCGAGATCGGATATCATCTCGCAGGCGATAACAAGGGGTTAATCCTCTACTCATTTTTCCAGGACCTGCACACCTTACACCCGAAGAGGGCGGCCGTCTTCAGTAAAAACGGGACGAATTGAATGTCTCGGAGAATGATTGAAAGGTATAATCGACGTGAACAACATCATTATTTTATAACTGGTAAAACATTGCCACTAACAGTATGAGTGAGCAGGCTGTGCACGGACCTTATAGGTCTTTGTGTTTGATAGCTTCGATATTCACTTCCTTTCTTTCGATATCAATGGTATAGAGAATCCTGAATTTCCGTTCATAATAGATCTCCCATAATCCATGAAGAGACCCCCTCAGGGGCTTCCCATGAATGTCAGGATTTTCGGACAATTCTCTGATTTTCTGGGCGAATCGTCTCTGGATCTCCTTAGCCTTCCAATAGATCTTGCCAATGTTTTAATCACCATGTTGTTTATTAGCCGGTTCGTAAGGTTCTCTATCTCTGGCTCCTCGCCTGAGCAAGATTACAGACTCAAAGATCACATGAACAATCATGTTAATCGGTGCGATGAATTTCATTTACAATGATTAATATTCATCGAACTGGCAGGTTAAAATGTCTAAATTTGAAGTTCAAGTGAGAAGAGAAAGTATTTCTTCCATCGGTTGTAAAAGAGATTTCAGGCGGGGGGCTCACCGTGTCCTCAACAGATCGATAAACCTACCGCTGCCCGAAGGCAAGGAATGATTCGCTTTCTCATGTTAAAGGCTTTTTGTTCCTTGCCTCTGGAATCCAAGAAAATGGAGGAAAGAAACATGAAAAAGAAAGTAAAGACCGGTATTCTGTCCGTGCTCCTGGCCATGGTGCTGGTGGGCGGGACAGTGATACCGGGAGTACTGGCAGCTCCTGTTGTTGCGCAACCGCAGCAAATAGCGGCAGCAGGATATGACCTGGAGATCCAATCGATCTTCGATTCTGCAGCCGATTATGAGAAGTATCCACAAATGGAAGATCCGCAGGAAGAAGTTCAATTCCTTGAATCATATGTCAGTCCTGCCCAGAAAGCTATCAATGCCATGAAAGCAAGACAGTATTCCGATGAACAGATCACATCCGTCTTGAATGAACATGGGTATGGCTGGGATCCGAAAACCGGTTCCTGCTGGAAAGGACGAGCCCCGACACCTGAAGAACAGAAGGATATCAACTACATCCGTGGCCCCAATTACTCCCCGTTTACACAGATTAATGAGTCCTTTTCAGAAACCGAAAAAGATGGAACGAGGGACAGCGCTGCCGGAGCGACCATGAACCTGGTTGATGAAAATACATATTTCGGTATTAACCTCTATATGTGCCCAGGGGATATGGCGATAAGTTCGACAGGGACTTTCCAGCATGTCGTCACAACCCATGTAGGAAAAAGGAAACCGTCTGGCGCCGACGACTGGACCGAGGCAGGGGTCGCACGATCGATGAACGATCCGACACGACAGTATTTCACCTACGATAACGATGAAGGCGGATGGCAGTTTCATGGTACTGCAAGCTCATCGGCAAGCAAGAATTATAAGATATACATAACCAGCACCTATGAATCTGCAGGATATGTCTATCATATTTGGATTGACGGAAGCTGGAAACGAAGCGGTCACCTATACTACCGGCAGACCAAGTATAACTGTGCCAATGAAATATGGGCTCTGGGGAGTAATCCCTTCTCCCACGATGCAACAAGTAGCGATTTCCAGAATATCTATCTGTACAAGACTACCGGATACCAATGGTGGGGAAATTATCCGGCAACGCAGACCTACTGGTCGCCTGATAATCCGCCTTATGAGACCCACTATATGTACGGCAGCTCATGGAGATGGTTAACCTGGGCATGAAGAGACAATCATTCCCACTCCTTTTTTGCCTTGTATTATTTATTATCATCATTCCGGGTTGCACAGACACCAGGGAAAGCGATTCTTGTTTCTGCAACTGTCCGGATGATAATGCGACAGCGATTGGGCTCGCATTGACGAACTCCTCGGTCCTTCCCTATCTTGGGTCTCCTTACACTATTGCGGGAATTAATCCCCGTGCAGAAACCACGCTTCTTAAAAACGGGAATTATGTGACGATCAAGACGACTGATGTGACAATCGACACGATCAACGACACGGTACATGTACACGTCGATATTCCTAACTGTACGGTCGTTTCCGTCTGGGCACAGCCAAAGAGGTTTATTCCGGTCCCAGCAAGTCGATAGATGAAAATGAAAGCCGGAATGGTGAAATATCCGCTGGTGCTGACATCTGCAATTTTTTTCTGGATGCCAGTTACCTATGCATTGTTGCTGGTATTCCCATATAGCGGTCCGTTTCTTTTGACCGCAATCTTGATCACGATGTGCACCCTTTCAATCGCAGGTACTCTGCTTATACTCTTAGGGAGATTCACAAAACCGCTACAAAGGTATTTCATCTTCCCACTCATTTTGGACCTTCTCGCCATTCTCATGTTCGGGGTGTTCCTTTTCCGTATCGGAGGATCGATCTCGCGTGGTATTCCAGGGTCAGGTTGGATTGGTTTGGCAGCTGGGATTTTACTCCTCGCACCCTGTTCCATAGCGTTGTTCTATTCCACCCCGGCAGCCAGTCGGGCCCGGTCTGTATCTATCGCGCTCACTGCAATAATGTGCATTCCCGCCGCGACTGCCTTGGTTATTTTGATACAAGACTTCCTACACAACACGTTCGACTCGGCACTCGGGCTGATGGCGGTATATTGGATCGTATGCATGCCCATTATCGGGATATGTTACCTCGCCATGGCATGGTATGCAAATGATAGTTGACAGGCTTCGGAAACACCGAGCAATTGCATCTCCGTGATTCTTGATATCTTCTGACAATATATGTAAAGTGGGAAGGTCGGACCGATGAAGTGGAAGGCATCAGGCCACTCCTACGAGAAGAGAGGATATTCTGGGTCCCTCTAGTTGAATCATTGTGAATGATGCTTCTGATTTTGATGTGGGCGCTACTTTTCCTTGAATATCTTACCCTTTCTCGGGACAAAGAGCCTTATTTTAAGAAAGAGTTTTCGATTTTCAAAAAGATCACCTCGGAACCTGCAGGAGCGAAGGGACCTGCCGAAGGACAGTAGGCTGCTGCTTGATACCGCCCCTATTCATGAGATATTCCATCAGCTTGGTCGTGCCTGAGAACGAAGTCTTGGATGTGAAGACCGGCCACGAGAAGACCCTAATCGAGCGGCAGATCGAGGCCACCGACAGGCAGATCGATGCTCTGGTTTATGAGTTGTATGGACTGACAGAGGAGGAAATCGGGATTGTGGGGGGATGGTGAGGAATGGCAAGCGATGTAGAAATCCAAAGATTGGCAGTGATTAAATATTTGTTAAAACTGCGCTGGACCAATCAAGACAACCGGAACCTTTGTGCGGGCTTTCAATTCTTACTTTTCATGATTGTTTCGAACTCTTCTTGGTATTCGCCTATGAAAAATTAACGGGTAAATCTTTTAAAAGAAATTGGTTTTTTAAAGTATTGGGACCCTATTTCCAAAGAGTTGAGACGACCTTAATCCGGTCGCGAAGAGATGGGGCGTTTAAACGAATCGCGAATTAGCCTCAAACATAAAGGCACTCTTCCTTCAACCCTTGATATAGAAGGTTATCGATCGGCATGTATGAATTTTTTCAAAAAAAACCTGCATGAAGATGTATCTTCACACCGAAGCAATGAAAATCTAACCCTGAGTAAGATCTTCTTTTGTGGGCAGTGAAGGCTGTTTCACTTTTAGGACATTGATCCTGTCAAAAAAACTAGCCAAATGTGATTCATCGAACACCGAAGTGCGCCCGAGAGCGCGGATGACAAAGTGGCCTCCGAGGAATCACTCTGCCCACAAGAGGTAAATATGGGAAAACCACGAAGTAAAGTTTGCGGGATAGACGTTCACAAGAAATTTCTCGTTGCAACAATTCTTGATCGGCGAGGAGAGAAAAGAATAAAAGAGGTTCCCAATTCACTGGAACATCTCCTCCAATTGCGGGAATGGATTCTTGAAGAACAATGCGAAGTTGTAGCATTTGAATCAACGGGAGAATACTGGATACCTCTTTACGACATCCTTGAGGGAAGCGTAGAGACGATCGTCGCAAATCCGTATCATATCAAGTGGATTCCGGGGAAGAAGACTGATACGATCGATTCAGAATGGATCGCCGAACTTGCAATGAACGATTTAATCACACCATCAAGGATTCTGCCGAAAGAGAAACGAGATATCCGGGCTCTNACACGATTACGAGAGAAACTTGTCAACGAACGGACCGATCATAANAACCGGGTACACAAAATTCTCGATTCTGCATGTATCCGGTTAGCAGCATTCTTTTCCGATCTCTTCGGAAAAACAGGAGTGAAGATTCTCAAATACATCGTATCTGGTGTCCCGCCGGAAGAGATCATCAAGAAATTACCGAAAAGGTTGCAGCCGCATTCAGATGCAATCCTCGATACTATCCGGACACAGATATCGTCTCAGCAGGTGCTCCAGCTTCAGACTTCGGTTACCATGATCGATCTCCTCAACGATCGGATCAAGGAACTGGAGCAGACGATCTTGAACGAACTTCACAAAGAACGNAGAAAGCTCCAGATACTCATGTCAATTCCTGGAATCGGAGTGATCGGTGCGACAACATTACTCGCGGAAATCGGTGATGTCACTGACTTTTCTTCTCCAGATAAACTGACNAAATGGGCAGGTATTACTCCCCGGGTCTATCAGTCCTCAAACAAACTCCATACAGGTTCAATAACCAAACAGGGATCCAAACATCTTCGATGGATTCTCGTTGAAATTGCTCATTCCTGTATTCGCACAAAAAATACGGCTCTGAGAGATTTCTTTGACCGCATCTTTTCCCGCTCAGGGTACAAGAAGGCTATTGTAGCACTTGCCCGGAAGATTCTCAAGCTTGTCTGGCACCTTCTCATACATGACGAGATGTATCAGGAGAAAGATATTCGTCCAAAATCCTCTCGCTTGCCGAATCCACGTGATATTGGGTCAATTTCTGTTTCTGCTGCTCTCGAATTGCTGGTTAAAGCTGGTTACCACATCGTCGATGGAACTGATCTCTCCCAAAAAGGTAATCTGGGAACATGACTTCCCAGATTTTCATGACAAATACCAATCCAATTTTTGGGATTGATTTCGAATCAATTTCCTTAATAAGTCTTGTAAAATACCTAAATGTCCAATCAAAACTTCAAGCTGCTGAAAAATTGAAGAGTGAAGGAAATCTACAGGGACAATTAACGAAATCGGAATTGCTTTTAAACTGATGATTGATGATTACATGAAGAGAAAAACGACGAATTCTGGGCAATCTTCGTTCTTTTTCGGTGAATCGATGAGATATCAAATTGGCAATTCCTCTATTATGAAAGATAAAGATCTGAATCGGTTTGTGGAAAAACAATGATATCTATCAATTCGATTCAAGAATCTCTAAAAATACTCAGTTTAGGGATGGATTTTCGTCGGTACGTTAAATTTGACTATATTACACCATTTGTAACACAGGTACTTAGCGGGAAGTATGTGATTGATATTGATCCTCGTCAGAATCCACCGACTATTGAAGATTGTGAATTTTGTCTTAATTTTGTCATTGATAGTGCGTTAAAACTGCAAGAATTTGATTTTAATACGAAAATTGGAGAGAGAATAACCTGATAAAAGTCAAATCCTTCGCAAATTCATATACATCACCATCGGTTACACTTATGTAAAGGAAATTAGGACTTACGCGGTTGAGTGAACCAGGAAAAGTTGTAACACCTGACATCAGATTCCAGGAAAAGAAATTACCTTAAAAAGAGGGCTGGGCGACAAAGAGGGTAGTTGCAGATCGCTGAATTGCCCG
>Ga0067045_1031891_pt1 | contig 11253 bp, 6 predicted proteins | sample TerdegcTABiofilm_FD_59184 | JGI IMG/M metagenome (GOLD analysis project Ga0067045, IMG submission 59184) | Combined Assembly of (Gp0054472, Gp0054536) Wastewater bioreactor microbial communities from Singapore -Terephthalate degrading...
CCGGCTCAACGCCGACCAGAACCCGGAACTGGCGCGCGCGCTGAGAATCATGGGCATTCCCACCTTGCTCGGTTTTCGCAATGGCCGTGAGGTGATCCGCCGCGCCGGCGCTCAAAATGAAGTCGCTTTGCGCGCCATCTTTGAGGCGCTTTATTTGGAAAAACCCCTGATACAAGGCCCAGCTCCCCTGAACCGGCTTCTCCGCCTGGCGGTTGGCCTTGCGCTCGGCGTGTTCGGATGGCTGAACGAGGTGAATTACATTCTGCTAGGAGCGGCGGCCCTGATCTTTTTTAGCGCCGTTTACGACCGCTGCCCGGTTTATCGTGTTATCGCGCCGCGCCTGGCAGGATTCTTCCAGCGTTTGATCTCATCCTAAAGACCCCAGAAAATCTTCATTCCTGCCAGCAGCGCGAGGAAACTCAGGATAGTGAGTGGCCACCCAACGTGGAAAAAATCCTTGAAGCGGTAACCGGCCGGGGCAATCATCAGGATATTAACTGGATGTGCCATAGGCGTCAGAAAAGAGGCTGAACATCCAATCGCCGTCGCGACAGCAACGGCTTGTGGATTGACACCCATGCTGATGGCGGCGCTGATGGTGATTGGGCCGGTGACGAGAGCGGTTACCTGGCCACCCATGCCCTGGGTGAGCAACGCCGTGAGAAGGTAAGCGCCGGCGACCAACCCCAGCGGCCCGAAGGGCGCGATCAACCGTATTATGCTGTCGCTGAATAACCCGGCCAGCCCGGTTTCTACCATTGCCAGACTGACGGCATACATGCCCGCAATCAGGAAAACAGCCTGCCATTCTACGGACTGGTAACTTTCTTCTATACTAACGCCTCCGGCAATCATGAGCGCCACCGCCCCGCACAATGTTGCCAGGTAGGTGGGAACTCCCAGGATAGAAGCCGTGATGGCCGCCATCAGGATCGCCAGAATGAAGAACGCTTTTTGCCCATCAACAGGTAGGTTCGCGGCGTCGGGTTCCAGTACAAAAAAATCTGTATGCTTTTGCAGCATTTTCAGCCGCGCCGCCGGTCCTGCCAGCAGCAGCACATCTCCAAAGTTGAGGGGGATATCCCCCACATTTGTCCGGTAACTGCGCTCCTTGCGCCGCAGTGCCACGACCGTGAACCCAGATTGATTCCGAAAATCCAGTTCTTTCAGCGTTTTTCCTAGCGCGGTAGAGTGGGGGGACGGGATAATTTCTAGCAGGACGCCACCCTGGCCAACGTTTATGGAGTCATGAGCATGTTGTTCACTGATTAAGCCCTGTTCAGCAAGCTGGTTCACCCGTTCTTCTCGTCCCACGATCAGTAGCCTGTCGCCGGCGCTGAGGATTTGTTCCGCTGCGGGCGCGATGATGGTTTGGTTTCCATGCCAGAGGCCGGCCACAACCAACCCGTACTGTGCTCCAAAACAGGTTTCTGCCAACGTCTGTCCAACCAGCGGAGAAGTTGGGGGAACACTGGCTTCCCAGAGCCTTTCCCCAAGTTGGAAGTAATTTTCCATCTCATCCCGCGTCACATTGGAAAAGCTTGCAAAAGCCCCAGGTGTTCTATCGGGCAGTAATTTCTTTCCCAGGAAGGCAAGATAGAGAATGCCGCTCACGGCGATCAGGCCGCCGGTCGGAAAGAAATCCAGGAAATTCAGCGCGGCTTGGGGTGGTTTTGCGATGCGAAGCAGATCGCTCACGATGATGTTGGCGGTGGTAAAGTAGGTTGCAGAACCCCCCAGCAGGCTGCCATAGGCCACCGACATGAGCAGTTTGCTTGGCCGGATACCAGTGCGACGACTGGTTTCCAGCGCGCTGGGCAGGATTAGCGCTCCGGCTGCCAGGTTATTCATGACCAACGAAAAGACCGCCGTCACGCCGGCGAACAACGCAATCAACCGACTTTCTGAGTTTCCCCCCGCTTTAGTAATCTTTTGGGCCACCCATCGGGTAACGCCGGTCTTTTCCAGTCCTCGCGTGAGGATGAAGAGGCTGATTAAGGTGATGACCGTCGGTTGGCTGAACCCGGCGATTGCCTGGATGGCTTCTTGCGGTTTCCCGGCTGGCCCAAGTATGCCAAACCCTGCCAGTTGCATTAATCCCAGCGTTGCCGCCATTGCCAGTGCAGCCAGGTCTATCCGGATTTTATCCAGCGCTGCCAGGAGCAGCGGGATCAGTACGACTGCAATCAAGGTCATTTGCAGAGATGTCATTTTAATACCTGCTCGCGTCTTTTTCACGTCGATGAAGATCAAGCACTGGCGCCCTGTCCGGCAGCTTTTGTCGGCCTGACCCCGAGTAGCTGGATCCCCAGAAAGGATAATACCAACAATATCCCTGCCGTCAATCCAAACATAAGTTGGATCCCCATTTGGTTTGCCAGGATACCGCCCAGCCACGGTCCTGCGAAAATCCCGATGGAATAAATTGACTGATGCAACCCCATTGCAGAGGTGACTTCGGCTGGCCTGACCTTCTGAATGCTGGCACCCATCAGCGCCGGGTAGCAAATGCCGTAACCCAACCCGATTGCGAGCTGCGCTACTGAAAATGCCACCATGTTTGGCGCTGATGCTGCTCCAACCAGCCCGATCCCCATGGCCAAAAAGCCACCTGTTAGGAGCCGCTTGACCGTGATGCGATGCCCGGCCGATGAAACGATCAGGCTGCCCAGCATTGCAACCAGCCTGGTCCAATACAGAAACACCGCAATACACAGCGTAACCATCAAGATTTTGCGGTGGTGTTTTGTTAAGCCTGCAGCTTGGGGGGTGACCTGCATGGAATCCCGTTTCCTCTGTGCAATGATTATACCGTCTGTTTTGTGAGGAATGCCTCCGGCGAAGGATTAAAACTTGTCCACCGATTCTACCCGATTCGCACTATAATTCAGCTTTACAGAAAAGTGATTTGGCCCACAAGGCAGAATTCGTCTTATTTATTAAATTCATTTTATGACCCAGACAGGAACGAGCTATGTATAAAACCCATACCTGTGGCGAGCTTCGCCCCATCCATATTTCACAGACGGTCACCCTTGCAGGGTGGGTTCACCGGCGCCGTGATCATGGCGGCGTGATCTTTATTGATCTGCGGGACCGTTTTGGACTTACCCAGATTGTCATTGATCCAGAAGCGATCCCTGCCGCGCAGGATGTGCGGGTTGAATGGGTCCTCCAGGTTGTTGGAGAGGTGCGCCGTCGTCCCGAGGGAGCGGAGAACCCGAACCTTCCTACCGGGGAGATCGAAGTGCATATTCAAAGCTTCAAAGTTCTCAACCAAGCCAAGCAGCTTCCTTTTCCCATCAACAAAGAGGAAGACGTGGAAGAGAACATGCGCTTGCGGTACCGCTACCTGGACTTGCGTCGCGAACGGATGCGCCGCAACCTGACGTTGCGCCACCGCATGGTCAAATTCATCCGCGATTACCTGGATAACAAGGGTTTCCTCGAAGTCGAGACGCCCATCCTGTTCAAAACGACGCCCGAAGGCGCCCGCGATTACCTGGTGCCTTCCCGTGTTCACCCCGGTGAGTTTTATGCTCTGCCCCAGTCACCGCAACAGTTGAAACAGTTATTGATGGTGGCGGGCGTTGAACGCTATTTTCAGATTGCGCGATGCTTCCGCGACGAAGACCAGCGCGGCGACCGCCAGCCGGAATTTACCCAACTGGATATGGAAATGTCCTTCGTAGAGCGGGACGATGTGATGGAGCTGGTCGAAGATATGTTCACCCGTATGGTTGCCGAGATTGTTCCACACAAACGCCTCCTGGCATCTCCCTGGCCGCGCCTCACCTATCAGCAGGCGATGGACCGTTTTGGGAAGGATAATCCCGACCTGCGCTTTGGCCTGGAGCTGGTGGATATTACCGATCTGGCACCTCGTAGCGGGTTTAAAGTGTTTCAAGATGTTGTTGCCTCCGGCGGCCATGTGCGTGGCATCAATGCCAAAGGACTGGGAGATTACAGCCGCAAGCAGATTGACGAGCTGACCGATTACGTGAAGCAGTTCGGCGCTAAAGGACTGGCTTACCTGGCAGTTGTCGCCAGCGGTGAGCATCGTTCTACGTTTAGCAAGTTCCTCCCGGCGGATGTCTTGCAGCAACTTTTGGAGCGTATGCAGGCGCAGCCGGGTGATCTGCTGCTCTTCGTCGCCGATAAACCGGCGGTTGTGTTCGAAGCCTTGGGCCGTCTGCGCGTTTACCTTGGCGATCTGCTGGGACTACGAGACCCAGAGACGCTGGCGTTTTGCTGGGTGGTTGATTTTCCGTATGTGGTGTGGTCAGAGGAAGAGAAACGCTGGGACCCCAGTCACCATCTTTTCACTGCCCCGATGCCGGAGGATATTGCCCTGCTGGCTAGTGACCCTGGCAAAGCCCGCGGTCAGCAATACGACCTGGTCTTGAACAATTATGAGGTTGGCGGCGGCTCGATCCGGATCCATGATCGCGCCTTGCAGGAAAGAGTGTTCAAGCTGATTGGTCTCGATCCTGAAGTGGCTCGCCAGCGTTTTGGGCATATCCTGGAAGCGTTTGAATACGGCACTCCGCCTCATGGTGGTATTGCCCCTGGGATAGATCGGATTTGCATGATCCTGGCCGATGAGCCGAATATCCGAGAGGTAATCGCATTCCCCAAGAACCAGGCGGCCCGAGATGTCATGGCCGATGCCCCGTCTGAAGTGGAAGCTAAGCAGCTTCAAGAGCTGCATATCCGCGTTGTTAAAGATTAACCCCTCAATGGCCGAGTGCAGGCATGTTGTGTAACTTTTGCACAGCATGCCTTTCTTTTTAAGCCGCTTTTATTACGAGATAGAATTGAGGCTAAGCGAAGACAATTGACCCTTCTGGTTTTTCTGACTACAATACAGATACGCATTGTCATTTTTATGGCCGAAATGGATTTCCAGAAATGTAATGATATGGTTGAGACGACAGGCATACAGGGTCAAAAAGGAGTTTTCGATGATAGGTTTGCCTTTTCCTTCAAAACGAGCGCCGTTTTATCGCGACATCCCCGATGAAAAGTGGAACGACTGGCGCTGGCAGCTTAGCAATCGCCTGAATTCGGTGGCAGATTTCGAGAAGGTTCTCACGCTCACTGCCAGTGAAAAGAAAGCGCTTTCGGCCAACGATCTCTTTCGTGTAGATATCACCCCTTATTTTGTCTCCCTGATTGACTCTGAAGATCCGCAGGATCCAATCCGCCGTCAGGTTATTCCTACCGAGGGGGAAATTGTCCCTTTCACAGGGATGATGGAGGACTCACTGGCGGAAGATCGTCATTCCCCTGTGCCAGGTCTTGTCCACCGCTATCCCGATCGCGTTTTGATGCTTGTGACAACCCAATGTGCTTCGTATTGCCGGTATTGTACCCGCTCGCGCATCGTGGGAGATCCTTCGGCTACCTTTTCTCGCGCCGAATTCGAAATGCAGATTGAGTATCTCAAGAGGACGCCCCAGGTACGGGATGTACTGCTTTCAGGCGGCGACCCATTGACGTTGGCGCCCAAATTACTGGAAGAGCTTCTTGCCCGGTTGAGAGAGATCCCGCACATTGAAATTTTACGTATTGGCACGCGCGTCCCAGTGTTCATGCCGATGCGGGTTACTGAAGAGCTGACGGACGTCCTTCAAAAGTTTCATCCTCTGTGGATGAACATTCATGTGAATCACCCGAACGAGATTACCTCCGAGCTAGCCGAAGCCTGCGACAGGCTCAGCCGCGCCGGCATCCCGCTTGGCAACCAATCCGTTTTGCTGGCAGGAATCAATGATTGCGTTCACCTGCAGCGTAAGCTGGTTCAAGACCTGCTTCGGATTCGAGTGCGCCCCTATTATCTTTACCAATGCGACCTGGTCGAAGGGGCAGGACATTTTCGCACGCCGGTAGCAAAGGGGATTGAAATCATCGAGGGCCTGCGCGGGCATACCTCTGGATTTTCGGTGCCAACTTTTGTGGTTGATGCGCCAGGCGGCGGTGGTAAGATCCCCTTGATGCCGAACTATTTGCTGAGTATGTCGGATCATAAGGTGGTGGTGCGAAATTTTGAAGGATTTGTAACTACATATGAAGAGCCATTGGAATACCAGGCGCATGATCCTGCTGCCTGCGCTTTCTGCAAATCCAAACGCCTGGAACCAGGCCAGGCTGGCCTGACAGCTCTTCTAGATGGCGATGAGATGTTCATCAAACCAGAGGGTTTCGACGAGTTGCACAACCGGGGCGGCGGTGTTCACCGCCTGCGCTCGGATCAAGAGAAGTGGAAACCCCTTGGCATTGGTTCTGGCGAGGAAGAGCGGTAGAACAAGAATGATTCTCATGAAATGGTAGCGTCGCGGCGGTCTCATGGAGCATACATAAAGCCAGGGTCAACCACTGAAGCGCTGTCATCGCACCCTGCGGGGTTGAAGGAATAGGGAATTCAAAAGGAGAAAAACATGCACTATCGTCGTCTGGGCCGTTCAGGTTTGAAAGTTAGCGAGATTTCATTAGGCGCATGGATCACCTTTGGAAGCCAGGTGGACGAGCAAAAGGCATCCAATTTGATTTTGACTGCTTATGATCAAGGCATTAACTTCTTCGACAATGCTGATATTTATGCCAATGGCCTGGCAGAGACGATTATGGGAAAGGCAATTCGCGGTTTGCCGCGCGAAGCGCTGGTTCTTTCCAGCAAGGTCTTTTGGCCTACGATGCCAGGGCCAAACGGGCGAGGCTTATCGCGCAAGCATATAATGGAGTCTGTACATGCCTCGCTCCGTCGTCTGGGCGTTGATTATATTGATCTCTATTACTGCCATCGCTTTGACCCTGACGCCCCTGTCGAAGAGGTGGTACAGACGATGAACATTCTTATCCAGCAGGGGAAAATTCTCTACTGGGGCACCTCGGAGTGGCAGGCCTCTCAGGTGATGCAGGCTTTTGCCGTTGCCGCCCAGTATGGCCTCATCCCGCCGACCATGGAACAGCCTCAATATAATATGTTTCATCGCAAGCGTGTGGAGCTTGAACTATCACCTCTTTGCAAAGAATATGGTTTGGGGCTTACAACCTGGAGCCCCCTTTATTTTGGTATTCTCTCAGGGAAATACAATGACGGCATTCCCGAAGGCAGCCGGGCTTCGCTTGCCGATATGGCCTGGATTCGCGATCGCATTACGCCGGAACGTCTTACGATTGTCCGCCAGTTAACCGCCCTGGCGCAGGAACTAGATATCACTACAGCGCAATTGGCGATTGCGTGGCTGCTGCGTCGCAAAGAGGTTAGCAGCGTCATCACGGGCGCATCCCGCATGGAGCAACTCGATGAAAATCTGGGCGCCGCCGAGGCTGAAGAGCGCATGACCGAAGATGTCCTGGAACAAATCGAGCAGATTTTGGGTAATTCACCGGAACAAGAAGATTGAGAGCGGTCTAAAAAGGGTAAGGAGGCGTACTGCCTGGGCAAGGATGTTTGCCCTGGCAGCCGGGTTATCCTGCCTGCTGGTATAATCGCTTCTATGACGAAATCCCAGAAACGAGTGCTGCTGCTCCTGATCTTTTTTGGAAGCCTGTATTTTATCCTCTTTATTCCCCCCAACCTGACGGGCGCCAAAGATGCCAATATGCTGGCGCTCTTCGAGGTAGATGAATATGCACAATATCCTCACGCTCTGGGGATGCTCACCCTCGGCGAAACGGCTTACCAGACACTCCGCAATTTTCTGATCTACCTGCATTACTTCTATGGCTACCCCTTTTATTTTTTCTCTGCGCTGGCGCTTTTTCCACTTAAATTGATCTTCGGCGCCGGTTGGCAGGTGATGACGCCGGTAATTTTGCTGGTTCTGCGCCAGGTGATCAACGTCTTGCCCATGCTCGTTTCTTTGCTACTCTGGGTTTGGATGCAGACGCGTTTTCGCTCCTGGTGGCGGGCGTTGGGGCTTTTTGCCCTCCTTTTAAGCGTGCCGGTAGTGGTGTTGAATAATTTGTGGTGGCACCCTGACAGTCTCGTTTTCCTGTTCGTTACGCTGACTATATTCTTTTTGAACCGAGATGCTCTACATTTTGGTAGAAATTTTTTCCTGGCTGCTATCTCCTGTGGTCTTGCAACCGGCACAAAACACCTTGGTTTGTTCTTTGTTCTGGCAGTGCCGGTATATATTCTGTGGGGGGTGTTTTCAAAACGCCTTCGTTGGGGGAAAGCAGTTGGACTTGGGGCGCTGTTCGTCCTGCTGATGACATTGGCGGTGGTGGTTTCTAACCCCTTATTGCTGCTGCCGATGGAGCGGGCAGAGATCATCGCTGTTCAAAAACTGCAATTCCAGCAGACTTCTGTTGGCATTTTGACGGCGAACCAGCAGACGTTTTTTGCCGATGGCTATCCGGAGGATATCCGCATTCACTATGGCGAGGCGCTCTTCATCCTCCTGGCTTTTTCATCCCTTGTGGCTGGTATCTTAAAACCAGAGCGGCGTCTCTTAAACGTCCTTATCCTGACCTGGATGATTCCCTTGACCTTTGTCATTCTCAATTTTGGCACCCGGCGCACGCATTACTTTTTGCCGGTCATGATCCCGCTCTTCTCAACTTTTGCAAACGTCTTTCTACCGTTTTCTCCATCCACACAGACCGCAGTGGATCGGTTCGAGCGCTGGTATTCCAGGGTTTTGGGGGGTCTTTATGCTTTGCTTATTTTAGGGCAGATGTTCCTTTTCGTCCGCACCGATGTGGAGATTTACCTTCGCACTTTATTTCGCGAGGCTACTTCTGCCAGCATCAAGTTCTATGAGCAAGTTGAGGAGAACGTCATGTCAAAAATGCCCGAAGAAAAGATCACCGCCTATCGTGACTGGCATATCTATTTTCCAGATACGCCCTCCCGACAGGTGGAGATGAACTGGAATCTGGCGACGTATGACTACATTCGAGAGCTTAAACCAGACCTGATTTTGTTGGAGCGCGAGAATCTCTCTATGTTTGCCCGCCCCGAAGTGGTGGGGGAAGCGGTCGATCCCGATCGTATGGAAATGGTGCACGAGTTCTACGCAGCCGCCGCGAAGGGCAGGCTGCAAGGCTACCGCCAGGTGTACCAGAGTGATTTTGGCCTGGTTTTTGTGGACGAAGCGTTGTTCAACACCTTCTTCGCGTCGAAGTGAGATCGCTGAGCGAGGCTCCGTGCGAGCCAGCCCCGGATCTAAACCGAGCGAAAAAACAACCCGGCAAGCATTTCTGTCCGGGTTGTTACGATTCGATCAGAGAGGATGGCGCTATTGGCTGCGGATACGGGCGCCCAGATCCTGTTCCAGCCTGCGGATGATGCGCTCTCGTATCTGGCTGGCTTCTTTATCGGTCAGGGTACGGTCGGTCGCCTGGTAGGTCAGGCTGTAGGCCATGCTCTTTTTCCCCGGGCCGATCTGTTCGCCGCGGTAGATATCGAATAACTGCGCTTCAATCAATAATTTCCCACCGCCGCTGAAGATGCTTGCCAGCACTTTTTCGGCGGGAGTCTCTTCATCCACAATTACGGCGATATCCTCCAGCACTGGGGGGAAGGCCGATACGGTGCGCGTATCATGGCGGTCCGGCATTACCGCCCGTAAGACCCCAGTTTCAAATTCTCCAGCGATGACAGGCGAAGTTCCTAGATCGTACCGTTTTTTGATCACAGGGTGCAATTCGCCGATCACGCCCAGCGAGTTCTCGCCTGACAGCACCTGAGCGCATTTTCCGGGGTGGTAATAAGGATGCGCCAGAGGTTGGAAACGAACGTTCTTAATATGCAGCGTTTCCAGCAGCGCTTCAACGATGCCCTTCAAGTCAAAGAAATCCAGTCGGGCACTGTTAGAGCGATCCCACGATGTAGGGTGGGCTTTTCCGGTTATGGCAATGGCCAGGTGATGGGGTTCTGCAGGCAAAAGCTGATCTGGCTGGGGGATGAAGACGGGCCCGATTTCAAACATTGCAAGCCGTTCTCGCAAACGGATGTTTTGCTCCATCACCTCCAGCATAGAAGCCAGAAGTGAGCGACGCATGACATTCCGGTCTGCCGAAATCGGATTTTGAAGATAGATGTAGGGGACATCTTCCAGCGCCAGCAGGCGCGCTTCGCGTTCGGGAGAGGTCAGGCGATACGTGATGATCTCTTGCAAGCCCAACCCGACCAGGATGTCGCGCAGCCTGTCTTCCATTTCCTGCACTGGGTTGCCGCGTTGGGGCGGCAGTTCAACTGCCAATCTAGAGGCAGGGATGTTGTCGAAGCCATACAGCCTGGATATTTCCTCGATCAGGTCTGCCTGACCTATCATTCCTTCGCCTATATCGGTGCGGTGGGGTGGTGTCTTGGCGTGAACAGTATCCTCTTCAATCCGGCATTCAAATTCGAGCCGTTCCAGCAAATCGGCGACCTGTCTGGCTGTGAGCTTGATACCCAAATGTCGTTGCACATCTGCTTCTGAAAGGCTGATGACCGGGTCGAAAGCCGGTTGTGGGTAAGCATCCACCAGCCCTTCGGCGATTTCGCCGCCGCTCCAGCACACCATGCGTTCGAGTCCGAGTTGGACGCCTTCTTTAGCCAGGTTAGGATGGATGTTGCGCGCAAAGCGGTAAGCCGCTTCGGAATTGAGGCGCTGTGAGGCGACGGTTTGTCGTATGTTGATAAAATTCCACGAGGCGCCTTCCAAAAGAACATTTCGGGTTTTTTCGGTCACCTCGCTTTCCAGGCCGCCCATCACACCTGCAATTGAGAGCGCGCCGGCTGTATCGCAGACCAGTACGGTGAAATCATCCAGGCTGCGCTCCACGCCGTCCAGGGTGGTCAGCTTCTCCCCTGGGTGGGCTGTGCGGGTGATGATGGTGGGTGCTTTCCCGCCTGCTCTTTGCACCAGAACGTCGTAATCGAAGGCATGCAGCGGCTCGCCAAGCTCTAGCATGACGTAATTGGTCGAATCTACAATGCTGTTGATCGGGCGCATCCCGGCCAGTCGTAACCGTCTCTGCACCTGGTAGGGGCTGGGGTTGGGGCTGACATTGCGCGCCAAACCCACCACGAAGCGCGGGTTCAAGGATGTATCCAAAATTTTAATTGTAGCCAGCCCCTCGATGGAAGGGTGTACTGGTTGGATTGTTCTTTTGGGTTTGCGCAGCGGTTTGCCGGTCAGCGCTGCAATTTCGCGCGCAATCCCTACCATGCAGGCGTTGCGGATCATATTGGGTAGGATCGAAATTTCAAAGACCGCATCACCCATATAGTCCACCAGCGGCATCCCCTCC
>Ga0067045_1031894_pt1 | contig 11253 bp, 11 predicted proteins | sample TerdegcTABiofilm_FD_59184 | JGI IMG/M metagenome (GOLD analysis project Ga0067045, IMG submission 59184) | Combined Assembly of (Gp0054472, Gp0054536) Wastewater bioreactor microbial communities from Singapore -Terephthalate degrading...
CAGAAAAATCATTGGTGTAAGAAATAAAAAATGAAAATTAATTATATATTACCTTCTTGGTTAAAAGCTGGTGGATTTAAAGTTATAATAGAATATGCAAATAGATTGCAAAATATTGGGCATGATGTAAAATTATATTACCCTGAAAAGGGATATGATTTTTATAAAGGACAATTTAAACCTCTATTTAAATTAAAAAGAAAACTAATAAATATTTTAGGTAGAGAAAAAAAATTTGAGAAAAATATTTTTAATAATCAGGTTGATGTAATCCCCGTAAAGAAAATTAATAACAAATATATTAGAAATGCAGATTTTACAATTGCAACTGCCTGGCCTACAGCTTTTGATGTTGTCAAGCTCGGAAATGAAAAAGGTAAAAAAATATATTTTATACAAGACTATGAAATTTTCAACTCTAATATAAAATTGGTTGATTTATCATATACATTACCATTAAACAGAATTACTATCTGTACTTTTTTGAGGGATTTTTTATACAATAAGTTTTCTGTTGACTCTAAAATTATTTTAAATGGAATTGATTATAACATCTTTAATTACAAGTTTCAAAAAGAAGAAGAAAAAAAAATAAACTTACTATTTGTATATTATCCTATGGACAGGAAAAATATGCCATTAGCATTAGAGGTCATAAAACAAATCAAAAGTAAATATCCTGATGTTGAAATAAATTCTTTTGGATTTTATAAAGATAATAACATTCCAGAGTATGTTAATTTTTCCGTTGACCCCGATGAAAATACAATTGTCAAACTTTATAACTTAGCCGATATCTTTTTGTATACGAGTAAATTTGAGGGCTTTGGTTTGCCACCAGCAGAAGCAATGGCATGTAAAACCGCTGTTGTAACATCTAATGTTGGGGCAATTCCTGACTATGCAGAGCATATGAAATCTGCATATATAATAAATGATTTCACCCCAGAAAATTATATTAGAGGTATTGAATTATTTATTCTTAATGAAAACCTTAGGAAATCTATTGCTGAAAATGCTTATATTACTGTTAGGCAAAAATTAAATTGGGAAAAGTCTCTTGCACAATTAGAGAATTATTTTAAAGAACTTAAATAATGAAAAGTCTTTCAATAATAATAGTTAATTATAACACAACTGAATTTATTAGAAAGTGTATTAATTCAATTAAATCTAATTCAAATCTACAAAATTATGATATAATTGTTGTTGACAATAATTCCAAAGATAAAAGTATAGAATTAGTAGCAAAAGAAAATCCTGATGTAAAGTTCATCTGGCAGGAAAAAAACTGCGGATTCGGGGCTGCCTGTAATATTGGAGTAAAAAATTCCGATTCAGAATATTTATTATTCCTTAATCCAGATATTGAAGTTAGAAACAATGCAATTGAAATACTAATTGATTATATTAAATCTAATAAAAATGTGGCTGTATGCTCAGGAATTTTAGTTGATCAGAATTGTAAGGTATTATATTCATACAACGATTTTCCTGACTTACTCTGGGAATTTAGAGAAGCATATGGATTGTTTTTAAAATCTAAAATACGAAAACTAACTACCAGAAAAGAAATAATAGATAAAATTCCCTTTGAGGTTGACTGGTTTCACGGAGCCTGTATATTAGTTAGAAAAGATATATTTGAAAGAGTTGGAGGGTTTGACGAAAATATTTTTCTTTATTATGAAGATGTTGACCTTCACAAAAAAATTAAAAGTCTTGGATACAAAGTTATGTGTGTCCCTTCTGCTGAGTTTTTCCACTTTGAGAGAGGAAGTGTAAGAGAAGGAGATTCTTTTAAAATTTATCATTACTATATGCATATTAATAAAATATATTACTATAAAAAATATAACCATAATTTCAAATTATTTGTTATTAGAATAATGTATATTAGTGGTTCTTTAATAAAAATTATTTCCTTACTTTTCAGACCAAAACTCTGGAGGCAAATTCCGATAAGGTTGCATCAATATAAAATAATAATAAGTATATATCTTAATTTAAAATATAACCTCAATGTTGAAAATTGTTAATATATATTTATTATCAAGTCATTGGGTACATTCACATAGAAAAATATTTATTCATAATATTTCTAAAAGGTTAGGAAAAACAATAGTAATTCAGGACCCTGTTTCATTATCGGTTAATTTATTTCATAAATTCAAGGAAAGATTTTACAGTCTTATTTCTGGTAAGTTAAAACCATTTTGCATTAATGAAAATATTCAGATTTTTACCCCTTTTGTTTTATTCCACAGAATAATATGGAACAAGTGTAAGCTAATTGCAAAGTTTGATGCAAAACTTCTATCTTATCAAATAAACAAATTTATAAAAAAATACTATCAGGATTACAAAATAAATTTCTGGATATATCTCCCCTTAAACTTTTATCTTATAAAACACATTAAGTATGATAACCTGATATACGATTATTACGATGACTATGAATTTGACACAAACGGTAATGAAATAATATCAAACATAAAGTTAAATAGGAAATTAGTTCCTCTTTGCGATTTGATTATTTGCATTTCCGAATTCACAACAAATAGAATGTTAAAATTAAATAAGCGTTCTATTATTACCGTAAGCGGATATGATACAAAAATATTTTCTAAAGACATAGCTGACAAAATAACTGAAATTGATAACTTAGATAAACCGATAATAGGATATTCCGGGGTTTTAAGGTCATATATAGATTTTTCATTACTTGAATATTTACTAAAGAATACAGAATACTATCTCGTTTGCATTGGTTATATAGATAGAACATTTAAGGAAGAATATAAAATACTCAAGCAGTATAAAAATTTTATTCACATAGAATATAAACCAATAGAGGAAATTCCTTATTATGTAAAAAAATTTAATGTTGGCATTTTACCATATAAAGAAAATAATTTTACCAAAAGTGTATTCCCTTTAAAATTCTTTGAATATATGGCAATGGAAATTCCTATCGTTTCAACAGCATTACCTGAGCTTGAAAAGTATAAAGGAATAATAGGATACTCGAAAACAAAAGAAGAATTTCTGGAAAACTGCAAAAATGCAATTAATGGATTTTACAACTCAAAATTTTCTGAATATCCAAAAATTATTGCGGAAAACTCCTGGGATAAAGTATTTGATAAGATAGAGGAAAATTTAATTGATGTTTATAAAGAAAAAGGAATAATATAATCATTTTACTATTACCCTCTCTTCCTGTAAAGCCAAACAGAAAGAGTAGATGTAACCACCCCATAAATAATTAAGATATATATAGTTTGAGCCACATCTTCAAAACCTGAACCTTTTAGCATAATCATTCTTATCACCCTTGTAAAATGGGCAATAGGGTTAAAGAAAGCAATTACTTTTGCCCATTGAGGCATATATTCGACCGGTGTAAAAACCCCACCAAGTAAAACAAAGAGCATCATAAAGAACCAGGCAATAAACATTGCCTGCTGTTGTGTGTGTGTTATTGTTGATATAAACAAACCAATACTAAGTACTACAACTAAATAAATAGCTGCAATTAAAAAAATTAGTAAAGGATTTCCAAGTAGTGGTATATTAAAAATTATTATACCGGCAGTCATTCCAAATGCAAGTTCTACAATTCCAATAATCCAGAAAGGAAATAGTTTTCCGAAAATGAATTGATATTTTTTTATAGGGGTAACATTTATCTGTTCTATCGTTCCTAACTCTTTTTCCCTTGTAATATTCATACTGGTCAGGAATATTCCGATTAAGGAAACAAGTATTACCAATATTCCTGGCACCATATAAGTTTTATAATTCAGTTCTGGATTAAACCAATTCGAAAAAGTAACTTCAATTATTGGTTCTTGTGTAAAATCTGAGATTTTAGGATTCTCAATTAGTATTTCGCCATTAAACTGCTGTATTATATTAGAAGTGTAATTGTATATTATTCCTGCAGCAGACATATCCTCTGCATTTATTAACAATTGCAATTTTGTTTTACCTGAAATCAAATAATCTTTCTCAAAATTATTGGGTATGTTTATTATTAACTTAAATTCGTTTTTTTTAAAGCCATCAAAGGCAAGCTCAACATTATCAAAATTGTCTTTAAGTGTGAAGTATTTATTTTGTGAAAACTTTGAAATTAATTCTCGAGAATATTTTGTTTTATCTAAATCTATTACAGCAAAATTAATATTCTTTATTTCATATGTTACAGCATGCGCAAGTATTAATAACTGCACAAGTGGTAAAAAGATTATTATTGGAATCATTGCTTTATTTCTCAAAATCTGTAGAAATTCTTTTCGAAGTATAAATATTATTGTTCTCATTAAAAAAATTTATTCAAGTCTTATTTTAAATCTTTTTACACTAACAAGTATAAAAACCGCACACATTCCTAACAGAATTAATGTTTCCTCCCAGATATAAGAAAAATCACTGTTCTTCAACATAATTGATTTTACTATTATTATAAACCATCTTGCTGGAATAAAATTACTAAGCAATTGTAATAAGAGAGGCATATTCTCTACAGGAAATATATATCCAGATAGAAGTACCGTTGGTAGCATTAATGCTGCTAATGACAACATCATAGCAATTTGCTGATTATTAGTTAACGATGAAATAAATATCCCCAGAGAAAGAGCGGTTATAACATATAAAACGCATTGAAGAATTAATAATATTAAACTTCCTTCAAAAGGCATTTCAAAAACAAATCTTGCAAGATAGAGAATAATTCCAGCATCAATAAAAGCAATTAATATGTATGGTATAACTTTTCCAATAATTATCTGAAAGGGATTCAAGGGTGATACAAGTAATACCTCCATTGTACCAAATTCTTTTTCTCTTGTTATTGATACAGATGTCATCAAGGCAGAAATTAGTAATAAAATAACAGCCATCAGACCCGGCACAAACATAAAAACACTTTTAAGCTCAGGATTATAAATCATTTTAACTTCTGATTCTATAAATGGCAAATCATCTGAATACTTTTTAAATTCCTTCTGGTAATTTTTTATTATAGAGGTAGTATAATTAATTAGCATATTAGCAAGGTTGGGGTCGGAAGCATCAGCAATAATTTGAATATTAGCTTTATGTTCTTTTTCCAGTTTCCTCGCAAATTCAGGCTCAAAAATAATAACTTCTTTAATAGTACCTTTTTTAAATTCTTTTTCAATTTGCTCTACTGACTCTAAATTTTGCTGTAGAATAAAGTATCCCGAAGATATTATCTTATTACTTATTTCTTCAGTTACATTATCCTTAGATAAATCCAGAAAAGCAATATTTGCATCTTTTATTTCTGTCGTAATTGCAAATCCAAATACTAATATCTGAACAACAGGCATTCCAAAAAGAATAAGCAATGTACGGTAATCCCTGAAGATATGATAGAATTCTTTTTTTACAAACCCTAAAAATCTTTTCATAAATTTCTATCTTGATAAAGTTTTACAAATACTTCATACATATTACTGCATTTATATTTTTTCTTAAGCTCTTCTGGTTTATCAAGAGCAGATATTTTTCCGTTTGCTAAAATTGATACTCGATTGCAATATTCTGCTTCATCCATATAATGAGTTGTAACAAAAATTGTAATTCCGTTATTCGCTGCATTGTAAATCAAATCCCAGAACTGTCTTCTTGTAATTGGGTCCACTCCACCAGTGGGTTCATCGAGAAAAACAATTTTTGGAGTATGAATAATTGAAATTAAAAAAGCTAATTTCTGTTTCCATCCAAGTGGTAGGGATTTTAATAATTTATTTTTTTCATTTTCAATTCCCAATAAACTAATTAAATGCCTTGTTTTATTTTTAATCTCTGAAAATGATAATCCATAAATACCAGCATAAAAGGAAATATTCTCTTTTACAGTTAAATCTTCATACAATGAAAACTTTTGACTCATATATCCGATATTTTTTTTAATTTTCTCGGACTGATTATATACATTATAACTTGCTACTGTAGCTTTCCCTGATGTTGGAGTTAGTAATCCACATAACATTTTTATCGCTGTGGTTTTTCCAGCTCCATTAGCACCAATAAATCCAAATATTTCTCCTTCTTTTACCTCAAAAGAAATAGAATCAACTGCTGTAAATTTTCCAAATTTTTTTGTAAGATTTTCAACTTCTATGATGTTGTTCATAATAATTTTATACAGGCTTTATTTCATTAATGCAATAAAACAGTCCTCTATATCAGGTGAAATTTTTTTTATCTTTACATCTGAGAAATTTTCAGGAGATGAATTAATAATATAAGATTTAAGTTCTTCTATCTTAATATTTTTATTCTTATCAATATAATGTATTTCATTTCCAAAAAGCTGAACTGACTTTGCACTTTCTCTTTCTCTAAGTAATAAATTTAGTTTATACAAATTTGATGTGGTAATGGAATAAATTGTTTCTTTATAATTAGAAATTATTCCAGCTGGTGTGTTTATATCAAGTATATTTCCTTTTTGTATTAAGATTATTCTATCACATAACTTAGCCTCGTTCATATAAGGTGTAGAGATAAGTATAGTAATATTTTCTTTCTCTAAATTTTTTAGTATATCCCAGAAATCATTTCGTGATACCGGGTCAATTCCAGTTGTCGGTTCATCAAGAATTAATAATTTAGGCCTATGAATCAGGGCGCAGCATAAAGCAAGTTTTTGTTGCATACCACCCGATAAATTCCTTGCTCTTCTTTTCTTAAAGGGTTCTAAAAAAATATAGATGTCCTTTATTAAATCATAATTTTCTTTTATAGTAGTACCAAAAACTGTAGCAAAAAATTTTAAATTTTCTTCTACCGTTAAATCACTATAAAGAGAAAATCTACCGGGAACATAACCAATACTTGACCGAATCTTTCTATAATCCTTGATAACATTGTAATTTAGAACAAATGCTGAACCGCTATCAGGTTTTATAAGAGTTGTTAATATTCTAAATAAAGTTGTTTTTCCTGAACCATCCGGTCCTATAATACCAAATAGTTCTCCCTTTTTGGTAACAAATGAAACATTATCCAGAGCGACAATATTATCATATTTTTTTGTTACTTCATTTATTATAACAACTTCTTCTGTCATCTAAAAGATTTAAATATTGTAAAGATTATTTGGTTATTTAAAAATAACCTCGGCAGGCATACCTATTTTTAGTGTACCATCATTTAATACTTTAATTTTCACTGCATATACAAGGTTTACCCTCTCTTCTTTTGTTTGAATAATCTTTGGTGTAAATTCTGCATTCGGGGAAATCCAGGTTATTGTGCCTTCATATTCTTTCATTGATTCTTTCCCTGCATCAATTAAAACTTTTACTCTCTGACCAATTTTAATTTCTGAAAGTTGGCTACCGCTTACATATACTCTTAATTCCATTTCGTCTAAGTTGGCAATTTTGTACAAAGGTTTCCCGAAATTTACTATCTCATTTTGCTCAACAAGTTTCAAAATTACAGTACCTTTTACTGGGTTTTTAATAAAACACTTTTGAATTTGGTCATCTATTTGTTTTATCTGGGCATCTATAGTAATAAGTTCTCCTCTGGTGGTACTGTTTTGTGATAAGATGGAATTTATTTGTTTTTCAAGAACTCTCATTGACCCAATTATATCATCAAGCTGTTTAGGGGAAGCCGCATTATCTCTTAACAAATTTTCAATACGATTTTTTTCTATTTCACTTACTTTTAACTGTTCCCTCACAACCTCTGCTTGAGAAGAAGAAATTTTAAATTTACTACCAATAGCCTTTTTCTGTGCAATTAATTGAACCTTTTTAAGATGCAATTGCAAAGTATCAATCACAGCAACTAATTCCCCCTCTTCAAGTTGTTCCCCCTCTTTAATATTCATATAAAGAACTTTTCCGTTTGCCTCAGCAGATATTATAGTTTCCACTGCCTCAAAATTTCCATAAGCATCAGATTTTTTTTCTTCTTTTGTACAGGAAACCAGAGAAATAAAAACGATTAGCATTAAAATAATTAATAACTTTTGCATATATAAATTAATTTTATTTTTTTCTCTTTTTATTCTAAAATCCATTTTAATTTCCTCTAACAGTTAAGTAATTGACTTTTGCCTGCGTTTGAAGTACAATATGAATTTCCTTTAATAGCAAAGATTGATTATAATTTATCAACTCTGTTAAATAAACTGTCGATGTTATTATTCCATTTTCAAGTTGTGAAAGAGTTACATTTACTATTTCCTTCCTTTTTAAAATTATTTCGTCATCTTTTTTAATTAACTCTTCATATTTATCAATATCTGCTTTATATTTACTGAGATTTATCTTTAAATTTTTATCAAAAACCTCTTTTTGAATATCTATCAAATCAGAGTTAAGTTTATTTATATATTTTTCATAATTAGCAGAATTCCAATCAATTGGATTCCAAACAACATTTAACCCTATCAAATAAAAGGGCTGGAAAGAATTATCAAGCATATTTAAACCGGGTCTTCCTATACCTGCCTGACCAAAAAGGTTAATTTTAGGCAATTTCCTGGTCGTTATCAGTTCATCTTGATTTAGTGTTAATTGTTTTTGTAAAGTAAATAATTTGTATTCGGGTCTATTAAGCAATGTATCAGAATTATTAAAGTTAAATTCAACTTCGGGAAGTATTAATACAACGGTTGAATCTATTTCTTTCCCGATTAACTCTGAAAGCATTTTTTTAGCAGAACCTATTTCGCTTTCAATCCCACTAATTTCCTGTTCAATCTGTAGAAGTTGTGCCTCAAGTATGTATATGTTACTTGCGGGAATTACTCCATTTTTGACTTTTGCTTCTAATTCTGAAATTCTGTTTTTTATATCTTTAATCAATAATTCGGAGTATTCTTTTTTCTTTTGTAAAATCAAAATAGAAAAATATAAATCATTTATCTTCTGGCGAATTGAATATAACTCCACATAAGTCTTCTGCTTTTCAACATTCGTTATACTGGTTTCAAGTTTCTTTTGTAAACTTGTGGTTCCACCGTCATAAATTAATTGCCTGACATCAAGAGTTATTTGATATCTATCTTTATTCATTTCTGTCGGCTTAAAAAATGGTGTATTTAGCTCAAGTTTAGTCACATCAGATTGATAAGTTGCCTGACCCTTGAAACTGATCTGTGGAAAAAAATTTGTGCTTATATTATCGCTCTTTGTTTTTCTAATTGATTCATAAACAATATTTTGCTTCATTAAAGGATAAGTTTCTTCAGATATCTTGTAACATTGGTTTAGAGTTAAAGTATCATTTCCACCGGAAAAAATAAAACTTAAGATTTGGGTAATTAATATAATTTTCATTTCTTACTTTTTAATTGCTTTAATAATAAATTCCGCAACTTCAGTTTTTCTCCTTTCAATAAATTCATTATACTCTTCCTCACTCATACTTAAAACATTAGTAATAAAATACTTTGCAAGTATTGGAAAAATGCATAGTGAAATAATATTTGCTGCAAAGGTATTAAATTCTATATTAATAATTTCACCATTTTCTTTTGCTTCCTGTAAATCAGCATATAACTTTTCAAGCATGAAAGATTTATTCTTGTTGATTATTTCCGACAATAATTTTGGATTTTGATTGATTTCATTTATTACAAATCCCGGTAAATAAATATTATCCTGTAGTAAAGTTATATAAGATTTTACAAAAAATCTGATTTTTTCAAATAGGGGAAGGTCTGTATTAAGTAATTCTTTTATTTGAGGAAATATTTTTTTAATCCCTTCGACAAAAATTGCATCAAATAATTTCTGCTTGCTTCTGAAATAATAATGTAACATTGCTTTATTTATCCCTGCATCATCTGCTATCTCCTGCATTCTCGCACCCAAAAAACCCTTTTGGTGAAATATTTTTCTTGCTGATTCAAGAATTCTCTTCTCAGTTTGGGAATTCTTTTTATTTTTATTAACCATTTAATCTAATCAATTAGTTAATTTTAACATAAAGTTAAATTATTTGGTTAATAATGTCAAGTAAAAAAATCTTTTAAAGTTGCATTAAACAAATAATAAGTTTATATTAACTATTAAATAAAATATATACTTTATGAAAAAAACATTGTTACTGGCTTCCCTACTTTTATTTTCATTAATTTTGGGATGCAGTTCTCAAAAAGAATTAGAAGTTGCAACGGAAGACTTAAAAAATACAAGATGGAAACTTGTAGAACTAAATTCGCAAAAAATTTCCGGGTTAAAATCTGATATTTACATTATTTTTAACCTACACAACAACGAATTTAAAGCATTTGGTGGGTGCAATGAAATTTATGGTTTATATGTATATGATGGAAAAATTTTAAAGCTGAACAATATTGCGATGACGAAAATTAATTGTACGGACGGAGAAGATAAATATGAATATAGTTTTGTAGATGCCTTAAAATCTTTTGATAATCACAAAATTATTCAAAAGAATTTATATCTTTATAAAGGCAATAATGTAATTGCAAAATTTGAAGCTACTTTCCTGTAAAATTTTTTATACAGAATAAAACATAAAAAGGGCTGATTTTTCAATCAGCCCTTTTTATGTTTAAACCTCTTCAACAAAAAGTTTTCTGAATATAATTACTATTATTTTATCAATACCATTCTCTTTACATCGCTAAATGTACCAGATGTTAATTTATAGAAGTACACACCACTTGCAAGAGATGAAGCATCAAAATCAAATGAATAATATCCAGCTTCCTGAACTTCATTCACAAGAGTAAGTACTTCTCTTCCAAGTATATCATAAATTTTCAATGTAACAAGTCCTTGTTTCGGAATTGCATAATTAATCTTTGTTACTGGATTAAATGGATTCGGATAGTTTTGAGACAGTTCATACCTGGTTGGAATATTATTATTCTTTGGTTCTGTTCCTGTTGCAAAGTTAAATGTCAGTTTAATATTAGGCCTATCGGTATATGATGATGATGGAGATGTAATTTGTGTACAACCATCACCAGAAGATAAATCGGAGTGATTGTGTTTTAATTGTCCTAATGAATTAACTGTACCATTTACTGTGGAATTTGAAGTCCAGCTACTGTTATTGAAGCAAATTTCTATCGCAAGGTTATTACCAGTCCATAAGAATGGTGTCTGGAGTTGAATATCCTGCCAACCAGTTCCTGGAACTGTATATGTACCCGAATACACAAGAGTACCACCAGACATAAAGCCTGTTAAGGTAGAAGCAGTTGTATTTTGCATA
>Ga0067045_1031896_pt1 | contig 11252 bp, 6 predicted proteins | sample TerdegcTABiofilm_FD_59184 | JGI IMG/M metagenome (GOLD analysis project Ga0067045, IMG submission 59184) | Combined Assembly of (Gp0054472, Gp0054536) Wastewater bioreactor microbial communities from Singapore -Terephthalate degrading...
ATCTGCGAACTGTTGCCCGCCGTCACCGAGCCGCGCGCGGCGAACACCGGCTTGAGCTTGGCCAGCTTGTCCAATGCCGAATCCGGCCGCGGCCCCTCGTCCTGCGCCAGCATGCGCTCGACGATGCGTACCGTGCCGCCTTCGCCAGGCACGTGTGACTTCACCGCATACGGCACGATCTCGGCCTCGAACTGCCCGGCCGCAATCGCCGCGCAGGCGCGACGATGCGACTCGACGGCGAACGCGTCCTGATCCTCGCGGCTGACGCCCCACTGCTGCGCCACCCGCTCCGCCGTCAGCCCCATGCCGTAGGCGATGGCGACGTTCTCGGCGTGCGCGAAGATCTCCGGATTGAGGCTAACCTTGTTGCCCATCATCTGCGGCATCGCGCTCATGCTTTCGGTGCCGGCGGCGATCATCACGTCAGCCTCGCCAAGGCGGATGCGGTTGGCGGCATCGGCCACTGCCTGCAGACCCGAGGCGCAGAAGCGGTTGATCGTGACACCCGGCACCCTGTCCGAAAGGCCGGCCAGCAGCAAGCCGATACGCGACACGTTCATGCCTTGCTCGGCTTCCGGCATTGCGCAGCCGGTGATGACGTCGCCGATCTCGTTGCCATCGAGATTGGGCACCTTCGCGACCACCTCGCGCAGCACCTTCGCCAGCATGTCGTCCGGCCGCACGTTGCGGAAGGCACCGTTGCGCTTCGCAACCGGCGTGCGCACCGCGGCGACGATAAAGGCGTCCTGAATCTGTTTGCTCATCGATTCTTCTCCGTCAGTTGCGCAGGGGCTTGCCCGTCTCGAGCATGTGCGCGATGCGCTGCTGGGTCTTCTCGGTCTTCAGCAGTTCTACGAACTGCGCGCGCTCGACGTCCAGGATCCACTGCTCGCTGACGCGGCTGTTGGTCTCCACTTCACCACCGCACAGCGCGGTGGCCGCCGCCTTGGCGACGCGGTAGTCGTGCGCCGAGATGAAGCCCCCTTCGGCCATGTTCACCAGCATCATTTCGCAGGTCGCGATGCCGTTGCGCCCCGCCACGGTGACCGCCGGATTGACCAGCGCCGGGCGCCAGGCCGATTCGGCCATCGCCCGCGCGCGGCGAATCCCGGCGTACAGGATCTCGGCAGCGTTGAACACCACGTCGTCCCCCGCCCGCCCGAAGCCGAGCTGGATCGCCTCCAGCGCGCTCTTGGCGACAGTCGCCATCGCAATCGTCTGGAAGGCGTTCTGGATGTAGGGGAACACATCACCGCCGGCCGCACGCAGCGCCAGGGCGTGGGCCTGCAAGGCGAACTCCTTGCTGCCGCCACCCGCCGGAATCAGGCCGACGCCGGCCTCGACCAGGCCGACGTAGCTTTCGAGCGCGAACACGCGGTGCGCGGCGTGCATCACGAACTCGCAGCCGCCGCCCAGCGCCATGCCCTGCACCGCCGCGACCACTGGCACCTGCGCATGCTTGATGCTCATCGACGCGCGCTGGAACTTCGCCACCATCTTCTCGAGGAGATCGAACTGACCGGCGCGGCAGGCTTCACCCACCTGCTGCAGATTGGCGCCGACCGCGAACGGCGCCGGCTGCCAGATCACCAGGCCGTCGAGGTCGGCTTCGGCACGCGCGATCGCCTCGAGCAGACCATCCATCACCTCGTCGCCGATCGCGTGCATCTTCGACACGATCGACACGATGCCAATGCACGCATCCAGGTCGGCGCGCCGCCACAGGCGCACGCCGCCGTTCTCCCACAGCGTCTCGCCGCGGTCGTCCGGCGCCTCGCCCAGAACCCGGTCCGGATAGAGCTGGCGCTGATACACGGGCAGCGCCGCGCGCGCCTTCAGCGCGTTCTCCGCGGCACTGCAGGAGCCCGCGGGCGCATGCGCACCGTCGCGCTCGAACACCCATGGTGGCAGCGGCACGCTCGACATCGCGCGACCGTGGTCGATGTCCTCCTGGATCATCGCCGCCACCTCGCGCCAGCCCGCGGCCTGCCAGGTCTCGAACGGCCCCTGCGCCCAGCCGAAGCCCCAGCGCATCGCCAGGTCGACATCGCGCGCATTGTCGGCGATGTCGCCCAGATGCACCGCGCAGTAATGAAACACGTCGCGGAAGATGGACCACAGGAACTGCGCCTGCGGATGCGGATGCGCCGCGAGCTGGGCGAACTTCTCCGCCGGGTTCTTCAGCTTCAGGATCGCCTCGACCTCGGGGAAGACCTCGCCGCCGCTGTCGCGGTAGTCCTGCAGATTCAGGTCGAGCACCTGGATCTGCTTGCCCTGCTTACGGTAGATGCCGCATTTGGTCTTCTGCCCCAGCGCACCCTTGGCGATCAGCGCCTGCAGCCACGCGGGCGTGCTGAAATGCGCATGCCAGGGGTCGTTGGGCAGCGTCGCCTGCATGGTGCCAACGACGTGCGCCAGCGTATCGAGACCGACGACGTCGCCCGTGCGGAAGGTGGCGCTCTTGGGACGGCCGATGCGCGGACCGGTCAGCAGGTCGACTTCATCGAAGGCCAGGCCCAGACGCTGGGTGTGGTGCAGCACCGCCAGGATCGAGAATACGCCGACGCGGTTGGCGACGAAGTTGGGCGTGTCCTTGGCGCGCACGATGCTCTTGCCGAGGCGGGTCGTCAGCCAGGCCTCCAGCGCATCGAGCATCGCCGGATCGGTGTCGGCGGTGGGGATCAGTTCCACCAGCGGCATGTAGCGCGGCGGATTGAAGAAATGAATGCCGCAGAAACGGCTGCGCGCGCCGGCTGGCATGCCGGCGGAGAGGGCATTGATCGACAGACCCGAGGTGTTCGACGCGAACACGGCACCGGGCTTCAGATGCGGGGCAACCTTGGCGTAGAGATCGAGCTTCCACTCCATCTTCTCGGCGATGGCCTCGATGACGAGGTCACATTCGCCCAGTCGGGCGAGGTCGGTACCGTAGTTGGCGGCCTCGATGTACTGCGCGCGATCCTTCGCCGCGAACGGCGCCGGATCGAGCTTCTTCATGCTGGCGACGGCCTTGTCGACGACGCCGTTTGCCGGGCCTTCCTTGGCCGGCAGATCGAAGAGAATCACCGGCACGTCGGCATTGGCGCAATGGGCGGCAATCTGCGCGCCCATGACGCCGGCGCCGAGCACGGCAACCTTGCGGATGATGAGACGACTCATGCGGTTCTCCGGATGCGAAGCGGCCAGGCAACAGGGCCCGGCCGCGGCCCTCTGGCGGGGTTAGAAAGCGTGGTTGAGCTGGACCGAGAAGATGTTGACCGAGGTGTCGAACGACCCACGGACAAACTGCGCGGTCTGGGTGGTTCCGAGTACGGTCTGGCGATCGATCTTCTCCTTGTCGAAGAACAGGCGCGCATAACCGGCGTCGACCGAGGTCTGCTTGGTCAGCTTGTAGTTGAAACCGACGGCCAGCCAGGTGCGGTCGGAGTCCGGCAGGCGGACGGTGCGGTCCGCGGCCTTGCGCACAGGCGACTGATCGTAGGCAACACCTGCGCGCAGCCGCAGCGCATCGGAGTACTGGTACTGCATGCCGACACCAACCCGGTAGCTGTCCTTGAAGCCAAGATACTCGTCGGTCAGGGTGACACCCGCAGTGCCGTGCTGGACCTTCAGGCGCGGGATCGAGCTCCAGCCGGTCCAAGTGTAGTCGGCGAGGATCTGCAACTTGTCGGTTGCCTGGTGGGAAATGGCCAGCGAGGCCGAATCCGGCAATTCGATGGACACCTTGGCGGGCGTCGAATTAGGCCCTGCCTCGACCTTGCCATTGACGTCCAGATCGATGGTCGAACGATACGTGACGCCCACACGTGTCGCCGGCGTCAGCTGGAACATCGCACCTGCGTTCCAGCCCCATCCGGTATCGTCACCCGACAGTTTGCTCTCGACATCCACCGTAGCCGGCAGCAGTGCAACGACCGGCTGCATGCCGCGCAGGTCGGCCTCGAACTTCACGTAGTTGACGCCGAAGCCCAGCGAAACCACGTCGTTGACCCGGAACGCAATGCTCGGGTTGATGTTGATCGCCTTGATCTCCGAATAGTTGCCCTGGTAGCGCCCCATGAAGGTGTCGTCCCACTCGGTAGCGTTGCCGAAGGTGGGCGAGATCCCCAGGCCGAGCCGCAGGTCCTTGTTCACCGACATGGCCCAGAACACGGCGGGTACCAGTGACTTGCCGCCCGCGTTACCGCCGTCGTTGCCGAGCGGATAGGCGGGAACAGGTGGCGCAGCCACGCGCAGGGCATTCGTCCCCTTGTCCGAGAACTCGAGCGAGCGATCCAGCACGGTCAGCGCACCCGTGACATGGTGACCTTCGCTCAGGTAGAGCATCCCCGCCGGGTTGAAGTAGATCGTGCTCGCATCCTCGGCCACCGCTGCCGAACCGGCGTAGGCGTAGCCGGTCCCCGCCCCGTTCTGGTTCTGCAGCGCAAAACCCGCGGCCATCGCGTTACCCGCCGCCAGTGCGGCGGTCGCCGCAGCCACATTCATTGCCAGACGCTTCAGTTGCATGTGATGTCCCCTCACGTTGTCATGACTTGCGGGTTTGTCCCGCTCTACTGAAAAAACGCACTACTCACCAACAAAACTCATTCGGCAGGCACCGGGCGCTTGCGCCCGCGGTCGTCGAGCGCGACATAGGTCAGTCGCGCCTCGGTCACCTTGACCACAACCGGATTCTCCGGATCGCGTTCGGCAAAGACTTCGACATCGACCGTGATCGACGTACGCCCGACCGAACTGACGTCCGCATAGAAGCTCACGAGGTCGCCGACCGACACAGGCTGCTTGAAGACGAAGGAGTTGACTGCCACGGTCGTAACCCGCGAACGCGCCCTGCGCACTGCGGGAATCGCCCCCGCAATGTCCACCATCGACATCACCCAGCCGCCGAACACGTCACCTGCCGGATTCAGGTCTGCCGGCATCGGCATGACCCGCAGCGCCGGCTGCTTGTCGTGGGGCAGTTCAGAGGCCTGAACGGACAACTCGCTCATGATTCACTCCTGGGTGACAGTCTGCGGCGCACCTTCCGCCACCACCGGATCCCCGCCAATCCGGGTTTTCCCGCGACTGCGGCTGTAATGCAACGGCCCGCCGGTATGCGGGGCAAATCCCGTTCCGAATATCACGCCAGCATCGGCCAGATCGGCATCCGCCACCACCCCGTCGCGGACACAGCGCTCGGCCGCCGCGAGCAGCGGCGCGAGGATACGCTCGGCCAGTTCGGGCCCGGCCGCGCCGGCCTCGCCCTTCTGCGCCTTGCCATCCACCCAGCGGTAATAGCCCTCGCCGCTCTTGCGTCCGAGTCTGCCTTCCTCGACCAGGCGCAGCAGTCGCTGCGGTGGCGTCGCGCCCTCTCCGGCCAGTGCCTTGCCTGCGGCGACCGCGATGTCGAGCCCGACGGTATCGACCAGTTCGACCGGCCCGATCGGCATGCCGAAGCGTACCAGTGCGGCATCGACGGTTTCCGGCGAGCGCCCCTCCTCGACGCAGCGCAGCGCCTCGAGCATGTAGGGCCCGAGCACCGCATTGACGAGGAAGCCGGGCGCACTCTTGACCGGCAGCGGCAGCTTGTCGATGGCACGCACGAAGCCGGTCGCACGACGCAGGACCGCGGCATCGGTCGCCTCGCCCTGCACCACCTCCACCAACGGCAGCATCGGCACCGGGTTGAAGAAATGGATGCCCACGAGCCGCGAAGGGTCCTGCAGCACCGTGGCGATGTCCTCGAGCCGCAGGCTGGAGGTGTTGGTGGCAAGCACCGCCTCGGGCTTCGCACGGCGCTCGAGATCGGCGAACAGGCTGCGCTTGACCTCGAGGTTCTCGAAGATCGCCTCGATGATGAGGTCGGCACGCGGCACGCCCTGCCCCTGCGGGTCTGGAATGAGCCGGTCGAGCGCGAATCGGACCTGACGCGCATCGCCCTTGTAGCGGCGTTCGAACAGCTTCGCGGCCCGCTGGATGGCCGGTGCGATGCGTTCGACCGACTGATCCTGCAGCGTCACCCGCATGCCGCGCAGCACGCACACCGCAGCAATGTCGCCCCCCATCACGCCAGCACCGACCACATGCACATGTTTCGGCGCGAAATCGCTGTCCTTGCCGAAGGCCTTCAGGCGCTCCTGCAGGAAGAACACACGCACAAGGTTCTTGGTCGTGGGCGAGGCGAAGATCGCCTCGAGCGAGGACGGATCGCCCGCCGGCACGGCGAGCGCATTACCTTCGTGCTTCTCCCAGATGTCGATGATGGCGAAGGGCGCGGGATAGTTGTCACGGCTGACCTTGGCGGCGGTCTGCTTGCGCGCCTTGTCGGCCACCTTGCTGCGCAGCGGGCCATTCATCGCATAGCGCAGCACGCGCTCCTGCAGCGGCAGCTTGCGCGGCGGGGCATCGGACAGTGCCATGATGCGCGCAGCGGATTCCATCACGCGCAAGGGCACGCAGTCGTCCACCAACCCGAGGCGCTTCGCCTTCTTCGCGTCGACACCCTTGCCGGTCAGCATCATGTCGAGTGCAGCCGCCGGACCGATCATGCCCGGCAGGCGCAGCATGCCGCCCCAGCCCGGGACGATCCCCAGCATCACCTCCGGCAGGGCGAGCTTGGTGCCGGGTTCATCCACCGCAATGCGATAGCGGCACGCCAGCGCCAGTTCCAGGCCACCGCCCAGACAATGTCCCCGGATCAGCGCGAGCGTGGGATAGCGCACCGCGGCGAGGCGGTTGAAAAGGCTCCAGCCGCGCTCCACCAGAGCGCGCGCGGCGCTTGGTGAATCGAGCTGTGTGAACTCCTCGATATTGGCGCCGGCGATGAAGCCGGCAGCCTTGCCCGAGGCGATCACCAGCGCCTTCGGCGAGCGGGCGTCCAGCACATCGAGCACCTGCGCGAACTCGGCCATGACCTCGGCCGACAGGGTGTTGGCTGCAGCATCGACGCAATCGATCTCCAGCCAGGCCAGACCGCCGTCCTCCTGGCGCAGTCGCCAGTGCTTCCAGGTTTGTTGCGTGAAATGCGTCATTGCACGGTCTCCACCAGCATCGCACCGCCCTGTCCCCCGCCGATGCAGATCGACGCCATCCCGCGCTTGCCGCCGGTGCGGCGCAGCACGTGCAGCAGGTGCAGCACGATGCGCGCACCGCTCGCGCCGACCGGATGCCCCAGCGCCACAGCGCCGCCATCGACGTTCAGGCGAGCCATGTCGGGCGCCCCCGGCGCTGTCTCCACACCGAAATGCGTGCGGCAGTATTCGTCATCATCGAACGCGCGCAAGCAGGCGATCACTTGTGCCGCGAAGGCTTCGTTCAGCTCCCAGGCATCGACATCGTTCGGCGCCAACCCGTGGCGCTGCAGAATCGGCATCGCTGCATGCACCGGGCCAAGCCCCATCTGGTCCGGCGCGAGCCCGGCCCACTGGCTGTCGACGATGCGTCCGATCGGCTGCAGTCCATGACGCTCGACCGCCTCGGCCGACGCCAGCAGCAGCCACGCCGCCCCGTCGGTGATCTGCGAACTGTTGCCAGGGGTGACGCGGCCGTACTTCTTGTCGAAGAAGGGCTTTAATTTGGCCAATCCAGCCATTGACGAATCGCGCCGCACGCCATCATCCGCGCCATACACCGTACCGTCGCGGCCGATCAGCGGCACGATCTCGTCGGCGTAGTGGCCGGCGTCCTGAGCGGCGACCACGCGCTGGTGGCTCTGCACAGCAAAGGCGTCCATGTCCTCGCGCGTGATGCCGAACTTGAAGGCGAGGTTCTCGGCGGTCTGGCCCATCAGCTGACCGACGATCGGATCGGTCAGGCCCTTCATGATGCCGATCACCGGTGCGAGGTAAGCCAGACGCAGGGACTTGAGCGCCACCAGCTTCTGGCCGACCGTCTTGGTCGCGTACCAGTTCGCCAGCCAGCGCACCATCTTCTCGGAGAACAACAGCGGGGCGTGGGACAGGGCATCGACACCGCCCGCCAGCACCAGCCCCGAACGGCCGCACTGGATGTTGGCGATCGCCGAATCAAGCGCCTGCATGCCCGAAGCGCAGTTGCGCATGACCGTCCAGCCGGGCACGGCATTGCCGCAACCCATGCGCAGCGCCACCACGCGACCGATGTTTACTTCGTCGGCCGCTGGGCTGGCGCAACCGAGGATCACCTCGTCGAGTTGGTCGGGCGCGAAGGGCTGGCGCATCAGCAGCGCCGTGCCCGCCGCGGTGGCCATGTCCGCCGCGGTGAAGGGACCGGGGCCGGTGCGCGCCTTCAGGAAGGGCGTGCGCGCGCCATCGACGATGAACACATCACGACTCATGCGGCCTCCTTCAGCGCCGGCGCCACCGTCGGCACCTCGTCCAGCGCAGCCTTGAGTCCGAAGTCATACGGGAAGTCATCGACACGGATGACCTTGTCACGCAGCAGGTTGCGGCGTTCAACGACGCGATACTCTTCCTCGGTGATCACGCCGGCATCGCGCGCCCGGCGCCACACTTCATCCACGTCGCCACCGGTCAGCAGGCCAGGCTTGAAGCTGCCGTCACGCTGCGCCTGCTTGAGCTTGGCCTCGATCGGTTCCGCCGCAATCGTCGCCGCCAGGGCTGCTTCGAGCGCGCCGACCGGCTCCTCGATGTCGGTCGGCAGATAGACGTCGGACGTCAGCCGGTCGCGGGTGGCCGATGGCGTGATCAGCAGCGCGGCGACCTCATGCCCCAGCTTGTCGGACGGCACCACGTAGGGCCGGCCGAGCGGGAACACGACGAGGCGACGCAGCACGATGGCGAAGAGCTTGTTCGGGAAGTTCGCGATCACGCCCTCGAAGGCCTGCTGGATGCGGAACATGCAGTCCCAGATCGCCCAGTGCATCAGCGGCGCGTCGGCCGCCGGCCGGCCGTCGGCCTCGTAGCGTTTCAGCGTCGCCGTTGCCAGATACATCAGCGACAGGATATCGCCCAGGCGGGCCGACAATTTCTCCTTGCGCTTGAGCGCGCCGCCCATGGTTCCCATCGAGATGTCGGCGATGAAGGCGAAGGCGGCCGAGAAGCGCGTGAGCTGCTGGTAGTAGCGGCGCGTCTCGGGCGCGACATCCGGCGGAACCTTCACGAAGTGCGAGCCGGTCAGTCCCATCACCACCGCACGCGCTGCGTTCGACACGGTAAAGCCGACATGGCCCCACAAGGCCTTGTCGAAGGCGCGCGCATCATTGCGCTGCGCTGCACCCATCTCCTCGAGCACGAACGGATGGCAACGGATCGCACCCTGGCCGAACAGGATCAGGCTGCGCGTGAGGATGTTGGCCCCCTCCACGGTGATGCCGACCGGAATCTGCTGGTAGGCACGGCCGAGGAAGTTCTGCGGGCCAAGGCAGATGCCCTTGCCGCCGATCACGTCCATGCCATCGTTGACAACCTGGCGCGCGCGCTCGGTCACGTGATACTTGACGATCGCAGACACGACCGACGGCTTTTCGCCCAGGTCGATCGCGCCCGCCGTCATCACGCGCGCCGAGTCGCACAGGTAGGTGTTGGCGCCGATGCGCGTCAGCGCCTCCTCTACACCTTCGAAACGGCCGATCTGGGTCTTGAATTGATAGCGCACGCGGGCGTAGGCGCCCACTGCACGCGCAGTCAGCTTCTGCATGCCGGTGTTCGAGCCCGGCAGCGAGATCGAGCGCCCGGCAGCCAGGCACTCCATCAGCATCCGCCAGCCCTGGCCGGCCATCTTCGGCCCGCCGATGATGAATTCGAGCGGCATGAAGACCTCCTTGCCGCGCACCGGCCCGTTCATCCACACCGCATTCAGAGGGAAGTGGCGACGACCGATGTCCACACCGGGATGCTCGTGCGGCACCAGCGCGCAGGTGATGCCGACATCCTTGTCGCCACCCAGCAGCCCATCGGGGTCGTACAGGCGGAAGGCCAGGCCGAACACGGTACACACCGGCGCGAGCGTGATGTAACGCTTGTCGAAGCTCACGCGCATGCCCAGCACTTCCTCGCCGTTCCACATGCCCTTGCACACCACGCCGGCATCGGGAATGGACGCGGCGTCCGATCCCGCCCATGGGCTGGTGAGCGCGAACGCCGGGATCTCGCGACCGCAGGCAAGGCCAGGCAGGTAGTGCTGTTTCTGCTCGGGCGTACCGTAGTGCAGCAGCAACTCCGCAGGGCCAAGTGAGTTCGGCACCATCACGGTGACCGCGGGCGCAGACGAACGGGTCGACAGCTTGGTGATCACCTGCGAGTGGGCATAGGCCGAAAAACCCTTACCGCCGTAGTCCTTCGGAATGATCATCCCGAGGAATCCCTTGTCCTTGATGAACTGCCACACCTCGGCCGGCATGTCCTGCTGCTGCGTGCACGTCCAGTCGTTGGTCATGCGGCACAGCTCCTCGACCTCGTTGTCGAGAAACGACTGCTCCTCGGCCGTGAGCCGAGGCCAGGGATAGTTCTGAAGCTTCTTCCAGTCCGGTTCGCCGCGGAAAAGCTCGCCTTCCCACCACACCGTACCGGCCTCGAGCGCATCTTTCTCGGTCTGCGACATCGTCGGCAGCGCCTTGCGGAAGGCCTTGAAGATCGGAGCGGTCACCCACTGCCGACGCAGAGAGTCGACGAGGAACAGGCTCATCGCGCCACCATACGCGGCAAGCGCCAGCAGCGTCACCGCCACCGGCCAGTCAGCCGCCCAGCCCATTGCCGCAAGCCACACCAGGCCCGCCAGCAGCCAGGCAAAAAGTGGCGCTCGCCCGTAGGCGAGCGCACCTGCCAAGGGAGGGAGGGAAACCAGCAACAACCAGACCATCATGTTCTCCTCTTGCCGGGCGCTCGGGTTCTGACCGGCGCCCTGTCATTGAAATCAGTCGGGATCGGTCGCCCCGAACTCGGGCAGCGGCGCGCGCAAGCCCCCGAGCAGGAAGCTCATCAGGCGCGGCAACAGCTTCGACGGGTCATCAGCCTCGTAAGGCATGCCCGCCATCGCATGCACACTCTCGATGCCTGCAATGGCGAAGGACATCGCCCCCATCATGAAATGGAAGCGCCACATCACCTCGCCACGCGGTACTCCCGGCAGCGCGCGGAACAGCGCACCAAGAAAGCGATCCATGACCTCGGCGTACTCCTCGGCGAGGAACTGGCGTACGAAGGCGTTCGGTTCGTTATAGGTCCGGCTGAGCAGGCGCATGAAGAGGTTGCCACCATGTTCGGTGTCGGCTGCGAGTGCCAGCGCCGTGCCGAAGAAGGCCTCGACGATGCGGCTTGGCTTCAGCGGCGACC
>Ga0067045_1004324_pt1 | contig 11246 bp, 9 predicted proteins | sample TerdegcTABiofilm_FD_59184 | JGI IMG/M metagenome (GOLD analysis project Ga0067045, IMG submission 59184) | Combined Assembly of (Gp0054472, Gp0054536) Wastewater bioreactor microbial communities from Singapore -Terephthalate degrading...
GACTTTAAGATGTCTACGATATCAACTGGAGGACAACGCGCTTACGACAGGGAGCTGGCCGAGTTGCGGGACATCAGGTTGCCCGCCTACAAAGAAAGGATAACGGCAGCCAAAGAAAAGGCCTTTGAACAGTTCAGGGACGATTTTTTAGCCAAGCTGAAATCAAACATCGACCTGGTTAGAACGCAGATCGATGAATTGAACGCCGCCTTGAAAGAAAGCAGCTTCGGTACCGACAGGTACCGTTTCGTGGTGTCACCGAGGCCGGAATACCGGAGGTATTACGACCTGATCACCGACGAGATGCTGATGGAGGGGTACAACCTGGGGTCGCAGGTGTTCCGCGACAAACACCGGGATGCCATTGACGAGCTGTTCAAGCAGATTATCGACGTAGATTCAGAGATGAACGCCGACGCCAGGGCGGAACTGGAGAAAAACATCAAGAGGTTTACGGATTACCGGACCTACCTTAATTTCGATCTGGTGGTTACGGATGAAGAAGATCGCAACCAGCGGCTTTCACGTACGCTGCACAAAAAGTCGGGCGGCGAGACGCAGACCCCGTTTTACATTTCGGTGCTGGCCTCATTTGCCCAGCTTTACCGCATCAGGCACAAGGGTGAGGCCGGAAATACCATCAGGCTGATCATCTTCGATGAGGCCTTCAGCAAGATGGACAGCGAGAGGATCCAGGAGAGCCTGAGGTTGCTGCGGAGGTTCGGCCTACAGGCCATCCTCTCGGCCCCGCCGGAAAAGATCGGCGATATCGCGCCGCTGGTGGACCGCAACCTGTGCGTGATACGAAACGGTGACTCCGCCTGCGTCAAGGCTTTTGATTCGAGGAAACTTAGTGAGGAGCTGGGGTATGGACTATAAGCGGCTTTTGCTCAACCGGCTGCTGGACAGATTTGAAAGGAGCAGTGCTTACCGGAACGATGGCCTGGCCAGGCGCAGGATAATGCTGAAGCTGGGACCGCCGGATTTTCCGGAATACGACATTGAACAAAGCGAAACCAGGGAGCTGGTTAATTCCATTGTTCTGGAGCTGTGCGAAAAGGGTTTGCTCGATTACGAGTGGTTGAAACACGAGCGCGGCAATATCATCCACAGGGTTTGGCTCAGGCTGGACAACCTGCCCGGAGCGTACCGGGAAGCGGAGCGGGTCGCTAAAAGCGAGAAGGCGGAGGCTGTCCTGGCGGCGGTGAGGGAGTGCCGGCGGTCGGTAAGGTCACCTTGGATCGCCGAGTTTCTTGACGAGGTGGAAGCGGCGCTGGAAATCAGGAAAACGCCGCTGCCGCATCTGCCCGAGGAGACAGAGGCGGCAGCGGCGGTGTTGCGGGCGCTCAAGGCCATCGAGGAGAAGGGTGATGGGGAGTGCCTGGAACGCGTGTTTAGCCTTAGTTGTTTTGGAGATTCCAAGACTTTTGAAAGACAGGCCCGGAAAAAGGTGGCTGAAGTCATCAGACGCTATATGGTCAAGGAGAGCGATTGCCGGGAAACGTTGAGCGAGGAAGAACTGTTGTCCCTGGTGGGGATCGTAAGATTCCCCGAACTGGTGGAGTTTTGCGGGGCAATGAACGGACGGATCGGCGGGCGGTCGGTCGACTTTGGCATGTTCAAATACGGCCTGGCACTCAATTCGCCGACACTGGCTGAGATGGAGATAACCGGATTCAGCGGGGGTATGAGGAGGGTACTGTTTATTGAAAACAAGGCCAATTACGCTGATTATGTGGCTAAAAATAAACAGGAAGACGAACTGGTCGTCTTCCACGGCGGTTTTTTCAGCCCCGTGAGGGGAAGTTTTTTCAAGAAGGTCTATGAAGCTGGAAAACAGGCGGGGATGAAATTCTGCCACTGGGGTGACCTGGATTTGGGCGGATTCAGGATGTTCCACCGGCTGAAAACTTTGATCATTCCCGAACTGAAGCCGTTTTTGATGGACAGGGAGGCATTCCTCTCTCAACAGCGGCACTGGTCGGGCATTGATTCCAAATACGGGGCGGAACTGGAAAAGCTGCTGGCCAGGGAGGATTACGCCGAGTTTCATGATGTTATCCGCCTGATGCTTGCGGAAAAGGCCCGGTTGGAACAGGAGGCCTTTTTGGTTTGATAGGCGCTCTGAGCAGGGCGGTGACGAAACGGTCAACCCGCAAGCATTTTAAAGAACAGCCGGAGGACATCGGCGCCGCCAATAAAGGTCCCGGCCACGCTTCCCAGGTTGGCGGCCGCCACCACAAGCAGGATGTGGGTGACCTTGTTGCGCCAGAAACCCTTTAAGGTGAAAATGTCCGCCGGCAGCCGTTCGAAGTCTTCCACGCTGGGGCGCCTGAGGTAAGCCTCGCTAAGGCCGGCAAACCAGCCCGCGGCCAGGAGGGGATTGAGCGAGGTAATCGGTGCGGCCACAAATGCCGCAGCCGCTGACAGGGGATGTCCCAGGGTGAGGATCGTTCCCAGGGCCGCCAGGGAACCGTTCCAAAGTATCCACAGCGTTACCTGTTCTTTCCCCAGGGATTTATCGATGGTGAAGGTGGAGACGATTATTCCCAGGATAATAAGCGGTATGGTCCAGCCCAGCACCTTGCTCACCACCGACCGGGGCGGGAGGCTGGCCAGTTCGTCAAGGTCGTGGTTTTTGGTTATGTTTTCCATTATTCCTGGCAGGTGACCGGCCCCGACCACTGCAATGACTTTGGGGCCCGGGGCCTCTTTTATTTTTTGGGCCAGGTACTTGTCCCGTTCATCGACCAGGACCTTTTTCAGCTGGGGGAAAGAGGCGGAAAAGTCGCTCAAGGCCATGGTAAGCATGTCTTCCGTCTTGAGCTTCTCTAGGTCCTCCTCGCTTAGTTCTTCGTCGTCAAAGATGCTCATCACGAGCAGGAAAAAGAGTTTCAGCTTATTGAACAAGCCCAGGCTTCGCCAAACCCTGACGAAGGTTGTTTGGATGTTCCTGTCCGCCAGGACCAGCGCAGCCCCTGTTTTGCCGGCGGATTCTATCGCCTGGAGCATTTCTTGTCCCGGGTTGACACCAAATTGCCTGGCCAGTCTTCCCTGGACGGAGGACAGCACAAGATTTACCAGCAACAGAACGGCTTTCCGTTCCTTAATGATCCTAATAATATCCATATTTTTCCATCGCTCGTGGTCCACAATGGATTCATAACGAGCCTGGCATAATTCTACACAAACCGCCGAAGGCTGTTCTGTTTCAATTACTTTCTTCACTTCTTCCACGCTTTGTTTTGATACGTGGGCCGTACCGATCAAGACGATTTCTTTATCAGGGCAGGATATTCTTTGAACTGGCATAGGTTGTTCCTTTCTGGGCGGTTGTGATTATATATTACAATTTTACAGAACAAGTTGGGCCAAGGGAAGCTTTTTTGCTTACCCTTCCCGGCAGTTTTTTGGGGCCGTGACATTGCCGGCGCGAAAGATGGAGGAGAAAGCCGAGGGGGCGGTTAAGAATAATGCAATAAAGAATAATGCAATTAAGAATTATGCAAGAATAATATTGAAGTTTATTACTGTGATCAAGAGAGGAAATACATGAAAAATGTAGAACAATAGTAACATATGTCAACTAGATTTATGGCGCAATAGGACCGCGGTTGAACATAGGCCGGCGGCGGGCAGGTGATTCAGGAAAATGTATTTGCCGGAACCAACGGTGCAGTCGATTCTGGCGGCAGTCAACAGCAAACAGGCCGGGGAGGGAGAAACGCTGGCAATCCTGCTAGCCGAGGGGCACTCTCTGGACCTTGAGGAATTGATTGAAACATTGGCCAGCAGCGGTTACAGCTTTTTCGGCGGTGTTTTTCCCGGACTGATCCATGACGAAAAAAGCTGCCGTCAGGGCGCGCTCATCCTCAAGGTGCCGGTTGTGGATAAACCGTATTTGATCAGCGGCCTGGAGGGAGAGGACTTTGCTTTGCCGCCGGAATGGGATAATCTCCGGCTGCAGAGGGATAAAAAGTTTACGGCCTTGATCCTTGTTGACGGCCTGGCGGCAAACATCTCGCAGTTTCTCATGGCGGTTTTCAATAAGCTGGGCGATGCCGTAAGTTACCTGGGCGGCGGCGCCGGCTCACTCAGCCTCGAACAGAAGCCGTGCGTTTTTACAGCTAAAGGGGTATTCTTGAATGCGGCGGTAGTATGCTTCCTCCGCTGGGAGAGCTTGTTGGGCGTGCAACACGGCTGGGAGTTGATAATGGGACCTCTGATTGCCACCAGGACCCAAAAGAATGTGGTGTTCGAGTTGAACTGGGAACCGGCTTTCAACGTCTATCGCCGGGTGGTGGAAAAGGACAGCGGGAAGGAGCTGAGCGCCGACAACTTTTTTGATGTTGCCAAAGGCTACCCTTTTGGAATCTTGAAAGAGGGCGCAGAAAACATCGTGCGTGATCCTATAGCCGTGAACGAACAGGGAGGGTTGATCTGTGTTGGGGAGGTGCCGGAGAACGCGGTGCTGAGCGTCTTGAAAGGCAGCGCTGACTCGCTGGTGAACGCTGCGGTAAAGGCCGCCACGGAGTGCCTGCCGGCCGGGGGCAAGGACGTGAAAATGGCTTTTGTTGTGGACTGCATTTCCCGGGCCCTGTTCCTGGCGGATGCTTTTAACAATGAGGTTGTCGCGGTAAAGGAGATACTTCGAAAGTTGGTAAAGGACCAGCCGGTGCAGGGGATACTATCGTTGGGTGAAATATCCTCCTGCGGGGAGTGCTTTTTAGAATTTTTAAACAAAACCGTTGTGGTGAGCGTTTCGTATGAATGAGGGCAGAATCGATTTTACCAGGGTCATCAAGGACATGTCGATCCTCTATGAGCTGTCATTGTCCATAGGCAGGTCGCTGGACCTTGTTGACAACTGCGGGAACTTTTTAAAAACACTGATGGCTCGGTTTAATTTGGGCTTTGTGGCCCTGTGGATAAAGAACAGTCACCTGCCCGGCAAACAGGATGACGGGTTTGCAACCCTAGTTTACGCGGTTCCCGGTTGCTATGCCCGGGAGAGTAATGCCCTGCCGCTGGACAGTATGCTGTTTAAAAATATTGGTCCAGGCGGTTACCTCGTCCTGGACCATACGGGGGATGCGGCGGTTAAGCCGGCGGTTCGGCACAGGGAGGTGGAGAGCGGGTCCTGCCTGGTTTTTGCTCTTGGAGAGTTAGGGATATTAAAACTGTATTCCAAACGGCCCGGTGGTACATTTAATGAGGTGTTCATCAATCAACTGAGAAGTGTGATGGAAAAATTAACCATATCGATTGAAGGGAGCCTGGCGTATAGGCAATTGCACCTGGAGATGAACGAGCGGAAGCGGGCGGAAGAAGAGCTGCGGGCCGCCCGGGACGAGCTGGAAAGAAAAGTCCTGGAACGGACATGGGATTTGGAACGGATGAACCGGGACCTGCAGCAGGAGAACATGGAACGCAGGCAACTGGAGGAAAAGCTGAAATTTCTCAGTCTGCACGATTCGCTTACCAGACTGCACAACAGGACTTTTTTCCAGCAGGCCCTGAAGCAATACCGGCAGCAGGAGGAAAGGGTGGGCGTGTTTGTCTGCGACGTGGACGGGCTTAAGCTGATCAATGATTCTTTGGGGCATGACAGCGGGGACAGGCTCCTTAGGATCGCCGCCAGGGTGTTGAAAAGCGCTTTCCGGAAAAACGGCATCATTGCCCGCATCGGCGGGGACGAGTTTGCCGTGTTGCTAAAAAACGCAACCGTGGCCGAAATGGAAGAAGGGTACCAGAGACTAAGGGAAGGCATCGCCAGACACAACAAGGCCGGGACAGGGCTGCCGCTAAGCATATCGGTCGGATTTGCCTTCAGGGAGAACGGCGCCGCCAGCATCGAGGACCTGTACAGGGAAGCCGACAATAACATGTACCGGGAAAAGATGCAAAACAGGGCTCAAAACAGCAGCCAAATGGTGCGGGCGTTTATGGAAGCGCTGGAGGCCAGGGATTTTTTCGCCCGGGGACACGCGGAAAGGGTGGAAAATCTTGTCCTGGGCCTGGCGGCGGTTTGCGGTTTGCCTGTGGAAAGCACTTCGCGCCTGCGGCTGCTGGCGCGTTTCCATGATATCGGCAAGGTAGGCCTGCCGGCTAGTATCCTGTTTAAGAAAGACGCGCTCACTGCGGATGAGGTTAAAAAGATGCAACGGCACAGCGAAATCGGCTGCCGTATTGCCCAGGCGTCGCCCGAATTAGCGCCGATATCCGATTGGATACTTAAACACCACGAGTGGTGGAACGGCGCCGGGTATCCGCTAGGGCTGAAAGGGGAAGACATTCCCCTGGAATGCCGCATCCTGGCGATTGCCGAAGCCTATGAGGTCATGACCGGCGGCCGGCCATACCAGGAAGCGATGTCTCCCCGGGAAGCCGTGAATGAATTGCAACGCAGCGCTGGCGCTCAGTTTGATCCCGGGCTGGTGGAAAAGTTCGTCAGGCATTTGGCGGCAGGAAAGGACAAAGAAACATGAACAGCCAGCAAAACCGCCGGCCGAAGGAACCGTGCCGGCGGGAGGCGGAAGACAGATATGGGGTTATCTATGGGATTATCGGGTTTTCATGTTGGTCAGCATCAGGTACAACCAGGTGATCAAGATGAACCACAGCGAGAAAGTGATCAAAGGCATTATAAACCGGTGGTGATGATAGACCATCAGGTTCATATTCACGAGAAGGTTGCCGAACATGATGCTGTACCCGATGGCCGAAGCCACATAAATGTACCGGAACAGTTTTTCATGCGGCATGAAGTAGAAATACAACATGAAGTAAATAGTCCAGGAAATGGGAGCAAAGAAGGGTATGCACATGAAGCCGAAGGGGTGGAAATTGACATACTCGAACAGGCCGAAGACTTTACCGGAAATGATCACTAACACGTCGCCGATTGCCCCGAACATGATCCCGTAGATTGAAAGGCGGCGTATGTCTTTGCGAGGCACTACAGCTACAAGGATCGCGGCGAACAAGAAAGTGTAGATCAAGGGGATATAGGGAGTAATCTGTTCGGGCATAATAATATCCACCGTGGCAAATGCTCTTGGCATTTATGATAACCAAACTTGCCGCAAAATATTTTTTTTCGGCGGGATATATTTTTGGCTTCGCTTTCAACAAAAAGAACAGGCATGTCATGTCAGCGGGTACCGGCAGGCTCGCCTGGGCCGGCGGGCATTTTTTGCCGCGCTTCGCGGTTTTTTTGCCTGAACACGCCTGTTACTCCCCAAATGACCAGCGTTGTGCCAGCCAGCGTCCAGACAGTAACAGCCTCATCAAGGAAATACCAACCGAGGAAAAGGGCGAGAACCGGATTGACGTAAGCGTAAGTCATTGCTATATGGATTGGCAATAAGCGCAGGGCGGTGATATAGGAAGTATAGGAAATGACGGAACCGAAAACCACTAGATACGACCAGGACGCCAATGCCTCAGCGGTGGGATGAGGCATAGGTTCTTTCAGCAGCACGGCAGCTAGCAGGAAGCCAAAAAATGCGCACAAGTGTTGGTAGGCAGAAGTTGCTGCGGCGGAGAGTTCCATCGGACGACGCGATTGAAGCACGGAGCCGGTGGCCCATAGCACGGGCGCGAAGCATAAGACCAGGGTGGAATAGAATTCGAGCGAAACACCTTTGAGCAGGGAAGGGGCTGCAAGGAGCACCAGGCCTCCAAACCCCAACAGCAAAGCGAACGTCAAGCTTAAAGGCGGGAGCCTGCGGGTAAACAACGCGTTTATGGCGACAGTAATGATGGGGGTGGATGAGACCATAAGGGCGGCGAAACTGGAGTCGGCGACCTGTTCGGCCCAAATGACCAGACCGTTTCCCCCGAGCCAGAGGAAGACACTGGTTACGGCCAAGTGGTACAGCTCGGATGCGGTTGGAACGATCCGCTGTCCTTTCCAATAAGCTATTCCCAGCAGGATAAGCCCGGCCACCAGCATTCTCGACGCCCCAAGGGCAAAAGGCGTAAGCCCGCTGCCTGGTCTTACGGCTATGCGGATGGCCAGATAGGTACTGCTCCAGACAAGGTATACGACCAGAAGATTCATCAATCCTGCCACGGACAGCGATTGGCCGGCAACGTTAACTGTGGTGCGCATAATTTTGGTATTCTCCTTCAAGGTGGATTGCCTGGGCTTAATAAATACCATCATAAGGTTATATGGAATAATTGTCAATTTGCTGGGAAATAAATATATAGAAGAAAAAGCGGTTGCCCGGATAAGAAATTGCAAGCTTGCCGGAGAAAATTGAAATTAATTTTGTGCTCCAGGTAATATTAAGGAAATTTATCCCTTGAATGCTATGTTGGGCGATAAATATAATGCAATTAGATATTAGCACTCACTACGGTAGAGTGCTAACAAAACCAACGGGAGGTGAATGCGGATGAATATCAGACCACTTGCTGACAGGATTCTGGTGGAGCCTCTGGAAAAAGATACTGTAAGTCCCGGCGGGGTCATTATCCCGGATACCGCGAAGGAAAAACCCCAGGAGGGAAAAGTCCTGGCGGTCGGGCCGGGTGCGATTAACGACAAGGGCGAGCGTATTCCCATGGAGGTTAAAACGGGAGATCGCGTGATTTTCTCCACCTATGCCGGTACTGAAATCAAACTGGACGGCAAAAAGTATTACATTATGAAAGAGAACGAAGTTCTGGCCGTTCTCATTTGATTGCTGTGGAGGCATTTTCGTTACTGCACGGTGAAATGAAAGGAGGATAATTAAATGGCCAAAGCTTTAATTTACTCTGAGCAGGCCCGACGGGCCTTTGAAAAAGGCGTGGACACGCTGGCCAATGCCGTCAAGGTTACGTTGGGGCCCAAAGGACGCAACGTGGTCTTGGCCAAAAAGTTCGGCTCTCCTACCGTAACAAATGACGGCGTTACCATTGCCAAGGAGATTGAACTGGAAGACCCCAATGAAAATATGGGCGCCCAGCTGGTGAAAGAAGTAGCCAGCAAGACCAATGACGTGGCCGGCGACGGCACAACTACGGCGGTAGTGCTGGCCCAGGCGATCATCAAGGAAGGGCTGAAAAACGTTGCGGCAGGGGCCAACCCGGTTTTCCTGAAGAAAGGTATTGAAACGGCTGTCAATGCTCTGGTGGATGAGCTTCACCGCATCAGCAAACCGGTGGAAAACAAGTCTCAAATTGCCCAGGTAGCCACCATTTCCGCCAATGACCCTGAAATCGGTAACATTATTGCCGATGCCATGGAAAAAGTTGGCCGTGAAGGGGTCATTACCGTGGAAGAAGGCAAAACCATGGGAATCAATTTGAAGGTCGTCGAAGGAATGCAGTTCGACCGGGGCTATATCTCGCCGTACATGGTTACCAGCACCGAGCGGATGGAGGCTGTCCTGGAAGAGCCATACATCTTGATTTGCGATAAAAAGATCAGCAACGTGAGAGAACTGCTGCCTGTTCTGGAGGAAGTGATCCGGGAAGGCAAACCGCTGCTGATCATTGCCGAAGATATGGAAGGAGAAGCCCTGGCCACGGTCGTCGTGAACAAGCTGCGCGGCACACTTAGATGTGTGGCGGTCAAAGCTCCGGGATTTGGTGACCGCCGCAAGGCCATGCTCGCTGATATTGCCGTTCTGACCGGCGGCCAGGTAATCTCGGAAGAAGTCGGCTTCAAACTGGAGAACGTTAAGCTGTCTCAACTCGGCAAGGCCAGGATGGTCAAGGTGGAAAAGGAGAATACGACAATCATTGACGGTGCAGGGGATCCGGAAGCTATTAAGGCCAGGATAGCCCAAATCCGCAAAGAAAAAGAAGAGACGAAGTCGGACTATGACCGCGAAAAGCTGGAAGAGCGACTGGCCAAACTGGCTGGCGGCGTTGCCGTGCTGGAGGTTGGGGCTGCCACAGAGACTGAGGCCAAAGAGAAAAAGATGCGCGTAGAGGATGCGCTCAACTCCACCCGGGCGGCAGTGGCTGAAGGCATTCTGCCGGGCGGCGGCGCAGCCTTGTTGATGGCGTCCAAAGTGCTTGACGGCCTTAAACTGCAGGGGGACGAGGCCCTGGGCGTACAGATTGTAAAGAGGGCACTGGAGGAACCGTTGCGCCTGATCGCTTCCAATGCCGGGATGGAAGGATCGGTAGTGGTGGAGAAGGTGAAAGGGCTGCCCAGTGGACACGGTTTTGATGCCGTTACCGGCGAATATGTAAACTTGATGGACAAGGGCATTGTGGACCCGACCAAAGTCACCCGCAGCGCGCTGCAAAACGCGGCAAGCATCGCGGCTTTGCTCCTGACCACCGATGTTATGATCACGGATATACCCAAGAAAGAAAACATGCCGCCTATGCCTCCCATGGATTATTGAGATGGAAGAAAGCCTGAGGCTGCTTTTTGCGAAGCGCCTCAGGCTTTATGCTATATACTTTGGCCAAAGAAGGAAAGCGACGACAAGGGAGGCATTTTGATGAAACACTACCGCCAAGAACTGTGGTTTGAAACCAAAAAAAGGCGGGAATTCCTGAATATAACGCCGTTGGTCGAAAAATGCCTGAAGGAAAGCGGGATCAAAGAAGGGCTGTTGTTGTGCAACGCCATGCATATCACGGCCAGCGTGTTTATTAATGACGATGAAAGCGGTCTTCACCAGGATTTTGAAGAATGGTTGGAGAGGCTGGCCCCGGAAAAGCCGCATTCGCAATACCGCCACAACAGGTTTGAAGACAACGCCGACGCTCACCTCAAACGTTCGGTCATGGGCCGAGAGGTGGTGGTGGCTGTGACGGATGGGAGGCTAGATTTCGGCCCCTGGGAGCAGATATTTTACGGGGAGTTTGACGGCAAGCGCAAGAAAAGGGTTCTGGTAAAAATAATCGGTGAGTAATTGAAGAATTAAATAAATTAACATTGTTTTTTAGGATATAAGGGGTTTCGCCATAACAGCGAAACCCCTTCGCAGTTCTTAATTTGGTGCGGAAGGTGGGACTTGAACCCACACGCCTTGCGACACACGCCCCTCAAACGTGCCTGTCTGCCAATTCCAGCACTTCCGCTCCTGAATGACAGTAAATCAAGCAAGTTATATATTAGCACGGGCCATAACATGTGTCAAGGGCGACTAAAACTCAACTGTGTTCATTCTGTGATAATGTCACCCCTGAAATATTTCTAAGAAAATGTCACCCTGGTTAAAATGAAAGGATGATATTATCAATGACACAGGATGAACGAAACAAATTATACGTAGCCCGTTGTTTAA
>Ga0067045_1031897_pt1 | contig 11245 bp, 16 predicted proteins | sample TerdegcTABiofilm_FD_59184 | JGI IMG/M metagenome (GOLD analysis project Ga0067045, IMG submission 59184) | Combined Assembly of (Gp0054472, Gp0054536) Wastewater bioreactor microbial communities from Singapore -Terephthalate degrading...
CCACCACCAGCACCACCTGGTACTGGGTCGACCCGGAACGCTCCACGGCGTTGATCGACTCCCCCGGCTTTCAGGAATTCGGCCTGAACCACATCGAGCCGATGCAGCTGGCCCACCTCATGCCCGACCTGAACGCCACGCTGGGCCACTGCCGCTTCTACAACTGCACCCATTTGCATGAGCCGGGTTGTGGCGTGCTGGAACACGTTCAAACAGGGGAGCCGGATCAACTGGCGAAGGATGCGCTGGCGATCAGCGAAAACCGCTACCGCCTGTACCGCGAGTTGTTCGCCGAGCTCTCGGACAAGCGCCGTTATTAACAGGAGCCCCCCGCGCCGCGCCTGCGGCGCGTCCCCCCCCAGGGGGCAACACCTGTGGCCTGGCAGAGCCGGTTCCACGGTGTTCTGGACAACGTGCCGGCCCTGCTTCTAAAGTCCGGCGAGCGTGAGCAACGCGAGCAGCAGCATCCACAGCACCACCGCGCGCCACACCAGTCCCACCACGCTGCTCAAGTGGGCCAGTTGCGGGTCGGGTCGGGCACTGGGGTCGCCCACCACTTCATCGTCTTCGAGCGTGAGCGGATCAAGCTGCGGCGTCAGCCGCACGTTGATGGCGCCCGAGGTGGCGGCCAACACCACGCCGTCGCTGCCCGGCGCAAAACGCGCCGCGTCACCGCGCCAGCTGGCCACCGCTTCCTCGAAGTTGCCGACCACGGCAAAGCCCAGCGCCGTGATGCGCGCCGGCACGTGGTCAACCCAGCGCCAGGCAGTCTCGGCAGCGTGCTGCAATGCCGGGCTGGGTGTGCCGTCGGGGCGCGCACGCCAGTTGCGCGAGAGGTACTCGGCCAGCCGATAGAACACGGCGCCCGACGGGCCGAGGCCAATGGCCCAGAACACCACGAAACACACCAGCACACCGAACACATGCCGGTGGGCCGCCAGCACCGAGTGCTCGATCACCTGGCGCAACAGCTCGGTGCGGGGCAGACTGGAAGCGTCCACGCGCAGCCAGCGGGCGAGCTTCTCGCGTGCGGTGGCATCGTCGCCAACGTCGAGGGCCTGCCGGATTTCACTGAAGTGGTGGCTGAACTGGCGAAAGCCCAGGGTCACGTACAGGATGCCCACGGTCCACACGAAGGCCAGCACCGAGCTGAACTGCCACAGGCCCCAGTACACCAGGCCTGCAATGGCCGCCGGCACGCCCACGGCGAGGGCCCAGGCGACCCAGCCGTGCGAGGACTGGCCGGCGTCGAGGTTGCGCCGCACGGTGCGTGCCCAGCCACGCAAACCGGCGTGCACGGGGTTGTCAAAGGCAAGCGGACGCGCCTGCTCCAGCAGCAGGGCAATGAGGATGGCGAAAAAACTCATGGCGCCATCATAGTGGCGTGCGTGAGTCGCGCCACCCGGCGCGACGCAGGGTGTTTCTTTCCTATGCGCTGAGCATGCGGTAGAAGTTGCGCAGCATGCCTGCGGTGGCGCCCCAGATGAAGCGCTCCCGGTCCCCATCCAGGTAGGGCATGGAGTACCACTCGCGCACCACCCCCTCGAACGCGAACGCATGGCGTCGGTGGTGCAGGGGGTTCATGAGGTAGGCCAGCGGCACCTCGAACACGTCGTCGACCTCGTCCGGATTGGGCACCAGCTCAAAGCCCGGCCGCACCAGCCCCACCACCGGCGTGACGATGAAGGACGTGCCGGTGACGTACACCGGCAGCGTGCCCAGCACCTCCACCCTGTCGGGCTCCAGACCGATCTCCTCCTGCGCCTCGCGCAGGGCGGCGGCGGTGGCATCGGCGTCTTCTGGATCAAGCTTGCCGCCCGGCAGGGCGATCTGGCCCGAATGCGTGGAGAGGTGGGCCGTGCGCTGGGTCAGGATGAGCGTGAGTTCGTCGCGCATCACCAGCGGCAGCAGCACCGCCGCTTCGGCGGGTGCGCGATCGACGAACTTGCGCTCGCGGTGCAGTTCGGGCGTCCACACCGGCGGACGGGCAAAGAGTTCGCGCAGGCCCATGGGGGTAAGACGTTGCGCCTGCGCGGGGCGCAGCATCTCGTCGGCCTCGTCCGCGACGATGGGCGCCAGGCGCGGATCAAAAGCGGGAAGAACTTGGGTCATGTGCAAGCAAGCATAGCGACATGCCTCACGCCCTGCCGCTGTATGGTCGCTGCCCCCAAGGGGTTGCTCGCCTTGGTGCGTCCCGGCGGAGGAAGCAGACGCAAAAAAGCCGCTCCGGGGAGCGGCTTTTTTTGGGGGGTTAGGCGATCGGGCTGGGCCCGATGCGCTTTACGCGCCCAGCTTTTCCTTGATGCGAGCCGACTTGCCGCTGCGCTCGCGCAGGTAGTACAGCTTGGCGCGGCGCACGGCACCACGGCGCTTGACTTCGATCTTGGCGATCAGCGGGCTGTACAGCGGGAACGTGCGCTCGACGCCTTCGCCGTTGGAGATCTTGCGGACGATGAAGCTGGAGTTCAGGCCACGGTTGCGGCGGGCAACCACCACGCCTTCGTAGGCCTGCACGCGCTTGCGGGTGCCTTCGATCACGTTGACGCTGACGATCACGGTGTCGCCAGGGGCGAACGGGGGAATGACTTTGCCAAGGCGAGCAATTTCTTCTTGCTCAAGGGTTTGGATGAGGTTCATGATTTCCTGTTTTGTCGGTCATGGCCGCGCTGCACTAAAGGCCGCGAATCCGGCAGGGCCCCTGTCCAGACCCTTGCGGGTTTGCGGGGTGGCCCGGTCGCGGCGGCCGGTCAGAGGATCGAAAAGCCTTGCATTATACCTATTCCAGGTATTTGCCAATCACCGGCCGCTTCGGCTGCAACCAGGGGTGATCGGGGTTAGTAACCCTGTAAACCACTCGCCTAATAGCCGTCATATGGACCCCAAAATGCCGGGAAAGTGACTTCATACTGTGGCCCTCGCGCCACATATCGAGCACTATTTTTTCCTGCTCATCGGTCAAAGACTTCGGCCGGCCGATCTTGACGCCACGATTTATGGCAGCGACCTGACCAGCAATCGAACGCTCGCGGATGATCGAGCGCTCAAATTCAGCCACCGCGCCCAATATCGAGAACACCAGGCGACCAACAGGGGTTCGGGTATCAATGGCCTCGGTGAGGCTGGCAAAGTCGCTTCCAGCCGCCGTGATCTGCTGCAAGAGGCCCAGCAGATCGAGCAGGCTGCGCCCCATGCGGTCCAGCTTCCAGACAACGAGGCAATCCCCTGGCTTGAGCTGAGAAATCAGCCGGTGCAAGCCTGGTCTAGCGCCCACGCTAGACCATTTTTCACGCACGACCTCAGTAACGCCAGCAGCAGCGAACGCATCATCCTGAAGCGCGGTTTCTTGCCTACTACGAGAGACTCGACCGTAGCCGTAGAGCATCAGCCCTGCGCCTCAACCGAGCACTGCGAGGGCCACCAGAAATACGATGAAGCCCAACACAAGGTAGGCGTTGCGCCGCCAAGCACTGCTGTGCTGCACGCGCTTACGCTCACCGTCTCCCACGCGAAATGCAGCTCGCTCGACGTAACCGGTTTTCCTGCGCCACCAGTCCCGGTACCAGTCCCTGTTATCTGTTCCCATGGGCTGGAGTGTAAGCAAACATTTCTCGGAGGGATTTCTGGCCTTGTCCCCGGTCCTGCTGCACTTGTCGCGCCAGTCGCTGCGCTTGGTGGCACGCCCGCTGCGCTCAAGTGCGGTCGCATGACCTGGCGTGCTGAAAAATCCGACCTGCACCAAAGACCGGAAGCCACCCCCGTTAACCCCAACGCGATGCGAGGGGCGTAACGGGGGTGTCTTTTTTTCCGGTCTGTGGCACAGGCCGGATTTTTCTTTTGTGAACCTGCAACCACTCCCCCCCGCCCCTCGCCAGCGAGGGGAGCGAGGAAGCATTGCTGAAGGTATCCACAAAGGAGAAATCCATGATCGCCAGCAACTTCCGAAAACACCCCGACGCCATGGCCCTGCAGCTGGTGTTGGCGTTCGGTAAGCCCGTCTGGAACACGAAGCGGCCCACCAGCCGCATGGGTCGCCTCCTTCGATCTGCACAAGCCGCCCTGGTCAAGGCAACGCCCCAGCTCGTGAGCTGGGTCGAAGTCCAAACGCCTGGATGGTTCGTCGCCTTCAAACGCCGCGCACGCGCACTGGCTCGCAGTGTGAAACGCAACCTCCTGTCGATCTTCTGAAAGGACCACCATGGCCACGAAACGCAAGACCACCTCTACGCCGGCCCAGGCCGACACAACCGCGGTTGCAGCTCCTGCAGCAGCGCCGACCCCTTCCCTCCAGTTCATCGACCTCGACGTGATCGACACCCTTCCCCAGGTGCGCACCGTGTTTGACGAAGAGCCGCTGGCCGAGCTCGCCGATTCGATCAAGCTGCGCGGCATGCTGCAGCCGATCCTGTTGCGCGGTGGCCAGGGCAAGCTGGGGAACCGGTATGTCGTCATCGCCGGTGAGCGCCGGCTGCGCGCTGCGCGCCTGGCAGGGCTCACCGCAGTGCCCGCACTGGTGGGCGATGTGTCCGACGAGCTCGTGCCGGAAATGCAGCTGATCGAGAACATCCAGCGCGAGCAGCTCAGCCTGGCTGAAACGGCCGCCGGCGTCCTACAGCTGTACGAGAAGCACCAGGCGCAAAAGCCAATCGCCAAATTGCTGGGCAAGTCGGTGCCCTGGGTGTCGAAACACCTGGCGGTCGCCACAAAACTGGCATACCAAGCCAACCGACTGCTCGAACTCGGCGAGATCGAGGACCTGGACCTGCTCATGACGCTGGACCAGATCGACCGCCTATACAAATGGAATCCCCATGGCGCAGAGCTGGTGGAGAAGATCAAGCAGAAGAAGGCCGGACGCACCGAGGCACGCGCATTGCTCGCAGCACTGCGCAAGGAAATCGAACTCGCGAACCAGGCACGGAAAGCATCGCAGCAAAAGGCGAAGCAGGGCCAGCTGCCGCTGCCACCGGAGCCGAGGAAGTGGAGTGCCGGCGCCGAGCTAGACACACTGCACGACGCATTAACCGAAAAGGACCACAAGCCGGTGGACGAGCTACTGGCCGGGCTGAAGGCCGAGCAACTGCAAGAAATGGCAGAGCTTTGCTCGCCAGAATGGCAAGCTGGCAACAAGGTGCACAAAGCCACGGGCGTCGTCAAAATGCGCGCCATGGCCCGCTTCATCGACGCGTACTGCAGCATTGGCTTCGAGTCGGCCGCATTCATCCTGGGCGCCTCGGACATCGAGCTGACCATAGAGAACCTGGCTGCGGAACTGCACCAGCTGGTGCATGCGGAATGACTTTCGCGGCGAAAGTCAAAAAGTCACCGGGATGCGCGTGGTGCGATCCCGGTACACCCACTGGATCAAGCCGGCGCTGTCAGCAGAAGAAGCGCGCGGCGACGTGACGTCAAGACCCCCTTCGAGATCTCCGCGCGATTGCACCAGGCCAAGCCGAACAGGGCCTGGTCCGGTGGTCGCCTCGCAGAAGTCGGCAGGCTTGTCCACCCTGGCCCCGGTGGCTGTAAAGCACACACACGCGGTTTTGGCCTGCACGCAGCCTGCTACAACGTCCGCAGGCGCTTCGGTAGGCGCTGTCAAGGGCAAGGCCGCATGAAAGGGCTTTAAAGGGTCCTGCGACGGTTTGGGCAGCGCGAGATCTCCGCCAGGTGCGAAGAGATCCCCGATCGGGGGTTTCTCGGCCTTGTCAACCGGCTTCGCGATCGCGGACTTGCCTTGAAGCGGCGCCGCAATGCGCGCGATCAACGTCGGCCACATGTACGCGGCAGCAGCCATGGCCAGGACAGCGGCAAACATCACCGTCGGAACACGCCGAGGCACCTTCGTGTGCACCTCGGCCGACTTGTAGAGGGTCTGAGCCTTCTTATCGAACTTCCACGGCGACTTGGTAAAGCTGTTTTTGAAGTTCAGGGAGTTTGAACAGGTGTCCCATTCATACACGATGGCCGCGCCCATGTTGCCCACGCGGCGAATGTGCAGATGCCGGCCGATGAGCTTGCGCACGTTCGGATCGATCAGCTGGGGATTCTGAGTCATCAGAACAAAGTCGCAGCCTTGGTGCCGGTGGGTCTCCAGGCGCTGGATGTAGTCGGGCACCTTGGAGCCGATGGGACGGTTCGGCCAAGGCTTTTGGATCTCGTCGTACACGATGAACGCGCCTGGCTTGATGTTGTCAAACCACTTTTCTAGCCACGCCTCATCGACCATTTCGTGTTCGATCAGCAGCCGGTTGATGTTGCTGTAAATCGTGCGCGGATAGGTGACCTTATTTCCATCATCGTCGGTGCCGTCCACCGTCGTGCCGGCGATCTTGGTGATGAGCTTCGCAACGCAGTAGAGGGTCTTTCCGCTGCCAGGTGCGCCAGTGATAAGAGTGATCATGGCTCAGCCCGGATTGACGCCGAGAATGCGCGTGCTTTTGCTGATCTGCCAGAGCGTGACGCGGACCGTGATCGCACCAAACACGAGGCCCGCAGCAGTGCCACCGCCAGCAATCAGAAACAGGTTCAAGATGTCGGCGCCCATGGCATTGGCCGAGTCGATGAACTGCGTTTTAAGCGCCTGAACACTCAGGTTGAAACCAGTGATCGTGACGACGCTAAAGCCCAGCGACAAAAGAATGCGGCCAAGCAGCGGCTGAGCCAGGGCGAGGAACCAAGTCGCGAGGGTCATGACAACCCCTCAGACATAAGATCACGCAAGCGGAGCAACTGCTGAAGTCGCTCCTCGATCTCGTCATGTTCCTCATACAAAGCAGATGCGAGCTCAACATGATACCGCTCAATGACAACTTGCAACTCTTCGCGAGTCAGCTGCACGGTGAACAAAGGTTTAATCATTCGGGCACCCCGACTGCAACAATCATCAGCGCGCTGAACGCGGCCAACAGAATGGCGATGGGCTTGACATACGTCGCCAGCAAATTGCACGCCTTAGGCATGTCGGTGAGCTTGAGATTCATGCCATAGAGAGAGATGCTTTGATCTGGCGGGCACGTGCCGGACCCGAACAGGATCTCCGGCGTGTAGGAGACGCTTCGGGTCGAGGTAGGTATCTCGCCCTCGGCGGTTCCGAGCTTTGCGCACATGGCCCGATCTGGTGCATCTGCACAAGGATCTGACGCCTCTTCTTTCGTCGCAGGATCTGGCGTCGTGTTGGTGTTGGTCGTGGTCTCGACCTTTGGATCTCCAACAGGCGCGCCTGTCTCAGGGTCCTTGGCCTGCGTGGTGGTGGTGGTGGTGCACTGCTCCACGAGGCCAACGGTTGAACCCGACAACTGCGTGTAGGTCGCACACGTCTTCTGCTCGGTCTTGGTCTCGGTCGGGCTGTCGCTCGCGGTCGTTTCGGTAGATTCAGGCGACCGCGACTCAAAGTCAGCGCGCAGCGTGTCCACCAGGTCAGGAACCGGATGAGCCGGCATATGAAACTCGCCCAGCCTGTACAGCTCGGCCAGGGCCTCAGGAGAAGGCGTCACCGAGGACATGCGCGCTTCGACCTCGGCGCTTGTCGCAGGAACCCACGCCTCTTCCGAAGGCGACACGCTACGAGTAGCGAACAGAGTCTGAAAGACCGCGCCGTCCGACATGCGCGTGGTGTGGCAATGCGTATTGGTATAACCATCCATGCGCCTGGTACCACCTTCAGCAGCAGTAACCCAGGCCGCAAAAGCCTGACACGCGGCACCCCTTGTGCTGTGATACCCAACCTGAGCGGTAACGCCGGAGAAGGAGTATTCAAAACAAGGTGCATCAGAGCAGACATTTGGATCAGGCTTTTTGAAGGCACCTCCTTCATGCTTGACGCCAGCATCCTGCATCCAATCGACGATGGCAGGCAAAGCCAGGAAAGCAAGACCAACAGGCCCACCGACGATCGCACCAGCGCGCGCAAACGCCTTGCCCATCGCAGCGTTGCTTATCTTTTGCTTGAGGGTGCCAGCAATGGGACCGTGCTTCGTGTTGAGCGACACGGCGCGCCCAACATCGATGCCCGAGGTAACGCCAATGCCCGTCGCATTGGTGGCCCCACCAAGCGGCGTACCGCCAGAGCCATAACTGAAGTTCACCGAGTTCCCAGTGACCTGAGAGCGGAAGCGATTGAACGCGGGATCTGAGACCTCGGCGGCTACTTGAAGATGAACCAGACCGCCAAGAGCAACAAGGCAGAAAGCAGCGCGTAATTGATTGCGGAAAATTCGGCGTAGGTCATTCATCGTACCGCCCTGAAAATAGGTTGTAGAGGTGCTTGAGGCCGAACAACGTGGAGAACAGCAGCAGTGCCGCAGCCATCCAAAGGAGCGACAGCTCAGCGGTGTAGGTGTGATCGCAGTCGAGGAACGCGGGATATTGGTAGGTGTGAATCGAATTGACGCTGGCATCGGTCGAGGTGATGACATCAAACGTAGGCAGAGAAAAATCGGTGGACATGCACGCGCTGGCGTGCATCTGCCCATCACCGAGGACCAACTGTCCCGCGTCGGAACAGATGGCCCTCTTTGCGGCCTCAGGAGTGGGGTAACAGACCCCTTGATACAGAGAGCCCATCACCCCACCCTGATCAGAACCAGCCCATCTTCGTGCCGAGCTTCTTCACACCCCAGAACGCGATCATGGCGACGATCACGGCGGTGGCACCCAGCACCAGCGTTTCGCCGGCTTCGGTGATGGCAGCGGCCACACCCGTGGGCAGCGCGGCCTGGGCGAAAGCAGCAGGGGCAACCGCGAAGCCGGTGCCCACCACAGCGACGGCACGGCCGAGCGTGCTGTTCACGTTTTGTTTGACGATGCGTGCGAACTTGTTCATTTCAAATTTCCTTTGCAGTTGACGAGCAGCGAAATTGCTACCCCCACTGCCCCGCACGCGAGGCAGGGAAGGGGCAATCAGGCGAACCAAGAATCCGTGTCAACGATTGCGTTACAGACGGGGCAACCGCTCTTGTCGTCCGCAAAATCGATCACCAAGACCTCGCCATAGCCAACCAGGGCTTGGCACTCAGGACATTCAAGGAGGATTTCCGTATCCTCGAAATCACCTTCGTCATGCATAGACGCCTCCGTGTTTCGCGTGCGAAAGTCAAGCCGGAACGGCTGTACGCTGCGGGGTCCTCTGACCCTGCGGCGGGCGCACTTCGCCGGTCTGCGGGTCGGGCTTGTCCGACAGCGGATCGGCGCGCTCCTCGAGGGGGCGGCAGTCGATCACGATCTCCTTCGTCTCGCGGCCGTTGGAGACACGTTCGACCTCGAGGCGGACCATCACAGGCCTGTCAACGCTGGGCTTGAGATGTGCCAGGCGCATGACGATTTCCGAGTCGGGCACCTTCCACTCTTCAACGGAGTGGCCGAACTTCCAGTTAGTGCCGTCCTGGTCCTTCTTGTTGTAGCGCTCATCGAGCTTGACCTTCGTGTACAGCGCACCGCTGTTGATCTCCTTACCGTCGAGCTTGCCCTTGAAGGCCTTCATGCCGACCAGTTCAACCTTGAGTTCCATTTCTCTTCCTTTCAATTTCAGGCAGCTCGTACCATTCAGGCGCAGAAACAGGGCCGAGCCGAATCACCCTGGTCTTCGTTTTCAGTTGCGTGACGTTACTTTTGATGGCGATGTCAACGCCGTAGGGCAGCAGCGCTTTGCGATGCTTGAAGAAGGTCGCGCGGCTCATGCGTGAGACAACGTCATCACCGGCCTGCCACATGCGGTAAGTCGATAGCAATGGCTTGGACAGCCCGCTCAACTCCTCGACTTCGGCCGAGGCACGCGACAGCACTTCTTTTCGCTCTTCAAAATCAATTTCCAGCTGCTTCATGTCGAAGCCTCCGAGGTAGTGGCAACCCATGTCATGCAGCTTGGTCGCCTTGTAGGTGGTCTCGAAACGCACGATTCCGCGCTCATCGCACCAGTCGGCCAGTCGCTCGAGGTACGCATCGCCTTTTGCATGACGACGCAGCTCGGCACCCTTGAGATAGGCCTTGCTGTAGACGCGGCGTGAGCCACGGCCGAAGTCAACCGTCTCACCATCGCCATGCGTGCCGGTCTTGAGCCGGCTGGCCTGCTGACCAGAAAGCCAACGCATGAAGTGGTAGGCGTCCTCGCGTGAGCCGGTCGCGAAGTTCTCGGTCATGTCCACGCGTGTGACCATCGCGCCCGTCCACACACTGCGCGGCTGACTCTTGAAGTTCGTGATGAACTTGTCACCTTCGGTGAAGGGGGGTAGTTCGTGCTCTTCGAGCAATGCATTGATGCGCTGAATGCACTGCATGAACGTATAGCCAAACACGTTGTCAGGCCTGCGGAAGCGCGAGGCATTGCCCTCGAACCAGACAGTTTCGCCGTCGCAGCGCAGGTAGACCGAGGTGTCGTGACTGCCTTCGATCCGCAGCTTCTTCAGCGTGGTGTTGACGCACTCACCATGCACATCTATACGCAGGAACGCACCATCGCAGAGCTTGGGCAGCTGCGAAGCGCCATGGCGCTGGTAGATGCTGATCCAGTCGCAGAAGCCGACGGCTTGAAATTTGGTGATGGGTGCTGGATACCAAGTGCACGTGTCCTGAGCTTCGACGGAACGAAGAGCAGGCACTGGGAAAAGCGCTTCAAGCTCAGCGCGCTCGGCGGTGTCTGCGGTAGGAAAAGTCTCGCTGGTGAGACTTAAGTGACGTGTTACTAGCACGTCACGCCCTCCAAGGCCTGCGGCCCGCCGCGCGTCGCAAGCTCCAGCACGCGGGCCTCCGGCCCTTCCAGGCTTGCAGGTGAGCAGCTGCAGCGACCATCGACACGGGCGCACTGACGCACATTGCGAGCCGGTGTGGACATGCGACCACGGATCGGCCCCTGCAGGTCGAGTTGCCACATTTCGGTGCCATCACCTGCATCCCACGCGGTGACGATCTGGGCGCAACACACGGTGCGGCCAATGCGTGCCTGTACATGAAGACCGGAGACCACCAGGCCGGCCCGAGCAGCTGCACCACACACGGCGGCATGGTCTAGGTGGGTGTACGGCGCGCTCATTGCCACACCTGGCAGGCAACAGGACCAGGGCAGAAGCGCAGATCGCTCATGCAAGCGAACGAGAGCGCCACGTAACAGAGGACCGCAGCAAGGATGCCGCTAGCGACAGCGAGAACGGCGCGGATCATGCCCTGCACCCCTTGAGGTGAAGCGCGACGGCCAACCAGGCGTAGTGGTTGTCCAGCTTGTGCAGGCGGGTACGGGTGCCCGCCACTGACCGCACCA
>Ga0067045_1031898_pt1 | contig 11244 bp, 12 predicted proteins | sample TerdegcTABiofilm_FD_59184 | JGI IMG/M metagenome (GOLD analysis project Ga0067045, IMG submission 59184) | Combined Assembly of (Gp0054472, Gp0054536) Wastewater bioreactor microbial communities from Singapore -Terephthalate degrading...
AGCCTAGAACATGCCCGTTCCTATGCTTGGGAGAATATTGTTCCGCAAATTATCGAACAATATCGACTTTTGATTAAAAAGTAGAAATCTATTCCTTCCAATTGCGGTAAGATTTGGCAGCCGCACCGCGATGAATTACCTTGTCACCGAAACGCTGATGCAGCTCATCCACCGCCCTGAGCAGATTCCGTTCTTTTTCATAGGAATGGTCAAACAAAGAGAGCTGCTGAAAGGGATTGGACAACTGGCTGACTCCGACCCCGATTAACCTGACCGGTAGACCTTTTTGCCAAATCCCATGGAATAACTGCCGAGCTGCCTTACAAATTACCACATCACTGTTGGTCGGTTGAGGGAGGGTTAGTTGGCGAGTATGGGTGGTGAAATCAGGCCAGCGAATCTTGATGCGTATAGTGAAACCGCTCAAACCATGCTTGCGCAAACGAATACCAATCTTGGTGGCTAAGTGCTGGATTTCTTCTAGTAAGATTTTTTCATCTTTAATATCAAGGGCGAAGGTAACCTCATTGCTGACGGATTTCATCTCACCTCCGTCAGAGACCTCACGATCGTCCACACCCCTGGCGCGCTCTGCGAGCTCGTAACCAAATTTACCGAAATGCTTCACCAGCGTCGGGACGGGCATATCGGCAATATCTCCGATGGTATGCAGCCCTAATTCTTCAAAGCGCATGGCTGTTTTTGGACCGATGCCCCACATCTCACCTACTGGCAGAGGTCTGAGGAATTCAGCTTCCTTGCCCGGTGGCACCTCAAGGATAACCATAGGCGGGGTTAAGCCGCGATGAGTTGACTTGCCAATATTTGTGGCAATCTTAGCCATTAACTTATTACTAGCAATTCCAATGGAACAAGGTAAACCCAGAGTGCTGAAAACCTTGTTTTGGATCTCACGCGCAATATCCAATGCAGTCTGAGGCAAATCGGTCACATCCAGGAAAGCCTCATCAATAGAAATTTGCTCAATTCTGGGAGTGAGATCGCTTAACAGAGCCATCACCTTTTTAGAAGCTTGGCTATATTCACTGTAATGACCGTGCACCACCCGCAACTGTGGGAAGACCTTCAAGGCTTGCTTCATAGGCATGGCTGAGCGAACGCCATGCTGACGGGCTGGATATGAACATGAGGTCACCACCCCCCGCCCCTCAGGTGAACCACCCACCGCAAAAGCCTCACCTCTTAACTTAGGATCCAGCAATTCCTCAACTGCACAAAAAAATGCATCTAGATCAATGTGCAGGATCTTACGAAACCTAGACCTTGGAATGCTCATAATTTATTTTTCCAACAAGATTATATAGCAATTATGTTCTATATTATACATAAAAAAAAACAGGCTGATTGTTTTATTTACTGCATGGCTTTTTTAAGCTCCTGAATTGAATCGATAGGGGTTGGATCAATACCGTAGGCAATGGCAAGATAGTATGATAGATAGTCTCCGTATATAAGACTTGTCCACATTTCCGCCAGGGAATTTTGCTGTTTAAATTCCACCAACTCGGTATTTATGCCCGCCTGCATAAATTGCTTGCGGGTCAGATCAATCCTCAAAATATTGCGGTGATGGTTATGCGACCCACGAATGAACAGGACGACCAGTTTGGATAATATTTCCTCGGGGAAGTCAATGCCAGCCAGTGTATTATGGTTAGCCTCAGAGATGAAATCAAACTCAGCCCAGGCTTTGGCCAATTCATTGATTTGAGTTTTCCAACGCCTAGCAACCGGTGCCAGGTAATCGGCTGCCATGATAGTAATAAATCTCCCCATCAACTGCCCTGCCAGACGCTTGGCAGGATTAACCTCCACCGGAACCGTTACAGTTAGTTCCTCCATCATTTTTTCCATTGCACCAATTGCGTACTCAATAGATGATGAATGATCGGGGAGGTTAAATAAGCGCTGTAACAAAGCCAACAAAAATCCAAAGAAAAATCCAACCGCAGCACGTGGCTGACCTTTATGCACAAAGGACCAATGGGTCTGATTTGCCTGCCTGGCACGCTGTTCCAGAGCCCCACCTGTTGATATAGATAGTACCGTACACCCCTGCTGGAGAGCCTGTTCATACACTGATAGGGTTTCTTCTGTGTTACCAGAATGCGAGGATGCGACCACCAGTACCTGTTTGCCTTTCACCCAACCTGGTAAGGAATATTCACGCAGTACTAGTACCGGAACGGTTAATACTCCTGATAGATAACTCACCAGTAAATCTGCCCCAATGGCAGAACCGCCCATGCCAGCCAAAACAATACCCCGTGGATGCCCAATAATGGGCAAAGGATTGTTTAATCCAAGGCGGAATGCGGAATTTAATTGAGTCGGCAACCCATGTATATGAGCTAGCATATCCGCTTTATCAATTTCACGATACCAAGCGGGATTATCTAAATCCATAATTCCTTATTTTATACTTTGATGGCTACCCTGAATTTTTCAAGATCTGACGCATTAATTCAAGCATCTCCTGCCATTCTTCCGTATAAAAAGTCAGCATAGTATGCCCAACCTCAATATGATAGGCCATTTCACCATCTGATTCCTCCCCCTTCCAGGCAATTAAATTATCGGTTTCAGCAATTACTTCCATTTTAAATTCCCCAGAATTCACCATTTCATTTCTCCTTTTTTTTGGATTTTCGTTTCATTCCTGCTACCTTCCTATACCTGATGTGTAGAAGTTCCGAATCATTAATCTTCTGCTTTGCTGTGTGATACAGACGACCCAGAATGGGATAATGCTGAGGTTTTAAATACTCACTTTCAATGCTCTGCCAGGGATCCTTATCCTGCAGTTTTTGCTGGACATACTGGAACCCAAGATTGAGGGATGCCAACACCGGAGCAGCTAGAATCATGCCCATGATACCAAAAAGGTTTAAACCAATTAATGCGCTTACCATGATCGCAGCAGGATGCAACCTTAATACACCCCCCATAATGCGCGGAGTCACCACCGTATCATAGATGTTATCCATTAGCCAAGCACTACCAGTGACCACTAAGGCGTAGGTAAATGAGTCAAGACCAAGAACTGTGGTACCTTGAAAAACCGCTACCAAAAAGTAGATAATCCAGGCAATAGCCACACCAATATAAGGGATAAAGTTAGCCAGACCAGCTGCCAAAGCCAATCCTACAAAGAATCTGACTTGCAGTGTTCCAAGCAGTAGGATATATAGAAATGTGCGAATCATAAAGACAATAGCCTGTCCGCGTAAAAACGCATTCCAAATTGATTTTATTTCACGACCCAACCGCGAGAAATCCTGTTGGTAATCTGGGATATCTAAAACAAATATGCGATCCCGTACCCCACCAGTCTCAGAAACAATTAAGTACGAAAGTACCATAGCCAAAAAAATCGAACCAATAATTTGAAAGGTTCCACCCGCCAATGAAGTGATGATACTTCCTATTTGGGAGAGGATTGGTTGAATTAAAGCGATCAGTTGATTACCAAATGTTGTCCAGTTAAACCAAGTTAGATCAATCAGGAATGGTCCTAGAATAAATTTTTGCGAGGTAATTTGACGGAGAAAGTCTGGCAAACCAACTACGGTTCGTTGGAGAAAATCGATCAAACCCTGAATCTGCTCCAATAAGGCAAGACCACCCACAGCAAGCAGACTAAGTATGCAAAGAAAAGCAATCACATAGACAAAGCCGACCGATAAATTCCAAGGGATATGAAGTTTATTTTTAAGGAACTCAGCTGCAGGATGAAGCAATGCTGCCAATAAGAGAGCAATTACCATGGGGGGGATTAAATTGGAAAATTTGATCAAAAGAGCAGAAATAATCACCAGTATCACAAGAATGACAATAATTTTTGTCGACCGGCTCCAATTTTGTGATGAACTTTTCCCTTGAATTGCCATTTTTAAAAGTTATTTACTTTTTATTATTACTTATTCAACATGCTGAATTGTCATTTGAGTGTAATTTTATATTATCACGGACATACACCTGGTTGAAATACATTGAAAAAACCTGAAAAAAGGTTACACCAGTTATTTGTCAGGTCAATCAGTAATAAAGGAATCACACAAAATAACATTAAAAAGAACAATGACAATATCGTCACAATTAACCAAGAGGGAAGTCTCTCAAATATTTTTAACCTCAGCAACAGATTCTCTTGATTCTGCTCAGAATCAGCTGATTGATTTTCTTGTTTTTCATTTGATTGAACTCTTTCATGATCCATCAAAACCTCCATTTATTTTTTTCTAATTGGCTGACTGCTTTTCACTTACGGGGCTGTTTGGGGAAGGTATTTTTCAGATGTATTATTCTAGTATAAACAGTTCCCCGCCATGCCGTGTGCAACTCAGTTTTGAACCTGCTATCGCAGGAAGGGCTCCGCCTCGTCAGTTCCGCCTTGGCTCAGGCCTATCGCGTCCCTTCAGTAAGATTAGAACCCATTTTTTTAAGTGTTGGCTCAAAACTTTTATGCTGCAGCACGAACACAGCAGGGTATTTTTTTATACCATATTTTAAATAAGTTGTATAGTTAAACAATTCAGGTTAACAGCTAGATATCATACATATGACAATTTATAATTTACATTGCCTATCTCATTTTGAAAGAAGTTATCATGCAAAAGATGCGATGTTTTATCGCGATTGATTTACCAAGTCAAACGTTATCCCAGCTGGCACAAAAAATCAGTAGATATAAAAAACAACTGCCGCCGGTGGTCAGATGGGTAAAACCAGAAAATATTCATCTGACCTTAAAGTTTCTAGGAGAAATTACACCAAAGGAAGTGACTTCAATTGAACAGCAATTAAAACCCATTGGGATTAAACACTCCCCCTTTGATTTAACTTTTTCTGGAAACGGTGTATTCCCAAATTGGAATCGACCACGAATTCTTTGGGTTGGTTTAAACCACTCAGATGTTTTACTCACCTTGATTATTGAAATTGAGGCAGAACTACGCTTGTTAGGAATTTCTACGGATAAACGTCCATTTTCACCTCACATCACCATTGGTAGATTCAAAGAATTTAATAAAAGGGAAGAAATAGAAATCATTAAACAATATTTTTATGATAAGGAAATTATTGATGGAACCATGATGGTCACAGAAATCTGCTTATACCAAAGCAGCCTATATCCAACCGGGCCGGAATATACATGCCTTCAAAGGATAAGACTGAATCCACCTTAATAATGATGTTAAAATCATGGTTACCATTATCCTACTGTTGAGGTGAACACTGAGTAATTCTAAAACCCTGGAATTAGCACGGTCACTGGTTAATACATTAGAAGAAAAAAAAGCCGAAGATATACTCCTTCTTGATTTACAACAAGTTGCGTTTTTTACCGATTATTTCATTATATGCAGCGGTAGTAGTGATCGAATGCTGCGAAGTCTAACCCATGCAGTTCTTGAAACTTCAAAGAAAACAGGGCAAATTGATGGCCGAGTAGAAGGTCAACCAGAAAGTGGTTGGGTTGCTATCGACCTGGGAGATATCATTATTCACCTATTCGCACCCAAACAACGAAATTACTATCAATTAGAGCAATTATGGAATAAAAGTAAGCTACTATTACGAATAAAGTAAGTGCATAGCCTAAACGCAAATTATTATATCTTTAAGTAATTCCAAAAGAAGATAGCACTTCTGCACTATGTCCAGCAGGTTTAACTCCCTCAAACACACGAATGATTTTGCCTTGTTCATCGATTAAGAAAGTAGTGCGATTTACACCGTAATATTCACGCCCCATCATTTTCTTCAAGCCCCAAACCCCATAAAGTTCACAAATCTTGTGGTCTTGATCAGAAAGTAAGGGGAACGGCAAATGATGCTTTGATTTAAATTTTGCATGCGACGCAACACTATCCGGACTGACACCAAGGACTTCTACACCAGCGTGACGATAGACAGCGTAATCATCTCTAAAATTACAAGCTTCGGTAGTACAACCGGGTGTGTCATCCTTCGGATAGAAATAGAGCACAACCTTTTTGCCCTTAAAGTCTGATAATTTTCTAATCTCACCATTTTCATCCGGCAATTCAAATTCAGGTGCCTGTTTATTAAGTTCAACTTTCATGATGACCTCCGCAATTATTTTATTTCCAAAAGTTTGATAAATTCATCAAGGGGTAATTCACTCTTTACCTCACGACGACTAAGAAAATATCTTGATACCGTATTGTGTTTATTACTAATGCCCAATCCAAGAGCCACACGATATCCAATCTGTTTAACCCAATCCTTGGCTATATTATTTGCCTTTCCATATGGATATGCGAATGAGATTACTTCTCTGCCTAATATTCGTTCAAGATCTTTTTTAGATTTTCCCACCTCATCACGTAATACAGTAGGCTGCTCCACCAGATCAATATGCTTCCTGCCATGGCTACCAACTTCCCATCCCGAGTCAATCAGCTGATTTAACTGGTCTTGCGAAAGGAATCCTTCCAGATTAATGCGATTGGTGATGACGTACACCACTCCTACAAAGCCATAATCACGCATCAAAGGATAAGCATTATCGAATACATTTTGATTACCATCATCAAAAGTTATCATGACTGGATTCACCGGCAGTTCTGCTCCTTCATAAAGAACCTGAGCTAGCTGCGAAATAGTGATGGTATGGTAATCATTTTCTTTTAAATAAGAGAGGTATTTTTGAAAGAAATTCAATGAGACAGAATAACTATTTTCAGGTTTACTAATGGTTATGTGGTGAAAAAGCAGAATCGGCACCTCAGCATAACCTGCTTCCCGCCAGATAGTCCGAGGAGTGCTGGTAATCAGTGTAGTACCTTCTTCCACAAGTTTGAAAATCGAAGATGGTGAGGCAACATTTTCTACAGTGGCTTTATAAATTCCGTTAGTTTTTGCAAATGCAATATAACCCCCATTTAAACTATTGCTACATCCAACCAGGAAAAGCAAAGCAAACAGAAAGTGAATTCTCATAGTCATTGATATAGGATTTAATTCAGCCACAATGCCAATGTGATGAAGTAAGTTGTCAGAGTTGTTGAAGCAGTGGCAGTATACATAAGGAGGTTTAATGCCACTTGTTTACCTCTAACAATCTGGTTCACCTGCCACATTTGCAACCACACAATAGGCAGTACCAACAAAGGCGGCCAAACCAACTTCCAAGGCAGGTCAATGAACGTTTCAAACAACAGGATAATAAAAGCAAACATACCAACAATATTATGCAATCGCAAATAATTTATTACACCTATTTTCCCTGCGAGGGATGCATCTAATTTACTGCTATCTTCTTTTAATTCTTCAAGTGAGATGACAATAAATAATGCCAAGAAAACAAAAAAAAGTGGAAAGGTCATTAGAAAAAGAAAACGATGTATTCTATCAGCCTGCAATAAATACGAAACGGATGGTATGAGATTGGCATAAAGAAAAGCGTGGATGAACAAACTTAAGCCGAGCGTATCTAACCATTCCGCCTTAAGTTCGACAATGTATATGATCAAGAAAACGAAACCAAGAAATATCAGAGCAAGCAAATCTACCTGATACAGATAAATTAAATTAATTACTGGAATTAAACTCACTGCTAAACAGACAACACCAATTAGAAAAAAGATTTTCAATTGTGAATTAATATCCATACCACCAAACTCAGAAGCACCATCCAGATTCTGATTTCTCATCCACACTTTTCGAGATTTTACAAAATACTCCTGCAGAAACATAACACTTAAATTTATGGTTGTTAACCACATCCATAACCAAATTAATAATCCCCAATTAATAACGAATCCCAAATAATGTGCCACCCCTACACCCAACAAACTGGTAAGGAGGGATAACAATAGAGGCAGCGGGCGAATAACTGAAAATATCCTTTTCAGCATATTGAATTATTCTACCCCAATCCTTCACACTCACACAACTTTATCTTTTGTTATAAAATCAAGACATGAGGCGCTTTAGGACAAAAAAACATAACCCCATAATTACATTGATGTGGGTTGTATTCTTTTTGGCATATATATTTTTCTTATTCTCTACCAAAGAAAAATTAGAGTTAAGGATTACTCTGGATCTTGGGATATTTTTATTCTCTCTCATCCTAACCATATGTTTTTTCTCACAGATGATGTTTCCATTAATTAAGATCCAAGATCGATTCTTTGCATTACGACAAATCTTTTACTTTATCTTACACAGGCATGGACCGGTTATTAAAGTGCAGGATGGAGAAAGAAGAATAAGTCGAGAATCAAACAAAAATGAGTATGGAATTATCCAAATAGATTCTGCGAGCGCTGCTGTATTAAGAATCCCTTCTCGATATAGCCGCACAGTTGGTCCTGGTGTAACTTATCTGGAAAAGGAGGAGTCGATTGACTCCACAGTCGACCTACACCTTCAAAAGTTAACGATTGGCCCACGGATTGATGAAAACCCTTATTTACCAAGACAAAAATTTGAAAATTTATCCGATTACCAGTCGCGACTAGCAAGGGCAGATGACACCCGCACCTTTACACAAGATAGGGTCGAAATCATACCCACATTCGTCATATACTTCAAAATAAAATCAGAACCCAACACCGGAAATTCTCCATTTGGGTATGACCCCCTTTCTGTACAAAGGGTAGTTATCGGTCAAAAAATACATCCGTCCGCTGCACCCAATTATGACCATTCATACCAAAACTGGCAATCGATGGTTGTTGAGCAGAGTATTCATGTATGGCGAGAAATCATCAGCGAAATTAATTTTGAGCAATTATTCAACGAAGACGTTGGCGGTATTGAGAGAATTCTCGAAGAGGTCATGAAACATCTAGTTTTATATGATACCTCACAAATTAACACACCTGAGAAAACATCTAAAAGAACAAGGAACCAATTAAAGTCTTTTCAACTCCTTCAAAAAGGGATTCAGGTGGTTCGTATTGGATTAGTCCAATTGTTTTTTGCCCCAGAAGTGGAACAAAAAATTGTTGAAAAATGGATATCCCACCATAATCAACCTAAGCGAAATCTTTTTTCAATTAGCGATGTGTTGCGGAATGAATCCAGTAAACAAGGCAAGGTCTCAGCACGTATTGAGCTGGTAAAAGAGATTTGTGAATTAATTCAAAATAAAAAATATATTCAACCTAAAGACCTACTAGGTGATTTGATCAATACATGTATCCAAATGATCGAAAAACAATCAACACACAATGAAAGCGTTAAAACGATTATTGAAAAAATGAAGATTGTAAAAGATTTATAGAAAGAATTATTTATTTGCAATGGCTATCAGAACTCATCGAATCGATAAGCACAACTCAACATCAAAAATATCATCATTCATTGAAATAGTTTTAAATGAAATGTTCGGACCCTCAGTTGAGAATGCAAAAATACGTTTATATCTTTTATTAATCATTACTGCGATATTATGGTCGCTTTTTGCTTTTTACCTCCAACCTATTCCCACAATCTCAAACGATGAGTTGAGTTCCCAAATCAATTTTTTCAGCTCAATGCCTTTAATCAATCTATTCCTTCAATTAGTAATAGCTTTTTTTTCCTATTCAGCACTGCTTCGCCTATTCCTTATCATCATGGCGTTCTTAGCTGCATGTGATGTCTCTCAAAGATATTTTGCCTACCTGCATGAAATAAAAAATTCAGCCTTATCATGCAAAATACTTACACAAATCACATTTCGAATACCAAAAATGAGTCTATATAAAATTCAAAAAGAGCAAATTACGTCTACGGGATTTGATCAGGGCTTTTTACTGGTTGGTGGCCCTGCCCGCATTCAAATAGGTTTGGAGAATGCAGCAGTCTTTGAACAATTTGATGGTGCTATAGAAATTGTTGGACCCACACACCGAGAAAAATTAACTACCTACGTCGCAGATAATTTTGAACAATTGCGAAGGGTTATTGATCTGCGAAACCAGAACTGTCAATTTGATGTTTCTGCCCGAACGAAGGATGGCATACTAATCAATCTACGCTCAATAGACTTTACATTTTCCGTTAAACGAACTACCAAAAAGGTTACACTAACTCGTCCTTATCCCTTTAGCGAAAATGCGATATTTCAATTAGTTTACCGATTTCCAAAAGGTGAATGGCAAAAAGAAGTTGCAGATATCGTGAAGCAAATCATTATTAATAAAATCAGCCAACATAATTTGTCAGAGTTTTTCTACAATATGACCAATCTTGAGAGCTTTGAATCCATTTCATCACAAAATGATTTGATCATAACTAATAACTGGGCATTAAGATATCGAAATATTAATAAATTTCTTGTTCCTTCAAAACACATAAAATATGCCGGATTAAAGAATCGGAAAGGAAGCTTTCAAAGATTTCGCAAAAGACCGCATGGGAAGATCATCCATTACAACCTATGCGACACTTTGTTGCATCAATTCTCAAGAAATTCAAATAAAAAGAGCCAACAAAGGAATACAAAATGGCTACGCGATGAGGTGCTTGATGATTTCCCCAAATTTGGATTAGAAGATATTATTCAAATTGAAAATTTCAACATAGGTACTGTAGAAGTACCAAACCAAGAAATAAGAAAGCATCTACAGAAAAATTTATCTATGATAAACAATCTTTCAATTAATAGAATCTATGCTAATAACAAACAGATTTATGTTCAATCTCATAACGATGAATTGCTTTCCATCATGCAAGAACTATTCTCCGAACAAACTACAGAACACATGCGAAGTCAAACTACTCAAAGAAACCTGATGACTAAATATCTGTTGTTTTTAGAACATTCTGCAAATAATCCGATTATTTTAAAGAGGATTAACAAACAACGATTATCCTCAGCCATAGAAAAAATCCAAAAACAAATTGACTTGCTGAATGAATTATGAATACTCCATTAATTATTTTCCCTAAAGTAAAGGAAGCGTTAGATTCAAATTCAGCCACAGTAGCACTTGAATCTGCAGTAATCACTCACGGATTACCAAAACCGATCAATTTTCAAGTTGCAGTGGATGTAGAAAAGACCATCTCAGATACAGGAGCTGTACCCGCGACCATTTGTGTTGCAAACGGGCAGATTCATGTGGGACTAGATACAGATGAGTTGAAAAAGCTGGCGAATGAAACCGACACTCGAAAAATAAGTTCGAAAGATATTGGAATTGCACTGGCAAAACAACTATATGGCGGAACCACCGTTGCAGCAACTATTACCATTGC
>Ga0067045_1004363_pt1 | contig 11241 bp, 9 predicted proteins | sample TerdegcTABiofilm_FD_59184 | JGI IMG/M metagenome (GOLD analysis project Ga0067045, IMG submission 59184) | Combined Assembly of (Gp0054472, Gp0054536) Wastewater bioreactor microbial communities from Singapore -Terephthalate degrading...
TGCTAATATATCGTACTTTGTCTATCACTTGGTAGAAGTATCAAGTGGCGGCATGGGCCGCGAAATAAACTATAACGATACTTCAAACCCAAACGCTTATATAATAAATTACTACCCAGGCGCGGGCGGGGCCACTGGCAACCTGACCGTCAGTGCAGCCGGCGACCTTGCTTTAAACGGGTCGAACATATTCACATTTGCCAAGCCTGGCCAAGGAAACGCGTGGACATACGGTACTATCAAATCTAACAACGGCAGCAGCGGGAGCTGCACGCTCAATGTCTCCGGCCGACTGGACATCAATGCTGACCATGCCGTTTACTTCGACGACATGGCTTACGGCGGGTACGGGGCAGCCAACAGTTCGGTATTGACCGTCAACTGCACGAACATAGCGCTTAACTGCAGCCGCCCGATCAAGTGGTCCAACATATCGGGGGGCACCCTGGGGATCGCAACCGACTTACGGCAGTTCCCGTACACCCACGAGCAGATGACAACCTTCACGAAAGACGCTTCACAGACCATAGGCAGCCACATATACAAATTTACCTGGGAAAACACGGCGGACCTGTTTATTGATATCCCGCAGGACGGATTCCAGGTAAGCCAGGACGTGTCTTTTGCCCTGGACGAAACAATATACAACCGGTTTCTCAAGTTATTTGCCAATGTCAGGCGATACAAGTCGGAGGACGGCGGCACCAACTGGCAGGAAATAACCTCGGGGCCGATGACTCAGACCTGGACATGGAACGCGCCAGCCACCGTGAAGGGGAACAGCAGGCTGAAGATAGGCATAACGCCGTATGGGTTTGTTTCCGGGGTATCTGAGATATGGCTAAACGGGGTAAAACTGAACACGTACTGGACGCCGACCAATACGAACCCGCCGGCGATAGTAAGTTACAACTACGCTATACTGGACACTGATGTAGGCGTACCCAGCGTGACCCTGACGGTAAACGGCAACGAAGAAATAACGGAAAACCCGGTGCTGGACGTGTGTATAAACGCCGTGGACAACGTGACAAAACCGGAAAACCTCAAATACTACATCAGCCACAACAACGGCTTGGGCCTTACGCAAATACCTTATTCCAACATTTCCAGTTATGGTTACGACCTTTCCAGGTTCTACACGGGAGGAAATGTTCCGTCAGGGTACTATAAAATCATGGTTAAAGTGCTGGATGAGACGTTTAATACCGGCATCGCCACAAAAACCATATATTACTTGAAATCATCGGAAAAGCCTGTTTCGCCGGCGGTTTCAATTCCGGAAAGCCCGGAAGGTATAATCGTCAAGGACTGGGCGGGAGTAAACCTTTTGACTGCAACTGTTTATCAAGGGGAAAACGCCTTTGTTACGAACAAAAACGGGGCGGAGCTGGATCTTGCCTCCAGCCCGTATCCTTATTACCAGGTGAAAACGGGCGAAAACAATTACAGTGCGGCAATAGCCAGGAGTATGAAATACAAGTTGAGGCTCCCGCCGGGAGAAGGAATACACATTGTCAGCATACGTTATTGCAATGAGGATAAAATACCCGGGGAAGAACGTGATTTTATCCTTGTGGTTGACAATGCGCCTCCGGTCTTTGATGTCAATACTGCTTCGGGGGCCAGGGCCACAAGCGCGGCCAGTATTGATCTGCAAATCACGGCTCAAGACAGTCTTAGTAAAAACCTGGCATATAACATTAACGGCGGGGCGTTCCAGCCGCTCCCCTCATCTGGCGTTGTAACCGTTTCTCTTTCCGAGCAGGGAGTAAACAATGTTGTTGTTTGTTTGCGGGATGAGGCAGGAAATACTGCTTCAAAACAAATTAAAATTTGGCGCATAAATTAGCAGGGCTGCCGGAAAACCGGCACCCCTGCTAATTTAATGGGGTATTTGATATGTGGAGAAAACTGATTCTAATCATTGTTTTGATGTTTATATTGCCCGGGGACCTTCTTGCCGTAGAAATTTTTCACGATGATTTTACCGATTTGGAGAAAGTTGATGTTTTGAATACAACCGCGCATGTTGATACCGCGGCGGGGTGGGTGGCGCTGCCGCGGCAGCCCATTCCCAGCGCCGTCGACGTCAGGGCGGAAGGTTGGGAGGATGCTGTCGCATCAAGAAACGGGATTGAGGTGTACACGTATGACGACGCCACGGGCAGGAAAATAAAAAACGAAGAGTTGTCCATCCCGGAAGCCACAGACTCCATCGGGGTTGCGTGCCGCGACGACGTTCCCGTCATATGGGTGCTTACGCCTACCAGTCTTGCGATGTACAGCCATGTTGACGGATCGATGCAGACAAGCCCTTCCCGGTCTGTATCCGGCCTTTCGGGAGTTTTGTCGGCCAGTGCCTGGAAGGGGCTTGACAGAGTCGTTCTGCTTACAAAAACACCTGACAATAAAGGGAAGATTGAGGTTTACAGGGATGCGGGAGAAATCAATCTTTACCTTGTCATGGATACGGGCATTGAAGACCCGGTAGCCGTTTGTACCGTACCTGGCACTCCCGATTTCCTTTTTGCCGCCAGGACAGGGGTATACTATTATGCGTTCGATGATGCCACCGGCGGATTCCTGCTTCATCCCTGCAAGCAAGCTACGAATCTTAGCGGTGTCCTGACCGTGAGCGCCAAGGACGAAAACGCTTTTCTGGTAGCGGAAGGCAATGACGCCAATTATTATCTCTGGACTGAACCTTCCGGAGCCTCGAAGATAGCCCAGTACAGCAGGACGGAAATGTCGGGTCTGCTTTCGGTTTCCATGAAGCCGAGGGCGGACGAATATGCAACTTTGACGGCCGGAGGGAACCAGGATTATTGGATGTATGACGATTTAAGCGGCTGTATGAAGCGAAACGGCATTTTAAGCAGGTCCGGGATTAGCCTGAACCTGCAGCACCTGTCGCCTGCGGAGTACAGATCGACGGCCTTTTCCACGACGAAAAATTATGATAACGTCCGGATTAGTGCTGTGACGGACATACCGGAGGGCACCGGCATCACGTTTTATGTTTCATCGGACGGCGGCGCCGGCTGGACGGAAACGGCGAACGGCGATTGGACAACGGTTCCCTCAGGGAACTGTTTCAGTGTTAAAGCCGTTCTTTTTACGACTGACCCCGGTGTTACACCCAAAATATTAAGTATAACGCTGGAGGCTTCTGCCTTGGAGATCAAAAATTTGAAGGTGCTGGCGGTTGCCGCCAACTATCCGGATCAGCAGTTGCCTACAAACAACTTCCCTGTGACGGCCAGGATAGGCGCGGAGGTTTTGTTCGAAGTGGAGACCGAAGGTTATGCCCAGTCCGTTCAGGCCGCTTTTTCATTGGGACCCGATGAAATACTGATACCTTTGCGGCCTACAGGGAATTTCGAATCGAACGCCTGGCGGGGATCATATGTCGTGCCTTGCGATGCCGTTGAGGGTTCCTTCATATCTATTGTTGTGAAGGCTCAAAAGGAAAGTAGTCAAAAAACACTCGCCGAGGAAAGGTTTATCAGAATAACCGGGAATGTCTTGGATGTTATGGACATCATCTTAACACAGTAGGAGGATTTTATGGATGCTTTAAAAAGACATATGGAAAACGTGGCGGAAATATGCCGCGTTTTGGGAACGTATTACGGAATAGGGATAACTGAAAAGCAGCAGCTCGAAATTGCCGCTTCGTACCACGACATCGGGAAAAAATACATTCATACTAAACTGTTCACGATAAAACGAAAACTTTCCGAGGCGGAATACGAGATTCTTAAAAAGCATTCGGAGATCGGCGCTAATATGCTGGAAAAGTACGGATTTGAAATTAAAATCGTGGAGGCCGTAAGGCATCACCATGAATGGTGGAACGGAGGGGGGTACCCGGCAGGCAAGAAGGGGTTGGAAATACCCCTTTTTGCCAGGATGATTTCCGTTGCCGATGCCTATGACGCCATGACTTCGGGCCGACCTTACAGGAAAGCCGTCAGCCCGGCGAAAGCCGTGGATGAGTTATTGAGATGCGCAGGGTCACAGTTCGATCCGGACATTGTAGATTTGCTTGTTACAACCAAAATCCACAATGTCGTAAAGATTAACTGAACCGGGGGTGCTGTTTTATGGTCGAAGATATCATATCTCTACCCGAACACGAAGTGCCTGTTCCTTCGATAAGCAAGGAGCAGGCCGTTTATTATGCTCGAAGAATATCACGCGAAGAGCTTCTTATTAATACGTTGCTGTATTTGTTCAAGGTCGAAGGTTATGGCGAATACGTTTCAAAGGTTGATATTTCCAAACAGTTTTCGATTGGCCAGGTGACAGTCGAAAGAATTGTCTCTTTCTTGGACGGGATGACGCTTCTTGATATACGGAAACATGGGATGCTTTATATGATGCGACTGAACGAGAACGGCAGGGTCGTGTTTCAAATACTGTATGACAATAAGATTGTGAAATTATAGGGGGGTTAACGATGGGGGAAGTCAAATTTATAAATCTTAAGCATCACGGAAGGAAAGGCGTGCAAATTTCCGTCAGGTTTGGTTTTGTCGGGGCCGGCCTCATGGGATGCCGAGTCTGCAATACTGTCGCACAGTTAACTAAAGACGGCAAACAGTTTTACCCGACGCTGGGGATAAATATCAACAGCGGGGACCTGGAAGCGCAAAAGTTTTTGAAAAACAAGCTGCTGCTGCCGTCAAACCATAAAGCTGCCGGCCGTGACCCTTATATAGGATCGCGTGTGATTTGCGAAAATGAAACGACCATCAAAAGGCATATTGCAGAAATAGCCCACCAGTCCGATTTTGTATGGTTCGTGGCCGGACTTGGAGGAGGAACGGGAACGGGCGCGATTCTTCATTTCGTTGATTGGGGGAAAGAACTTAGGTCTGTTGGTGTTGATTTCGGCCTGATTGTTTCCATACCCAGAGAAAACGACGGGTATACCGAAAACAGGAACGCATTGTTGGTTCTCCAGCAGCTGAACGATCTTTCGGCAAGAAGGGCCCTGCCATTGATAGTCATTGATAACGATGTTTTGTTTAAACGTTATTTGGAAAAAAAGAACGGGATGCCCGGGAAGGAATTCACGGAGCACGCCAACGAGGAAGTCGTCGGCCTCCTGCATCAGTTGAACATAATTACGAACTATTCTCCGTTTGCTTCCAAGCATTTTGACGGAGAAGAATTCCGAAACGTTATCGCGAGGGGCGGTTGCATTCAGTTTTCAAAAATCGTCATAAACCCAAACGACTTTTCCGACAGCCTGGCCTTAAAGAAAAAGTTGCAAGACGGGCTTGAAAATGGAGCTGTCGGGTCGGGGTACGATTTTGTGAATTCCGCCATGATCGGGGTTTCAGTATTTGCTCCCAGTATGGATATCGCAAGGAAAGTTTTTGATGCAGCCAACGTCAGGATGCTGGAAGAGGTTGTGAAAGAGATTGCGCCCAGGGCGGAGAGCAGGTGGGGACAGTACCTTGATCCTTTATCGCATGGCAGTATCGAGATTTATTTTGTTGTTTCAGGATTGGGCTTACCCGGGAGAATAGAGGAAATACCTGTTTTTGTGGAAAGGGCCCAGCCGATGAATACCATATCGAGATTAAACCTTGATTTTCAATTCAAAGACATAGAAAAGGCTGATGATTATAGTGTTATCAATCCATTCGGAAAACGGGAAGACAACTCCAATAACCCGGGCCTGACAAAAAACGAGGCGCGTATACCGGAATGGCTCAAAAAACGGTGATATTTTAATAGGTTATTCTATTAAGGTATTCTATTTGCTTAATAGGTTACTCTATTAGGTTATTTTATTGGATTATTCGATTAGACAATTAGACAGTCTTGCCGCATGTGGTACCAAAAGTTAACAGCTATCTTTTGAATGGAGGTATAGGTATATGTCAAATCTCAAGCGTGTAATCATAAAGGAAGAACTTGTCGCTCTGTTGGGGGATTATAAAAAGGCCATTTTGTTGAATCAGTTTATTTACTGGTCCGAAAGGGTCCGCGATTTTGATAAGTTTATTGCCGAAGAGAAGGAAAGGGCGGCGAACCACGGTATAACCATAAATATGGAACTTCAAAACGGCTGGATCTACAAATCACTTGAGGAGCTTTCCGAAGAAACGATGCTGGGACTTAGGGCATCCAACATATCTTCACATATAAATGAACTGGTGGCCAGGGGATACCTTGCGAAACGGCGGAATCCGGAATACAGGTGGGACAGGACGTACCAATACAGGGTCAATCTCATTAAAATTCAGCAGGACCTCAACAAGCTTGGTTATTGTCTGGAAGGTTATCCGTTACAGATATGCCAAGATGGATGTGATGACACATTTTCTGTTTCAGAAAACGCATTTTCTGAAACAGAAAATGCGTTTCTTAAAACAGAAAGACAAAAGGCGCAAAACAATAAAGCAATACCAGAGATTACTACAGAGATTACTTTGGAAAATGCTACTACCGGGTATATACTTAATCAGTCAGTCAGTCAGTCCTATCATTACAGCAATGGACGGACTGACGGAAAAGGTTTTGATTACGAGTTTTACGACTATTTGAAAAAAAGTGTTGATTATGATTCATTCGCCATTGAGGACCAAAAAATTATTGAGGTCGCTCTTTCCGGACTGTTGGCAGGCGATTTTGACGCCAAGAAACCAAGAGCCGTTGTTATGAGCATACTTGAAAAGCTTGATTACTGGGCCGTGGAGCGTGCATTGCAGAGTTACAGGAATAATGCCCCGGAGATGATAAAAAGGCCGATCTCATATTTTCAACAGTGTTTGCTTAACGCGGGTATGGAGGACGTTCTTGAAAGCAATAGGTTTAAGCGTAATAAACATAATTCAACGTGAAATCCCCCCTCTTTATAACGCCAAAGGTTAGGGAGGGGTGATTTTCTTTTTATTACGAATTGCACCGCCTATTGCACTGACTGTTGCACTTCATTGTGCAATATATATTAATACCGGGTGTCGCCCTAAAACTATGCCGTGCCATGCCTCCGGAGGGATTTCATCCCTCATCGCAAAATTCCTGAGCACCCCCACTCATCATAAAGAGATTCGTGAGGGTGCTCAGGAATTTTGCTCTCCGGCATGGCACTTTGCAGGAGGGCCGGGGTGAAGAAAAAGAGATCCTTATTCTCGTTCTCTGGGGCTTTGTGAAGGTATTCCTCTGGGGTCCCTGTGCATGTATTCCTTTGGGGTCCTGGTGCATGTATTTCTCTGGGGCCTTTTTGCAAGTATTTCTCTAGGGTCAAAAAAAGAACGTTCGGGCAATAATCCGGGGTCCAACAAGTCGATCTCGCCGGTAGGGCGAGGTTTTATTAATTTTTTTGGGGAGATGAGTTATGAGGCTGACGGATAAAGATTCGGAGATAATTTCCTGGATCTGCAGGATGAGGTATGTAACCTGTGAACAGGTACAGAAAAAGTTTGGGTTAAAGAGGAGGACTGCTTATTGGCGGTTGAGTCGTCTGGTGAAAGGGGGCTACCTACGGCAAAAAAGGATTTTTTTGTATAAGCCCGGCGTTTATATGAGCAATGAAACGATTATGGCAGGAGATCTAATGCTGAAACCGGTGAAGAGAATCAGCTTGCTGGGGTTTGAACATAACAGGACGGTGGTTGACGTGAGCATTGCTTTAGAAAAAATGGGAAGCTGGATCAGCGATAGGGAATTTTTAGTTGAAAAAGAGGTAAAAAACAGATTTGTGGAGGATTTTCACTGCCCTGACGGCATCCTGGTTATCGGGGAAAAGAGAATAGCAATCGAGGTGGAACTCACACAGAAGTCGCTCAAGAGCATGGAGAGGATTTTAAAAAAGCACAGGCGGTCAAGGGACTATGACGAGGTATGGTATCTTGCCGGCAAGCATTCACTGGTCGAGTGGTTGAAGAAGTTGACTGCCAGGGAAGAAAAGATCAAGGTTATGCGTCTGAAAGAGATTTTACTACTATGACAGGGGACCAAGGTTCTCCCCGGTCCCCTGACCCCCCCCTTGGAAACGGCAGAGGTTAGAACCGGTAGTGATTAAATCACGCCTGGTTCTATTTACTGAGGCTGCCGGCTCGGACCGGATTGTACCGACGCGGGGATCCCGGCCGGGGCAAGGGTAAAGGCCGTGAGCATAAACGGTTTTCCCCCCGGTGTTTTTGAAGGAATGCTGTCGCATTCCTTGATTATACCGGGCCCCCCATTTATCCCTCCCGGCCCGGCCTTTTCAAGGCCGCCCTTGCCCGGCCGCCCGCGACAGGGGCTTTTATAACTAAGGCCGGCAGGCCGGTTGAAAAAAAGGGGGATTGACAGTGATGATGAGCGGCGGAACAGAAAAGGGGAAGCGGGTACAGGTGGTGCGGGTGGAAATGGTTAAGGAACGTACAATCAAGTTTGCGTCAAACAGGGCGAGTAGCCCGGGGGAGGCGGCGGCAATTTTGGCGGATTTTCTCTCGGGAGTGGACAGGGAACATTTTGTTATGATGTGCCTTGACAGCAAAAACAAGATTAATGCTCTGAATGTAGTATCGGTGGGCAGTTTGAGTTCGGCAATCGTGCATCCGAGGGAGGTTTTTAAGCCGGCCATATTGGCCAACGCGGCAGCAATTATTATCGGGCATAACCACCCCAGCGGGGATGCTACGCCCAGTTCGGAAGACATGGAGGTTACCAAACAGCTGGTAGAGGCCGGGAAAATTCTTGGGATTGAGGTATTGGACAGCTTGATACTTGGGGATGACGGAAATTTCGTCAGTTTGAAGGAGCGAGGGCTGATTTGAGTCGGCCCTCTTTGTAACATTAATTCCCTTTGCTTTTGCTTCTTGTTTTATTAGTGAATGTTCAACTAACATACCAAGAGAAACTGTTTTATAGATAGAGCACTACATAGACCGCAATAATTGTTAAAATAACTTGAACTGAAGCCTTCCAAAATATGGATTTATAAAATTCCTGAATAGAGAGCGAAAAACTACTAATTGCTATTACTGATAAGAGTAATTTAAGAATAGGGAATATTATTTCTCGTGATGTTGTAAAAAACGCAGTAATAAGAAGAATTACAGCTATAAATTTTATTAAGTAGTTACCGATTTTATTTATCTTATTAGTTATGTTAATTATGTACATTTTTTAACTATTTATTATATCACAAGAAAAAAGAAAAAATGTAGAAATAAGCAGAAAATGGCATAATAGTTTATTTATACTATCTTAATAATAATTATAATCATAATTATTATTATGATTCGACATATATTATGTAAATTGGAAGTAGAATATTGATAAAAGGTGGTAGCAGAATATGTATGAAATGGACAGGTTAATAATGATTTTAGTAGCGGTAATATTATTACTAGCTTTTTTACCGGGCGCTATTTTTGCCGGGGCCTTTTTTTTATTGGCAAAACTGTTTTATAGGCAAAGAATATATGTGTACGGTGTTTATATTATTGCTGGGCTTGCAGATGTTTTATACTTAGCCTCCCGGGAAATTGAAAATTTTGTTTTCAAATATTTTACTGCAATATGGGAGATATATAAGGCTCTATATTATCAAAAGGTGCCGGCTGGGATTGATTGGGGTTTATTGTTTGGTGCAGGGTTGCCGGCGGGAGCTGCGGCGTACTTGCTTTATCAGTTTTATGATTATGCAAGGCCGGAATGGGTCAAGCAGCAAAAAGGATTATACGGTACTCGGGGAAATTTTGATGTAAAACACCTCGGCAAAATATCGGGAGAAAAGCATCCGGCCAACGGTACTTTATTGGGCGTTGACAATATTGGCAAAAAGGTTGTCATAACGGACGAGGAGCTTAACGGCCACTGCCTATTGCTGGGAGCTACAGGAGCCGGAAAGACGACCACTCTCCTGAACTTCGTGGAAAGTGCGGCCCAGAGGGGACTGCCGGCAATCATCGTGGACGGCAAGGGAGACGGTGATTTTGTTGGTAAGGTCAGGCACCTGGCCGAAAAATACGGGAGAAAAATATATTTTTTCAGCATGACAGAAACTGCCGACAATAAGCATTATAACCCTTTGCGGCATGGGAATTACACGGAACTTAAAGATAAGCTTATAAGCCTGACGGAATGGACGGAGCCCCACTACAAAATGCAGGCGGAAAGATATTTGCAGACGGCAGTCAAGGTGCTTATGGCAGCCGGTATAACGGTGGACTTGGTCAGCGTAGCCGAGGAAATAGCACCGAAAAGGCTGGAGACGCTTGCCGCAAAGCTGCCTGAAGAAGTAGGAAGAAAGGTGTTTGATACTGTTGATGAGGCGGGAAATACAATATCCGGATTGTTAAACAGGCTGGCCGTGTTTGCTGAAAGCGAAATAGGATGGCTTTTTACCGACACGGGAGACGCAAACACCATAGATTTGTTGAAAGTTATGCAAGAAAAGGCCATGGTTTTATTCAGCCTGAACAGCTTGATGTTTGCTGAGTATTCCCGGCTTTTGGGGAGACTTATTGTCATTGACTTGAAAACGGCGGCAGCCAGGCTGTTGAGCCGGAAACAGGACATTTATTGCATTTTCGATGAGTTTGGTGTATTTGCCGGGCCGCATGTGATCGATTTGGTCAACAAATCCAGGGCGGCGGGCTTTCATGTGATTCTCTCCACTCAGGAACTGGCCGACCTGCGTTTTGGCGGAGGCAACGACCTCATGGAGCAGGTCCTGGGCAATACAAATATAAAGATATTACACCGGCAGGATGTGCCGGCGTCCGCCGAACTCTTGGCTTCATTGATAGGAACCAAAGATGATTACATGATAACACAGCAGGTCAACCAAACAGGTGCAACTGGGATGGGAACTGTGAAACAGGAAAAAAGCTTTATTGTTCATCCGGATGATATCAAACGCCTTGGCATAGGTGAAGCAGTTTTGATAAAGAAGTTTCCAGAATTTATTGTTATAACAGCAAAGGTTAAACACTAATTCAAACTCCAAACACATCGAGGTTGTAGTATCGCTCAAAAGAAAACACAGCCCATAAAGCCTTGCTATGCAAGGCCTTATGGGTATTTGGGAAAAATAGACATGTTAGCGTGGGCGTGGGGAGAAAACAGGCGGTTTTATAGATGTGATAAAATATCAGAAATTTTCTGGTGGCATATTGTTTTTGTTCGTTTATTCGCATATAATTTTAATTGGATTATTTTTCCTTGGAGGCATCGGCGAATGGAATATATTACGGCAAAACAGGCGGCAGAGAAATGGAACAT
>Ga0067045_1031900_pt1 | contig 11238 bp, 10 predicted proteins | sample TerdegcTABiofilm_FD_59184 | JGI IMG/M metagenome (GOLD analysis project Ga0067045, IMG submission 59184) | Combined Assembly of (Gp0054472, Gp0054536) Wastewater bioreactor microbial communities from Singapore -Terephthalate degrading...
GGGAGTGCCACACGACCCAAAAACGACCTCATGCGTAGGCCACAGACGCTTGCATGAGAACATTACAGGGTCCACACGACCCACACGTCATCGTAGACCGTGGATTCTGGGAACCTCCCAGGGTTGACACGACCCACACGTCAGCGTAGACCGTGGATTCTGGTTTTCGCCTTGCCTTGCTCGTCAAAGGGAATTAGACTCTTTCATGATTCGATGCTGACTATATGGTCACCTCCCGGGATCGTGTGAGGAGGCGCAAATCTTCGAAATGGCGGCAGATCGCTCTTTCGTCTGAGCCGCCAGATTGTTTGTGGATGAGGCAACGCGTGAGGACTGAGGAATGTCATTGTGGTCGCAATGCGAAGTCGCGCTGTCCGCGCTGGCGCAAGAAATTCAGAGCCGATTTGCGTGTGTGAAGCGGAACCCAAGTACGACGGCTCCGGCGCGTTGAAAGCGTCAAGAAAAGGGGAGGGCTTTCCGTGACAGAACTAAACCGCGTGCTTGATAGATGGCTGCTCACGTGCGATGACGCGTCCGACCCGGGAGCTGACCTTGGAGAGAACGAACTGCAGATGGAAACCGAGGTCTTGGACTCGCAGCGGATCAAAAGGCTGCAAATCATAGATACGGCAATCGCCCTGTTTTCCAAATTCGGATACGAAGCTGTCAAAGTGAGCGATATCACGAGCGCGCTGCAGATGGGCAAGGGCACCTTTTATCTCTATTTCAAGAACAAGAGGGAGCTGTTGCTTGCTTGTTTCGACAGGCTTTGTTGGCTGCTCGTGCCCTCGGAAATGTGGGACGTGATTCGAAACGAAAAGGACTTCTTTGTCAAGCTCCGCCACCGGTGGACAGCGGGAAACGACCAATATTACTCCTTCTCGGGAGTGCTGAATCTCATCAGGACTTCATGCTTTTGGAGCGAAGAGGATGTAAGGGAAAACGCGAGAAAAGCTTACGACGTAATTGTCGCGCCCATCAGGAAAGATGTGGAACGTGCTCTAGCAAAGGGCATAATCCGACCGATGGACGTGGAGCTTGCGTCTTACGTCATTCTCTGGATTATGGAAGGACTCTCATTTCGCCTGCGCCTGGACTCACGATTTTCCAATGAAGAAGGAGCCGAGTTTTTCTATTCGTTCCTGAAGTCCGCTCTTGCCGTGAACAAACCGGCAGACGCTCCGAAGAAAGAGGCGCAGAGCTTACGCGCAACCATTACTGACATGAACGGGGTGGCACTTGAATTGGCCGACGTGTGCTTTAGCGGCTCGCCTTACCTGATGGGAAAGAAGGGAGACGCGGAAATACGGGTGGATCTATCTCGACTGTCGCTCATCAGGACGAGGGCCGCAGATTCGAAGCGGATCGCCACGCTCACGACGAAGAACGGTCAAGAGATGTCACTCGAAATCGACGAGGATATTCTCCTTACAGGAGATACGCCTTTTGGATGTCTGCAAATTCCCTTCGAGAAAGTGGCTCAAATTTCTTTCCACGCTCAGTGAGCCATGAGGCGACAGAGTACGCAACGGTTGGCTCTGACCAGCAATTCAGTGTGACTGGGCTGCGTTTTTTCGACAAAGAGATGAGGCGTGGGCGGCTACTGTCCGCCTATCATAGGGGAATCACGGCAGTTTAACGGTTGTTGTCGTCAACAAAGGGGCTGCCGGTGGTTCGAAAAAAAGTGTTGACAGGGACGGTGCGAGTTCATTATCATCTCAGGGGTGACTGGCGCGTCAGTCGGTAACAGGGCGCCGGCCTTCCATCATCCAGCGCCCCAATGACCATATCCTTTGCAACGGATCCTCTCTCTTGGAAAGGCTTCCTGCCGGATGAGATCTCCGTATCACCGGAAGTCGAGGGGCTTCAGCGGATTCTCGAGCAGGAACTGCCCGTATTCGTGTTGATTTGTTCGAGTGCCAAAGTGGCGCATCCGCAACTATTGGCACATCGCGCCCCGTGTGGCGGGAAGGAGGAGCGGTGTTTACCCTGGGCGATATTCCACGAAGAAGCGCTCGCTTGTTCGCGGCGAAAGAAGCCTTGGTATTCGCAGGCCACCGGCTTACCTTTGGTCAGTTTGACCAAAGAGTCAATCGGGTAGCCAATGCCCTTTTGGGGCTGCAATGCAAAAAGGGGCAACGTATAGCGATTCTTTCGGAAAACAACCTCAGATACCTTGAAGTCTATTTTGCGGCGGCCAAGCTCGGGCTGGTGGTGGTGCCACTAAACTTTAGGCTTTCCCGAGACGAGCTCATCCAAATTGTCGGCGACTCTGAACCAGATGTTTTTGTCGCAGGGGAAGGGTACGAAGATATCGCAGCTAGCATGGGACAACTATTCCCAGATATTCGAATATGGATCAGTCTCGACAGTCCAGCAGACGGATTTCTGTCCCATGAGCAATTACTGCAAGCCGCTCGGGATTCCGATCCCAGAATTTCGGTGGAAGAGAATGACCTTGCGGTCCTGATGTACACAGGTGGGACCACAGGCCTGTCCAAGGGTGTCATGCTGTCCCACAGAAACCTGCTCGCTGCGACCGTCGGATTGGCTTTGGGCTTTCAGTTCACCGAGTTCGACACCACGTGCATGTTCTTGCCTCTGTTTCACGCATCCATCTGGCCCGTGTTCGTATGCATGATGGTTGGGGGAAGAGTCGTGCTGATAAAGCGCCCTGATCTTGGAGTCATTCTCCAAGCCATCCAGGACGAAAAATGCACTCATATGAATGCGGTTCCCACTATCTATAACTGGCTCATGGACTATCCCGATTTGGACAATTTCGACCTGTCGAGCCTCCGGCTGATCATTTATTCCGGCAGCCCCATGCCGGTGGAGATCCTCAGGCGGTGCATGGCGAAGTTCGGGAACATAATGGCCCAGGGGTACGGGCTGACTGAAGCCGCGCCACTTGTGACAATGCTCATGCCGAACGACCATGTCTTGGAAGGGCCCAGATCAAGGTTACTCATGAGCGCGGGGAAGGAGGCGGTACCGGTCGAGGTGAACGTGGTAGATGAGCATGGAGCCCCCCTCCAAGCCGGGAAAGTCGGGGAAATAGTTGTACGAGGGCCCAATGTCACGGCTGGATACTGGCGAAAAGAAGAACTTACGAAAGAAAGGATACGGGAGGGGTGGCTGCATACCGGGGACATGGGCAAGATCGATGAGGAAGGATACCTCTACCTGGTTGATCGCAAGGCTGACATGATCGTCACGGGCGGTGAGAATGTCTATCCCACAGAAACAGAGAATGTTCTGTATCAGCACCCGGCCGTGCAAGAATGCGCCGTTGTCTCGGCGCCGGACAAGCGATGGGGGGAAAGGGTTCAGGCCGTGGTGGTGCTGAAACCGGGAGCCACGGCGACAGAAGATGATCTGGTCGCCTTCAGTAAAGAGCGATTGGCCGGATACAAGTGCCCAAAGAAGATTGAATTCTGGAAGGAGATCCCCAAGAGTCCTGTGGGTAAATTGCTTCGAAAGGACGTAAAGAAAAAGTTCTGGAAGGACATGGAAAGAAACATCGGTTAACAGCGAACATATTAGCGCCTGAAAGGAGATTCTGCATGTCAAACAGCAACTTTCCCAATCTACTTAGCCCTATCAAGATCGGTCCCTTCGAGCTCAAGAACCGGATTGCTCTAGCACCGATGAATGAGACGATGGCGGGTGCCAATGGTGAGTGCACAATGCAGGAGGTCGCATATTACGGTACCCGGGCGAAGGGTGGGGCCGCGCTGATAACCACTGGGGCAATAATGGCTACCAGACTGGCTTCACGCTACGTGTGGGGTCGCAATATGTTCTGCTTTAATCCCGGTCACCTCCAGGGTCTGGGAATGCTCACTACGCACATCCACTATTTCGGTGCCCTGGCCAGTGCACAGATGAGCATGGGCTTCGGCCGCCAAGGACATTCCTATGATGAGAGCGAGCTGGCGCCGGCGCCCACTGCAGGTCTCCCGTATGAAGCAGCCTTGAATGCACAGACCAAGGGACTCGAGAAGGTTTTCACCAGGAACGAAAGGGCCAGAGGGTTCCTGGTCGGCCAGATGACACGAGAGATGAGTATTTCCGAGATCCGTAGCGAACAGAAAGAATACGCCCAGAGTTGCCAGCTCGCTGTTATCGCGGGTTTTGACATGATAGAAATCCACGGACCCCACGGCTATCTCGAGCATGAATTTCTCTCTCCCCTTTCCAACAAGAGGACGGACATGTACGGGGGAGAGTGGAGGAATCGCAAGCGTCTCATTAACGAAACCATGGAACAGGTGCGCTACGCGTGTCCCGGCGTGGCCGTAGGAGTTCGTATCAGCGCGGAAGAGCACGTGGAGGGTGGTTTGACGCGCGAAGAGATGATCGATGTGGCAAAGGACCTGGAAGCCAGAGGTGCAGACTTTATCAGCCTCTCCGATGGTGGCGGCTATGAAGAAACATCTCACCTAGTGGGGACAGAAGAGGTTGCCGCCCACTTCCCGGACGCAGGGGCAGATTTCAAAAAGGCATTGAAAATTCCGGTTATCGTTGCCTCGCAGCACGACCCGGTAAAGGCCGATGCAGATATTGGTGCTGGAAAGTTCGATGTCTCTGCTATGGCCCGGCAATTGTTTGCCGATCCGGAATATGCAAACAAACTGATGCAGGGCCGTGCAGAAGAGATTATCCGCTGCAAGAGATGCAACATGTGTCTGATGCGATGCCTCTCGGGAATTACTCCCGAATGCCCCCAGAATCCATGGCTCGGCAGGGAATATGCCGATCCCGACTACGGCTTTGGAGCACGCCGGAAAGGTGAATCCATCCTCATGAAGGGTGTTCAGAATGCCCCCATGCCTGCCCTGGAAAGACCGTGGTGGAAAACTGAGGTTCCGCTGCTACAAGATCACTGGAGAGCTTTCCGGGGGCCCGGTCCGAGGCAATAGCTTTTCGCACATAGCGGTCCCCTTCGGCTCTCGGTCAGGGGAACCTGAAGCAATATCCTGCCGGGCCGCCACGGGTAGAGGAAACAATTACGATTTCGTCGTACTGCTCTACCCTGAAGAAAGACACGTGAGGAGCATCGAATGACAAACGAGTTTAATCAAGATGACTTCTTCAAGATAGATCCGGAACCTCATTTGGTTGGAGATAGTGAGCCTTTCGAGTATTTCCCCGGTGTCAAGCAGTGGTGGCATTCCATCGCAGCAATAACGCGGCCTATGATGCAGGGAATGCCCAAGTCCTTTATGGAAACGCTTGAGCCACACGAGTTGAAGAAGGATGCCGATCCGGCCTCCTTGCTGGCAGCCATGGACAAATACGGAGTGGATATAGCCTGTCTTCTGCCCGAATCCATGATGGATACGACGGGCTATACTGGTCGATTCTGCAGTAACGGAGAAATGGCGAAGGTCGTCGAGTCGAATCCCGAGCGCTTCATGTATCAGCCCAATATCTCACCAATCAAATACAAGGGCGTCAAGAACACAATATGGGAGCTCAAATACTGGGTGAAGGAGAAGGGTGCCAAGATCTTCAAGTACTACCCGCCCGAAGACACCCGAATTAACGATCCTGACCTTTGGCCTTTTTATGAGAAGGCTGAGGAACTGGACATTGTGCTCGACATTCACACGGGTTTCGGCTGGTGTGCTCCCGGTAAGTTCAGCAACGGCCTTCCCATGTATCTGGATGATGTGGCCCGAGACTTCCCTAACTTGAAGCTCGTGGCCTTTCACCTGGGATACCCGTATTGCGACGACCTCAATATGGTGGCAATGGCTCACAAGAATGTCTACGTCTGTATAAGCCTTGTTGTGACGTGGGCTCTCTCTTCCCCGCGCAAGTTCGCCAAGATGCTTGGTGAGGCTCTCCGATGGGTCGGACCTGACAAGATCATCTGGGGGAGCGATGATCCTGGACTTCACTTTCAAATGGCATGTGCAGTCAGAGGGTTCAGAGATTTCCAGATGCCGGAGGAACTGCAGGAGCAGTACGGTTATCAAGAGGTCACGGACGATGATAAGCGGAAGATTTTCGGCGAGAATTTGGGACGGCTTTTGGGCATTGACACCTCGAAAAGAAGAGTTCGTGTATGAAGGCCGCGGTACGGCCGAAATGAAGGGAGAAACTAAGGTATGTCCAAGGTCGAGTTTGCAATCATAGGCACGGGAGAGGTGCCATGTGGAATATACCCACACAGAAGTGAGTTCGAAATCGCCTACAGAGTAGCGAAGCTGGCTATAGAAGACGCAGGCATAGACAAGAACGAAATCGGGGCGGTGCTCAACGCTGCACATATCATGGGTTCGGAGTTCAACACGGAGGCGTTCTTCGGCCGACTCCCGGAGGCGGTCGGAGCCAAAGGCTGTAAGATTGTAGCTACTACTGTCTCTGGGGGAGGTTCGAGCTTTTCCATAAGGAAGACCGCGGAAGGCATCCTGCACTCGGGTGAAACCGACTATGTTTTGGTTATCCATGCCCAGCGGTTTTCTCAATTCACGGCGAACGAGCAAATAAACTTCTTTGCGCATGCGGGGTCAGATCTGGAATGGGAAGTCCCGTACGGCATGACCTATAACGCTCTCGCGGCCATGATGACCCAGGGCTACATGGCCTATACGGGAACAACCATCGAACAGGTGGCAAGCGTGTGTGTGGCCTGCCGGAGATGGGCAATGCTTCAGCCTAACGCCATGTTTCGAGACAAACCTCTTACCGTAGAGGACGTGCTCAAGAGCCGGATGGTTGCCTACCCTTTGACTGCGCTGATGTGTAACGTCCTGGCGGACGGTGGATGCGCATACATCATGACCACTGCTGAGAAAGCAAGGAAAGTATGCTCCAGGCCTGTGTACGTGCTGGGAGAAGCCTCCGACTTCAGCCATCGCAGCATCATCAATCTCAAAACCAAGAATATCGACAAGATGTATGAGTTTTACGCACCCATTGCGCAAAAGGCTTACGCGCGTGCCGGCCTCGGCCCCAAAGATATGGACATCTTTGAAGTGTATGGGGCTTATCCGGTCACTTCCCTCATGTTTTTGGACTCACTGGGCATCGTGGAGCCGGGTAGATCTGGCGCACTCGTGGAATCCGGTGAGACCAGTCCGGGTGGGAAGTACCCCACGTCCACGAACGGCGAAGCCATGAGCTTCGGCCATACCGGCACGGGCGTTGGCTTCTCGGTTTTCGTCGAGAGTGTTCGTCAGCTTCAGGGTAAATCCGGGAAAGCACAGGTCGAAGGTGCCCGATTCCTCGTGGAGAACTGTGGCGGCGGAGCCTTCATGGACGCTCACGTCACGATTCTGGGCAACGAAATCCCGAGCCCGGTACTTTGAATTCACACACGACCGCTCAAGGAGGAAACCATGGATTCGAATATGAGAGAAACTCTCAAGCAGAAGCTTAAATGCAAAGACGAAGATTTCCTCAAACCGTTACCTGTACCGGCGCCCTGGTCAAAGCCTTTCTGGGATGCGGCCAAGCGCCACAGGTTGATTCTCAAAAAATGTAAAGATTGTGGACACATTGACCATCCTCCCTATCTTTACTGTACGTCATGCTCCAGCGAGAATTGCGACTGGATCGATGCCAGCGGCCGAGCTACGCTTTATGCATATGCTGTGAACGAGTACGGAGTCCCTTTTGCATTCATCGAGGACCTGCCCTATGTGCTGGCCTTGGTCGACCTTCCGGAAGGCCCTCGCATGATCTCTAACATTGTTGGCTGCGACCCGAAGGAGCTCAGAAACGGGATGGAGCTGGAAGTAGTCTTCGATGACGTGTCGGCGGAAGTCTCGCTGCCCAAATGGAAACCGGTTTTGAAGTGAGAGGAAACAATTATGGCAAAGCAGTACGAAAGGGTCCTCTGCGAGCGTACGGGCGCTCAAGAGGAGGTCTTATGGATCACCTTGAACAATGAAGAAATGCGCAATGCGCTTGACGATAAGATGCAACGAGAGCTGCTCGATATCCTTAAAGAAATTGCTTTTGACCACAGCATACGCTGTGTGGTCATTACGGGCGCCGGCGAAAGAGCATTCTGTAGCGGTGGAGATATCAGCGCATTCCAGGGGATGGATAACCTGACAGGCTACGACAACATACGCCAAAGGGGCAACGTCATTCAACAGCTTCTCAGCAATATGGAGAAGCCGGTGATAGCGGCGGTAAATGGACATTGCTACGCAGGCGGCCTGGAGCTTGCGCTCATGTGCGACTTCATCTATGCCACCGAGAAATCGACCTTCGGCCTGCTGGAGATCAACCTCGGACTTCTTGCGGGCTGGGGGGGCACCGTGGGGCTCCCGAGAGCGATTCCTGTCAGGCGGGCGAGGGAAATGATCTATCGTGGAGAAATAATTGAAGCACGGGAAGCCCTTCAGTGGGGGTTGGTAAATCGGGTGTTTTCTTCACGGGAAGAAATGATGCAAGCGATCGAGAGTGTTGTCGACGAGATCACCTCCAAACCTGCGATGGCATTACGGGCGGCAAAGGCGATCGTGAATGCATCAATAACCTGCAGCAGCCCCGACGCCATCATGGCCATCGAACGAGGCAACGTCATGTGGTTGATGCCTTCCGAGGATATGAAGGAGGGCGTAGCTGCTTTCGTGGAGAAGCGCAAACCCCGCTTCGAAGGGCGATGAAGGAGTGATACATGGATTTTCAGTTCACGGACGAACAGAAGCTCATTCAAGATACATACCGAAGATTTCGCGAGAAGGAATTGACTCCACAGTACGTCCGATGGTTGGACGAGAACTGCGACTACGTTCCTGAAGATATGCTGCAAAAGCTCGCGGCCCTTGGGACCATGGGTATCACGATCCCTCAGGAATATGGCGGTCTTGGATTGGGAATGACCGAGCTCTGCATCGTCACAGAGGAACTGTCCGTTGCAAGCCCGGCCATTGCAATGTGCGCACTCATCGGGCTATCATTCGGCGCCACGCCAATTATGGGAATAGGCAACGAAGAGCAGAAGCGAAAGCACCTTCCCCGTATTGCCGCTGGCAAGGAGAAGTGGTCGCTGTGCCTAACTGAGCCCGATGGTGGCACCGACATCCTGGGGGCCATTAAGACATCATCGGTTAGAGATGGTGACACTTACGTTGTCAATGGCACGAAGATGTGGATATCGGGCGCGCATAAAGCCGATTATTTTACGACCCTCGTCATAACCGACAAGACAGTTCAGCGCAAGAAGGGGCTCTCTGTCTTGATCATCGATGCGAAAAGTGAGGGGATATCCATACGTCCCATCCCGAAGCTTGGTATCCATGGATGCGGAGTAAACGAGGTCCATTTCGACAATGTGCAAGTGCCTGCAGAAAACCTGCTCGGAGAGGAAAACCGCGGCTGGTACCAATTACTTGGGACCCTGAATCCGGAACGCATTTCCACCTCGCTCTTCTCGCTCGGCATTGCCTCGGCGGCCTTCAACTACGCCCTTCAATATGCGAAGGAGAGAAAGGCCTTTGGAAAGACTATAGGTAGTTTTCAGATACTGCAGCATTACATGGCCGATATCGCCATTGAGATAGAGAACGCTCGAAACCTGATCTATAAGTGCGCATGGCTGTGCGACACTGGGCAAAGATATGATGTAGAAGTGGCCATGGCCAAAATCGTGGCATGCCGGGCTTCCGAGCTGGCAGCTCTCCATGGAATGGAGATCCTGGGGGGCTATGGTTTTGCCATGGAATACGATATGCAGAGGTACTTCAGGGATTATAAGCAAATGAAGTTTTCGCCAATTTCCGACGAAATGGCCAGAAACTACATTGCTGAGGCGGGGTTCGGGCTTCCGAGAAGTTTCTGAGTGATTGCACAGCACTCTCGAAACCAGGCCTGGCCACCATGTGCGTAGGCGGCGGCCAGGGCATGACGGTCATTCCTGAATGCAGTTGAGAGTAAGCCGAATCATTCGCTGATCCCGACCAGTCGTGGCACTGGGCAGCTAACTATCTGCCTGCACGGAATATACCGTCGGCTAGATTTCGATCAAGACCCATTGTGCTACATCTCCGATCGTCAAGACCGATCGCACCGGTTGAGTGAATCACGACAAAGAACCTGCGAAGAAGTAAAATAGGCCCAGGAAAGGACAGAGGATGGAAGATGTGGTCGGGACCATAATCGATGCCTTGATGTTGTCGTCCATATACATTCTGGTCTCTCTGGGGTTCGCTCTTGTTCTGAGCGTCATCGGCATCCTGAATTTCGCGCATGGCGCCCTTTACATGATCGGCGGTTATGTTTGTTACTGGCTGTCGGTGCAGTGCGGGTTGAATCAATGGCTATCGCTGATACTTTCTGCTCTCGCGCTCGGTCTGATCGGCCTGTTTCTTGAAAGATTCTGTTTTCGCCCGTTTGCGGGCGACCCTAATCGCACAATCATGATGGCCGTCGCTCTGATTCTGATCCTGGAGACCACCGTTAACGTGCTAGCCGGAGGCGTCACCCGGACCTTACCGCCCTTCCTACCTGGCATACTGAAGTCAGGGGCCATATCAGTGAGCCTTGAACGGGTTGCAACCATGATTATTGGGGGTGTCCTGCTAGTGATCCTAACGCTGTTCATAGGGAGGACCAAGATAGGACAACAGATGCTGGCTGTCTCTCAGGACACGGAAGGGGCAATCCTGCAGGGGATTCGCATTCATCGCGTTTCAGCATTGGCCGTTGCCATGAGTTGTGCCCTTGCCGCGATTGCCGGATCTTTTATGGGGGCCATCTTCGATCTGAAGCCATTCATGGGTGGGCCAATGCTCGTGAAGGCGATCCAGGTAGTCGTCCTGAGTGGCGTGGGTAGTATAGGCGGTGTATTAGCCGGGGGATTGATCATCGGGACCATCGATAGCGTACTCCCTCTCTTCGCTGGCGGAGCAGTCACGCAAGCAGTTGGACTCGGTATCATCATTGTGCTCCTCCTTCTCAAGCCGCAAGGGTTGTTTGGTCGCGAGGTGGCATAAAGCATGGCAGAGGTGCAGCCGATAGAGATCATGGCAGAGACGCAGGCGACGGACCGGGCAACAGTGGGTCGCGTGTCGGTAAGAGCATTCATGATTGCCGGCCTCGTGGCCGTCTTGGCCGCCATTCCGCTCCTGGTCGAATCTATCTACTGAACTCTTGCGAATTGAGTTTGCCTTCTCAGGATGCGATGGGGTGAGCGATGCGAAGAAAAAGTATGGTAACCGCGAAATAAATGCTTGCAGATCGCGAGATGCCGCGGCTATAGAAGGTCCAGCG